>SXGU01015847.1_pt1 | contig 28180 bp, 25 predicted proteins | sample 3174531 | NCBI WGS metagenome assembly SXGU01 (sample SAMN11356863, study PRJNA531348) | freshwater metagenome | isolation source: freshwater sample F1-140 | place: China: Fuxian Lake, Yuxi | collected 2017-12-25 | reverse complement strand
GCTCGCCGTGGCGGTAGACCGAGTATTTCGCGAGATCGGTGCGCAGGTCGGCGCCGGGCGCCATGCGCCGGGGCTCGAAGCCGCCGCCGTCGACCACCTCCAGCACCGGGCAGGGCTTCTGGTTGCGCTGGCAGAACACCATGAAGTCGAGCGCGTGCGCGCGCGGCAAGGCGACGAAGAAGGTCTGAACGTAACCCGGGCACTGGTTGCGCGTGATGCCCTGGACCTTGCCGGCCCGGCAGTCAGCCCGGAACTGCTGCGCCGTGGTCAGCCCGCTCGCGGTCGGGCCCGGCGGGGCGGAATAGGGACCGGCCGGATAGACGCCGGGCAGGTTGTCGAGCGCCATGATCGCCGATCCCTCAGTCGACCTTGAGATTGAGCGAGCGGATCAGCGCGCCCCAGCGGGCATATTCCTCGCGCCACAGCTTGTCGAGATCGGCCGGCCCCGCGCCGACGCCGACCGCGCTCACCCTGCTCAACACCAACCTGAAACGTGAACAGGATCACCTCGGCGCGTTTCTCCATCTCGCGGTCGATCACGCCAAATTGATCGGCTTCAAGGGCCAGTTTCTCATCGAGCCAAAACCCAAGGAGCCCACCAAGCACCAGTACGACTTCGATGTCGCCAGCGGCATCGCCTTTCTCCGCACCTACGGCCTGGAAAAATATTTCAAGTTCAACATCGAGACCAACCACGCCACCCTCGCCGGCCATACCTTCCAGCACGAAATCGAGGTCGCCGCGTCCCAAGGCATGCTCGGTTCCATCGATGCCAACAGCGGCGATCTTCTCCTCGGCTGGGATACCGATCAGTTCAACACCGATGTCCGTGAGCTCACGCTCGCCATGCTCTCGATTCTCCGCGCCGGCGGCATCGGCCGCGGCGGTTTCAACTTCGATGCCAAGCTCCGCCGCCCGTCGATCGATCCCGCGGATCTTTTCCATGCCCACATCGGCGGCATGGATGCCTACGCCCTCGCCTTCAAGATCGCGCGCCGGATTCTCGCCGACGGCAAGTTCGAGCAATTCGTGCAGGAGCGCTACGCGAGCTACGACTCCGGCTTCGGCCGTGAAATCGAGACCGGCCGCGCCAGTTTCCGCCAGCTTGAGAAGCTCGTCCTCACCAAACTCGGCGAACCGACGCCCACATCCGGCCGCCAGGAGTATCTCGAAAATCTGCTCATGAGTTACCTGCACGGCTAAGCGCGTTGGGGCGCGGTCTCCCACTCCAAGAACTCAACAGATCGGCCGCTTGCCTGCCTGTGGCACGGTTGCCCAACCGCCGCAGGGAACTGACCGGGCGTTCTGCTTCGTTCACGTTGTCGTCGTCAACCACCTCCACCGCGCGTTTTCCGTTCCGCCTCTCCGTTTGACTCCTCCGGGTTCCCAGATTCTCCTTCCGTCATGCACTACCGTGTGACCCTGTTTGAATCTGACGAAGGTTGGTCCGTTAGCTGCCCCGACCTACCAGGCTGTCACTCGCAAGGCACCACTCGGAAAGAGGCTTTGACCAACATCCGGGATGCAATTCGTCTCTGGCTCGAAGTCGAAACCGAGGAAACCGGACTCAAGCGCATCGAGCAGACCGAGGTGCTCGTCTAACCGCTGCCACCTGTGGAGCCGCGTGAAGCACCGTCTCCTGCCGCTGTTTTCCCTCCTGTCAGCGACCGCTGCCCTCGCGGTCGCCGGCTGCTCGTCGGTCTCCACGCGCAAGGTGGTCGAGCTTGATCGCTTCCACCGGTTTTATGTCGAAAAGCGATTGAACGAAAACAACCGCCTCGACGAACTCATCGTCGCCGAACTGCAGCGCCTCGGCCGCCAGGCCTCCTCCGGTCCCCTGACGATGATGCCGCCCAAAACCGAAGTGCTCGTGACGTACGACGCGCGCTGGAACTGGGACTTCAAGACCTACCTCATCGAACTCAATCTCGAGCTGCATACCCTCTACCCGTCGAAGAAATTGGCGGACGGCCGCTATTACCAGCCGTCCCTCACCCCAAAACAGCCCGCCGAAGCCGTGAACGGCATCCTCAGGCCGCTCTTCGGGAAGTGACCGCGCCGCCGCGGCACATATCCGCGCCGTCATCCGTCTCGCACCAACCGATGCCGACAGCCCCTGCCCCCGCGTGTCCTGTCACCCAATGGGTGACAAGAAAGCCCGGGTCGCAGGGAGTGCCCGCCGGCCAGGCACTCTGGGCGGGCTCAAAACTCCGCCCGCACGTCGGCGAGGAACGCCGCCACGTCGGCCTCCCGCGTCGCCCAGGAACACATCAACCGGTAGCCGTGCTCGCCGACAAACTTATAGAAATGCCACCCCTTGGCCTCGAGTGCCGCGACGACCCGCGGGGTCAGTTCGACAAAAACGCCGTTGGCCTCCGTCGGTGCGAGCAACGTCAAACCGAGCGCCCGCAGCCCGCCGGCCAGCGCCTGGGCCTGGCGATTTGCGTGGGCCGCATGCCGCAGCCACGCGCCGTCGCGCAACACCGCCTCCCACTGCGCGCCGGCAAAACGCATCTTCGACGCCAGTTGGCCCGCCTGCTTCACCCGGTAATCAAACTCCCGCGCGAGCTCGCGATTGAAGAACACGACCGCCTCGGTCGTGAGAAGGCCGTTCTTCGTCCCGCCAAAGCAGAGCACATCGACGCCCGCCCGCCACGTGAGGTCGGCCGGCGAAAGTCCGCGATCTCGCGCCGTGGCGGCGGCATTGGCGAAGCGCGCGCCATCCATGTGGATCACGAGCCCCCGCGCCCGCGCAAACTCCGACAGCGCGCCCAATTCGTCCGGCGTGTAGAACGTGCCCAGCTCGGTCGTCTGGGTGATCGAGATCGCCCGGATCTTCGGGAAATGCACGCCGTGTCCGCGCTGCATCACCGGCTCGAGATCCGCCGGGCGAAGTTTCGCGTGCGCCCCGGCGATCGGCAGGATCTTGCTGCCACCGGTGAAGAATTCCGGCGCACCGCATTCGTCGGTTTCGAGGTGCGAGTACTCGTGACAAAGCACCGCGTGATGCCGCTGGCACAGCGCGGCAACCACAACGGCGTTGGCGGCCGTGCCGTTGAAAACAAAAAAAACGTCGCACTCCCGCTCGAAGACCTCCGCCAACCGGCGCTTCGCCCCGGCGGTGAGCGCATCGTCGCCATAGCTGGGCATGGAACCTTCGTTGGCGGCGCTGAGCGCGGCCAGCGCCTCGGGGCAGATGCCGGCGGTGTTGTCGCTGGCGAGGGAATAGTTTGGCATGGCGCCGGTCATGGGTTTTTTCGCGTCTGGCAATGTGAGGCCCGGATGTTTCTCCTCTGATCGCACGCGATGGATCCCGCAAACGTCAATCTCTACCTCGTCGGCTTCATGGGCACCGGGAAAACCACGGTGGGCCGGGCCGTCGCCCACCGGCTGCATTTCAAAGCCCTCGACAGCGATTACGAAATTGAGAAACAGCAGGGAAAATCGATCCCGGAAATTTTCGCGCAAGACGGCGAACCCGCCTTCCGCGCCATGGAACGGGCGTTCATCGAGGGCGGCCACCCGGCCCAGGGCACCCTTGTCGCCTGTGGCGGCGGGCTCGTCATCCAGCCAGGCATGCTCGACCTTCTCCAGTCCAGAGGCGTGGTCGTGTGCCTGCACGCCACCTTGGAAACGATCCTGGCCCGCACGTCGCGCCAGCGGACCCGGCCGCTCCTGGCCGTCGAAAACCCGGAGGAACGGATCCGCACCCTCTACGCCGCCCGTGAGCCGATTTACAAAAAAGCCGGCACCGTCATCCTCACGGACGCGCGGCCCCTGCAGGAAATCGTCGCCCACGTCATCCGCGTCTGGCGGCGCGATGCGCCCGATTTCGCCCGGGAAAATCCCTGAGTCCGGCGGCGCCCGTCGTGCACGACCCGCGGCGCTCCCCAGCCTTGCGATCGCCGCCCATGGATCCCCGCCAGCCGGAGTTTCGCCGCCGCCTCGAGGCGCTCGGTTTTGACGAAGTGCGCTTCGCCGCGATCACCGGACCCTCCCGCGATCCGCTGGCGGAGTGGCTGGCGGCTGGCCGGCACGCCGACATGCATTGGCTGGAGCGCACCGCGGACAAACGCCTGAACCCCGAACTCGTGCTGCCCGGCGCCCAGTCCGTCGTGATGCTGGGCGTGAGTTATTGGTCGACCGGATTCCGCCCGGCCACGTCGGGCGGCCCGCGCTGGGCGCGTTACGCGCTGCACGCGGACTACCACGACACGATCAAACCCGCGCTCGCCGCCGCCGGCCACGTCCTCGCGGAACTCTACGGCGTCACCGGGACGGACTATCGTTACTATGTGGATACCGGCCCGGTCCTCGAACGAAGCTGGGCGGCACGCGCCGGCCTCGGGTTCACCGGGAAGAACGCCATGCTCATCTCGCGGCGTCACGGCAACTGGCTGTTCCTCGCCGCGCTTTTAACGCGGGTGAAATTCGCCGCGGATGCACCAATCAAGTCGGCACGAATCGACGGCCCGATCGGTTTGTTGTGCGGCAAGTGCACGCGCTGTCTCGCCGCCTGCCCGACCAACGCGTTCGCCGCCCCCGGCGTCGTCGACGCGCGCCGCTGCATCTCGTATCAAACCATCGAGAACAAGGGAATGATCCCCCGCGAGCTGCGCGCGGGAATCGGAAATCACGTTTATGGCTGCGACGTGTGCCTGGAAGTCTGCCCCTGGAATCGCTTCGCCCAGGAGGGCCGGCGGATGCTGCTCTCGGCGCGTTACGACCTCGCGGATCTCTCCCTCCCCGCACTGTTGACCCTCACACCGGAGCGCTTCGCCGCGGTTTTCCGGCACACGCCCATCAAGCGCCTCAAACTCTCCGGGCTCCTGCGCAACGCCTGCGTCGTCGCCGGCAACAGCGGCGATCCCGCCGCCCTCCCACCCTTGCTCGACCTCGCGACCGCACACGCCTCGGCCCTGGTCCGCGCGCACGCCGTCTGGGCGGTATTTCGGCTGGGCGGCGGCGCCCAGCTCGTCGCCGCGCGCTCCGGCGAAACCGACCCAATCGTGCTGGCCGAATACGCCGCCGGTTGACCGCGACGGCTACTTGAACGCCGCCGTGAACACCGCCACGGCCGACACCGGCGGCCGGACGGGCTTGCCCGCGCGATCGATGAAGGCGTGGACACTGAAGCCGGTCGCCAGCAGCTCCTGGCCACGCCGCACCTCGTATTCCAGCCGGATGCGCAGCAGCGGTTTTTCGCGCAGCGTGGTGATAATCGTAATCCCATCGTCGTAGAGCGCGGGTCGGAGATATTTCAACCCCACCTCCAGCACCGGCAACCGGTAACCGTCTGTCTCCAGCTGCCGGTACGCGAGCCCCAGTTCCTTCAGCAACGTCGTGCGCCCCACCTCGAACCACGGCAGGTAGCTGCCGTGGTACACCACCCCCATCATGTCGGTCTCGGCGTAGCGGACCGTGACTTGCGCGCGCGAGACGATCATGAGTCACCCCACTGCGGGTTGAAGAGCGCCTCGGCCGACTCTTTCCAGCAATTCTGCATCGCCCATTCGCGACCGGCGGCGCCCAATTTCCGGCGCAAGGCGGAATCATGAATCAGCTTTTCAAACGCGGCCGCCAACTGCACCGGCCGGTTCGGTGGTACCAGCAATCCCGTGACCCCGTCGACCACGGCCTCGGAAACGCCGCCCACATCGTGCGCGACCACCGGCAGTCCGTGCGCCGCCGCTTCCAAGTAGACCAGGCCAAACCCCTCGACGCTCCGATCGAGATTCACACTCGTCATCGCAAAGATGTCGGCCCCTTCGTAGACTTCGGACAACTCGTCATCCGGCAGGTTGCCAAAGAACCGCACCGTCAGGTCGGGCTGGCTCGTCGCCGCCTCCCGTATCAGTTGGTCGTAGTTACCCTTGCTCTGGCCACCGACGACCCAGTACTCGAGCCCGGAGCGAAGTTCAGGCGGCAACATCTGCAGGGCCTGCAGCGTGAGCAACTGCCCCTTGCGTGGGTGCAGCCGACCCACCGTGAGAACCACGATCTTGTTCTTGCTCGCCACCGGTTTGACCGGCACCACCGCAAAGTCCGAGCGCAACGCCCCCGGAGTCAGGAAAATCTTGTCATTCGCCTCCGGGAAATAACTCAGCAGCAACTCCTGGGTGTAATTGCTCAGCGTGCTCACCCGGGTGGCCCGCCGAATCAACTGCCCGGCGAGCCAGCGGCGCAATGGACTGCCGGCAAAAGTAAGGATCTCCGAGCCGTGAAAGGTCAGCACCAACCGATGCGGCCGAAAGGCGCGAAAAAACTGCAGCAGCATCATCGCCATCATCGGCCCCGGCTCCGGCAGGTAGACGGTCCCATACCGCAGGCTCCGCCGGTGTCGGACAAGCTCCCGGGCCAGCTGGAACTGGCAGGCGAGGTCGTGCGTGCCCCTGAGGGGAAGGCGACGCAGCCGGAACGGCCATTCCCGCTTCTCGGCCGAGGGCGGAGCGGACTGCGCCCACACCTCGACATCGTAGCCGAGGCTGGCCGAGGCCCGGGCAATTTCCTCGGTAAACGTCGCGATCCCACCACGCCGGGGATAAAACTCGTGCGTAATCAGAAAAACCTGACCAAGATTAGTGGTGGAAGCAACGGCGCTCATGCGCGAAGGAGGTGTGACCGCATCGCCGGCTCGGAGGAGCGCAACGAACGGATCTGGGAGCAAGGCCGGCAATCGCAAAGGTGGCAAGCGCCGTTCCCATTTTGCACTCCCGTCGGCCGGACCATTCAACCATGCCGCTTTCGACCAGCCACGAAACAGGTGGGGCCACGGTCCGGGCTGGCGTCCGCCCGGCAACTCCGGTCGGGGACGAATCCCCATCTACTCTGAAATAATGGGTTTACTTTGCACCGTCCCGTAACATAGAAGATCCGAACAATGTCAGATGCTGTTTCAACCAGTTCGACCACTTCCAAGCCATTGACGCCGACGCCCAAGCCGTTCGCGCCCGAGGATGAGGTCTCCCTGCGGGAGGCCCTGAAACGATGCTCTCCCTCGACCTTTGAGGCCGCGGTTCAATTTCGCAAAACCGGCAATGCCGAGCATGTTCCGGCGGTCGTGATCGGGGTGATCGAGCGGTTTGTTGAGCCGGATCTGCGCATTAAACTCAAGGACGCCGATGACGATCTGCGTCTGATCGAGGATCTCGGCATCGACTCCCTGACGATGATGGAAATCGTCATCCTGGTGGAGGACGTCCTGACGATGACGATCAACAACGATGAGCTGCGCAATCTGCGCACCGTGGGAGACGTCAAGACCTTCATCGACTGCAAGATTCGCGGCCTCCCCTTGCCGCGGCCGACCAAGTTCATCCCCATCGAGCATATCGGGTCGGTGATGCCGGTTCAGCCGCCGTTCCTGTTTCTGAACGAGGCCTCGGTCAGTTCGTCGGCCGCGAACGGAAAATATAAGATCACCGGACAGGAGTTCTTCCTGCAGGGTCATTTCAAGGACAATCCGGTCATGCCAGCCTCGATCATGCTCGAAGCCCTCGGGCAGCTGGCGGTGCTGTATTTGCTGGAAGGCGCCCCCACCGAGCCCGGCAAGGCGGTCAGCGCGCAGATGATATTTTTTACCGGCTGTGAGGGAGTGCGGGCGCACCGGGTGTGCAAGCCCGGCGACATCCTTTCTCTTTCGATCAAACCGAAACGGATGAAAATGCCGCTCGCGACCTTTGAGGGGGCGATTCGCGTGGGTCAGGAAAAGGCGGTGATTGCCGAGGAAATCACCCTCACCTATGGTTTCGTGGATGCCGTGAGTGCGCCGGTGACGATCAATGGGGCGGAGCATCTCGAGGGCGCCAGCGCCACCGAGACCACCGTTCCGTCCCCGACCCCGCTCCGCGCCGCTATCACCGCGTAGGTTTTCCCGCGGGAAAAAACCTGATTAATTTTCCGCCGCCGGCGGAAAATCATGCCTCGAGTCTTCATTACCGGCCTCGGATTTGTCACCAGCATCGGCAACGATGCCGCCACCGTCACGCGCAACCTGCGCGACCTCCGGCATGGCTTTGAGTTGTATCCGCCATTTCAGCAGCCGGACATCCCGTGCAAGGTCATCGGCACCATCAAGGAATTTGATGCGAATTCCACCGACCCCGAAGACTGGACGTTTCCCGCCCGCTACAAAATCAAGCGGGAGCTCCTGCGCTCGATGGCGCCCAACGGCCTCTTCGCCCACTGCGCAATGCTGCAGGCCATTGAGGATGCCCGGCTCGGCGAGGCCGACATTTCCAATCCGCAAACGGGCCTCTACGCCGCCTCCGGCGGATCGCCCCTGCTAACCCACTACCACCACTCCCGGCTCCAGAAAGTGGGCGTGATGCGTTGTTCGCCGCTGGGCATTGTCGCGGCGATCGTCGGCACGTTGAATTTCAACCTGACCGCCGCGTTCAAGATTCAGGGCTCCTCGTGCGGTTTCTCTTCGGCGTGCGCCTCGTCGGCCCATGCCCTCGGCTTTGCTTTCGACGACCTCGTGCTGGGGCGCCAGCAGCGCATGTTCATCGTCGGCGCCGAAGACGGCAACGTCGACGCGATCCTGCCGTTCGCCGGCATGCGCACGCTCTCGCTTCAAACCGATCCCAATCTCGCGTCGCGCCCATTCGATGCCGCGCGCGACGGGTTCGTGGGCACCGGCGGTTCGGTGGTGCTCGTGCTCGAAACCGGGGAGGAGGTCGCCCGTCGCGGTGTCACCCCCTACGCCGAGGTGCTGGGCTGGGGCCAGGCCTCCGACGGCTACAACGTCGCCATTTCCCATCCCGAGGGCCACGGCTCCGCGGCCTCCATCGCCAACGCGCTGCGCGCCGCACGCGTCGCGCCGACCGACGTCGATTACGTCAACGCCCACGCCACCTCCACCCTGATCGGCGACGTATCCGAAGCGCGGGCACTGCGGGCGGTGTTCAAGGAGGCGGCGCCCCGCCTCGCGGTCAGCAGCACCAAGGCGCTCACCGGCCACGGTCTCTCCCTCGCCGGTGCCATGGAGAGCGCCTTCTGCGCGCTGGCCCTCCGCGAAGGCTTCATCCCCGGCAACGCCCACCTGCGGAACGTGGATCCCGAGTGTGGCGGGCTCAACCTGCCCCGCACCACGGAAAACCGCCAGGCTCGGATTGTGGTCAAGAACAGCAGTGGATTTGGCGGCGCCAATGTCGCGCTGATCTTCCGGCACGTCGCCTGATCCCGTGGCCGCCTCCCGCGTTTCCGATCTCCACCGCACCGCCTTCGTCACGGGCGCGAGCACCGGCCTCGGCCTCGCCTTCACCGAAATGCTCCTGGCCGAAGGGGTGCGCGTCTGGGGCACCTCGCGCGATCCGGCGCGGCTCGCCGACCTCGCCCGGTCGCACCCCGGCGCCTTCACGCCCGTCGCGCTGGATCTCCGCGACGGCCAGCTCGCGGTGCGGATTTTTCAGGAGCAGGACCGGGCGGCGGACGGCTTCGATCTCGTGATCAACAATGCCGGCTACGGCGTCTTCGGTGACTTCGCCGCCACCTCCTTCACCCACTGGCGCGAGCAACTCGAAGTGATGCTGGTGCACACCGCCCAATTATCCCACGCCGCCCTGCCGGGCCTGCTCGCCCGCCGGCACGGCGCACTCGTCAACCTCTCCTCGCTCGCCGCCGAATTTCCCCTGCCGTACCAAAGCGCCTATAACATGGCGAAGGCCGGCCTCACCGCCCTCAACGAAAGCCTCATGATCGAAACGGCCGGCTCCGGCGTCGTGATCCTCGACGTCCGCCCCGGCGACTATCGCACGGATTTCGAGAACTCCGTTCGTCGCCCCCCCGCAGCGGAGACACCGCGGATGGCGCGCGTCTGGGCCGCGTTTGCGACCATGATGCGCAGCGGGCCGCCCCCCGCCCACGCCGCCGCCGTCCTGCGCCGCGCCCTGTTGCGGCACCGGAGCGGCACCGTGCGGATGGGGCGCTTCTTTCAGGCGGTGGCCGGACCGTTCCTCGCGCGCTTCGGCTCGCTCCGGCTCAAACGTCGCATTCAGGCGCACTACTTCGACCTCGCCTGAGCGTATGCCCAAGCTTCGTATTCTCCTCCTCACCTCCAGCACGGGCGGTGGTCACGACGCCCGCGCGGAAGCCTTTGCCGAGTGGTGCTTCCAACTCTACCGCCACGACGTGGATGTCCGGATCGAGCAGATGCTCGAAAAGTCATCGGTCATCAATCGCGGCGGAGTGGGGCTGTACAACTACCTGCAGCGGCGCGCGCCGTGGGTGCATAATGTTTTCTACGCCGTCGTCGAGCTCCTCAGCTACCTCAACCGGCGTTCGGTCATGCTGGGGGCCGGCTACTACACGCGCGTGCTTCGCGACTACCAGCCGCACCTGGTGTTCAGTGTCCACGACTGCCTGAACCGCGGTTACTTTCAGCTCGCGCGCCGGTTGCTCGGGGCCGGGCGGGTGCGCTGCGCCACGTATTGCGGCGAATTCTCCGGCGGCTGGGGCTACTCGCGCAACTGGATCGAGCCCTCGGTCGACCTGTACCTCTCACGCACGCCGACCGCGCGGGACTACGCCGTGAAGTGCGGCCTCCCGCCCGAGCGGACCCGCGTGCGCGGCAACCTCATGCGGCCGCGCTCTCACCTTGAGGTGTTGCACCAGGTCGAGCGCCGCGAATTCCGCCAAAAGCAGCTCGGTCTCGACCCGGATCGCTTCACCGTGTTTCTCGCCACCGGCGGCAATGGCGCCAACAACCACTCCGTGCTGCTGCCCGCCCTTCTGCCGCAGGCGGAGCACGTCCAGGCGATCATCATCTGCGGCCGCAACAAGGAGAGCTACAACGAACTCATTCACTGGCGCGCGGCCCATCCCGAGTTTGCCTGCCACATCGAGGGCTTTTCGGAATCCGTGCACCTGCTCATGCAGGCGAGCGACGCCATCGTCACCCGCGGTGGCACGACGACGTGCGCCAAGGCCCTGCACTTTCAATGTCCGATTATTTTCAACGCGTTTGGCGGCATCATGCCGCAGGAGCAGCTCACGTGGAAATTCTTCCGGAACGGCGCCGCCTCGGAAAAAATCGCAAACGCCGCCGACTTCGCCCGCCTCATCAACCGCTGGCTGGCCGATCCGGCGACCTACGCCCGCGACCGCGCCCAGTTTCTCCAACTCAGGTACGAGGAGGATCCCACCTTGCTGATTGACGAACTGGTCGGCCTCGCCAACGAAGTCGCCGGGGCGCATTTGAAACGGCGGACGTTTCCTCCCCTAAAATCCGATGGCCGGTCCGCGAAGTCCTGACCGCCGGGTTTCCCCGCCGCCGCCGCAGGTTTCCTTTCCGCTCCACGCAATCCGCTTGGCCGCGACCCGCGCCGCCCGCTAGCTTCGTCCGACCTTGCCCGCCCAGTCGCCCATCATCGCCTATCTTTTCACCTCGTTTCCCAAGAACACGGAGACGTTTCTCCAGCGCGAAATCGTCGCGATGAAGCAGCACGGCGTGAACCTCCGGCTCTACTCGCTCTGGGGCGGCGGCGGCACGTTTCGCGGACTGCCCGTGGCAACTTTCAACAAGTGGCGCCTCTTCACCCTTCTCTGGTTGATTCCCTCCGAGTCATGGCGCCGGCCCGAGGTCCTCCGCCAGATCTTGCACGGTCTTTTCACCCGTCGCCCGCCTTCCTGGATCAATTTCTGGGAGAATATGCTCGGGGCCGGCTTCGCGTGCCTCTTCGCCCGCGAGTTTCGCCGTCACCCCCCAGCCCTGATCCACGCCGCCTGGGGCGGTGCGCCCGCCACCGCCGCCTGGCTCCTCTGGCGCATCGACGCGCACCGCTTCAGCGCCGCCGCCCACGCCTACGACCTTTACGAACACGGCGGTGATTGGTGGCTGAACGACAAGCTCGAACACGCGGCGTTCATCCACACGTCCACCGAAATGGGCCGCCGCGCGCTGAAGGCCCGCGCACTTCCCGCCGCGAAAATTGTCTGCATTCGTCGCGGCCTGGAACGGCTGCCGACCATGCGACCTTTGCGGTCCTCCCGCTCCCCGCTGCATCTCGTGTGCGTCGCACGACTGGTGGAAAAAAAAGGACTCGACCGCCAGATGCGGATTTATGCGGCTTTGCGGGCCGCCGGCGTGCCCTTCGCCGCGCGAATTATCGGCGAAGGCCCCCTCCTGCCGGAACTGGAAAAACTCGCCGGACATCTCGGGGTCGCGGCCAGCGTCACTTTCACCGGACACCTGCCGCAACACGAGGTCTGGAATCAACTCGGTTGGGCTGACGTGCTGCTCCACACCGGGGTCATCGCCCCCAGCGGCGACCGGGACGGCCTGCCCAACGTGATTCCCGAGGCGATGTCCGTCGGCGTCCTGGTCGTCACCTCCCCCGCCGCCGCCACCACCGAGGCCGTCACGCAGGGCGTCACCGGACTGGTCGCCTCCGTGGACGCACCGGCGGACTGGGTCTCGGCGCTGCGCCGGCTGTCGACCGACAATGCTTTTGCCGAAAAGCTCCGCGCCAACGCGCGCCGCTGGGTCGAGGACAACTTCGACGCCCACCAGAATGCCGCGCGCCTGCTTGCCCGGTTCGAAGCAGCCATCGCCGCGCCCGGGCCCATGACCAACTTCCCACCCGCGCCCTCGAGTCCTGCGCCATGATTTTCTTCGATGTCACGAAGGCCGGCGCCGCTGCGCATCGCTCCGGGCTCACGCGCGTGAGCCGCCGGTTGCGGGACGGCCTCGCTGCCGCCGCGACCGGGATCGCGTGGGATGCGGGCGCCCGCCACTTCGCCGCACCCGCGCACGGTCCGTCCCGCGCCGGCGACTGGTTCCTGACCGCGGAACTGTTCTCCGAGGAGGAACGTCCCGGTTTCACCGCCTTCCTGGACACGCGGAGCTGCGGACGCGCGGCGATTTTCCACGACGCCATTCCGCTCAAACATCCGCATATCACCTGGCCGCAAAGCGTCGCCCGCCACCCGGAGTACATGAAGCTGCTGGCCCGCTTCGACCGCGTCTGGGCCGTTTCGCAGGCGAGCCGCGACGAATTGCTCGGTTTCTGGCACTGGCAGGGGATCACCCGTCCGCCGCCGGTCGAAGTGCTCGCACTCGGCGCCGACTTCAACGCCTCCCCGCGACGCGACCCCGGTCCGGCCTCCTCCCCGCCCCGCCTGCTGTGCCTTGGCATCGTCGAACCCCGCAAGAACCAGCGCTTCCTCGTCGAGGTGTGCGCGGAGTTGTGGCGCGCGGGGCTTGATTTCGAGCTGCACTTGGTGGGCCGGGTGAACCCGCACTTTGGCGGCCCGATCCTCGCGCGCATCCGTGAACTCCAGCGCAACCATCCGACCGCGCTGCATTTTCACGAGGCGGCGGACGACCCCGCGGTCACCCAACTCTACGCCGCCGCGCGCGCCACGCTCTTCCCCACGCTGGCCGAGGGCTGCGGACTCCCGCTGCTCGAATCCCTTTGGATGGGCCGGCCTTGTGTCTGCAGCGACTTGCCCGTGCTCCGGGAAAACGCCGCCGGCGGCGGGTGCCTGACCGTCGCGCCCAACCACGCCGCCGCCTGGTCCGAGGCCCTTCGCCGTATCATCACGGATGATACCCTGCACCGGCGGCTGTCCGCCGAGGCCGCCGCCCGGCCGCTGCCGACCTGGGCGGAGACCGCGCAGTCCATCGCCCAAGCCCTGCGCTAGTGGCGCGACCAATAACTTTCGTGACGTGTAGCTGCGAGCGCCAGCGAGTGGACCACCGGCGCGCTCCACTCGCTGGCGCTCGCCGCTACTTGTCACGCTACTTTGCGCTCGGCACACTAGCCCGGAATTTTCCTAACGCGCAACCGCCACCGGAGAAATCGAACCGCTGGTCCCAGCGGTCACTGAGGCCCGGCGGGAGGTCACAGAGAATACCAGCGGAAAAGAACGCCCGCTTTTCTGCTCTGTGGCCTCTCTTTTCTTTCCGTGATCTCGGTGACAAAAAATCGTCTCGGCCAGGATTGAAGTGGATCCATCGTAGCGCACAGCCATGAAGGGGATTCTCAGAGAAGTTTCCGTTACCCAACTTGTCGGGGGAGCGATCGCCTCGCGGGTTAGCCCCGAAGAAGTCGGCCCGGCCGGGCGAAGATTTCACACGTCTGCGGGTGAAATTTGCGGGCGAAGAGCAGGAGCGCCGCCTCGGCGATGATGCCGGCGCGTCGTCGGCGGGTCCGTCGCTCGCGTGCGGAGTGGTGGTGGCGCCGCTCGAAATCATGGCTCGCCGGACGGCGCTGCCGCCGCTTGAAATGGTCGCCGCATGACCGACTGGCTTGCCCTGCTCATTCCGTTCGCGCTGATCGCGGCGCTCTACGCCGCGGTCGGCCATGGTGGCGCTTCGGGGTATCTCGCGGTGATGGCACTGGCGGGCGTGGCGCCGGCCTCGATGAAACCGACCGCACTCGCGCTCAACCTAATCGTGTCGCTGCTCGGCACGGTGTTGTTTTTTCGCGCGGGGCATTTTGCGTGGCGCCTGTTCTGGCCGTTCGCGGCGGTGTCGGTCCCGGGGGCCGTGCTCGGTGGATGGCTCGACGTGTCTCCGCAGGTGTTTCGCGGACTGGTCGCGGTGGCGCTCGGTTTTGCGGTGGTGCGGCTCTTGTGGCCGGTGGCGGCGTCCGCCGAGATGCGCCGACCTCCCGTGATTGCGGTGTTGACCGCGGGGGCGACGATTGGCCTGGTGTCCGGCTTGATCGGGGTCGGGGGAGGGATTTTCCTGACTCCGCTGCTGCTCGTCTGCGGTTGGGCCGATCTCAAGACCGCGGCGGCGGTGTCGGCGCCGTTCATCTTTGTGAATTCCGCGGCCGGTCTGGCCGGTCACGCCGGTTCGCTGCACCAACTTCCCGCGGCCTGGCCGTGGCTCGCGCTGGCGGTTGTGACGGGCGGGCTGATCGGTGCGCGTTGGGGGAGCCGGGTGGCGGTCGCCGCGCACCTGCGCCCGGCGCTGGCCCTCGTGCTGGTGATTGCCGCCGTCAAACTCGCGCTCGCCTGAGCGGCCCCGCCGATTGTAACCCCACACGCTGCCACCTTGGTTTGCCTGCTTCCGCAGGGCGCCGCTTTGTCGGCGCCGTGGTGGCATCTCAACCAGTCGCCACAGCGCAACGCGGGGGCTGGGCCTGCGGTTTTGCACGAGGCATCCGCGTCCCATCCGGCTTTGCCAGCCGAGAAAACGGCTCGCACGCAATCCCCGCGTGGCTGAGCCTTCGACGTTGGGGAAATCGAAAAATGCGCGTACTATTCTGCTTCCTCGCGATCGGCCTGGTCACAGGATGTGTGGCCACTGTTAAGCAGCAATCGAACTTGGTGGCACGTCTCTTGTCGATTCCGCCCGACGAGGTGGAGTTGATCGTGCGTGAGGCACGAGAGCGTCACAAGATGAAGGTGGCTTGGGTAAGGACGTCCGGCACCGCTATTGAAGTCCGCCTTGGGCGCAAGGACCTGTTTAATCCGGGGGCATCGTCGTCTTCTTTCGCCGACGCAATGATCGTTGGGTGGAAGATGTGCGGTCACAACAAAAGTGGGAAGGGGATACTTCCACTCCTGATCTGCCAGCGCCGCCGCGGCTCCTAGATATCTAAATTATGAGTCTTAGCCCCCAATAAGCCCAACAAGGACGGGACGGATTTCGTCGCGGCAACGGACCAGCGGATCGTCGGGTGTGGCGGATGGAGCAAGCGCGTCACCGCGTTTGGCGGTGATGCGGCGAAAAAGGAGGAAGATCGATTGCGGGATCCGAGAAGGGAGCCAGCGATGATCCGGGCTTGCTTTGTGCATCCCGAGTATGCGCGAAAAGGAATTGGTCGCGAGATGATGCGCCGGTCCGAATCGGGTGCGCGCGACGCCGGGTTCACGAATATCGAGATTGTCGCCACGCTCCCGGGTGAGCCGCTTTACGCCGCATGTGGCTACCTGGGATTCGAGCGCTTCACCCTCGAACTTCCGAACGGTGAGCGATTGCCGGTGGTCCGTATGCGCCGCGGAAAAAAGCCGAACGAGGCGCCAGCGACCGATCCAGGGGGGCCGTCCTCTGTTGGTTAATTTTTCCGCGAGCGGGAGACGCGCACCAAGGCCGGTTTTCCCCGGTGCAGTTGATGAGCGAGCCCGCGGCAGCCCGGTGCCACCGTGACGCGCCGGGTGCGTGCGCTGACGTTGGATTGACGAATCGCGGGCCGTCGCCATGCCGTTCTGGTGTATGAGCGCCCCCAATCCGCCCGCCCCATTGTCATTTTTTCAGCGGTTTCTCACGATCGTCGAAAAAGTCGGCAACGTGCTGCCTAATCCCTCCACGCTGTTCGCCCTCCTGGCCGGCGTCGTGGTGCTGCTATCGTGGTGGCTGAGTTCGCTGGGCGTTCAGGCGGTGCATCCGGCCACGGGCCAACCGGTGCAGATCGTGAACCTGCTCACGATCGAGGGCCTGCACCGCATGCTCACCAGTGTCGTGCCGAACTTCGTCGCCTTCCCGCCACTGGGCACCGTGCTCGTCTGCCTCGTCGGCATCGCCGTGGCGGAACGGTCCGGGCTCGTCACCGCCGCACTCCGGATGATCGTGCTCGCCGCTCCGCGCCGTTTGCTCGCGCCCATCGTGATCTTCGGCGGTATCATGTCGCACTCGGGCGGCGATGTCGGTTACGTGCTGATGATTCCGCTGGGTGCAGCCATGTTTCACGCGGTGGGCCGGCATCCGCTCGCCGGCCTGGCGGCAACCTTTGCCGGCGTGTCGGGCGGCTTCAGCGCCAATCTGCTCCTCGGCACGATCGATCCGCTCCTTGCCGGCATCACCCAGGCGGCCGCGGTGGTCGTCAAGCCCGGCATCGTGGTCCACGCCACGGCCAACTACTATTTTCTCGTCGCGGCGACGTTTCTCCTGATCGGCGTCGGCACCTGGGTCACCGAACGCATCGTCGAACCGCGCCTCGGCGCCTACACCGGCAGCGCCCCCCGTGAGGAATTGAAGCCGCTGAGCACGGACGAAAAACGCGGCCTGTGGTGGGCGCTGGCCGCGGTGCTCGGCGTGACCGCGGTGATTCTCTGGGGCACGCTCACTCCCGGCGGCTTCCTGCTCGATCCGAAGAACCCGACCGTCCTCGGGTCGTACCTGATGCGCGGGATGATTTTCTTCATCTTCTTGTACGGCCTGGCCGCCGGGCTCGCCTACGGCCTCGGCGCCCGCACCGTGCGCAACGACAACGACGTCGTGCGCGGCATGGATGCCTCCGTGGCCACCATGGCCTCTTACATTGTGATGTCGTTCTTCGCCGCCCAGTTCCTCGCCTATTTCAACTGGACCAACCTCGGCACGATTCTCGCCGTCAAGGGCGCCGAAGGCATCAAGGCGCTCAACCTGCAAAACAGCCCGGTGCTTCTGATGGTGGCCTTGGTGTTGCTCACCGCCGTCATCAATCTCGTGATTGGCAGCGCGTCCGCGAAGTGGACGCTGATGGCGCCCATCTTCGTCCCGATGTTCATGCTGCTCGGCTACTCGCCGGAATTGGTCCAAGGCACTTATCGCGTGGGCGACTCCTGCACCAATATTGTCACGCCGTTGATGAACTACTTCCCACTGATCCTGACGTTCGCCAACCGCTACGTGAAAGAGACCGGCATCGGCACGATGATTGCGACGATGCTGCCTTACTCGCTGGCCTTTCTGGTCTCCTGGACGCTGATGTTGATGCTGTGGATCGCCCTGGGCGTGCCGATGGGACCGGGCGCGGGTCTGTTTCTCGCCAGATAGGCCCGCCCTGACCGGCGCTCGTCAATCGGGGTCACCACGCGGGCCTCGAGCCGGATCTCGCCGCCGGACTGCAAGCGGCCGCGTGGGAGATCCAGGGCGGTGTCATTCTCCGGATCGCTGGAGGGACGACTCGCCAAAGGCGAGCGAGCTCCTGTGCGCCTCCGGCGCATCCGCGTCGTCCGCGGCCCGCGCAGAGGCGGGCCCTCCATTTCCGGTGATTGCATGACACCGCTCTGCGGTCCAGCAGAGCACCCCGCGGAATCGCGTTTCCGAATCAAGGTCGCGGGGTGAGGGCAACCCGCCTCCACTACTGGAGATTTCACACCTCACAGTGGGTTGCTCTTCATGCGAATCGTGCACGACGCGACGATTCTCCGATGGGCGTAGCTCCAGGCAATCGACCACGCATTTCACGGATCAATCCCGAATGAACCCGGCCTTGGTCCGGGCTGATCCGTTGGATCGACTGTCAGTCAGGGCGCCGGCTGCTTGAAGGTCTGGCGCAGGTAGGCCACGACGTCGTGGATCGCCTGCGGCGGGAGCACGTTGCCCCACGGTGGCATCGGGTTTACCGCCGGCGGCGTCGGCAGCTTGCCGTTCGTGATGACCGCGATCAGTTCCGCGTCGGATTTGGTCAGCGGCCCGCCGGGCAAGGTGTAATCCGGAGTCCCCGCCAGCTCGGAGCCTTTGCCGTCCTCCTGGTGGCAGACCAGACAGTTCAGGCGATAGACCTCTTCGCCGCGCACCGGATTGCCGGGTCGCAGCGGCTCCGGCGCCTTGGCCACGAGACGGGAGGGGCCCGCCCGGGTCTCACCAGACTTCAGGCGGTTCAACGTGTAGTATCCGGTGGCGTTCAGCACCGGCCGGCCCGTGCGGCTCAGCACATTTTTCCCCACCACAAATTCGTAAACATAACCGGGCTGAAGCTCCACCAACTCCAACTCGAGCGCGCGACCATCGGGCTGGAGCCGCGCGACCGCGAGGGGAACCTCCAGCTGGTTGATGCGCAGCGAGCCGTCCAGCGGGTGATAGTTATATTGGAAACGCCGCACCTGATAATTCCGCGCCTCGCCCGCCGGGTCGCCCATCGGCTCCGTGAAGCGCAGGGTGAATCCCCGTTCCGTCAGCCGCAGAGTTTGAATCTCCACCGGAGTTTCGCCGGTCCACACCACGCGTTGGATGCCCTCGTTGCCCTCGGTCGACATCCAGCCCCGGACCGTTTGCGCGAGATAGAGCGCGCCGTCCGGCCCGAAGGCGTGGTGCATGCCGCCGAGGCGCAGGCCCTGGCCGCGCAGGAAGGGAAACGCCGCGCCTTGATAGGCGCCGGCCACTTTTTCGAGATCCACGCGCATCAACAGATTCGAGACGTCGCCCAAAAACACCTGCCCGGCGAACGGGCCGAACCTGCCCCCGGTCAAATCCCAGACGGGCTGACCGGGCGACGTGCCCATCAGGCCGCGCGGCAGGTAGATGCTCGGCGGTCGTCGCAATTGGGTGAGCTGCTCGATCGTCATCTTTTTGTCTCTATAGTCCGGATGCCATTTCAACCCATCCGGGTGCCCGTAAAAACCGCCGCGCTCGACGTGCGTGAGGGTGGATGTCGGCACCCACGCGCCCGCACAGTCGCTGATGAACAACTCGTCCTGCGGACTGACGCCCACGCCCAGCGGTTGCCGGAAGCCCGAGGCGAACGGGATCCACTGGCCGTTGGGCGCGACCTGAAAAACCCAGCCTTGATACTCCGCGACCGAGCGATGTCCGTCGGGCACCGCTCCGGTGCCACCCCACGGCATGAACTGCGCCGTCTGCAAGCGGCCGCGCACCCACGGCAGCTCCACCCCCCGGCCAAACGAGCACAGGCCGGACGACGCATACAAATTTCCGGCCGTGTCCCGCGCCAGGCCATAGGAGAATTCGTGATAGCTGCCGGTGATGCCCCAGTCGTCCGCCAGCGTTTCGAAAACATCCGCGACCCCGTCGCCATTGATGTCGCGCAGCCGCGTGATCTCGGGGCGCTGGATCACGACGATGTCCGACTCGTCGCGGGCCACGACGCCGAAGCCTTCATAGAGGCCGGAGGCGAACCGGTGCCAGCGGGCGTCCGCGTATCCACGAATCCAGACATCGCCGCGGCGGTTGGTCACGACGAGGCTGCCCCGCGGCGTGAACGCCACCCCCGAGACCTCGCCAATCATCTGCTGCGGCAGCTTGAGGGTCTCGACGCGATAGGGCGACCGCTGGAGCGGGCGCAGTTCGAAGTCGCGCTGGAGGACGGCGCCGGCGGCGATTTCCAAACGCTCCTTGACCTCCTCGAAATCCGCGGCGGTCACCCAGAGGTCGTAGGCGCCCGGGGGCACGTCCAATTGGTAGCGACCGTCGGACTTTGGCTTTTGGATGATCTGGCTGTTCTCCCGGCCGGCCAAGGTCGGACCCTCGATCCGCACCTGAGCCCGTGGTACGGGGGCGTCGGAGTCGGCCTTGCGGATCTGGCCGGAAATGCGCGCGGAGGCGGCGGGCGCGCCGACGGCGGAGAGGACGAAGCTCAACGCGAGGACGCCCGAGAAAAAACCCTTCCGCCGTGGGAAAGTGCGAATCGAAGGAGGGGCGCTTTCCCAAGCGCCCATGGCACTCGCTGCGCGGCGGCGGTTGGGCAACCGCCGATCCTCCGGCGCCGCCATCGCCGGCGACAACCGAGAGATGTCCGCGGTCCTCATCGGGCGGCTCCTCCGGTCTTCCGGCGGATTTCAATCGTGAACTCGCCCGCGCCGATGGAAGGAAAGCAGGCGCGGTCTCCGTCGCGCTCCAAGCCGTGCAACGCCACCTCGGCACCGGGCTGTGGTTCGAGGTTTAGCCAGAGCGGTCCGGTTCCCGGTCCGACGCGGAAGCGACGCCGGAGCGTGGTGCCGTCGCTTCCCGCGCTGAGGGTCTCGTACACCTCGCGGCCGTCGATCTGGTAGTGAAACTCGGGCAGTCCATCCCGCAGCGTGTAGCCGCGAAAGTGGAAATTCGGTTCGCGGTTCGGTGCGCCCAGCCGCAGTGGCTGCCACATTTTTTCCCGATAGAAGATTTCGCCGAAGATTCGGGCGGGCTCGCCCTGCTTCGTGAGCCAGCGCGGGCGAAGATCGACAAAATCGCCGTCCCAAATGTAGTTGATTCCGCCGCGCACCGGATCGAGGCAAACGCCCGGTCCGTTGGGAAACGTGATCGCGATCGAGCCCGGGTGCGCGTCGGGCATGAACGTGCGTTGCACGCCGGCTTGCGCGCCGGGAATCGGCCGGCCGCTCGTCCAGAGCACGGCGTTCCCCACCATCGTTTGATAGAAGGGATCGCGCAACAGATCGGCCCCGGCTGGCACGAGGTGGCAGACGCGGCCCGCGGCGCGGCGGCGCACCCACGCGAGCGGTGTGGTTTCCTCGCCGACGGTGCCCTCCATGATCATCTGCGTGTCGCCTGCCAGTTTCGTGAAGGTCGCCATCGCCTGATTGGTTTCAAACCGCGTGACGCCGGCGAAAATCGGATGGGGAAAAAGATTGATGGTCGTCATCGGCGCGCCGTTGGCGAAGCGATCGCCCGGTGTGGCGCCGAGAATTTCAGGGAAAAAATTGGGCACCGCCGTCCAAGCCTCGAGCGAGGCCCCGAGGACGACGCAGCCATTGCCGGCGCGGAGAAATTCCCGCAGGATGGCGGTGTCAGCCGCCCCCAGCGTGCCGGGGCCGCGATGAAACACGGCCGCCTGCGCCGAACGCAGGGGCTCAAGCGACGCGAGGCCGGCGGGGCTCCGGTCGGTCGGCGCCACGCGGCATTCGACCCCGGGGTTTTTTTCCAAGATGGCCTTGAGCGCATCCAGCAAAGCTCCGGACTGGCCGTCGGCACCGACGAGGCAGACCCGCAGCGGCTCGGCGGCATCGAGCGGACTCCCGAAAAAACCGGCAAGTGCGACGAGGAGGCCGGCGGTGCCCAGGCACCCGAGGGTGTGGCGGCGAAAGGAAAACGCGGAGCGGAGGGAGCTCGCGTTCATGGGGCCGAGGGGTTCGTGGCGTTTTCGAGGCCGTTGAGATAGGCCATCGCCTCGTCGCGATGGGCGCCGCACATGTGCTCGGTCGGCCGCAGGCTCACGCATACCGCCGGGCGTTCGGGCCGGCCGAAGAGCGCGCAGCGGAAATCCGGCAGGAGTTGCACGCACCAGATCCCCGCCGGCTTGCCGTGGGGCAGGCCGGGAATCGGCGACGAGATGGAGGGCGCGATGCAACACGCGCCGCAACCGGGGCGGCAGTCCATGGAGGCCATGGTCTTGGAATCACCGCGCGGGGCAAGCGCGACGAGTGGTCAACTCCCCGGGTCAGCGATCAATGTGCGCAACGGGGAACGCCGCTCAGCGGCCACGTGGGTTTGCTCCCGGATTGAGGGCAGGACGATCTTGTTGGCATTTTTTTCCAAGCCGCAAAAACTGGCTTCACGCCGAACCCTTCGACCGAGTTGGGGCGCCTGGAACCCTTTGACGCCCTCGTCACATTCTGGCGTTTTCCCCTGGAGCGCACGATCACCGAATATCTCCGCTACAAGATCTTCTCCCCCGACAAGGCCGAGGGGATCACCCGCATGTCCGGCATCGATCGCAACGTGTCGCAAAACAAGATCGACCTCCGCGCGCGCCTCACCCTACCCGACGGCACCGCCCGCGAGTTCGGCCCCGTCGACCGAACATTTCGCACCGCGGCGACCGCAACCAAAGGAGGGGCGGTTTCCCAACCGCCCAAATTCGGTCGGCCGAAGGTTCTTCGGCGGTTCGGAAACCGCCGCTCCCGAAGGAACGATTAAAATCGTCGCAAACGTGATCTGGACTGATCTCAGCGCACTGCGGCTCAGGGCCGCAACCGGAAGAACTTGGGAATCTTGAAACCGAGAATCTGTCTTCTGAAATCTGGGAATTTCCAAGCCCATGTGCCGCGCACACCGGAATTTCGGTGCGACGAACGCCCCGGCGATGAACGGCTGCAGATTGGTGCGTGACGGGCCGCCTGATTTCGCCGACCGTCCTCTCCGCCCCAACCGCGCAGCTCCCCACAGGGTGCGGCCGCGTCTCACGACCACGTTGCCGCCACCTTCCCACCTCATATCCTCCCTTCCTTTCACCTTCGAATCGGCGCGGAATCTGCTCTTCGGCGACCGCCCTTCACCCCACCGCCTCCATGCGCCCACCACTTTTCGCCCGCCCCGCCATGCGTTGCGACCACCGCCACGCGCTCCTGCTCGTCATCGGCCTGGCGGCCACCGCCCTCACCCACAGCCCGGTCCGCGCCCAAGCCACGGACAAAGCCGCCACGGGCAGCACCGGCTCCCCTGTCGGAGTAACCCCGCGCCCGGAGGAGCTAAACGTCGGCGCCGACAAGGGTGTCACCACGCTCAACAAGTTCTTTGTCAACGACGACAAACTGAAGCCGTTCAGCGGTGCCAACGTCGATCTGCCGCGCACCATCGATGACGTCCAAGCCTACACGTTTTTTGACGCCAAAGACATCGACATGTCAGGCGCGACCAACGTCGAGGATTTCCTGCGCCAGAACATGACGATGGAGACCTCGTCCTACAGCCAGAGCCAGAATTTTTTTCTCGGGGGCAATCCCAGCAGCATCAATTTGCGCGGTCTCGGGGACGGCCAGACCCTCATCCTGATCAACGGCCGGCGGGCGCCGGCGGGAAACCTCGCGCTCAATGGCGGAGGATCGCAGGTGAACCTCAACAGCATTCCAATGGGCGCGGTGGATCGCATCGAGGTCCTGCCCACGAGCGCCAGCTCGATTTATGGCGGCAACGCCGTGGGCGGCGTGGTGAACATTGTCCTCAAACGGAATTTCAATGGCGGCCACATGCGGTTCAGCTACCAGAATCCGGAACGATCCGACGCTCCGATCCGCCGCTTCGACTCCGCCTACGGCTTCACGCTGGAGGGCGGCCGAACCCGCGTGACGCTGACCTCGGGTTATTCGGACATGAAACTTCTCCAGCGGCAGGATCGGCCTTTCCTGGTCGAGTACGAACGCCGCTACTATCAGAACGCCGGCGTCATCAACATCGTTTTGCCCATCGGGGCCACGGCCAACATTCGCCCGGCCACCGGGACAGCCAATCTGGTGCTAAAGAACGGCGGCGGTTCGATCGGTTCGTCGGTGACGTTTGTGCCCTATGGCATCAGCGCGACCACGCCCGCCGCCGAGTTGGCGGCCGGCCTGCGCGCCAACGCCGGAAAGATCAACCAGGACCCGGCCACCGCCAACCGGCAGTTTTTCGGCGGCTCGCTGGAGGAATTGGGCACCGGGCAGCGCGGGAAGAGTTTTGGCCTCACGGTTCGCCGCGAAATGAACGACGACCTCGAACTGAACGTCGATTTCATGATTAGCAACGACGGCCATACGCGGAACGGCACGATCCGCTCTTCGCAAACTGTCTCCGCCGCCGCTCCGAGCAATCCCTTCACCACCGCCGTGAGTGTCAACGTCCCCCTCCCCGGGGAATTTCCCCAGTGGAGCAGCAACGTTTCCCGCCAGCTTTCTCTCGGTTTTGTCTACTCGCTCCCGCGGGATTGGCGCGCCCAGGGGGACTACACTTGGAGTTCCACCGGCAACAGCTTTTACGCCTTTCGGGCGGGTTCCGCCGCCGCCGCCGATGTCACCGCCGATCTCAACGCGGGTCGCCTGAATCCTTTCGTGGACACCTCCCTTTATCCCTTCGACCTCACATCCTACCAAGGACGGTACAGTCAAACGGGCAACGGCGGCGCCAACAACGTCGCCCTGCGCTTCGCCGGACCGGTCGGGCGTCTGCCGGCGGGCTCGCCGCGCCTCAGCCTCGGCCTGGATCACTATCAACAGGGCCAGAGCGACGGCGACGTTTTCCAGACGTACGAAAATTATCCCGCGCGCAACACCCGGGTCCACGGCATCGGCAAGCGCCAAACCACGAACAGCGCCTACGCCGAGGCCCAGATCCCTCTTGTGGCCGCAGCCAACCAGCGCCCACTGATCCGCCAACTCAGCCTGCAGCTCGCCGCCCGCGCCGAGGACTACGATGTCCGCACCGGCACCGCGTCCATCACGCTCCTCCCGGTACCGGCGACGCCTCCGCGGATTTTCAACAACCGAGCTCATTACCGCCAAATCAAACCCACGGCGGGCTTCTCCTACAAACCCGTCCGTTCACTGTTGCTACGCGGCAGTTTCAGCCGCGGTTTCGTCACGCCCCGGTTTAGCCAGCTTTCGTTTAATCCCACCCCCTCGACCACGACCTCCCCGGTCGTCGACCCACAGCGCGGCGGGATCCGGACCGACATCTACACCATCGCCGGGGGCAATCCCAACCTGCTGCCCGAGTCCTCGCAAAGCTGGAACGCGGGCTTGGTCTTCCAGCCGGAAACAGGGCGGCTCCAGGGCCTGCGCGTCTCGGTGGACTACATCTTCACCCGCAAGCAGGACAACTTTGGCAGCCTCACCTCCCAGCAGATCGTCAACTTTGAGGAAGACTATCCGGACCGCGTGATTCGCGCCGCGCCCGAGGCGGGCAGTCCCTTTGGGGTCGGGGCGATCGAAACCGTTAACATCAGCACGCTGAATCTGTATTGGTCCTACGCCGAGTCCTTCGAAGTCAGTGTCGGCTATCGGAAGAAAACGAATGGGCTTGGCTCGTTTTCCGCCCTGGCGCGCGGCACGTTCACCAATCACGACAAACGCAAGTGGTCCCTCACCCAGCCGATCCTCGAATACGCCAACGTCAGCGATTGGGGAGGCCTGAAGTTACAGGGCAACGCGAGTCTCACGTGGGAATACCAGCGCGTCTTTGCGCGCTGGAACACGCGGTTCTACTCCCGGCATCGCATCCCGGGCCCGCCGTTCAACCCGCTGTCCTCCTTTGTCATCCCGCAAGGCAGCGAGTTCATGCCCTGGCAGGCCTTTGCGGATCTGCTCATCGGGTATCGCTTCCCGGAACGCGGCCGGGCCGCCGCGCAGTCGTGGGCCGATCGCGCCTTGCCCGGCGTGGAAATCCAGCTCGGCATCGACAATCCCCTCAACAAGATCCCGCTGTACGACGTGTATTCGAACTACCCGTACAGCCCGCGCGGCAACGCCCGCCTCCGCGACTACCGGCTCTCGGTCAAGAAGCCGTTCTGACCCGGATATTTCGCATGGCGGCTACCGCCACCGAACGGATAACCGCCTTTCCCTCGTTCTCGTCATCGTTCCTCGTTCTCGCCGGATTGGGAGAACGAGAAAGAGGACGAGGAACGAGAACGATTGGTGCATTCCGAAATCGTCGCAAAGATGCACGATTCGTATGAATCGCAGCGCGATCTTTTTTCTGAGACTGCGCTCGGAAAAAATGTCGCGCGGCGCGCGCAGCTGGAAGCGAAGCCTTCAAACCGGCGCACGCGGAGTTTTGGCGTCACCGTCCGCCGGGAGATGAATCCCAATTTGGAGCTGAATGCCGATTTCACGATCACCGGCACCGCGCACACCCGGAACGCGAACCTCTTCGCCGCGCAAAGTGTCGCCGCCGCCTCGGTGATCAATCCCTTCACCACCGCGGTCAATGTGTACGTGCCCCTGCCGGGGGAGTGGCCGCACTGGAGCGCCAACGTCACCCGCATGGTTACGCTCGGCTTTGTGCAAAAACTTCCGCGGGGCTGGCGGGCCCAGGGCGACTTCACGTGGAACGCCACGAGCAACAGCTCCTATGCCCGGCGGTCCGGCACGATGTCGGCCCTCGATATCACCGCCGCGCTCAACGCGGGCCGCCTGAATCCCTTTGTGGATACGACGCAGCACTTGTTCGACCTCACCCCGTACCGGGGCACCTACAGCGTGACCGGCAAAGGCGGATCCAACGGTCTCGCGTTGCGTCTCGCCGGGCCCGCGTGGCGGCTGCCGGCGGGCGCCCCGCGCATCGGCATCGGCCTCGAGCGCCTGCTGCAGGGGCAGAAGTCCACGAATCTATATCAGACGTATGACAACTACCCGTTGCGCAACACCCACACCTACGGCATCGGCAAACGCCAGACCACGCACAGCCTCTTCGTCGAGGCCCAGGTGCCGATCATTTCCGACGCGCAAAAATTTCCGCTGGTCCGCCAGCTCAGTTTGCAGGTGGCGGCCCGCACCGAGGACTACGAGGTGCGCACCGGCACCGGCTCCCTCGCGATCCTGCCCGTGCCGGCGGTGCGCCCGGTGCTGCGCACGAACAGGGCAAACTACCTGACGACCAAGCCCACCGCGGGGCTCTCCTACAAGCCGTTTGGCTGGCTGCAATTCCGCGGCAGTGTCAGTCGCGGTTTCACTCCGCCCCGCTACGCCCAGCTCGTGTTGGATCCGACCCCCTCGACCGCGACCACCAGCATCGTCGATCCCCGCCGCGGCGGTGCGCGGTCTGCCGTCTACACCATCGCCGGCGGTAATCCCGAGTTGGAGCCCGAGACCTCCCAAAGCCTGAACTCCGGCATCGTGATCCAGCCGGAAGCGGGGCTGCTCAAGGGCCTGCGGATTTCGGCGGACTACAACTTCACGCGCACGCAGGACAACATCGGCACCCTTTCCACCCAGCAAATCGTCGACTTCGAAACCCTCTACCCCGAGCGGGTGGATCGCGCCGCCCCTGAGGCCGGCGATCCGTTCGGCGTCGGAGTGATCGAAACGGTGAACATCAGCCCGCTGAATTTGCTGAAGGCTTTTGTCGAGACCTTCGACGTCAATGTCTCCTATCGGAAAGGGACCCAGCGCCTCGGCACGTTCACCGCGTCGGCCCGCGGCACGTTCGGCAATCACTACCGGCGCAAGACGTCGCTCACCCAGCCGATGATCGAATACAGCAACGTCAGCGGCCTCGGTCCGTTGAAGTTCACCGGCAACGGCAGCCTGACGTGGGACCACCAGCGCTACACCGTGCGCTGGGGGGTGCGGTATTTTTGCAAGTACCGGGTGGCCGGCCCGCCCATCGCCGCGGTGTCGGTCAACATCCTGCCCCAGGGCGGTGAGTTTGTGAACAGCCAGGTTTATTCGGATCTTACCGTCGGCTACCGGGTCCCGGCGCGCGGACGCTCCAGTTCGACTTCGTGGCTCGATCGCACGCTGCCCGGCGTCGAAATTCAGCTCGGCATCGACAACGTCCTGAACCGGACTCCGCCGTACGACTGGTATTCGTTGTATAATTACAGCTCGCGCGGCAACCCCCGTCTCCGCGACTACCGGCTGTCGGTCAAGCAGCCGTTCTGAGGGTCGGTCGGACGGGGTCAGCCCTGAATGGCGCTTAAGTATTTTCCGGGCGGCGATAGATGTTACCATGGCTAATTTCGCGGTCGTCGGGGACTTTTGGCAGAGGAATGGGTGGCAAGGGAATGAAAGGTCGGCGGATTTATTCCTCTGCCACCGATTCCTTTGCCATCCTGCCCCAGCGCCCATCGCCGAAAGCGGACCCGCAGGGTCCAGG
>SXGU01351590.1_pt1 | contig 28211 bp, 20 predicted proteins | sample 3174531 | NCBI WGS metagenome assembly SXGU01 (sample SAMN11356863, study PRJNA531348) | freshwater metagenome | isolation source: freshwater sample F1-140 | place: China: Fuxian Lake, Yuxi | collected 2017-12-25 | reverse complement strand
TGTACTGCCTGCCGGTGCTCAAGCGCGAAAAACACCGGCTCGCGCTCCGGAAGGCGGCGACGTCGGGGAGTCCGAAGTTCTTCCTCGGCACTGATTCCGCGCCGCATGCGGTGGGCGCCAAGGAATCAGCCTGCGGGTGCGCCGGCGTGTTCAATGCCCCCGTGGCGCTCGAGGCCTACGCCACCGTCTTCGACGAAGAGAACGCCCTCGACCGGTTCGAGGCCTTTGCCTCCGAACATGGCGCCAGGTTCTATGGCCTCCCCCTCAACGAGGGCCGGGTGACTTTGACCCGGGCGCCAAGCCTGGTGCCCGAGCGAATCCAATCCCGCGACATTGCCGTCATACCGTATCACGCCGGTACCACGCTGGCGTGGCGATTCGATGGCTGAAACGATGTCCGAGCGGGTCGGAGACATCAGCTCGTTGTGAATGGCGAGGGGGATCGATGAAGGTTCTGGGGGGCGCGTTGCTCATCGGCGTGGCGTTGTTCATGGCGATCGGGTTTGCCGTGTCCGATGCAACCCGGAGCTTGGGCACGACCATCGCCACGCTCTTGATTGCGGTCGGGATTCCGGCCGGGGCAGGGTTGGCTCTGATCCAAAGCCACTACCAGGGCCGACGGCTGCTCACGGCCGATCGGGCGGAACTGCGGCTCCAAACCTGGGAATCGGAACTCGTGAAGCTGGCCGCCGAACGAGGCGGGAAGCTCACGGTCGTCGAGGCCGTAGCCGCCACCGGACTCCGCGCGCCCCAGGTCGAGGAAGCGTTTCGGTCCCTGACCCAGCAAGGCGTGGCTGATATCGACGTGACCGACTCCGGGATGCTGGTGTACCGATTCCCGGATGTCCAACTGATGGGAGAAAAAGGTGGTAGCAAGCCGATCCTCGATGCCTGAGCCGGAAATTCGCCGACTCTGTCCGGTCTGTCCGGGATTGCCGATGCAGAAGGTCGAGGTCGGCACCGGTCCCGGCCGGACCAAGCTCGACGAGTGCGGGCGGTGTGGCGGGGTCTGGTTCGACGCCGGGGAGGTGGACCGATTGCGCCGGCTCGGCGCCCGGGCCATCGAACGCTATGTGACGCTCAAACAGGAGGCCTACCGCAAGCGCTGTGGCAGCTGTGACGCCTCGTATCTCCGGAACGCCGACCGGTGTCCCGCCTGCAAGGCGCCGAATCTGCTCCGGTGCCCGGGATGTACCGAACTGCTGGAGCCGGCCAATGCCGGCGGGGCAAAGCTCGACGTCTGCCGGCGCTGCCGAGGGGTCTGGTTCGACAGCGTCGAGCTCAAGGAAATCTGGAACACGGCCTTGGTGCAGCATCGCGGCGCGAGGCCCCTGACGGCGGCCGATGTGGCCGCCAACTCGATGGACACGTTTCTTCTGGCCAGTTTGCTGATGCCCGGTCCGCCGATGGGCGGAGGCGGCCTCCCGGATCTCGCCGGCGGCGCGGCGGCGGCCGGCGCCGAGGCCGGGTCAGGCGTGCTCGAGTCGGCCGGCGATATGGCGGGCTCGGTTTTCGACGCGATTGCCAACTTGATCGCCGGGATCTTCGAGTAGAACCTTTCGCCTGGGACCGATGTCGCACGCGCTCGGGCTGATTCTTGCCAACGGCTGACGGATGATTCGATCGGTGCTGCCCCGGCTTCGGGTTCTGATGGATTGGACCAGCCAAGACGTCCTCTTCGCGCTCCGGAGTTACCGCCGCGAGCCGACCCTCGTGCTCACGGTCATGCTGACCATCGGGCTCGGTGTCGGACTCAATGCGGCAGCGTTCACGCTTTTCAATGCCTACGTCCTCAGGCCCGCGCCGGTTCGTGATCCCGGCTCGTTGCAGGAGGTTGTGTGGAACAGCAAGGGCCGCCTCGCCCGCCGGTTCAGCTGGGATCAGTACCGTGAACTCGGCGCCCTTCCCGTCGTCGCCGAAGCGTTAGGGTACCGTGCTATCTCAACCCGGTTCGATCGCCGGCGGGTGGCCGGCCAGTTCGTCACCGGGAATTACTTCTCGATGCTCGGCGTCGGGCCGGCTCTGGGTCGGGTGCTCCAGGCCGACGATGGCGCATCGCCGGGTTCGGCGCCGGTGGCGGTCTTGAATCACCGATTCTGGGTGTCATCGTTCGCGTCCGACTCGAGTGTCGTCGGCCAGCTCCTCAGAATTCGCGGAGTCAACCTCACCATCATCGGTGTCGCCCCCAAAGATTTCGACGGATTGGAGCCGTCGCCCCCCGACTTCTGGGCCCCGATTACGATGGCTACGGTCGTCGAGAACCAGCCCGATCTGTTCGCCGCCACCGAAGCCGAGTTGGCCGCGGCGGTCGTCCGGTTCCGGCCCGGGGTCAGTCCCCCGCAGGGCGGCAGGGAGCTCGAACAATGGCTCCGCCAAGCTACCGCTCACCGGCCCGAGGCCGACCGGGCCACCGGAGTCCGGCTGGAGTCGCGGGCCACCCCGAATCCGTTTTCGCCCGGGACGATCCTGGCGCTGATGCCGATCCTCATGGCGTTTGTCCTGGTCTTGCTCGCCGCCTGCGCCAACGTGGCCAGCATGATGGTGGCCCGGGGCGTCGCCCGGCAGCGTGAGATCGGGATTCGGTTGGCCATCGGTGCCGGGCGCCGGCGGCTGATCCAGCAATTGCTGACCGAGAGTCTGGTCCTCGCGGCGCCGGCCGCGGTGGCGGGATTGCTGATCTCCCGCCTGATCGTGAGCGGATCCCTTGCGGCCCTGTTCGCGACCATACCGGAGATGTTCGTGGGCGAGCTTCGGGTGACCTCGCTCGAAGCCGATGCCAGGGTCCACCTCTTCATGGTGGCGGCGTCGGCGGGCGCGGCGGTGATCTTCGGCCTGATTCCCGCCTTTCAGGCCACCCGGCCCGTGGCCCGGGAGCCGCGGGGATCTTCCCGGCTCCGGGGGTTTTTGGTCGTGGGCCAGATCGCGGTCGCCGCGTTGCTCCTGATTACGACCGGCGTTCTCCTCCGCGGATCCAAGCGCGCGGAGCGGGTGAACCTTGGATTCAAGACCGACGGCGTCTTGGCCCTCGATCTCAATCCGACCATTCGAGACCGGGTGACCGAACGGCTGCGCCAACTCCCCGAGGTTCGGATTATCGCGGCGACCACCACGGTGCCCTTGGTTGGTCCGGTCCGGGTCGTCGGAATCCAGCCGGCGCCCGGCGGCCCGGTGCAGGGTGCCGTGTCGTTGTCGGTATCGGCCGGCTTCTTCGATCTCCTGCAAATCGGCCTGATCAGGGGCCGCGGGATCGCGGACGACGAAGGCCGGGCCGGTGCCTCCGTGGCGGTGGTCAACGAGATGCTGGCTCGCCAATATTGGCATGGGCTTTCGCCGATCGACCAGACATTCCTGCTGATCGAGGGGACGACGCCTCCGCGCGCGGTTCGGGTGATCGGGGTCGTGCCGGACGCGGTGATCGGCTGGGTCGGCGAGCGGGCCCGGCCGACCGTGTTTCTCCCGACCTCCCTGTCCGCTCCCGGTACCACCGTCCTGATCCGGGTCGACGACGATTCACCGGCGGCACAACGGGCCCTCGAGGAGACCCTCACCCTGGTCGATCCGGCGTCGACCGAGAACCTCTTCTCGATGGCCGACGTCATGGCGGTGTCGATCTATCCGTACCGGCTCGCCTTTTGGATCGCGGCCTCGATCGGGCTGGTTGCGCTCCTGCTGACCCTGACGGGCGTCTACGGGATGATGGCCTTCGTGGTCGCGGAACGGACCCGGGAGATCGGGGTTCGGCTCGCGCTGGGCTCGACCCGCGCCCGGGTGGTCCGGCTGATTCTGGGCCAAAGCGGCCGGTTGGCCGCCATCGGGATTGGCATCGCGATCCCGTTGGCCATCGGTGCCGCGGCCGCGGCGGCGACCGCCATTGAGGTCATGGATGTCTTCGAGCCCATTGCATACTTTGGCGGTGCGGCTGTCGTGCTGGCCGCCTGTGCGGTCGGCGCCTTGGTGCCGTCTCGGCGGGCGGCCCGGATCGAGCCATTGGAGGCGATCCGGGCCGAATAGCGGGGCCCTGCCTAACGGGGTGGCGGCGGGACTGCGACTGGGGCTCGAACCAAACCGACGACCCTTCTGACCGCCGCGATCACCAAGTCAGGCCGGTCGTTCTGGATGTAGTGGGTCGCATCCGCCACCAGGACATGCTCGCTCTGGGTCGACCACGTGGCTTGCTCTTCGTGCATCGCCTTCCAGGCACCCTGGAACCGCACGCTTTCTTCCCGGGTCATCTTCAGCTGCTTCAACAGATTGGTGTCGGTCGGTGCCATGGCGGTCAGCACCACGAGTGGCCGGTTGCCCAACTGCCGGAACGTTCCCGCCTGCGCCATGATCGAATCGAGGGCGTCCATCTCCTCGAGCATTGGTCCAATCGACGTCGGCGCGTAGGCAGCCGTGGCTTGACCGACGGAGTCCGCGGCCGCGGGCATGACGACCCGGACGACGCCGGCCCAGGCCAACGCGGCCGCCGCCCGAAGCGGCCCCACCGGCGATTCGAGCCTTCGGCCCAGCACCTCGGTGAAACGTTGGAACTGCTCGGGGTGCGAGGCATCGACGAACACCAGTCCGGCCACCTCGGCCTCATGGAGCTTGGTGAACGTCATGATGTAGGGTCCGCCGAGGGAGTGGCCGACCATGACATAGGGCGGCTTTTCTCCGGCCGCCGTCAACACCGCATGGAGGTCGGTGGCAACCGTCGTCGCATCCTGTTGATTCGGGCTGTCGTCGCTCCACATCATCCCGGCCCGGCTGTAGGCGCAGGTGCGGGTGGTGGCCGCGATCGAATCGTGGACCTTGGCCCAGGCAAGCGACCCGTTCATGTCGAGGCCCGCTTCGAGGACGACGATCGGTAACCCGCTCCCGCGGCAATCGAGGTGAATCCTCCGCCCCCCGATGTCGACCAGCTGCCCCGGGGCGGGGTGATTGACGGCTGCCTGGCGCCGCATCTTGGTCTCGTAACCCACCCCGATCATGATCGCGGTCGCGAGCAGCGCCAGCACGCCCAGTCCGATTCGTTTGCCCCACCGTTTGACAGCTGTCATCGGTTACCCCCCGAAGTTGCGAACGTCACCAGCGATTCGTTGCCGTTGGCACCGACACTGGCGACGCCGAAAAGGTGGTCGTCGATCAGAATGCCGTCGAGAGTGAACTGGGTCGCCGCCCCGATGGAGCGTGATTGGCTCCAGACCGGATCGGTGGTGTCGCGCCAGTAGATTTTGTAGCCGACCGCCCCCGCCGCGGCTTGCCAGCTGAGCGCGGTAGACGCGCTGACCCCGCCCCGGAGCCTGACCGCCGTCGGCGGGGGCGGCGCGGACGCCAGCGCCGCGAGCGCCGCGATGTTCACCCCGGCAATCCGGGCCGCATAGGGGAAATCAGCCTTCTCAGGCACGTCGCCGTAGGCAATACCGTTTTCGGTCCGGACGTTCTGATGCTGGCGGTTGTAGTTCTCGAACGCCTCGGTAATCCGGACCGCCGCGAAGCCGGCATCGTTGAATGCCCGATGATCGCCACCGCGACCGAACCGGTCGAGCCGATAGACCAACTTGGGCCGCATCATGGGGAGGACCTGCCGGGCGATGGCGTGAACATACCGCGCCAACTGACGAGACGGCCCGTCGATTTCCCCGCCGGTCACCCGGCGTCCGCGCCGCTCTTCGTCAGGCTCGGTGGCAGCCGTCGGCTCCGAGAAAATCCGGAAGGTCAAGTTGTCGACCTGGCCCCCAATCCCTTCGCTGTTGCCCACGATGTCGTTGTTGAGCACCCCTTCGATCCGCCAGTTCTGTTCTTTGGCGTATTTGGCCAATTGGTGCCCGCCGAGGAGGCCTTGCTCTTCGCCGGCCAGGGCGCCGTAGACGATGGTCTTGCCGAACTTCTGCTGAGAGAGAAGCCGCGCCGCTTCGATCACGGCCGCCGTGCCGCTGGCGTCGTCAACGGCACCCGGGGCGTCGGAGGCCGCATCGTTGGGGTCGGTGGCCCGGGAGTCATAGTGGCCGGTGATCAGGACGTAGCGATCCGGGTAGGTCTGCCCCCGCTGGATCGCGATGACATTGACGAGCTCGACATCCTTGGTAATCCGGCTTCCGGGGCCGGCCTTGAGGAGGCCGCGATCGTAGCGGACCTCGAGACACCCGCCGCATTGCTCGGCAATCCGGTCGAACTCCGACTTGATCCACCGCCGGGCGGCGCCGATGCCGCGGGCGGTCGAGACGGTATCGGACATGGTGTGCCGGGTGCCGAAGCTCACCAGCTTCCGGACCGTGGCCTCCATCGCGGCGGCGGAAATGGCCCGGGCCAGGTCATGGAGGCGGGGGTCGGGGATCGGCGGAGCCGCTGGTTGGGCGGCCAGGAGCGCGAGGAGGAGAACAGGCATGATGGAAATCTATCCTTTCCCGGGGTTCGAGGAACCGGCCCGGCCGGATTCGCCTATCTTTGCCCGATGAACGTGAGCCCGCTCCCCCAATCGCTCCCCGACCTCGCTGATGCCGACCTTGCCATCGTTCCGGTGGAGCGATCCGACACGGCACCCTCCACCTGGTACGTCGACCCTCGCTGGCATGCGGTCGATCGCGATGCGGTCCTCGCGACCACGTGGCAGGGGGTGGGCCACGTCTCGATGGTCGAAGGACCCGGGGCGTATTTCCTGGCCACGGTGGCGGACAATCCGATTCTCGTCCTCCGCGACAAAGACGGAATCCTCCGCGCGTTTTACAACGTGTGCCGTCATCGGGGCGGGCCACTGGCCCTCGACCCCGCCGGTTGCGTCAAGGCACTGACCTGCAAATACCACGGCTGGACGTATCAGCTGGACGGCACCCTCCGAGGGGTGCCCCAATTCGACCGGACCGAATTGTTCGACAAGAAAGACTTCGGGCTGGTGCCCGTTGCGGTCGACGTCTGGGAGGGCTTCGTGTTCGTATGCCTCGAACCCGCCCAGGCGCCGTCGCTGGCCGAGGTCTTTGCCGGGATCGCCGAGCGGATCCGGCCCAACCGCCTGACCACCAAGCGGCTGGTCCGCCGGGTCGATTACGAGGTCGAGGCCAATTGGAAAGTGTACGTCGACAACTTCCTCGAAGGCTACCACATCCCCCACGTCCATCCGGAACTCAACAAGGCGCTCGATTACCTCGCCTACCGGACGGAACTCGGTCCCTGGTACAACCTCCAGCATAGTCCGTTGAAGGACGATAACGTTTATACCAAGGATGCCGGCGGCGAGGCGTTCTACTATTGGGTCTATCCCAATTTCATGCTGAACATCCTGCCGCATCGGGTCCAGGTGAATCTGGTCTTGCCGAACGGACCCGATCGGTGCCGGGTCATCTTCTGGTACTACTACGACGAGCCCGATGCTCCGGGCCGCGCCGAGCAGATCGCGGCCGACGTCGAGTACAGCGACACGGTGCAGGCCGAAGACCGGGAGATCTGCCATCAGGTCCATCGCGGTCTCGGGTCCCGCGGGTATCACCGGGGCCGGTTTTCCCCCGACATGGAGTCTGGGGTATATCATTTCCAGTGCCTGCTGAAGCAATCCTACCGCCGGTGGCGCGACACCCGATAACCTCGGCGCCGCCGGACGCCCCTTTCTTTGTGGCGTTCGCGGCCTACCTGATCTGGGACACCATCAAACAGCAACCCGTCGACTCGGCGATCGGACTGGGCCTGCTCGCCGTCGGTCTGGTGATCTACTACGCCCTGGGCTGGAACCGCGCTCCGGTTACGGAGTCGTCCCCATCAACGCCTTGATGGCTTGGTCGACCCGCTCGGCCGCCGAGGGATTCTCGGCCTTGAAGGCTTCGAGCACCGTGCGGGCGGAATCGACGGAACCCATTTCTTTGTAAGCGTCGGCCATCAGGAAGACCTTCCGGAACTTGTTCCGCCGGCTATCGCCCGGGTCGAAGGTGTGCAGCGCCGCCAAGGCGGCCGGAGCGTCCCGCCGGTCTTTCAACTGCGACTCGATGGCCGTCAGCGTGACCCCCGGATCATTCGGCATCCGGCGGGCCAACTCGTCGATCAGGCGGGCGGCCCCGTCTTTGTCGCCGGCAGCCCGATCGGCCATGGCCCGGTTGTAGAGTCCGGCCACCAGGAGCCGCGTCACATCCGTCGTATCGCCCGACCGAATGCCGGGACCCCCGGCGTAGCTGTACACCAACTCGCCCCCGTGTTCGCCGGCCTCATAGAGCGCGAACACCGCGCCGATGCCGGCCAAACCGGACACCAGCCGAAGCGCCGTGGCCGCCTTGTGCTTGCGGAGCGCCAGTCCGATCAATTCGATGGCCCCGACCACGAGCAACATGTTGCGGGCCCGGTCGCCCCACTCTTCATGTTCCTCGACGGCTTCCGCCGCGCCCGGAATCCGCTCGATCGGGCCGTGGGCTTGGTGACCCGATTCGGCGGTGACGTATCCGACCGCTCCCGCGGCGATCAACATGGCCGTCGCCGCACCGTTGGTCCAACCGGCTTTCCCCGTGAGTGAAATCAACCGGAACAAGACTCCGACGACTCCGAGCACCACGGCAAAATGCACCAGCTGCGGATGAAGGACTGCGATATCAGGCATGGCGGTTTTCCCGAGCGCGTTAGTGAGACTGGTGACCGGGCGGGTGGTACTCGAGAACCCGACCGACCCCCGCCGGTGGAATCGGATTCGCCAAGCCAGGCGCCGGTCCGGGAAGGGGGCAGGCGCCTCCAAGCGACCACCGATACTGGCTTCCGGACGGAGCCACCAACCGGACGCAATCGTTGAAGAGGTTGCTGATCACGCCACTGGCCTGGCCCATATAGACCGTGTTCGAGGTATTGGTGCCCGACCCGCTGTAGACCCGGATGGTCGGATTGCCTGCGCTCAACGTGAGCCCGTCCGGCAACAGAAAGTTGACCAGCGCGACGTCGGTCTTGATCCGAAATCCGTTCAGGGACGCGGTTGGGGCCACCCGGGTGTCGATCGCCAATTCGACAAACTCGTTGTTCGGGTTCTGGTTGTCGCGGATCCCTTGATAGACGATCTTCCCGATGACCGCGGCGCTGAAGGGAACTCGCGACGGGAAATCGTTGATCGTATGGCGGAAGAGCTGGGGTGCCTGACCTGGCTTCCAGAGCTGAATGCTCTCGGTCCCATCGGGATGTACCTGCCAGGCATCGGCCCCGCTGCCCCCCCAGCCGTACGGGTCGAGCGTGATCAACTTACCCGGCGTCTTGCGGAGCACCTCGAAATGCAAGTGCGGCGCCGTACTACATCCCGTATTGCCGGAAACGCCCAGTTGCTGGCCGGCGGTGACGACCTGATTCAAGCTGACGTCAAATCGATCCATGTGGGCATACCAGACCACGATCACCGCACCGGTTGGGAGCGTGTGTTCGATAAAGAGGGTCGGTGCCGTCACCTCCCGATTCAGTGGTGGACAGAAGAACGGTGTGCTGGTGAGGTCCGCTCTGATGACCTTCCCTGGAAGGGCAGAAATCAGCGGCGTGCCCGAAGGCATCAGCCAGTCATAGCCCGAGTGCCCGTCGACCATGCCGCCGCGACCGGCGTGCACCTCGCCCCAGAAGGTCGTGAACGTGTTATTCACATCCACGAACTCCTTCGGGATATCGTGATCGAGGAAGTTGATGGTCGGAAACTCGCCGGCGAACGGTTTGACCATGACCGGGGCGAAGGTCGGGGTCAGCACGTCGATGGTCGCGGTACCGGACACCGCCTCGCTCGACGCGGTAATGGTCACGGTTCCCGCGGCAACGCCGGTTACCAGGCCGGTCGGGCTGACGGTGGCCTTGGTGGCATCGGAGGATTGCCAGGTAATGGTCCGGCCGGCGAGCGGATTCCCACTCGCGTCCCTGGGCGTGGCGGTCATTTGTTGGTTGGCAGCAACGAGTACCTGCGCCGATCCCGGAGTGACGGCCACCTGACTCACCGCCGGCACCAGCAGAATCGCGTAGGTGCTGAAGGAATTCGTCTTGCCAGTCACGGTCCGAGTGACTGCGTCGACGGTTGTCTCCGTCAACGGGGTCCAGGCGCCGTTGGCATGGCGGTGCATCCGAAACTTCGACGCGTCTTTGCCCACGGCGCTCGCCGCATCGTACTTGAGCGCGATCGTGACGGGGGAGGAAAACGTGGTTCCGTTCGGGCCGAAGTCGTAGGCGGTGCCTGCGATCAAGTTCGGGTCGGGGGGTGGACTCGCCACTGGAGCCACCGAAATCGGCACGGCCGTCGTGAGTGCGCTGGCGGGAATCGTGACCGTCACGTTGCTGTTCGCGGTGGTCACGGTGCCTCCAGCCGAACCGATTGAGGCGCCCTCCCTGACGGTGATCGTGGCGGGCTTCGATTGGCCCTCACTGGTGGCGGTCACGGTCGCCGCGCCTGGCGCCAACCCGGTTACCAATCCATCGGCGGACACGCTGGCCACGGTCACGGCGCTGGACTGCCAGGTGACGGTCCGCCCGGTCAGGGCGTTTCCGCTGGCATCGAGCGGGGTGGCCGTCAACTGGACGGTTTGCTGCGGGATGACGGTGGCGGTGTCTCGGTTGAGCCGAACCGAGGCTACCGGCGCGGGTGGTGGAGGCGGCGGAGGTGGCGGAGGTGGCGGGGTCGGGCCAGATCCACCACCGCAGGCCGCGGCAACCAAGATCGAAGCGGCACCCAAGAGGCTTCGAACGTTTCTCATCGGATCGAGACTCCTTTGACTAGAGAGGTCTTACCCCTATCTAGGCGCAAAGCGTCGGCAAAATGGCTCATTGGGGCCCAGGGCCTCGGCGCTGCCCTGGCGGCGCCTTGATCCGGGTCGGCACTTGGTTCCACTGCTCGGTAGTCAAAATACTCTGAATTGCCTTGAGCGCCCAGGCATTGTTGGCGCGGACCGATTCCAGGACCGGGCGCATCGAGGCGAGCATTGACCCGGGGTCCGGATTCGGCCCGGCCTTGGCGACCTCTCTCTCCGCCCGGTCGGCCACGGCCTTGGTGAGCGCCTTGAGTGAGTCCGCGGTGGCTTCGAGCAGCTTGACTTGATCATCCGTGAGATTCAACGCAATCCGGATCGCGATGACCTCGGCCGCCGGATTCGGCACGGCGCTCGTCAACCGTGCCACCATGCCGGCCGCGCCGCCGGCCTCACTCCGAAGCGCGAATCCGCCGGGTCTGCCGCCGCCACCCCGCTGGCCGCCGCCGCCACCCCGCTGGCCGCCGCCGCCGAATTGGCTCCGAAACTGCATCATCAAGTCCGGTCCAATCGTGTACCGCAGTTGAATCCCGACCTGAAAGGGCTGACGGATCCCGATCGTGTTGGTGCCGTTGGCCCCGAACCGTTCATTCACCGCGTAGCTGAACGACTGGGTGGCCGGGTTGAATCCCTGTACCACCAGCAAGGTTGGATCCGGTCGCACCACCTGCCCCCATCCCTTCAAATCGTCCCGGCCATGGAGCAGCTGATCGACGCCGATCAGGAAATTGGTGGTGACCAAAGACACCGTGAGCCGGCGGTCGAGTCCGAGCACCGCCGGCCGGAAGTTGAGCTGAAAATCCACCGAGGTCTGCCACGGGCCCTGGCAACTGTTGCGGCCGGCAATCCGGCCCAGCTGCGCATTGAGGCAGGCGGCCGCCCCCCCCGAGGTCGCGCCCAAGAGCCGGGCCATCCCGTCGGCCACCGCGGGGTCGGCCGCCGAGGCGCCATAGACGAAGGCCCGGTCATTCCGGAGTCCGTCCCCGTTCACGTCCGATCCGACCACCGGCGTGTAGGGCGAACCCGACGTCAACCGGGTAATCGTCGTCAGTTCGAGGCTCCGAGTTACCGGATAGGTCATCGTCAGCAGAAGCGAATGCTTCCGTTGGAAATCGGAGGTGGCCCACTCCCTGACGTTTGGGTCACCCGCCGTGGTGGCGCCGCTCAAGCCCCGCTGGGCCCCGCCGAAGGCAAAGGATGATTGATCCCGCGACCGGTTGAACGTGTAGGAGGCATTGAAGAACGCTCCGTTCCGGGTGACGCCGTTGGCGGAGAGGGTTAATTGCGTCGACCGCGACCGGAGCTCGGAGTCGAAGACCAAGACGTTGCCGTACTCGGTCACCTTGCGGGAAGCTGCCAACGGAATCGATCCGGTTCGCGGGTCGATGGCCTGGACGGGCACGAACACCGGGCGCCCTTCCGTTCCGAGGCTGAATTGGCCGGCGCCGAGATTGAGATCCCGGACCCCGAACTGACTCCGGCCTAACGCATGACTCAGTTCCACGCCGTAGGTGATCAGTCCGAACCGGCGCTGGACGCCGAGCGAGGTCCGGATCGCTCGGGGGGCGGTGAAATCGGGGTCGAACCCGGTGATCGACGGACTTCGGCTCGGCAAGCCCGGCCGTGGCCCGCCCGCACAAGCATTTGGGATCGACCCCGGATCGGTCTGGTAGGCGTGCCAGTCCGGGGTCGGGGTATTGGCGCCGATGCAGACCAACTGGGCTTCCGAGCCGGCAAACCCCGACGCCGCCTGGGCCGACGAGAACAGACTGCCGGGGGTGGGGCTCCGGAACTCGCCGATGCCGCCGCGGACCACCAGCTTCGGTGGCCCGTCCTCGGAGCGGATGAACCAACTGAAACCGATTCGGGGACTCACTCGCCACTCGGTGGGCCATTGGTCGGTCCGGATCCCGAAGAGCGACTCGGCCGCCGGATTCCGGGCCGGGGCGCCGCCGTAGTTCGCTCCCTCGAGCCGGGCGCCGAACGTCAGCTGGAGTGCGTCGGTCAGCTGCCAAGTGTCCGCGGCATAGAGGGCCAGTGCGGTTTGATCGGTGGCCCGGATCGTCGGCGCCAGGGTGCGGGTAAAGCTCGCGGGCCGGCCCGCTTCGAGGTCGGCCAGCGAATTGTAGGTATAGGTCCCGAATCGATTCTGGGTGGCGTCGGTCTCGCTGCTAGTATGGTTGAACAATCCCCCGAGCTTGATCCGATGGGCCCCGTTGGCGGAGATCAGGCTGAGTTCATTGGTCGCCTCGAACCCCGAACCACTCGATCGTTGCGGGAGGCCGGGCAAGCCCCCGAACGTCAGGTTCGTGGCCCCGCGAAGGTCATCGAGGTCGGACACTACTTGGACTCGGCCGGCCGGCAAGGCCGTCTCGAGCGGGGACGTCGAGATCGACGACGATCGGTAGGCCCGGAGCTCGTTGATGATGGTGGCGCCGAACCGGGAGTTGGCGCTGAGCATCACGCCGCCGCTCTTCTGCGAGGAGCGGGAGTCGAACGCCGGCACCGACAATTGGCCAAACCGGGTCGGCTCCTGGCGGTTGCCGCGATAGTCACCCCGAAGCGTGATGGTGTGACCCTGGGTGACGATCCAGTCGAGCCGGAGCAAGGACGACACGTCGTCGGTGTTGCGGCTGCCATTGGCCAGGTCGCGGTTGACCGGAACGCCCACGGTGCCGAGCAGATCCAGCAACCGGTCGGCGGAGTCCGGCGCCACGCCGAACCGCTGCAGGGTGGTTGGGGTGGCCGAGAGGAGGGTCTGCAATTCGTCGCCCCGGAACCGGCCGAGCCCGGAGCCGAACGCAAACAGTTTGTTCTTGATCAGCGGGCCGCCGAATCCGAACGACACTTGGTGCTGGTTGAAGCCGGTGGCGAACGCGTCGTCGCCGGACTCCACCGTCAGGTTCTGATCCCGGAGGCCGTAGTTGATGGTGCCTTGGGTTTGGTTACTGCCAGAGCGGGTGGTACTTGCCACCAGGCCGCCGCTGAATTGGCCCCGGGCCGGGTCATAACTCGAGGTGATGACTCGGGTGTTACGGACCGCATCCTGAGGGACCGAGGCGCCGCCGAAGGTCAAGCCATCGAGCGTGATGGCGTTGGAGGTTGGTCGCTGGCCCGCCACCGAGAAGCCGCCGGGCGTCGAGTCATTGCCGGTGATCGAGACGACCCCGGGCACGAGCGTGGCCAGCAGCGCCAGGTCGCTGGCGTCGATTGGAAGCCGCTGGACTTGATCGGTGGTGAGGTTCCGCTCGGTGGAGCCGGGGCTCGGTGGCTGATTGGCGGGTCCGGTGGGGCGCCGGGCGGCGACCCGAAGCTCCTCGAGTTGCACTGGCGTGGAACTCAGCTTGACGTTGGCGACGATCCGGTCTTCGTCGGCCTGGCGGACGATCGTTCGTTGGACCGGGCTCATCCCGATGAACCGGACCGTGAGGCGGTATTGGCCGCTGCCGTCCGGGAAGAGGATCGTGTAGCGGCCCCGGGCGTTGGTCTTGGTGGAACGGGTGACCTGGGTTTCCACGGACAGGATGGTTACGACCGCGTCGGCCCGGGGCTGGCCGGACTCATTGGTGACGACCCCGGTGATGATGTCGGTCGACGAAGCCGCTTGAGCCGCCAAGGGCGCGGCCACCGCCGAGATCACCAACCAACAGCGGATGAGTCGTGACATGGTGATGCAATACGGACCGCCTGCCCGGTTCGTTGGCCGCGGGCCGGCCGTGCGCCTTGACTGGCCCGGGGCCCCGGCCCTAATTCCGTTCCGAATGCCGCCACCCCTTGAAGTGAGCGATGTCCGCCGATCCTTCGGCCCGGGCCGCGGTTTGGCGGGGGTCGGACTCGCGGTGGCGGCCGGGGAGATTTACGGTCTTCTCGGACCGAACGGCGCCGGCAAGACCAGTCTGGTCCGGGCCATAACCGGCCGGCTCCGGCTCGACGCGGGAACCGTTAGGCTTTTCGGCCGGGATCCCGCCGATGCCGAGGCCCGCCGGCAACTCGGCCTGGTGCCGCAGGACATTGCCCTCTATTTCGATTTGTCGGTTCGGGAGAATCTCTTCGCCATGGGGCGGCTGGCGGGCCTTTCGTCGGCCGCGGCCCGGACCGCGCTGGACCGGGCCCTCGACTGGATCGGGTTGGCCGATCGCGCCGACAGCCTGGTCGGCACCTTATCGGGAGGCCAGCAGCGGCGGGTGAATTTGGCGGCCGGCACGCTGCACGAGCCCGGGCTGTTGGTGCTCGACGAGCCGACCGTCGGGGTCGATCCGCCGGCCCGGGAGGCGATCCATCGCTTGCTCCTCGAGCTCAGAGCCCGGGGCACTGCCATTCTGCTCGCAACCCACGACCTCGACCAAGCCGCCGAACTCGCGGACCGGGTCGGCGTGTTGGTGGCGGGCCGCGTGGCCGCGTCGGGGTCGGTTCGGGGGCTGGTGGCGGAGTGGTTCCCGGCCGGCGCGAAGGACTTGTCGCTGACGTTAGGCGGCCCGCCGCCGCCGCCGGCGGGCCTGGTGCTCGACGAGGCCGGCCTCTCGCCGGATCCGGCCCGAATCCTCTGGACCGGTCCGTTTCTTGGCGGCGTCGACGGCCTGCCGGGCCTCGTGGCGTCGGTGACCGCGGCCGGCGCCTCGGTGGCGGATGCCCGGATCCGGGAGCCCGGTCTCCGCGGCGTCTTCTTCCGCGTGGCGGGCGAGGAGCTGGCCGGGTGACCCGGGTGGTCCTCTGGATCATGGGCCGCGGGTTCCTCCGGGACCGGGGTGCGCTGCTGATGAGCGGGGTGCTTCCGGTCGCGGTATTTCTGGTGTTTGCCGCGATTTTTTCCGGCGCGTCCGGCGAACAACTCCAGATCAACGTGGCAATGGCCGACGAGCAGCGTACCGATGAGTCGGCCCGGTTGATGGCGGCGATGACCCACGACTCGGCACTGGTGGTGACGGTCGTGGCCTCGGCCGATTCGGTCCGCGCCCGGGTCCGGTCCGGCGCCGCCGACGCGGGGCTGGTGATTCGCGGCGACGGCCGGCCGCTCACCGAACTGACCGGGGACGGCGAGGCTCCGATCCAGATCGTGGCCGATCCGGTCCGGGCGGTGGCCGGGAAGGTCCTCATGGGCCAGACCCAACGAGCCTATTTCACGGCCCTGCCCGACGTGGCCCTCCGAAGTACCGCCACCCTCATTGGCGAGGCGTTCATCGCTTACACCGAGGCGCAACGCGACAGCCTCGAGAGCCGGTTTGCCGAGCTGCGCCAAGATCTCAAGGAGTCCGATCCCGCCACTTCGGCCGATCCGGGGCCGTTCGATGGATTGATGGTGCAGTCGACCGTGGGCGCCGCGTCACTCGGGGCCAGCCACGTGGCGTATTACGCTGGTGCGGTTGCGATGCTCTTTCTGTTTTTTTCTGCGGTTCATGGTGCCCTGACGCTGGTCGAGGAGCGCGACAGCGGACTCCTGGACCGGCTGCTGGCGGGGCCCGGCGGGATGACCGCCGTGGTCGGCGGCAAGTTCCTTTTCCTCGTGGTACAGGGCGGGTTGCAGGTGACCGTGATCTTCATCGTGGCTTGGCTCCTCTACGACGTCGACCTGCCGGGCCGATGGTTCCCGTTCACGATCATCACGGTGGCGGCTTCGGCGGCGGCTGCGGGGCTGGCCTTGGCATTGACCGCCGCCAGCCGCACCAAGCGGCAGGCCCAGACCCTGGCCAATATCGTGATTCTGATTATCTCGGCCGTGGGCGGGTCGATGGTCCCGCGGTTTCTGATGCCGCCGCTGATCAAGTCGTTAGGCTGGCTCACCCCGACGACCTGGGCGGTCGAGGCCTACAGCGGACTGTTCTGGCGGAACGATCCGCCGGGGGATTTGATGCTGCCTGTGGCGCTGTTGCTGGGTGCCGGACTGGGCGGCCTGGTCTTGGCCCGGGTGTTTGCGCGGCGGCTCGAGCGGGTCTAGAATTGCATCGTGATGCTCTGGATCGCGGTGTTCGTGGCCACTCTGGTGGCGATGGAAGGTTTTGCCCACCTGATGCACAAGTACGTGATGCACGGTCCGTTATGGATCCTTCATAAATCGCATCACGAGCCCAAGCACGACAAGCTCGAGCTGAACGACCTCTTCGGGATTGTCTTCGCCATCCCGTCGATCCTCCTGATCTGGTTCGGAACCTCCGGCTATCCGCTGTTGCTCCCGATCGGTGTCGGGATGGCCGGTTACGGTGTAGTGTATTGGGGCTTTCACGACGTCTTGGTCCATCGCCGGATTCCCCACTCGTGGCTGCCGAAGGGCGGATACCTCCGGAGGATCGTCCAGGCCCACCACGTTCATCACGCCACCCGAACCAAGGATGGGGCGCAGTCGTTCGGGTTCCTCTACGCGCCGGATTTCAGCCGAAAAGACCGCGCCGTCAGCGAGTAATCCGCCGGATCGCGGTTTCCAGCAGGCTCCGGCTCATCCAGAATACTTTCCGGCCTCCCGACACCATCGCTCGCCGGTCCCACGCCTCGTCGCCCCGGCTCCGGATCACGGCCCCAATCTCCGAGTAGATCCCCCGGGCGGCCGTAATCGACCACGCGCACCGAAACGGAAGATGATCGATACCGCTGTCCCCGCTTTGGTAGTACCGCTCGGCTTCATCGAGCAGCCGGCGGACGATTGCGGCCACCGTACCGCGGTACTCCGGGCGGCCCACATCGGCTGGGGCCAGGCCGGCCTCCCGAAGCCAACCTAACGGCAAATACACCCGGCCGATCCGGGCATCGTCGATCACGTCCCGGGAAATGTTGGTGAACTGCATGGCCGTACCGAGGTCCTCCGCCCGCTGGAGGGTGGCCTCGTCGCGAATGCCCATGATCCGGGCCATCATCACCCCGACCACCCCGGCCACATGGTAGCAATAGACCCGGAGCTGCTCGAGGGTCTCATATTGGCGCCCCTCGATGTCCATCTCCATGCCCCGCAGCAACTCGAACGGCATGTCCGGCGGGATCCCGTGCTGCTGGACCACCCGCGCGATACCTTGAAACACCAGGTCGGAGGTCGGCTCGCCGCGATAGGCGGCTTCGGTCTCCGCCCAGAGGATAGCGAGCTGCTTTCGTTGCTCGGCAGGATCGATGATCTGCTGGCCGTGGCCCATGGTCTGGCCGTCAATCACGTCGTCGCAATATCGGCACCAGGCATACAGCTGGTACGATCCGGCCCGGATCGTCGGGTCGAGCAGACTTGCGGCCTTGGCAAAGCTCCGGGACCCTTGCTCGAGAATGACTCGGCAGTGCTCGATGACCGGATCGGTCACGGCGCCCCCTCGGCGAAGTCGCCCAGCACCAATGACGCCGTGGCTTTGGCGGAGTTTACGACCCCGGGCAGACCCGCTCCCGGATGGGTTCCCGCGCCGACGAAGTAGAGTCCCCCGATGTCCGGGTCCCGGTTGTGAACCCGGAAGTACGCGCTCTGCCACAAGACCGGCTCCAGCGAAAAGGCTGATCCGACGTGGGCGTTCAATTCGGTCTTGAAATCGGCCGGGGTGAACAAACGCTGGGTGACGATTTCACTTCGAAGCCCCGGCAGCAACTTCTGTTCGAGGTACTGATAGATCCGGTCGGCGTACCGGGGTCCGACTGTGGCCCAGTCGAGGTCGGCCCGGCCGAGGTGCGGCACCGGCGAGAGAACGTAGAAGGCCTCGCATCCCGGCGGCGCCAGGCTCGGATCGGTCGCGGTTGGGGCGTGGAGGTAGAGCGAAAAATCATCCGCCAGCCGGCCTTTGGAGAAGATGTCGTCGAGCAGCTCCCGGTACCGGGGGCCAAACAACACCGTGTGGTGCGCGACGCCGGGGTACTTCCGCTTGGTGCCGAAGTACGCCACGAACAGCGACATGCTGTGCCGCATCCCGGCCAGTCGGTCCCCGCGCACCGCGGCGATCCGGCTGCCTTTCAGCAGCGACCGGTAGGTGTGCACCACGTCGGCGTTGCTGACGACGTAATCCGCCGGCAGTCGTTCGCCTCCCTTGCTGGTCACACCGGTTGCGCTGCCGCCGGCCAGGTCGATCCGGTCCACGTCGAAATTCATCCGAATCGTGCCACCAAGGTCTTCGAACAGCCGGATCAGGCCCTGGACCAAAGCTCCGGTTCCGCCTCGAGGAAAGAACACCCCGCCGCTCCGCTCGAGATAGTGGATCAAGGTGTAGATCGAGGACGCCGCGAAGGGATTGCCACCCACCAACAACGAGTGGAAGCTGAACGCCTCTCGGAGGTGCGGATCCTGAATGTACTTGCTGACCATGCTGTAGACGGTCCGGTAGGCCTCGAGCTTGATCAACTGCGGCGCGACCCGGATCATGTCGCGAAAGTTGAGGAACGGTACATGCGCAAGCTTGGTGTAGCCGGCATCGAACACCTCGGCGGTGTAGTCGAGGAACCGGCGGTAGCCGGCCTCGTCGGCCGGGCACTTGGCCCGGATCTGGGCCAAGGTGGCGTCCAAGTCGTTGTTGTACTCGAACTGGAACCCGTCGTTCCACAGCAGCCGGTAGAACGGGTCGATCGGGATCAGGTCGACGTAGTCGGCCAGCGAGCGCCCCGCGAGCGTGAACAATTCGGCCAAACATTCGGGCGCGGTGATGACCGTGGGGCCGGCATCGAACGTGAACCCTTGGTCCTGATAGACGTACGCCCGGCCGCCGGGCCGGTCCCGCCGCTCGACGATCGTGGTCAGGATCCCGGCCTGTTGGAGCCGGATCGCCGCGGCCAGGCCGCCGAAGCCGCTTCCAATGACCACGGCGCGCTTCGGTTCGGTCACGAGTCGATCCGTTCGGGAAGGCAGGCGAGGGCCCGGACGACCGGCACCGGCGGGCGGCCGGTCAGCAAGCGGATCTTGTCCATGGTCGTCAAGCGGTCGGCGTAGAATCGGGCAATGGTCGGTTCCGGCAATCGATAGAATTTCTGGAGCACCCGATACCGGTCAGCGGGCTCGGCGGCTCGAAACAATAGTCGGTTGAGCATCCGAAGGAACCGCTGCCGTTTGAACGTGGCCCGGGCCAACTCCGTGAGAGAGCCGATCAACGCCGCCGAGGTCAGGGTCGGAGCTCTGGCGATCAAGTCAGCCGTCCTGGCCGCGTAGGGCAAAGAGTACCCCGTCGTTGGGTGGATCAACCCGGCCCGGACTCCGATCGTCGGTACGCCGGGCTCCTGGATATCGGCGACGTCCTGGTACCGTCCGGCCAGCGGAATCGGGAGGGCGCCCCGTTCTTGGCGGAGTTCCGCCGCCACGCTCCAGCCGCGGGTAGCCAAGTATTGCTCGATGACGCGCCGCGACCGGCCCTCGTCGTGGACCGGTTGGTCGCCGTAGACCGTGTCTTCGATCAGGACCACGTCGGGGCCGAAGGGCAGCACGTAGATGAACCGGTACCCGTCCTCTTGAGCCACCGTGGCGTCCATCAACAACGGGGCTGTCAAACCATGGGGGGCCGTGAGCCGTAACTCGAGGCCGAGGAACCGCTGATAGCCGAGCGCCATTTGGACCCGGCCGTCAAAACCCCGCCCGTCGATGACGGCTCCGGCCTGAAGCACGGTTCCATCGGAGAGTTCGACGGTTGAGGGCCCAATCCGGCGGGCCGCGGTCGTGACTCGAATCCGGTCTCCGAATCGGGCCGTGGCGCGGGCGGCAAGATCAGCCGAGTCGAGGCTGTGATAGGAGCCGGCCAACCGCCGGGTGTACAGCGGGAAGCGGACCTCGGAGGCCGGCCAAGACATCCGAGCCAATTGGCCGACCCAGCCACGGGCCTCCGGTTCGAGATCGGTTCCGTGGTAAGACCAGGTGTGGTTCCCGCCGACCGCCGGCCCCTGTTCGATCACCAAGAACCTGAGGTCCGGCCGGAGGTCCGCGAGCCGCCAGGCCAGGAGCAAATTGGCGAGGCCACCGCCCACGAGGACGAGGTCGACCGTCACAATCCGGCCAAATTGGCGAGCAGGTGGATCATTCTTAGGTGTTTTCCGACCAAATGATGGCGGGGCCGGGCCAGATGATGGCGGCGTGAGACCCCTAGCGTATCTGTGCAATGTAAGCCGATTGCGAACCGAGTCTTATCTAAGGATGCGAGCCATGAATCTGAAATCGATGGGGGCCCGTTTTACGGGGTTAGTGGCGGTTGTCGGAGTTGCCGTGGGTTGCGGTTCGAGCGAGGGGCCGGGCGGGGACCCGGGTCCGAACCCGACCATTTCAATCAGCGTGACGCCGGCCAGCCTCACGGTCGTTCAGGGCGGCAGCGGGTCGGTTGCGGCATCGATCACCCGGGGAGGCGGTTTCACTGGGACCGTGAATATCGTGACTGAGGGCGCCCCGGCCGGGGTAACGGCGGCGGTGTCGAACGTCACGACCTCCGGGACCACCACCTCCGGGACGGTCACGGTGACGGTTCCAACCTCCGTGGCCCCCGGCACTTACACCCTGACCGTGCGGGCCAGCGGCTCGGGCGTGACTGACGCGACCGCCACTTTTTCCTTGACCGTCACGGCGCTTCCAGCCATTGCCCTGACCGTGGCTCCGACGGCTGTCAGCGTGATCGCCGGCGCATCGGGAGCCGCGACCGTCACGATTGCCCGAACCAACTTCACCGGCGACGTGACCTTGGCCCTCGAGGGTGGCCCGGCCGGCGTGACCGGAACCTTCAATCCGGCGGCTGCCAATGGCACCACCTCCGCTCTGACCGTTCAAGTGGCCGGATCGGTTGTGGCCGGTACCTATCCGCTGACGATCCGGGGCACCGGCACGGGCATCTCGGCCGCAACGACCGCCCTGAGCCTGACCGTTACCGCGCCGGTGCCGTCGTTCGACATTTCGCCGGTGGTACCCGACCCCAAACAACTGACCCAGGGAACCGCGGGTGATGTGACGGTCACCCTGACTCGGTCCAACGGCTTTGCCGGGACCGTGAACTTGACCCTCGAAGATGCTCCAACCGGAGTGACCGGCGTATTTGCCCCGTCCGCCGTGGCTGGAACCACCTCGACGTTGACGCTGACCGTCGGAGCTACGGTGCCGGCGGGGAACTACACCTTGAAAGTCCGGGGGGCCGCCACCGGCCAGACCGACAAGACCCGAACCTTCGTCTTGGCCGTGGCGGCGGTACCGGCTAGTTACACCCTGACCACCACGCCGGCCGGGCCGGTTGCGGTCCAGCAAAACGGGGCCACCGTCAATGTCACCATCAACATCAATCGGACCAACTTCCCTGGTTCGGTTGCCGTTGCGGTCACCGCCAATAGCGGCGGCGCGGGTCTGACGGCCGTGCTCAACCCGACCAGCTCGACCGGCAACTCGGTGAACCTGGCCCTGAGCGCCACCACCGGAGTTGCGGTTGGATCCTATAGCGTGACGGTGACCGGGACCGCCACCGGCCTCTCGAATCAAACCGCAACCCTGGGCGTCAACGTCACGGCCGCCTCGGGCGGTAGCGGCAACGTGACGATCGACTTCTCCGGCTGCTCGGTCGACCAGCGCGCCGTGTGGTTGGCGTATCAGGACGGTACCGGACCGTGGACCGTGGCTGTCCCCACCGGCAACGTCTACCAGTTCAACATCCTCTCTGGGAAGGGCGGAGTGGCGTGGGTCCAGGATCCGACGGGCCCCGGCAGCGCCGTCCTGGTTGCCTACTTCAGCCAAGCCGAGATGACCGGTTTCGGTGCGACCCAGTTCTGCAGCACGCCAACCGCTACGAAAACGGTGACCGCCCAGACCGCCAATCTCGGGGCAAACCGAACGGCGTTCGTGTCGTTGGGCGGGGGCACTGGGCTCGCGAACTTCGCGCAAACCCTGGCAACCCTGAATGGCGTGACCAATGGGACTCATGACCTCGTGGCGTACGCCCGCGACATCATGACCCCGGGCCTGACCGATCGCGTCTTCATCAAGCGCGATGTCAATACGACGGCGATTGCCCCGGGAGGATCGGTCGGGTTCCCGGTCGACTTCACCGATGGCACGGACTCATTCGCCCCAGCCCAGGCAACCTTTACCATTGGGGGAACCACCGGCGGCGATCAGGTCGGGCTCTCGGCCTTCTACCGGACCGGCGCGGACTGCCGTTCGGGGCTCCTGTACTCGGTGGCGCCGGCAGCCGTGGCCGCCTTCGAGGCCCTGGGTATCCCGGCCAATAAGCAGCGGCCCACCGATTCTCATGGAGCTCTCGTCTCCGCCACCGCCGGGTCCTCGACCAGAACTCAGCTCGAGTATTTCGCGGCGTTCGGGAATCGTCTCATCACGCTGCCGCAGGCCATTCCGGTGTTCACGCCAACGAGTGTGGCGGGCAGCTACAAGGCCCTCCGATTCCAGTTCGCGTTACCCGCCGCGCTCGCGAGCTCGGCATCGCTTTCGTACAGTGAAGTGCTGGCCGCCAAATCGGCCATCATTACGGCCACCAATGCGTGGCTCGGTGGCACGGCGGTCGACGTGACCATGCCGAACTTCAGCGGGTTGGCTGGCTGGAGCGATGCCTGGATGCCGGCCTCGGGCGCCGCGGTGGAATGGACCGCATCCGGGGCGGGTTCGACGTTGACGGGTCCCTGCGCTGCGGGCTCGGTGTCGTCGGCAAGCCGGACCGGTTCGCTCTAGGAAGCCGATTGGAGGGGCGGATTGAAACCCGCCCGGCCCCCGAAGCGAAACTCGCTTCGGGGGCCTTTCCGTTCCGTGGTGCGCAACAGTGTTTCGCTGAGAACGACCGCTTCGGGGCGGGCCCGCCCCGAGCTTACGGGCTAACGCGCTGGAGCGCCCGGGCAAACTGCCCTTCCAAGTTCGGGATCGGAGTGCCCTGATAGGCGGTCCGAAGCCGGCCCAGGGCAACCTCGAGCGCTCGCTTCAAATCGGTGGCGGCGGCCTGCTTGGTGGCCGGCGTGGTACTGCCCCTCTCGCCGATCCAGACCGGCGCGGTATGGGCAAACGCGTAGCTATCCATGGCGGGCCACGAGGCGGTCTTGCCGCCTAACGCCCGGGCCGCCACCCACCCGCCGGTGGGGAGCCTGATCCGCCCTTCGTAGCGCTTCGACCCCGGTCCCGGGATGCCGGCCTGGGTTGCCACGACCGATCCGTTGACCACGATCTGGACCGAATCGACCCCGACCGCAGTGTGGAGGTCGAGCGTCCAGGCAACGTCCCGCTTCGCCCGGGCCAGGACCTCGCCGGGGCCCTGCCCCTGAACCGCGAAATCGAGCATCGGGCCGGTGGTGACGAACGAGTGGCCGGATTTGAGCCCCGCCAGATAGCCCCGGTAGCCGAGCGCTGGATCGCTCTTTACGTAGACGCGGGTCGTGCCGACGGCCATGGTCCGGTAGAAATTGTTCATCACGTCGGTACCCGCCGAGGGGGTGATGACCGATCCGAAATTGAGCAGCCGGTACCACACCTCCATCGAGCCGATTTCATCACTCCAGAGGCAGGCCAACTCGATCGTGTCGAACTCGCCCATGATCCCGTCAGCGACCATCTCGACCGGGATCAACTCCAGGCCGGCCTTGGAGAACGGCTCCGGCCCGCGAATCGGATGGACGTAGGTGCTGATGCCGCCTTGCCGGCGGGCGTGGGCCAGGACTTCCTGATTGGCCCGATCGTCCCGTCCGTGGACTTGATACCCGGGTCCCCAGATCCAGGGCCAGAACAGCTCGTCGGTGCCGATCAGGCCGAGGTGACCGAGGAAATGGGACCGGACTTCCTGTCCCCACGCGATGAACGGAGGGATAGCCGTGGATCGCCAGGCAAACCGGCCTTGGTCCTCGAACCGGGTGTGCAAGTTGGCCAACAAAGGCGTCAGGACATCCATGGCTTCGGCCCGCGCCATCGGCTCGATCACATCGGGTTGGAGCCAATAGGGCCCGCCGTAGTTGAGATGGAAGTGATGGTCGCCGCTCAGCCAGCCGTTGGCTCGGGCATCCCACACCGGGGTCAGCGTCAGTTCCACCGTGGCACCGGTCGGAACGATCTGGGCCGTGGCCTCGGCGGTCGGAGTGGCCAACCCCTGGACCGCCTTCACGGAGACTTGACCAACCGGCGCGGAAATCACCGTGGTCCCCTCGCTATAAAAAAACGCCAACCCGTTCTGACCGTCGAACCGGGGCTGGCCTTCGTCGGGGAGCAGCGGGTGACCGTTGGCATCCGCGACGTGCAATCGGGCCGCGGCAGCGCCGGCGCCCTTGAGCTTGGTGTCGATCCGAAGCTGCCCCATCGGGGCGCCCCAGTTCCAGTTCTGGACCGTCACCAGCGATCGCCGTCCGCCATCGGCCGGGACCCGGTACAGCTTCATCCGTTGCGCGTCATCCGCCTCGGCGTAGTAGACCGTCTTCCCGTCCGGCGCCCACGCCGGCGTCAGCGGCATTCCCCCGGCCAGCTTGATCGTATACGGCAAGCCGTCAACCGAGACCAACCGGAGCTCCCAACTTTGTTCGTCGCTGCCGGGCCAGGTCAGCGCCACGGTCCGCCCGTCGGGGCCTAACGCCATCCGGAACATCGACAGGATCGGACCGGAGAGCAGGGTCCGCTCCTCGCCGGAGTCGAGGGTCCGGAGCCGGAGGTCGTCCCCGCTGCCCTTGGCGATGTAGAGGATCCGCTTGCCGTCGGGCAGCGGAATCGGCTGGAGTTCCTGGCCCGTCGCGGTGGTGACCCGGGTTTTGGCTCCCGACGTGAGTTCGATCTTCCAGATGTCGAGGTCGCCTGAGGCGGCGGAGCTGTAGTAGAGATTCCGGCCGTCGGCCGTGTAGCTCGGGTCGAGCTCGATCCCGACGTCGGCCGCGAGGATTCCTTCCCGGCCCGAGGCCAGGTCCCGCTCGACGATCGAGGTTTCGCGGGTATCGTCGCGGACGAACGCCAGAGCCCGGCCGTCGGGCCGCCAGGCCGGCCTCGAATCCATGCCGCCCCCCGTGGTAATCCGGGTGGCGGCGCCGCTCGCCAGGTCCAAGGTCCAGAGCCATCCGCGGTTGGCGAACGCCAGGTGCTTGCCGTCCGGCGAAACGGCGGGGTCGATCGGGCCGATCGTCAGGGAGGGCAGTTCGAAGCCCTCCAGATACACGTGATGGCCCATGCCGGCAATCTTGGGGTACCGGTGAGTCCATTGGGCGGCCAGCAGGGCCGGAATGCCTAACGTGGCCAGGAACACCGCGGCCAGGGTTCGTCGGATCGTCATTTCAGTAGCCTGTGGTCGGATCGACCAGGGTTCGGGGTGATTCGCCGGATTCGATGCTCTGGAGACTGGCCAAGAAGCCGTCGGCCGTGGCTTGGACGGTGCTTGGGCCGCTGTTATGGGGCGAGATGACGATCTTGGGATGATCCCACAGTGGCGAGTCGGCCGGCAACGGCTCGGTGGCAAAGACGTCGAGTGCCGCGCCCCTGATCCAGCCGCGGTCGAGGGCGTCGGGAATGGCCGTTTCCTCGATCACCGCGCCGCGGCCCACATTCATCAGATAGGCACCGCCGCACTCGGCCAGCCGGTCGCGGTTAAGAAACCGGATCGAGTCCTCCGTGAGCGGTACCGCCAGGATGATCCAGTGCGCGCCCCGAACCGCGGTCGCGAAGTCCGTGGTCTTCGAGACCGTGTCGAAGCCGGGCCGCGGCGCGCCGCTCCGGGAGATCCCGGACACCAGGCAGCCCAAACCGCGAAACGCCCTGGCAATGCCGCTCCCGACGTCTCCGGTGCCGACAATCACCACCCGCTGGCCGCGGAGCACCACGGGTTCCTTGCTCCGGTCCCAGACGTGGTTCAACTGATCGGCCGCCAATTCGACCAACCGTTGGTTGGCCGCAAGCGCCCGGCAAACGCACCACTCTCCAATGGCGGGTCCGAAGTCCTCGCCGCTCTTGGTGAGCATGATGCCTGGAGGCAACGGCTTTCGGAACACCAGCCCGTCGACCCCCGCGCCAATCGAATGAATCCACCGGACGTTGCCCCAGCTGTCGACGGCCGGTTTCCGAAATCCGACATACACTTGGGCCCAGTCGAGGTCGGCGGCGTTGATGTCGCCCGGCCGTTTCATCCGGAGCGTCAGGTCGGGGCGGGCGGCGGCAATGAGATCACGGATCTCGGCGACATGCTCGCCGGCGACGAGGATCCGTATCGGTCTCAGGGTCATTCAGGGCTCGTGATGGCTGGAACGGGAATGTAACCCGCGATAGCTTACCGGCTACTCCGAAAGGCAACATCGTGGAATCGACCTCTGGAACGGCCCCGCGCCGGGACATTCCCGTGGCCAAGCGGGAGATCTTCGGCTGGGCGATGTTCGATTTCGCCAATTCGTCCTACACCACCGTGGTGATCACCGCGGTCTATAGCGCGTTCTTCGTCGGCTACATCGTCCCAGAGCATTCGGTCGCCCGCGACTCCTACTGGTCGATCGCGATCCTGCTCTCCATGGTCGTGGCCATCGTGTTGTCGCCGCTGGCGGGTGCGATCATCGACTTCAGCGGCAAGAAGAAGGCCTATCTCCTGGCCAGTTGCATCATCTGCTCGCTTGGCACCGCCGGCCTCTACTTCGTGAGCCCGGGCCAGGTCTGGCTGGCGATCCTCCTGGTCGTCATCGGGAACGTGGGGTTCATGCTCAGCGAGTCGTTCTGCTCGAGCTTCTTGCCCGAACTGGCGACGCCGGAGAACATGGGCAGGATTTCTGGCCTCGGCTGGGGTATTGGGTACCTCGGTGGCTTGGTGAGTGTCTTCCTGGCCTCGAAGGTGATCATCGTGAGCGACCCGAGTACCGATCTTGCCCGCTATGTCCACGAGAACCAGCTGGCCATGCTGGCCATGGGCGCCTTCTTCATCATTGCCTCGATGCCGACCTTTGCCCTGGTTCGGAGCCGGTCGCTCCCGGCCCCTGGATACGAGAAGGCTCCACTCGGCAAGTTGATTCGGGCCGGTCTGGCCGAATTTCAGCAGACTTTCGCGACGGCCAGGCAGCACCGGATCCTGTTCCAGTTCCTGATCGCGTTCATGGTGTACATGGCGGGGCTCGACGCGATCGTCAAGTTCGTCGGGATCTACGCTCGCGAGGAGATTCACCTCTCGGGAGGTGAGTTCGTCCTCCTGTTTTTGGCCCTCCAGCTCTCCGCCGTGGCCGGGGCGCTCGGGTTCGGGTTCCTCGAAGGCAAACTCGGACCCAAGAAGACGGTGATGATGACGCTCATGTGGTGGATCATCGGGATCTTGGGGATCTATTTTCTCGATGCCATGAGTGCGGCAACCGGCGTCGGTCCAAAACAGCTGTTCTACGGCCTGGGCCTGTTTGCCGGCGCCGGGATTGGGGCCACCCAGGCCTCGAGCCGGACGGTGGTCGGGTTGCTTGCTCCCGCGGGCCGGAGCGCCCAGATGTTCGGCTTCTGGGGCATGTTCTCCCGGTTCGGCAGTATCTTGGGCGTCGGCTTCGGCTTCGTCGCCGACGCCTTCGGCTCCCGACGAGCCGGCATTCTCCTGGTGCTGGTGTTCTTCATCACCGGCGCCCTCCTCCTCTCCCGCGTCGATATCGACCGCGGAATCCGTGAAGCCCACTAACCCCCCCGCCGAGTGC
>SXGU01373069.1_pt1 | contig 28220 bp, 19 predicted proteins | sample 3174531 | NCBI WGS metagenome assembly SXGU01 (sample SAMN11356863, study PRJNA531348) | freshwater metagenome | isolation source: freshwater sample F1-140 | place: China: Fuxian Lake, Yuxi | collected 2017-12-25 | reverse complement strand
GGTGATTTCAGCAAAATGCCGCTTGCTCACTGGGGCTCCCGTGTTGGTTTGGTGCTTGAACAACTTCAAGCTACCACGGGCCCAGTGAGTGTCAATTATGCAAAGCATTTTAGGTTGTTGGGGCTAAAGATCCTGCCTATGTGTTCCGCATGATGCCCTTGCAACGTCGCCCGCGGCCAGAGGCCGCCAAGCGGAAAGAGTATTGCCCCGCAACTGCCGGCGCGCAAGCGCATATGGCAGTTGCGGGGTTTCGTGGACTACCTCGGATAGGCGGCGGCCAGCCGCCTACACGACGCGGGCGATGATCACCACCGTCAGTCGCGACGTCGCCTGCTGCGACCAGCCATTGGAGATCGCCACATTGAAGCGGACCAGCGGCGCGAATTCGCCTACGGTGCTGTTGTTGGTGCCTAGCTTGGCGCCGGCAGCGGTCGCTGACAGCAGGCCGACGGTGAAATTGGTCCAAGTCACGCCATCGACCGACCATTGGGCCGTCACGGCGACCGTCGAGGTGCCTGAACTGGCCTGGAGCGCATCGATCTGCGCAAAAGTGCACAGGGTATTGAACTTGCTGACGAGGTTGAGCGGTTGCCCGTAGTAGATGACCTCGGCGCCGGTGGGTCCTGACACGATGGCTGCGTCCGTCAGGACCGGAATCACGATTGAATTCTTCATGTTGCTGCCTCTCATTCGATGGGGCCTCGCGCGCCGCCGCCCACCCTGGGCTTGGCCTTGGCCATTGCAGCGAGTGTATGCCCCCCCCAGGAAATGTCCAGCAGCACCAGAACCGCGCGGCCACAGCGCGAGTGACGCTCGCCTCCGCCCGAGCTGACGCTCACCAGCGTCTGGGCTTGCCACGCCTACTATTCAGAACAAAGAACATTCCCTGACAGGCGCAAAGGACCAACGACGATGATGACGACGGCGTGATCGCGAGGAGCCTGGGATTGGCCGCTCAGCGCTGGGTCGGCGCTAACCGCGCGGATATTACGCGCGTAAACTACCCAACTACCGCGACAACGTTGCCCAGCCAACGACCTCGACGCCGCCCAGTGAAAAGGCTCCATCGCCGCCAGAAACAATGCCCCCCGCAAACTTCGAAGTCCGAATTGGCGGTAGAATTCAATTGGCGGCTCACCTGGGCCAGCCGCGGCAGGTCGGCGCGCACTTCCGGGGCAAATCGCTCCAGATGTGCCAGCAAACGCTCACCGACGTCATGCACATGGGGCGGGTCGCTGCCGATGGCGCGCAGCATGGCCTTGCCCGCAAGCTCGACAATGTCCTGGGCGCCGCGGACGACGTCGTTGTAGCCTTCACTTGCGAGCAGGAGATCGAGCGTCGGCAAGCGTCGACGCGCCGACCGCAAGTAGCTCGCAGCCAAGTCCGCATGCGTCATAACGCAATCACCTCGCCAGGTTGAAAGTCTGGCTTGAGGTCCCAGTACCAGCCCTGGCGGTCGACCACCCGTCGAGTGCCCAGTTCGGCCATGCGGGCACGCACCTGCCCCATTCGCTGGGCAAACACGCCATCTGCGTCGTAGAGCGCAATGCCGTCGGTAGCCAGGTCGAGGTGCAGAAACGAAAACGCTTGCAACGCTGCAAGGCTCCACAACTGCGGGATCGGCTCGGCGCGGTAGCCCTGAGCGCGCAGTGCCTCCCAAGCGGGCGTTGCCATCGCCGCGTCTTCTACGGCCATGAAGGCATTGGTTGCAGCCATTCGCCCACCTGGCCAGTCGCGCGCCACCACCACCAGGTCGACGTCGGAATCAAGCCCAGCCTCGCCACGCGCGACCGAACCATACAGCACCACCGCGACCAGGCGGTCACCGAGCGCTTGGTGGGTGAACTGTGAAAAAACCGCGAGCGCCGGCGCAAACACAGCTGAGGCGGCCGGCAAGCGAGCACGCGATGCTTCGACTGCGGATTTGGCAGACACTGCGGGCAATTGCGGACCCTGCGTGAGCGGCAACACTGCCGCACTGCTGTTTCTACGCCCGGGGTGGTCTGGCGTCAAATCGAGGCGGCGTCCGACTGCTTGCGCTGTATCGGCTGCCGCGACTCGTGCCGAATGGGTTGCGACCAGTGCTCGTCGTGCGTGGGAATCCACCAGGCTCTTGACGCAGCCGCCCTTCCTTGATAAATTATCCTGTTGCAGATATTCGGAGATAATCGCATGCACTTCCCCCGCCCTGAACTCGCCGCCCACATCGCCGCCAGTCTGGCTGGCCGCGACTGGTTTGGCGACGCCCACAACGGCCTGTTTCTCGCCGGCCCACGCCGGACCGGCAAATCGACCTTTCTGCAAGCGGACCTGCTGCCCGCGCTGGCCGAGGCGGGGGCCGTCGCCGTGTACGTCGACCTGTGGGCCGATGCGCAGCGCGACGCCGGAGCCTTGATTGGCGACGCCATTTCGCGCGCGATTGCGGAGCGCCAGAACCCCGTGGGTCGCGCCGCGCGGGCAATGGGGTTGCAGAGTGTGACAGTCGCCAATGTCGTCAAGCTCGATACCTCCCGCCTGGGCACGGTCGAGGGCACGACACTGGTCGACCTGCTGCGGGCGCTGCACCAGCTGGCGCAGGCTCCAGTGGCGCTGATTGTCGACGAAGCCCAACATGCCCTGACCAGCTTGGCGGGCGAGGCGGCGATGTCGGCGCTCAAGTCGGCGCGCGACCAGATGAACCGGCCCGGTTCGGTACAGCTGATGCTGGTGATGACCGGCTCGGACCGCGACAAGTTGCTGCGGCTGGTCCATGGCAATTCGGCACCTTTCTATGGCTCTCAGGTATCCAAGATGCCGCTGCTTGGCGCGGCTTTTATGGATCAGGTCGCAGAATTGATTGTCGCCCAACGGCCAGTGCTGGCGCCCATCGACGCTGCCATGTTGCTGCGCAGCTTTGAGGTGTTCGGGTGCCGACCGCAGTTCTTTCTGCAGGCGCTGGGCCAGGCACTGAGTCCGGTGTCGGGGGTGCAAGACCGCTTTGAGGCGGCCGTGCTCGCCGCGGCCGAGCAGCAGCAGCGCGATGACGAGGCGCAAATCCTGGCGGAATTCCTGGCGTTGCGACCGCTGGAGCGCGCAGTGCTGTGGCGCATGCTCGACCAGGGCCAACGCTTTCGACCCTATGATGCCGAAGCGCTGCGGTTCTACCGCTCGCAAGTCACCGGGCCGGTCACCCCGGCGCGGGTTCAGGCAGCTTTGGAGTCGCTGCGCGCGAGGTCGCCAGCCTTGGTGTGGAAATCGGCGCGCGGCGAGTACGCTGTGGACGACGCGGCGATGCATCGGTGGTTTGCTGAGCAGGTTGCAGCGGGACGATGGCCGCCAATCGGTGCAGCCAGGTGAGCACTGCACAACCTGACGGCGCAGCGAGGCCGCCTAAACAACCGCCTCAAACTCCGCCGTAAACGCCCGCAACACCGCCCGTTGCTTGGTGATGCGATACCCGGACAGCTCCGCGCGGTTGCGCCACACCTCGGCAATGACCTCGATCAGGTAGTCAACGTGGCTCTGGGTGTACGTGCGCCGCGGAAAGGTCAGCCGCACCAGCTCCAGCGGCGCGCACTCGTCCGGCTCGCCCTGGCGCGGCTTGCCGAACATCACCGTGCCGACCTCGACGCCGCGCACTCCGCCCTCCAGGTACAAGGCATTAGTCAGCGCCAACCCCGGGTACTGGTGCGCCGGAATCTGTGGGCAGAAAGCGCCAGCATCCAGATAGACCGCGTGCCCGCCGGGCGGCCGCATCATCGGCACGCCTAACGCGTCGAGGTGGTCGAACAGGTAGCGGATCGAAGCCTGCCGGTACGCCAGATATGCCTCGTCGAGCACCTCTTCGAGCCCCACGGCCAGCGCATCGAGGTCGCGCCCCGCCAGACCGCCGTAGGTCGGAAAGCCTTCGGTCAAAATCAGCCGCGTGCGACAGCCATCGGCCAGCGCATCGTCGTCCAGGCACAATAGGCCGCCGATGTTGACCAGCCCGTCTTTCTTGGCGCTCATGGTAAAGCCGTCGCACAGGCTGAACACCTCCCGGGCGATTTCTTTGGCCGTGCGGTGGCACTGACCGGGCTCGCGTTGCTTGATGAACCAGGCATTCTCGGCAAAGCGCGCGGCGTCGAGGTAAAGCGGCACGCCGAACTGCCGGCACAGGTCATGGACGGCTTTGAGGTTGCCCAGGCTCACGGGCTGACCGCCGCCGCGGTTGTTGGTCACGGTCACCAGCACGCAGGGCACGTCGGCGCGGCGCGTGTCGAGCACCTGCCGCAGCTTGCCGAGGTCGACGTTACCCTTGAACGGCAGGTCGGCCCGGGGATCGAGCGCCTCGTCGTACAGCAGATCCAGCGCTTCGCAGCCAAAGTACTCGCAGTTGGCGCGGGTGGTGTCAAAGAAGCTGTTCGACGGAATCACCAGCCCCGGCCGCCGGATCAGCGCGCCGAACAGGATGTGCTCCGCCGCCCTGCCCTGGTGGGTGGGGATGACGTGGCGCTTGCCCGTCAACGCTTGCACCACGGCTTCGAGGCGGTAGTAAGACTTGCTGCCCGCGTAAGTCTCGTCGCCAATCATCATCGCGGCCCACTGCGCCGCGCTCATCGCGCCGGTGCCCGACTCGGTCAGCAGGTCGATGAGGATGTCTTCGCTGCGCAGCAAGAACGGATTGCACTTCGCAGCTGACAGCGCAAAGTGGCGGCGTTCGGCGGTGATGTGCGGTAGCGCTTCGACGACCTTGATGCGAAACGGCTCGATGATGGTGCGGGCGTGCAGCGGCGGATGCGAGGTCATGGCGTCCCGGCGGCGCACAAGGCGCGGACGGCGATTGTCGCGCATGCGCCGCGGTTCGGCCCACCGTTGTTGGCCGTGATGTGACCGAGCCGTGACGGGTCAGGCTTGGCCCTGGGGCTGGTCCAACGGACCAGGCTTGAGCGTCGGCGAAAAGTGCTGAGTCACCAGCGGCGGCAGGACCTTGGCTTCAATGACCGCGGCGTTCTGGCGGACGAACGCGAGGTACAGCATGTTGGCGAACGTGCGCTGCACCGCCCAGTACGCAAACGCAAACGTGACCACGCACGCCACGAAGTAGCCAGTGCCGTACCACGGCTCGCCCATGCGCACCGACACCCACGAAAACACGGTATTGGTCAGCAGGAACACCAGGTTGATATGCAGCACCGACCGTCGCGAGTCGAAGTAGTGCAACACGATGGTCAGCATCAGCACGCCAGACTGAAAGGCCGCGCCCATCGCGCAAAACCGCAGCAAGAACACCGCCGACTGCGGCACGCCGACAGCGCCGAGCACTATGGTTGGCAACAGCAGCACCAGCAGCGTCACGCTTAGCTGCACCAGGCCCACGTCGCGCGAAGAGCCGACAAAGGCCTGCAGAATGCGCCCGCGAGCAAGCAGCAAGCGTTGGTGGTCGCCATGGTCTTGGATGGTGCGATACAGGGCCTCGCAGCTCTCGGCGAGCGTCGTCTCGGCTTTGACGATGAACAGCGCCAGCGCGGGCACCGTCGTCACATACGCCACGAACACGGCGGTGTCGTAAGTCGGATACGAGATCAGCCCGCCGCGCACAGTCGCGTGCTCGGGCGCCGTCCACATCAGCCACTTGTCGACCCAGATGCCGACGCCGTAGAGCAGCCCGCTCAGCGACAGCTCCCAATACTTCAGGGCGCTTGTGAACAGCCCGCGCACCGGCCCCGCCGGCCCCGCAAAGTTGTGCAGGATGAGCGCGCACACCACCGCGTTGGTCGCAGCCATGCCAACGTTGAACCCCACCAGCAGCTGTGCGGCCGTCTGGTGGCGGTTGCCGGCAATCATGCCGTAGAACACCAAAGTGCCCAGACCGAACGCGAAAGTCAGCATGCGAAACTGCCGAACGGTCGACAGCATCGGCGCCGCGATCCAGTTGGTCGTCACCAGCGCATACGCCGTCAGTGCGTGCGGCACCCACTCGGTCGGCAGGTCCAGGAACACGTCGGCCGCCCACGCCACCGGCACCACGGTCGCCAGGCTCACGGCCAGCGCGGCGACAAAGCTCGGCGCAATCTCGTCTTCGCGCTTCTGGTACATGCAATCGCTGACATGGCGGGTCAGCGCAATCGCAATCGGGCTCGACAGCGTCAGCGACACCGAGAACACGTACAGCAAGAGCGTCACGAACTCGGCGGTCGCCGCCTCGCCGGTGCGCGGGTCGAGCAGGAGCGACGGCAGCGCCATCGCGACAATGGTGAAAAACCACGGCCCCGCCACCGCCACCACGCCGTGCAGCTGGCTCTCGATGAGCGACCACAGGCCGTCTTTGCGCATCAGGTCGCGCAGCGCGAAGCCTATGCCGGCCATGACGCCTCCGCGCGAACTTCCGTTGAGACTTCAAGGTCCTGAACAATGGGGGGGTCTGTTCTGCGCGGGCACACCGCCAAACCAATGAATTCCGGTACTTGAACAATGGGGGGGTTCATTCAAGCCCCCGTAACTGCTAGGTTTGCGTCTTCTGAACTGTGCTCAGGTTCAGACAGCGCCAGCAGCTCGTCGTACAGTTGGGCGTAGCGCAGCCGCAGCGACACGATGTCGTAGTACTGGATGACCCGCTGGCGCATGGCCTCACCGCAAGCCTTGCGAACCTCGGCGTGCAGCAGTAGGTCCGCGATGCCATCTGCGACTGCACCGGGGTTGCCGATTTGCGCGACGCGGCCGCCGGCGCCAAGTGGCGGCGATTCGTCGCTGCGGCCTTGAATGATTTCGCGACAGGCACCGACGTCCGTCGCGACGCTCGGCACGCCGGCGGCGCCGGCTTCGAGGATGACCAGCGGCTGCGCCTCACTGATGCTGGTCAATACCATCACATCGATCTTGCCGTACCACTGCACCAGATTGACCATGCCGGCGAACACCAGCCGCTCGCCCAGCCCCAACTGCGCGGCCAGCGCCTGGCAGGCGTGCGCGTATTCGGGGTCCTCGTCCATCGGCCCCAGGACGTAGCACACGACGTTGGGCACTTTCTTGACAAGCAGGGCGCAGGCGCGCACAAACGTCTTGATGTCCTTAATCGGCACCACCCGGCCGACCAGCCCAATCGCAAGCTGCGCCTTGCCGTCGATCTCGGGGCGCTCGCCTGGCACGATTTTGCTGTACTTCTCGACGTCGATGCCGTTGGGGATGATGCACAGCCGCTCCGGCGACGCGCCATCTTCCATCTGCAACGCGTAGTTGCCTTCGAACAACGAAATCACGTAGGTGCAGGCCTGGTAGCAAGCGCGGCTGTACGAGACAAAGGTGTTGATCCACATCTCCTTGATCTTGTTAGTTTCACCGTCGACCACCAGCGCCGTCGAGTCGTCGACCGCCAGCCACGGCGCGGCCAGAATCTCCAGCCGCCGCTCGTTGGTGTAGACGCCATGCTCGGTCACCAGCGCCGGCCGGCCGGTCTCGAAGGCGGCGCGCGCCGCGAACAGGCCCGCGTAGCCTGTGGAAATGCAGTGATAGATGCGGGCCGGCGGCAGCTCGGTCAGGATGGTGCCATACAGGCCGCCGAGCAAAGTGCGAAACCCCCAGAATGCGTTGATGAACGACGCGCCCTGGCACATCGCTTCGTACACGCCGCAAAACGACCGCCAAGCTTCGGGCGAGTCGAGCAGCAGGTGTCGTCCGATCTTGTCGCGATGGGGGTGCAGCAACCGAATGATTTCAACAAGATCCTTGGCATCGCCTTGCGCCATCACCCGCGACACCGGGCCGTGCAGCGCATCCAGCAGCTTTTTTTCGCCGCGCAACGAGCGAACGCCGGGCGGCAGGTAGGCAGCGTAGATATTGGTGATGCCTGCGACGTTGGGCGGCAGCTTGTAGCGGACCTTGAGCTCCGCACCCGGCGCCACGATGACCACCAGGTGAAAGGTCAGGTGGCATTGCGACTGAATGAGATCCTGACACCACGACGACACGCCGCCGGTAACGTACGGGTACGCGCCCTCGATGACCAGGCAGACATCGGCTTCCATGGGCTCGCCGTTCGGGTCAACCAAGCAGGGCCTCCACGGGCGCCTCGTCGAGCGGCGGTGGCGGTCGTGCAGGCGTGGCATGCCATAGCTGCAAAAAGCCGTGGATCTTGGCGTCGGGCGGTAGCTGCGCCATCAGCCGCGACCCGTCGCGGTCCATGACCTGGCGGACAAGGTCGAACCGACCACTGATGTACAGCGCCTCGACGTACCAGATGAGAATCGAGACCGTGTCGCGACCCTGCTCGACCTGCTGACCCAGCCAGTCGGCGGCGAGTTGCGCCTGGTCGGCGCGCACCAGCAAGCGGCCCACGGCTGCCACTGCCTCCAAGTCGTCGGGGTGGTTGGCCAGATAGGCGCGGTAGGCTTTGAGCGCATTGATTTGCGCGGTCCGCGTGCGGCTGGCGTCAAACAGGCCGCACCACGCTTGCATGTCGTAGAAGCGGGCCAGTTCCAGTTGGGTGTCGTCGGCCCAGAAGCCCTGTAGACCGGCGCCGGCCTCGCCACCCTGCTCTAGCTGCACTTGCCGGCGGTCGAACTCGTCCTCGAGCTGCATCAGCACCATGCCGGCCTGGACGCGAATCGAGTTGTGTTCGTCGGTCAGCGCCATCCGTAGCGCTTCGGTCAGCTGGGGCGTAAAGTTGGCGCCGATAAGCGACACCGCGGTGCGCCGCTGTGCCAGCGTGCCGTGCCGGAATACGTCGCAGAACGACTGCTGAGCCCCGGCGTCGAGGCGCTTGGGCTGGGCCAGCACGCGAATTGGTTCAGGCGCCGTCTCGGCAGCGTCGCCTTTGGCTGCCGCCAGCGGGTCGCTTTGCGCGCCAAACGAGCGCGGCAGTACCAGCACCAGTCCGGTCGCTAGCACGGCCGCCAGCGCCCCCAACGGGCCGCCAAACAGCTGCAGCAACAGCGCGAGCGGCGTCGCAGGCGTGCGTTCAAAACCGAATTCGGGCCGCCGCCACACCACAAACAGCAGCCCTGTCACGATGAGGTGGGCAAGCAGCGGCTCGGCCTCAAAGGCTTCGCCCAAGACTACCGTCAGCTGCGGCCGGCCATGCCATTGCGGCCAGGTCGCGCCCACGGCAATCGCCGAGTCGAGCAACAGCCCCACGCAGGCAAACCCCAGTGGACTCAACGGCCGCTGCGTGTCGGGCATGGCGTCGACAGGTCAGCTTGGCGCGACGCGCCGCAGGATCGGCCGGTGCCACGGTTTGACGTCATCGGCGGTCGGCACGTACAAGGTCTCAAAGGTGACCGATACCCGCGCTGCGTGGCCAATTTCGGCCAGGTGTGTCCGCATTAATTCGCGAATGCGGTCGGCGACGGCCTGACCGTGTTCGGCCGGGGTCATGGGTAGCAGGATCAGGAACTCGCCGCGCTCTTGCTGGTAGTCGAACGCCAGATCGGTGACGCGCAGCCCCTTGGACACCGCACGCCGCACCACGTCGGTCAGTGGTCGCGCGGCAGACAAAGGACCCGTCTTGCGAACAGCGTCGTGGGTCACCCGAACCGTCAACTGCGAGACTTCAAAGCGCGCCCGCGCCGCCAGCGACAGCACGAAGGCCGACACGTCGCGGTAGTAGGCGTCGGTGTACAACTGGCTGTCGTTGTGGACCATCCGCGACTGGTTGGCTTCTTCGTAGCGCTGCGCGTTGCGGTAGGCGGCGCCAATCCACTCGCACAGAGCCTTGAAGGCCTGCAGCATATCCTGCCGCAACAGCGTCATCGGCAAGCCCTCGACCTTGAGCATGCCGACCACGATGCCGGTGTCGATGTCCATCAGTGGGCCAGCCATGACGCCTTCGTGCCCGAGCACCTGCAGGCCGCGCGGGTCGGCGACATGCAGGACCAACTGCTCTTTGACAATCGCGCGGTACAACTCTGAATCGCCGTTGTAGTGGCCAAGTGCGTTCGGCGACTTGCCGTCATTGGTCTGCACCACCAGGTCTAGCCGATCGCCGTTGTGCAGATAGATGGAATAGGCGGTCGGCATCAGGATCGAGGTGACCAGGCCCTCGACGCTTGCAAACACGCTGCTCGGACTGCGCGTCTCGACCGAGCGCGCCGCCTGGACTAGCGACAGTGCGGTCTGGATCTGCCCAGCGGCTGCTTTGCGCAAGCGGTCGCAGCTCTGCTCCAACTCCGCGTTCGCGGTCGCCAGGGCTTCGTTTTGTACTTGCAGCTGCTCGGCGTGCAGCCGATGGGCCTCGCATACCCGTTCGCGGCGGGTGCGGATTTCGCCAATGACCACCGCGCTGCCCAACCACAGGGCAGGTTTGCCGATGACGGCGAGCAGATACAGGCTCTCGTTTTCAAGGGGATTGCGCGCCGGCAGGTTGCCCAGGAACGCCAGCAGCGTCGCCAGCACCGCCGCAAACACGCCCGCCGCGGTGCCGTAGAAGGCGGCGACCACCAGCACAAACAGCCAGAACGGATGCGGCTCAATGCCCGCAAAGCGCGCGCCATCGAGCAGCACGGCATCGAAGACCAGCGCTGCCGCAAAAAATACAACGATTTCGGCAGCGGCTGCGCGCGGCACGCCCAGGAGATCGGGGTTCTGGACGGCACTGTTCGCTTGGGCAGGCGCGCTCATACCCACCCCGCGGTCAGCGCACGCGCATGTGACAAGCGTCGAATCCAGGCTGGCGGCGACATCGAACCTTGCCCGTAGCGCGGGGGCGGCGCAAAGGGCGACGGCATGATAACCATGCAGTGTGTCCGCGTACAAGAAAACGCGTTGCAAGCCACATGCGGTGGGGTATCCAGGGGCGCTACCATGCGTGACCCACACTGGCGAACAGCGCCGTCGACGTCGAGCCGACCGCAGTCGGCACCAAACCCTGCTGTGCGCGCAAGCTGGCCTGCAGCCCGGCCGCTGGCGCCCAGCCGAGCCCGCCGCCCAGTTGCACGGCATTGGGCCCCCACAGGTTCAAGCCGTAGCCCGCATACGCATCGATCGTCAACCATTGCCACAAGTTCCACTGCACGCCGCCCACCAGGTTATGGATGTGGAAGCGCGGCAGAACCTGCCCCAGCGCCCCCTTTGGAGGGTCGCCGAGCGGCGTGAAGTGCTGAAACGACCATGCCGCCGTCCACCGCGGCCGCGCGCGCCACGACACGTACTGGACCTGGCCTTGTGCCGCGAGCCCAGCCAGACTCGCGCCCGCCTTCCAGACCTCGTAGCCGGCAGATAGCCGCCCCGATAGTTCGCCGGCCAGCGCGCGGCCTAAGTCGCCAAAGCTGCGCGCCGCCTGGCTTATGTGGACACCAGTGCGAACGGTCCCAAGGCCGGCAAACACCGGCAGGTCCCAGCGCGGCTCGTCCCATGTGGCAGCGAGGGCGGTCGCGCCCACAATGGACCACAGCGCACACTCGGCGCCGAGCGCAGGCTGCGTTCCGCTGGCCCCGCCGCGGATGGCGCACCAGTTGCCGCCCAGGCCGTCGTAGCGCAGGTGCAGCAGGCCTTGATGGCGCTGGCTGCCCGCTCCGCCAACCGACGCCAGCCACTGACCCGGCTCGGCCTTGACCGTCGCGCCTTCGTAGCTGGCGCCAAGGCGTACGCCGGCGCCGACGAAGGTGTGGCCAGTGGCCCGTACACCAAGCCGATCGCCCGCGCCGCCCTGGCGGTCCGCAATGGCCGTCGCCGTCACCTTTGGCGCGTGCTCGTTGCCGCGCAGCGGCCAATTGCGCGGGCGCTGCTCGCCTTTGCCGGTCTGAGCGTCTGCGACCAGCGTCGATGACAACCGCCACAGCTCGAGGCGCGTAGCTACCATGCCGCGAGCGGCCAGAAACTCCTTGTCGTTCGGATAGTCCCGCACGAGTTCCGCGAGCAGGTCCAGCGCCGCCTCGGCTTGCCCCTTGGACCACAGCAGGTTGGCCTTGAGCTGCCGCAGGCGCTTGCGCGCTTCGGTGCTGGGCGGTGGCTCGCTCGGGGCCTCGCCGCTGCGTGCCTCCAGCCCCAAAATGACGTCAATCTTACCGTCGCGAACCGCCGCGCTGCCGCGCACGTTCATGGCCAGCGTCAACACCAGCGAGTCGTAGCCAAAAAAGGCGCCGTCGACCCACCTGGCCAGGCGCGGCAAGGCGGCCGCAAAGGCATCGTACTGCACGGGCTGATCGAAGCGCACCGCCAGCTCGCGGGCATTGTTGGTCACGACCTCGACAGTGGCAGGTTGGGGCCACTGCAGCGTCAAAGTGGCGTTGTCCTCGCGAACGTCGACGCTGACCACCTGCGCCCACGCCGGCACAGCGAGACACGCCCCCACCACGATGGCCGCCAACCACGCGCAGCGCATCTATTTGCCCCCGCCGCGGCCGCAGCTGGCGGGTGGATCCACCAGGAGCTGAGCTTTGTCCAGTTGTTCCAGGCTCATCAGCAGCGACACCAGATCGGCGCGCAGCGTATCGTCGCACGGACTGGCGAGCAGCGCCCGCTCCAGACTCTGCGCAGCCTCGACACTGCGGCCCAGACGCTGCAGCAGCCGGCCGCGCTCGCGATCGCGGACCTTTGCCGCACCGGCATCGGCGTCAAGCAGGCGCAGCGCAATCTGCAGGTGCGTGCGGCCCTCGGCCTTGCGGTCCGCGGTGACTAGCAGCAATTCGCCAAACGCCGAGCGGTCTTGCCAGGCTGCTGGTCCCTGCTTGTCCGCAGGCAGGTCAAAGTACGCCGACCACCAACGCAGCGCCGAAGCCTTGCTGTGGTTGACCTGGGCCAGCCAGCGCAGGGCAGCGCCATCGTGCGGATCGAGGCTGACGAGCCGGACATACGCAGTCTCTGCCGCCGGTCGTTGGCCGTGGGCCGCGCAGTGCTCGGCCAGGCGGCGCAAGGTCGCGGGCTTGTACAGCAACTCCGCACGGCGCTCGACCAGGCCGGCGATGGCTTTGTGCTGGCGACCTTGGGCGGCCGCGTCGAGCCACAGGTCGAGCAGCGGACCTTCGCCGGCGTCTGGCCCAGCGATAGCCATCGCTTCTTCGCCTGCGCCGGCCCATATCAGGTGCCGCAACCAACCAAGCTGGTCCGGCCCGACTGCTGAGCGCGCGCGCTGCGCCAACCACTGCACGGCGACCGCACCCGGGCGCGGGCCCCACAGATACAGCACTTGCTTGACGGTCGCCCCTTCGGGTCCCTCTGCCGCAGCCACTTGCAGATACACCGCCAGTGCGGCCGTGCGGTCGCCGGCCTTGAGCAGCTGCTGGGCCGCAATCAGCCGCTCGGCGGCGGGCAAACTGGTATCGGCTCCTTGCGCGCGCCACTCGTTGGCGACCTGGCCGTGCTCGCCGAGCCCACTCAGCAATTCCACGTGTTTGGCTGCCCAGGCGCCGCGCTGCGACCGTGCCAATTGGGCGACGAACGGCAGGGCCTCACGTCGGGCGCCCAGTTCAAGCAGCAAGTGCAGCCACGACTGCGGATCTGCGCCGCGCAGGTCGGCACTTGCCAGATACGCCACAGTCGCCTTGACAAGTTCATCGCGCACCGCGTGACCGGCCCGAAAGGCGGCAAGCAGGGCTGAACGTACGGTCGCCCCGTCCGCGGCCGGCAGCGCCTCGAAGGCGGCGAGCGCCTCAGGCACCCGCCCGGCGGTCAGCAGTGCCTGCGCCAGCGCCAGCGGCACACCCGAAGGCTGCGGCCGGACCAGCAGCAAGTGCCGCAGCGCCCAGATGTGCAACTCGCCGTGACCGTGATCGACCGCGGCTTGCGATAGCAGGTAGAGCCACGCCTTGGCATCGACTGCAACGTCCGCGGGCAACTGAGCGAGGTGGCCCCACACCGCCGCGGGCTCGACAACGGCAAGGGCTTCGCCGCAGCGACCGGCCGCCGCCAGCAACAACGCCCGCGCAGCCACGCCCTCAGTTGTCGCCGGCCAACCGCCGGCCAGCCCCAGCCCACGACCGCCCGCACCAGCCCGAACGAACAGGGAAGCCACGCGCAACGCCATGCCGGGCTCGCGCAACGCGAGGCCAGCGGTCGCCAGCACATCCGCGGCCTGGCTGCCGCGGTCCAGCTGCAGGTCCAGTTCAACCAGCCACAGCTTGTGCGCATGGGACAAGCCCGGCGTCGCCTCGGCAGCGCGCGCCCACACCGCGGCCAGTTCGCGCCTGCCCAGTGCCAGCCACACGGACACTGCCGTCACCGGCTCAGCGGCCAGCGCGGCGTCGTCGGTGCGGCCCATCGCCGCCCGCGCCCGCGGCAGGTCCTTGGCCGCGACCAAGGCACTGGCCATCCACAGCGCGACGCGGCCGCCGATGCCGCGCCACTGAGCAGTCTCGGCAAAAGCGACGGCCGCTTGCAGCTGACCCTGCGCGACCGCGGCCTCGCACAAAAGGGACGTCACTGTCCCCGCCACGCCGCCTGTGGCTAGACGTGGCCGGACAACGGCCATGGCGAGTGCCGTCTCGCCAGTCGCAATCGCAGCCCGCGCCCACTGCTCCGCCTGCTTTTCGCCGGCGCTGCCGTCCGCAACCGCAGGCTCGAGCAGCGAGCGCACCTGCGCAAAGCGGCCCGCAGACTCGAACAGTCGAGCCAGCGCGAGCGGCGTCGTGAGCGCGGCAAAGCGGTCGCGCTGGCCGTAGGCCCGCTGCAGGGTCGAAGCTGCCGGCTCTCGGGCCGCGGACAGCGCCAACAATTGGCCGAAGTCCACCTCGCTAAACACCTCTGGTTGGCGCTGCCACAGGCCAGACAGCAGACCGAGCGCCCCATCGACGTCGCCAAGTTCGCGCCGGGCATGGGCAAGACGCAGCGTCGTGCCAGAGTCGTTGGGGTACCGGACATGCAGCTCGCCCAGGGTGCGCGCGAGCGGCTCGACCAGACCCAGGCCGTCGTAGACGTCGGCCAGCTCGCGCAACGCGTCGACGTCGCCCGACTGCCGCCCATGCTCCAAAGCGTTGACCAGTTCGCCAGGCCGCCCGGCGTCGCGCAAGGCTTCGCGCACCATTGCCTGCTCAGACGCACCCAGCTCTGCCGGCGCAAGCGCGCGCAGCATCGCGGCCGCCGCGTCGTACTCGCCAGACTCCAAGGCAATTTTGGCCAGCGGCACCACCAGCTCGCGCTTTGATCCGCGCTCGTGCATGGCGTGGCGCAGATAGGTGCGCGCCTTGACCGCGTCGCGCTCGCTGAGCGAATGTGACCCCAGCTGTGCGTGGGTGGGCACCAGCACAGGCACCAAGGCCAGCGACCCGACCACAAGCAGGGCCACCAGCGCGTGCAGTTGGCGCAGGGCCGGCGGATCGTTCATGGCGCGACACCTGCCGAACCGCTTGGCGTAATGTCCGCGGGTTCTGGGACCACCCGGTCGAGCGCGATGGTGGCGACGTAGGGCACGAAGCCGGCCTGGCGCTGCCTTCGGTAGACGGCCTGCACACCTGCGCGGTCAGCCACATTCCAATAGTCCAGCGTGAACACCAGCAGTTGCGGATTGGCGACCCTCGCCGCAGCCAGCCGGTCAGTGGCCCATTTGCGCTCATCGTCGCGACGCAAGCGCGCGGTCTTGCTGGCAAAGTCCCAATCGGTCAGCGACGATTCGACGGCAAACCACTGCACGGCCGGCACCACGCGACCGGCCAGCGGAATGGCGCCATTGACCAGCAGGCGCGCTTTGGGGTGCCGCTCGTGCAACGCCAACAGCGTCGCCACCGCCGCGTCGGCCATACCTGCGTAGCGCTTGGGATCCGTCGCCTCCAGGTGCATCGCGGAGTCCAGGGTGTCGAGAAACAGGCCGTCGAAACCGCGCGCCAGGATGGCCGTGGCCATCTCGTCGACCACCAACCGCTGCCACCCGGGCTTGCGAATGTCGGCGAACCACGCGCCCTTCCAGTTCGGGTTCTCGCGCAGCAGCAGTCCCTGGTCGCGCGCGGCCGCAAACTGCGAGCGCTGGTCGTTCAGCTCACCCAAGCTCAAGTACCCGAGCACGACGGTGCGGCTGGCCCGGACCACCGCCAGGTCGCCCGCGTAGCCGGGGTCAACAACGGCGACGTCGTAGTTCTGCAGCAGTTCAGGGGGTGCGTCGGTGCCGTAGTAGGCAACCCAAGTGCGCGGCGGCAGCGGCTGCGCTGGCTTGTCGCACCCGGTCACCGCGGTCAGCCAGACCAGGGTCGCGGTCAGCAGCAACGATCGGCAACAGGAATAGCGGATGCCCAAACCCATGTCGCGCAGTGGTGCGCCCGAGCGGCGGACGGCCTTGGCGTTAGAACGGCGTCTGGACGGCCATGACCTTGGTCGTGTTGGCCGCCAGCGACACCCACGCCGAGCGCTGTCCACCGTATAGGGCACCTGTCGTCGTGCCCGTGATGGGCGCGTACACGGCGACCGGGCTCTTCACGTAGATGTAGCCAGCCTGGTAGTAGGCACTGGCCAGCGCAGGTGCAGCAGCCGCCCAGGCGGAGCTACGACCAAGCAGCGTGCCGGAATCACGAAACCAGGGCTGGACGATCGGCGCCTTGACGTACTGCTTGAACTTGGCGACCAGCACGTCGAGGACCGGGTAGGCGGTGCCGTCTTCCGCCAGGTTGGCCTGGTGGATGTAGTGCGGCCGCGGATCATTGGTCAGCACATGGCGGAACATGATCGCCGCTTCGCTGTCGGTGTACTGTGCCCAGGTTGCCGGCGCGGTGAAGCAAGTCGTCACCGCCGAGTTGGTGCAGTTCTCAAAGTAGATGTAGTTGTACTCGTCCAGCTGCTCGGCGATGGTGCCAACGTTGTAGTACAGGTTCGACGGGTGCCGCGGAATCGTGGTGGCCTGGCCGATCATGTAGGGCTTGGGCTGCTTGCTGTTGTCCGAGCCCATCCACTTGACGGTCGTCGAGTTGATGGCGGCAACCATCTCGGGGTTATTGAGGCCCGAGTGCTCGCCCGTCACCAATTCGGTCCTATTGACCGCAATCTTCTTGCTGCTCGCCCAGCTGAAGTTCTTCTTGATCTCGTCCGCGATCTGCGCCGCTGTGAAGGTGTCGAGGTTGTGGTGCGAGTAGGTGTGGTTGATCCAGTAGAACTTGCTTTTGTTGGCCAGGAACTTGGTGGTCAGCGGATCGCTGCCGTTGGTGGCTACGGCTTCGTCGCTGCCAGAGCCGTTGAAGACCATGTCCAGCTTCAAGCCGTTCTTGTTCTGCCAGGCGACCAGGCGATCCACGTCGCTCGGCACCATGCGGATGAGCGGGTTGGTGGCGCCGTCGTCTTCGTAGGTGAAGTTGGCGACGGTGTCCCAGCGATCATCGGGCAGAAAGATGTCGTCGATGTGCATGGTGAAGTAGTACCGCTGGTGGCCGAGTTGGATGCCGCGCGTGGCCCAGGAAATCAGGCCGTGGATGGCGAGCAGGTGATGGCTCTGGTAGGCGTTGGACGACGCCGTCACGACCAGTTCTTCAAAGCCGTCGGGGCGGGAAAAGACGCCGGCGATCGAGGCGGCAGTGCCACCCGGGCCGACCGGGCCTGCGATCAGCGTGGTAAACGGATTGACGGTGCCGGCAGCGACGGGCAGCGGCTCTGCGTAGTAACCCCAAGTGCCGACGTCGAAGGGCACGGTACCGACCAGATACGGCATGGCGGCCAAACCGGCTGCACTCAGGGTGCCGGTCGCGCCGGAAATGTCGCCAGACTGGAAAGGATAGTTCAAGCCGTAAGCCGGGTTGGGCCACGCATAGGCGGTCACGCGCCGAACGCCAAACTTGGCCTGGTACGCGTTGAGCACGGCCCATTCGCTGGCGTCGAGCGCCGAGTAACAGCCACCGCCGTCGCAGTACACCAGATCGCCCGTCGCCAGGACCACCGCCTGGTATTTGCCCTGGTCGGCCACGGGTTCCAACTGGGCCGCAGTCAGCGGATCAGCGCTGCTGGCGACGAACGTGTCGTAGGGGATGCCCTCGCGGGCTAGCGCCGTGGTCCACGCCTCGTAGGTGGGCTCCCAGCCGGTAGCCGCCATTACCAGGACCTTGAGGCCCAACTGCTGGTTGGCGGCCAGCGCATGGGCAGCCGGCGCTGCGAACAGGCCACAGGCGGCGCACAAAGCGATCGCTATCTGCGCGGCACGCCGGTAGCGGGGATGGAACAAAGCGGACATTGCGACTCCAGAGGTCGTGCGGGCAGCAGTGCAACCTGGCTTGCGCTGTGGCGCAGCCTGGCAGGGCGGCAGGTGGGTGATGCGTTGCGAAATGAACCCAACAAGCTGTACGGCGCACTGGGCGACCGCGACGTCCGTCTTGAACGCCCTTGCTGACAACATTGTGCGACGGATCGGCGAGGCACAGAGAGGCCGGTGCGCGACTGGCCCACAATCTTGTGTGGCAGAAGGCCCCCGTCGGCGTCAAGGGCAGCGGCAAAAAAGTGGGGCATTTGCTCTCAATACCCGGTTATTGATTGCGATTTTAGACTTGCGCGGTTTGTCAGGCCGTGATCGCCAGGCCGCATGGCGGCAACCCGCTCGCATGCCTGTTATGGCATATAGCGCATGTACAGGCCCTCTCGCCGCATGTCGCGATCCCAGCGACGACGGCTCGCGACACTCAGGTGCCGATACCGCCGGCGGACTCAGTGAACGATTGTAAGTGCACCCGCAAGTTGGTCGCAGCGGCGGGCGCGCAACCCTGTCCCCTTGACGGCCCGCAGCACGCCAACTACCTTGCGTGCCAACCGGTTGCGGGCCCGGCGGTCGCGGCGAGTGCGCCAGCGTGGGAGCTCCGCGCTGTGGCAGCGGGCCGCCCGAGCTGGCTCAGGCAGACAGAAAATGGGCGCTATCGGCCGGTTCGTCGATCGCATTGCGGCGCCGCGGATGGGCGACAATGACCCGCGCTGGTCTGGCCGCGGCGGGCATGTCGAGAGTTGGTTCTTGCGCGCCAACGACCCGTTCAGCCGTCGCGCGCTGTGGTGCAAGCTGACCATCCTCGCGCCACTGCAAGGCGAGGCGGTGGCGGAAGCCTGGGCTATCGCTTTTGACGGCGATCGGACGCTGGGCCTGCGGATCACCGAGCCTGCCTGTGCGGCAGCGTTGCGGGATCCGACGGCGTTGCGCGCGGGCCCGTGCCGGATGGCCCTGGCGCAGGGCGGTTCAGCGAGCGGCGAGATCGACGGCGCGACGGGACGACTGCACTGGGACTTGCGCTGGACACCTGACCCGGGTTCGGCTGGCGCGCCGCTGTCGATGCTACCGACGCGACTGCTACTGCGCACCGGCTTTCCGCGCAGCAAGCTGTTGACGCCGAGTCCGGCGGTGACGTTTCAGGGTGCATTTGCCTTGGATGGTCAGATGGTGTCGATCGAGGGCTGGCGCGGGATGCAAGGCCACAATTGGGGCCGCGAGCACGCCACCGAGTACGCCTGGGGCCAGTGCCTGTTCGACGACGCCAAGGGCGGACCGGTCATGGTCGAGGCGGTGACAGCCCGGCTGCGCATCGCCGGTCGACTGACGCCGCCGATTTCGGGGCTGGTAGTGCGCCAAGGCGACAAGCAATGGCGGTTCGACGCGCTGGTGGACCTGTGGCGCCAGCAGGCCGAGGTGGGCGAGCGCGACTGGACCCTGCGGCTGCGTGGACCAGACGGCAGCGTCGAGTTGCGGCTCGATGGCTGCGACGCGCCGTTCGCGTGCTTGGGCTACGGCAACCCCGACGGCAGCATGCGTTACTGCTGGAACACCAAGCTCGCCGCCGCTGCGCTGCGTGTCGAACCGCGGCACGGGCAGCCGTTTTCGTGCACTTCGTCGCATGGCGGCGCACTGGAACTGCTGCGGCCGCGGCCGATCGCGGGCGCTGGAGTCGTATGATGCGGGTGCAATTCGTCGAAACGATGCGAGGCAGTCTGACCGATGCCAACGGCACCCACGCGGCCGAGTTTACGGTCAAGGCCCGATCAGCGCGGCTGCGCGACCTGCTGCGCACCGGCGTCGCCACGTTGAGCGGCGTGGTGCGCGCCCCGCCCTATGCCGCCCAAGCCCCCGCGCAAGGCACGCTGCGCCCGCTGGCGGGCGGAATCGGGCATCGCTGGCCTGACCCTGGACGAGCTCGCGCCTTACTACGCCAAGGTCGAGAAGATCCTGCAGGTGGCACCCTCGTCGCCCGCTGCGGTGGGGGCTCCCGGTCGCGTGATTGCTCGAGGCTGCGCGGCGCTGGGCTGGTCCAACCACCCGTTGCCGCGCAACGCGCCCGACTGCGACGGTCAGGGACTGTGCTGTTTCGGCTGTCCGAGCGGCGCCAAGCGCTCGACCGACGTGAGTTACGTGCCACTGGCCTTGCAGCGCGGCGCGCAACTGTTCAGCGGCGCAGTGGTCGACCGCGTGCTCCTGGAGGGCGAGACGGCGGTTGGCGTTGCCGGCAGTTTCCTGGACAAGAACGGCGTGCGGCGCAATTTGCGGGTGCGCGCCAAGGCGGTCGTGCTGGCGTGCGGGGCGATGCACACGCCAGCATTGCTGCTGCGCCAGGGTCTGGCCGATGCCTCTGGCCAGGTGGGCCGCAACCTGTCGATTCACCCAGCCAGTGCGGCAGTCGGCATCTTTGACGAGCCGATCGGCGGGTTGCGGTCGGTGCCGCAAGGCTGGTGCGTCGACCAGTTCCATGCCGAGGGCATCCTGTTTGAAGGCGCTAGCTCACCGCTGCCGATTGTGGCCGCTTCGCACAGCGGCTATGGCGCGGCCTTTGTCCGGGCGATGGAGGCTTTCGACCGCTCGATGATGTTCGGTTTCATGGTCCGAGACAACTCGCGGGGCCGGGTGCGGCCGGGACCGGGCGGCGAGCCACTATACAGAATCGCCTTGAGGTGAGATCAAGCCTACCTCAAGGAAGGAGCGACGAGTCGGCTTGCAAAGCCGCGAGTTTGCGACCCACTGAGCCAGCAAGAACGGCAATCGCCGATGACCTCGGGTCATCGCGATCCTGTATAGTGACCTACATCGTCAACGACAGCGACCGGGCACTGATCCAGCGCGCAACAGGCCTGCTTTGGCAGTTGTTGTTTGCCGCTGGCGCGCGCGAAATCCACACCGGCGTGCATGGTTGGCAGGTGGTGACGCGGCCAGAGCAAGCGGCCGCCTTCGCGCAGGCGCGGGTCGCGGTGCGCCACTTCGAGCTGTCGGCATACCACCCGCTCGGTACCTGCCGCATGGGCGTGGACCCGCTGCGGTCGGTGGTGTCGCCCAGCCACGAGACGCACGACGTGCACAATTTGTGGATTTGTGATGGCTCGGCGTTGCCTGGCGCGCTGGGCGTCAATCCACAGGTGACCATCATGGCGCTGGCGACGCGGGCGGCAGCGGGGATCGCGCGGCGGGTGAACTGAGCGCGCCGGTGCGCTTGCGCTGCCGAGCCGTGCTTCGGGCAACATCAAGTCCAAGCGGACAAGGCAGCGCGGGCGGCCCCCCAAACGAAGTCGGGTCGGGTTGCATGACCGCGGCTGCAAACCAGTTGCGGTCAAAGCGCGCACGCGTTACAACCCCGTTCGCCGGATTACCCCCGTCGGCTGAAAAAGCACAACGAGGCCAGCATGGTTGCTGTCAGCGGCTATACCGTCGTCGGCAAGGAGCCCCTGTACGAGAGCATCCAATCGTTGGTGTTTCGCGCACGTCGCGACGCCGATGGCAGGTCGGTGGTACTCAAGCTGCCGGTCGAGCTGGTGCCGTCGCCCACACGACTGTCGCGCATCCGCCGTGAGTTTGCGGTCACCCAACGCGCAGCAGGCCCCGGCGTCATCGACGTCCTGGCGCTGGTGCGGGTCGATGCGCGCTTGTGCATGGTTGTTGAAGACTTCGGAGCGCATTCTTTGGCCAGCCGCCTGAGCCGGGGTCCGCTGCCAATCGAGATGGCGCTGGACGCGGGTGCGCAACTGGCGCGGGCACTAGGCCACGTACACGATCAGGGCCTCATCCACAAGGACATCTGCCCAGGCAATGCCGTCTGGAACACGGCAACGCGAACGCTCAAGCTCATCGACTTTGGCGTAGCCAGCGACTTGCCGCGCGAGTCGCCCGAGTTGACCGCACCGACGACGCTGGAGGGCACGCTGCCCTACATGGCGCCGGAGCAGACCGGGCGTATGAACCGCGCCATCGACTGGCGCAGCGACTTGTATGCGCTCGGCGCTACGCTTTTTCACCTGCTGACCGGCCGGCCGCCGTTCGAGGCGATCGATCCACTTGAGATGGTCCACGCCCACCTGGCACGCCGCCCGCCGCTAGCGCACGACCTCAATCGTGCCGTGCCGGCTGTGGTGAGCCAGATTGTCGCCAAACTGCTGGCCAAAAACGCCGAAGACCGCTACCAGAGCAGTGCCGCCGTGGCCGACGACCTGGAGCACGCGGCGCGCGACCTCGCCGAAGCACACGATCCCGCGTTTGCGATTGCGAGCAACGACCGCGTGGACCGCTTTGCGCTGCCACAGCGGTTGTACGGCCGCGACGTCGAACGCCAACGCCTGCTTGATGCCTTCGACGCGGTCGCGCAGGGCGGCAGAAAGCTGCTGCTGGTCACCGGCTACTCGGGCGTCGGCAAGTCGTCGCTGGTCAACGAAATCCAGCGGCCCATCGTGCAGCGCCGCGGCCATTTCATCGCCGGCAAGTTTGACCAGCTGGCGCGCAATGTGCCGTACGCGTCGCTCATTCAGGCCTTTCGCGAGTTGGTTCGGCAGCTGCTGGCCGAGCCGGCCGAGGTGCTGCTGGCCTATCGCCGCGCGATTGTCGAAGCCATCGCGCCCAACGGCCAGGTCATCGTCGACGTGATTGCCGAAGTGCAATGGATCATCGGTGCCCAGCCCGCAGTGCCAGAGCTGCCACCTGCAGAGGCGCTAAACCGCTTTCACGTGGTGTTTGAGGCTTTTGCGCGTACGTTTGCGACTGCTGAACACCCGCTGACGCTGTTTTTGGACGATCTGCAGTGGGCCGACCTGCCGTCGCTGCAACTGCTTAGTCGCTTTCTGACCGACCACAGCATGGGGCACTTCTTGTGCCTCGGCGCGTACCGCGACAACGAAGTTGGGCCGGCGCACCCGCTGGTACTGACCGTCGAGGAATTGCGCAAGCTGGGCGCGGACATTGAGAGCATTGCCCTGCCGCCACTTGGGCACGCCGACGTGGGGCAGTTCATCGCGGACGCGTTTGAGCGCGACCTGGCCGACGTCAAGGCGCTGACCGACCTGGCCGTCGCCAAGACCGGCGGCAATCCGTTCTTTCTAAGCCAGTTTCTGCTGGCGCTGGCCGCCGCCGGTGCGATTGCCTACGACAGGCTGCAACGGCGCTTTGTGTGGGATCTCGACAAGATCGCCGCAATGGGCATCACCGACAACGTCGTCGACCTGATGATCCACAAGATCCGTGGTCTTCCGGCGCAGACTCAGGAAGACTTGCGCTTTGCGGCGGCGCTCGGCGCCCAGTTCGATCTTGGCACGTTGGCGGTGGCGCGCGACTGTCCGCCGTTGGAGGCCGCCGAAGCGCTTGCCGAGGCGCTGCGCCACGGCCTGGTGGTTCCTGTCAACAACGCCTACAAGTTCATCGACGCGAGCCTGGACGCGGAACGGAGCGAGGCTGTGGACGATGTGGGGGGCGTGGGCTACCGCTTCTTGCACGACCGCGTGCAGCAGGCAGCCTACGCACTGGTGCCGGTGGATCAACGGCCGGCGCTGCACCTGGCGATCGCAGATCGACTGATGGCTGCGCTCGATCCCGCGGCGCAACATGAACGCTTGTTTGAGGTTTTGGGCCACTTTGAGGCGGGACTGGCGCTCGTTCCCGCGGATCGCCGCAAGGGTCTGGCGCGGCTCTTTGCAGAAGCAGCGCGGCGCGCGCAAACCAGCGCCGCATATGCGCCGGCCAATGCCTACGCCTTGCGCGCCCATGCGCTGGCGGGCGACGACGTGTGGAGCATCGACTACACTTTTGCGTACGGCCTGTGGGTGCTACTGACGCAGTCGTCGTACTTGACCGGCGACTATGCGGCGATGGAGGTGTGGGCGGCTGAGGCCGCTGCCAACGCCCGCACGGTCATCGACCGCGCGTACCTTTCGGAAATTCGGGTACAGGCCTACATCGCCCAGCAGAAGTTGGTTCTGGCCGTCGATACGGCGCTGGCAATGCTTTCGGAACTTGGCGTCGACTTCCCGGCCGCTCCGACCGATGCCGACGTCGGCGCCGCAATTGGCGAAACTGCGGCGGCCATCGCTGGACGCAGCGCAGCAGAATTGCTCGAACTGCCAGAGATGCAGGATGCGAACCTGCGCGCCACCATGCGGGTCATGCAGCGGATTACTTCGTCCGCGTACGTGGCACGCCCCGCACTGTTTCCGCTGTTGCCGCTCAAAGGGGTCGCCTTGTCGGCGCGGTACGGCAACACGGCGGCCTCGACGTACGCCTATGCTTGCTACGGCATCATCCTCGCCGGCGTGCTTTTTGACATCGGCGCCGCACGCGACATGGGCAACCTCGCCAACCAGTTGGTCGACCGCTTCGCCGCACGCGAATACGAGGCTCGGACCCGCTACATCGACCTGTGCTACATCCGCCACTGGCACCAGCCGATGCGAGAGGTGTACCCACGGTTCATGCCGGTCGTTCGCGCGGGCTTGGAGACTGGCGACCTGGAGTTTGCCGGCTGGGCCCTGATGATGGCGATGGTCGAGACGTTTTTCGCAGGCTGGCCCCTGGAGGAGCTCGAAACTGAGGCCGGGCGCTACCGCGAAGCCGCTCAACAAACCAGCCCTTTGCTACTTGGAGACCGTGCACCAGACCATGCGATGCCTGCAAGGTCATACGCTCGGAGCCCTGTCGTTGAGCGAACCGGCGCAGGGCTACGACGAAGATGCCGCGCTGCAAGCCCAGCAGGCCGCCGGCGACGCCTACGGCGTGGCGTATCACTTGCTCAATCGCCTTTTGCTGGCTGTGGTATTCGGCGACCACAATCACGCGGTTGCGCTGACGGCGCAGTTGGAACCTTGGCTGCCGGCCATGGTGGCGACGGCGTCGGTACCGATGCACGCCTTGCTGGACACGATCCACCAGGGCCGAGTCGCAGCGCGCGGGGGTGCCGAGGCCAAAGCCGCAGCGCTTGCGCGGATGGACGGCTACCAGGGGCGTCTTGAGCTGTGGGGCAAGCACGCTCCAGACAACTACGCCGCCAAGTGGCGAATCTGCCAGGGCCTCGTTGCTGGCGCCCGTGGCGACGGTCGGGCGGCGCGGCAGATGCTGCGCGAGGGCGCGGAGTATGCCGCCAAATGCGGCAATGGCCTTGAAGAGGCGCTCGGCTTTGAGTTGCTGGCGCAGAGCTATGCCGACGAAGGCGCCAACGAGACGGCGCGCGCGTGGACCGTGCGGGCGCACCAGGCCTACTCGGTGTGGGGGGCACGAACGAAGGCGGCGCAGCTGTGGAGCGACCACGACCTCGAGGTGGCTTCCGTGACCAGCGCCGCGCGGGCGCCCACTCAGGCCATGCGCGCGGCAACAGTCCAGCACCGCGCCGCCAGCGGCGTCATCGCCAGCCAACCGGTGGTAACCACTAGTTCGCGTACCGCTGCCGATCTCGACTTGGACAGCGTGCTCAAGGCCAGCCAGACCATTGCCGGCGAGGTGGTGTTCGACAAGTTGCTGGCCAAGATGATGGCCGTGGTCATCGAGAATGGCGGGGCAGAGCGCGCGGTGTTGCTCGCTGTGGACCACGACCACATCGAGGTCACGGCGCAGATGGCTACCGGCGACCACAATGTACCACGCGAGGCCATGGCGCTGGCGGACGCAATTGCGCAGGGCGTGGTGCCGGGCGCGGTCGTGCTGTGGGTTGCGCGCTCGCGCGAGGTGGTGGTGCTCGACGACGCCAGCGAGGACGCGCGCTTTGTGCTCGACCCCTACGTGCAGCAGCGGGGCAGCAAAAGCGTGCTGGCGCTGCCGCTACTGCACCAGGGGGTGCTGAGCTACATCCTGTACCTGGAAAACGACATGGCCATCGGCGCCTTCACGGCGCGGCGGCTCGGCACCCTTGAGCTGCTGACGGGCCAGATCGCCACTTCGCTGGCCAACGCCCGCTTGTTCGAGCAGACCAGCGCGCTCGAACGGGCCAACGCCCGGTTCGTGCCGTATGAGTTCTTGCAGGCGCTGAACCGCACCAACATCGTCGAGGTGCGGCGCGGCGACCATGTGCGCAAAGAGATGTCGATGTTCTTCTCGGACATCCGCGGGTTTACCGCGCTGGTCGAGCACTTGTCGCCCGAAGCCACGCTGCAGTTCGTCAACGACTATCTGGCTGTCGCCGAAGCGCCGCTGCTCGCCAACGGCGGCTTTATCGACAAGTACCTGGGCGACGGCATCCTGGCACTGTTTGACGGCAGCGCCGACAACGCCGTGCGCGGCGCCATCGCCATGCACAAAGCGCTAGAAGGCTACAACGTGGCGCGGCGCGCGCGCGGATTGGCCGATGTGCGCACCGGCATTGGCATCAACACCGGGTCGGTGGTTTTGGGCACGCTCGGCGGCAAGAATGCCTTGCAGTGCAGCGTGGTCGGCGACGCCGTCAACCTGGCCTCGCGCATCGAGAGCTTAACCAAGCGCTATGGTGCGACGCTGCTCATCTCGGAGGCGACCTTTGAGCGCCTGGCTTTGCCAGTTGCCTACGCCACGCGCCGCATCGGCCGGGTCCAGGTCGTCGGCAAGTCGCTGCCAGTGACGGTGTACGAGGTGCTCGACACCGAGGCCCCAGAGGATCGGGCGGCCAAGCTGGCGACGCTAACCGCCTTCGAGGCCGGCCTCGAGGCGTACTTCAAGGGCGACATGCCGCTTGCAGTCGCACGGTTTAGCGATTGCTGTGTCGCGGCGCCTGCCGACCTGGCGGCAGCCCACCTGTTGCAGTCGGCGCGCGCCATCCAAGCGGCCGGCGTTCCAGCAGACTGGGATGGCGTGGAGCGCATGAACGTCAAGTAGGCGCGCCGAGGGCAACGCCGCGCGAGCTACTGTGGCCGCCCCTTCAACGGTGGCCAGTCGGCAGGCACTGGTAGGCCGCGGTTGCGCACCAGGTCGCCTGCCGCGCGCAGCACGCCGAACTGCGCCATCCAGGCTGCCCGCAATGGCGTGTCGCAGTGGGCCCAACTGCCCGCCGCGTACGCTGCAAAGCGACGGGCCGAGTGGGCTGGCAGGCGCAAATAGCTTGCGCGTAGGTTCAGCGCCAGGTCGTCCGCCCGCGATGGCTCAGGCGCCGGCCACGGCAGTGCTTGCGCTCCCAGTTGCCGGTGAACCACCAGCCGCGCCAACCGCCAGGCTCGCCGTAAGTGCCAGCGTTCGGCGATGGCGTCGAGCAAAGGCAGGTCGGGATGGCCAGCGGCGCCAACTGCAAGGGCGATGTCGAGCACCCACAGCGGCCGCTCGAAAAGGTGGCCAGCGCCATGGGCGGCCAGGTAGACGATCTCGGCGAGCGGGTCCAAGGTGCCGTTGGCTCGCAACAATTCATCGGCGAGCACGATCGTGCCGAGGCCCGCTAGGGCCGCCTGGTGCAGGTCCAGGGTCGGCGAAAAATCGCGGCGCAATGGCACGTCATGGTGGTGGCGACGGTAAAAGGCGTCGCGCTCTGGCAACATCGGTGTGTAGCCCAGCGTTGCCAGCGCACCCAGGGCCGCGTCAAAGTTGGCTGGCCAGACGATGAGGTCGACATCGGTGGCGCGCCGGACCCAGCCGGGCGGGTACACGCGTTGCGCAAGCCCGGTGCCCTTGAGCTGCGCGGACACGATGCCGGCTGATTGCAGCGCCGCCAAGGCCTCGGCCGCGCAGGCCGCCTGAAAGCCGGCTTCCATTTGTGCAGCGGCAGCTGACCTTGCAGCGCCGGCCCTTTCGTCCGCACTGCGCACAAAGCCGCCCTCAGTGGCAAGATCGCCGGCCGCCCCCTCAATGCCAGCCGCAGACAAGCCGACCTGCCATTGCGATGCGGTCTGCGGACGGCTGCCGTCGCCAAATGGATCGGGCGCCTCGACGAGCAAACGGGCGGCGAGCTTTGCGTGAACGGGCGGCATGGCGAGGCAAGCGCGAGGACGCGCCGGGAACGGTACCGCATCAGGCGCCCACGGCCAAGGCCTTGCAGCCCGCCGCAGGTCAGGCGACGATCCACAGCCGGCGGCGCAGGATCCGCCACATCGGGTTGCTTGTCATGACATCGGCTCCGTTCGCCCCACTGCGGGCGAAGTTCGCGTTTGTCCTGTTGCTATTGTGCTGCGCGGCCGCGCTGTTGACGCCTTTTCGACCGCCGGCGGCCGCGACCGGTCTGGACACCGGCGATACCGCCTGGATGCTGACGGCCACCGCGCGGGGG
>SXGU01097037.1_pt1 | contig 28236 bp, 20 predicted proteins | sample 3174531 | NCBI WGS metagenome assembly SXGU01 (sample SAMN11356863, study PRJNA531348) | freshwater metagenome | isolation source: freshwater sample F1-140 | place: China: Fuxian Lake, Yuxi | collected 2017-12-25 | reverse complement strand
TGTTTTGCCAGTTGTTCAGGTGCTGTATCCAATGGGCCGTTAAGGTCATGCATTATCCTCTTCAAAAATTTTGAGAATAACGGTTCTGGACTCGTTAGCACAGGTGGCTTGGTTGAGCGCTTACGGCTTTCAGCCGACATTTCGCATCCCACCCCGATTTTTATTTTTAGGGATAATGCGTTTTTAAAAATACCATTATGATATGTTTTGTAACTATTCAGCGTATGCTGGAAATGATTAATGGAACACGGATGACGCGGATTCAACTGATTTATAAGGATTTTTTAAACTATATCCATGCTCTTATCAGTGAGTCTCCGTTTAATCCGTGTCATCCGTCGACTTGTATGGATGCAGGAGGTAGAGCAATGCAGGAGCAATTGCCGAGTTCCATTTCTTTTTTCGCTGAATAGTTATGTGATTTTTAGGCTTGCGGCATCCCTTAGTTTGCTGGAATATTAGTATCTTATGCCGTCAACTGAAGTGTCGAAATTAAATATCCTGCTTAAGAATATTAAGAATTCGGGTGATTGCGCCTTGGTTCTGTTGAACGAAGGCTTTGCCCTTCTTGGCTAACGCTTGCCTGTAGGCGGCGTCGGCATGCAAGGTAATAATCGCACTGCTTATTTCGTCGTTATCTTGACATTGTATGGCCGCATTCAACCGCAATACGCCTTCGCTTATGTCCTTAAAATTTACCATATAAGGACCAAACATAACCGGAGTTCCAAGCGCTAAGGCTTCCAAAATGTTGTGTCCGCCAACGGGGACCATGCTGCCGCCGACAAACGCAACGTCAGCGGCAGCATAAAGCAATTTTAATTCACCCATGGTATCGGCCAGATAAACGTCGGTATGCGCAGTGCAAACTGCGTTGGCAGTGCGTATTGCGACCGCCAGTCGATGTGCTTCGCAGAGTTTTTTGACTTCGTCGAAGCGTTCGGGGTGCCGGGGGGCAATGACCAGTATTAAGTCGGGAAGCTTCGGTTTTATTTTTTTATAGATGTCAAGAAACAGGGCTTCTTCGTCTCTGTGGGTGCTGGCAATCAGCCAAACGAATCGGCGCTCAAACACGTCGTTTTTTAATTGCGCGCCTTGCCTAATGAGGGTCGTTGAAATCTCAAGATCAAACTTTATATTGCCTAATACTTTAACGGTTTCGGCTTGCGCGCCAATAGCGATAAAGCGGTCGGCGTCGTCCGCTGTCTGGGTGGCGATTAATTTGATGCGGGATAATGCCGGGCGGATAAGAGCGGGGATTTTTCGATACCCTCTTGCGGAATTTTTCGATAAGCGGGCATTAATAATATACAAAGGAATATCGTTTTTGCCGCAATGAGCGAAAAAATTGGGCCAGATTTCGGTTTCCATCATCACCGCGATTTTCGGCTTAAAGCATCGCATAAACCGCTTGACCGCGCAGGGTAGGTCATACGGCAGGTAAACATGGTCGACGCTGTCCGGCATGACGGCTTTAACCCGAGCCGACCCTGTCGGTGTTGTGGTGGTAATTAATAATTTTGCCTTAGGCTGCTGTTGCAGTATTTGCCGAGCCAGCGGAAACAATGCTTCGGCCTCGCCGACTGAAACGGCGTGAAACCAGATTACATGTTGATTGAATTTTCTATCGTACAGAGCGAATCGTTCGCGCCATCTATAGCGATAGGCGGGTGCTTTAATGCTTCGCCAGATCAGGCGAATGAGTATGAAGGGGACTAAGAGGTAAAAAAGGCAGGAATAAAAAGTTCGCATAGTTAAAAGGCTCCAGGCTGTAAGTCGACCTTACCAGCCTTTTGCCTTTCGCCTTGAACCTTTAATTATGCTTCAGCAGCAATTTTAATAGGCATTTTTACGACAACATCGGTATGGCAATGAATGTCGATTTGGTATTCGCCAATTTGACGAATAACGCCTTGAGGTAAACGGATTTCATGTTTTTCAACAGGAACGCCGGCTTCGGTAATGGCGTCAGCGATGTTCTGCGTACCCACGGAACCGAACAATTTGCCTTCATCTCCGGCTTTATGAGTGATCACAACTTGGAGCTTGCTCAATGCGTTGGCACGCGTTTGAGCCGCACTCAGTTTTTCTGCAGCCGCTTTTTCAAGCTCTGCGCGACGTATTTCAAATTCAGCAATTTTAGTCGCTGTTGCAGCAACGGCTTTGCCGTACGGAATAAGATAGTTTCTGCCGTAGCCTGCTTTAATGGCAACTTTGTCGCCCAGGTTACCCAAGTTTGCTATCTTTTCAAGAAGAATAACTTCCATCTTTTATTACCTCGTTATCGGATTTTATCCGGCTATTTTTTTTACGCCATCAAGGCGTGTGTTGATTCGAAATTTTATTGCGTAAGTTCATCCAGGTGTCGCACAGTCCAACTACAGCAACAGGCAGCATGGCGTGAGGGATCAAAAACATTGTGATATAAAACATCGGCACGATGAAGCGACCCATTTTCATTGCAGCAAATACGGTGTGCAGCACCGCCGTTCCGATAAAGGTGTACAGTACAAACAGCAAAATGGCGATATTCCAGGCGACTTCGGAAAGGGCGCCGGAACTTGCCGATGCAACAACAAGTACAAGGATACTGCCTATCGCCAATCTGGGATGGGTATTCAATGACAAAAATTCTTGCTTGAAGCCGCCGGGGTTATACAGTAAAGCCTGCCACCACCGTCCCAGAAACAGGCCGAACAATAGGCCGAATACCGATGCCGCCGCGATGATGCCGGTCATGTAATGGGAAAGCACATCCAGCGTGTGCTGAATATCTTCAACGGGCGCTTTAGGAGGCACCATTTGCGAAAGTATGCTCTTCCACATCGTTGCCAACTCGGCGTTATACAGATAAGCGCCAATAACGCCCAGAACGCCCAGCAATACCGCAACTTCAATCGCCAGAGATAAATACCGGCCTTCTCTTAAGATGATTGAAATCAACCAAACAGGAACCCACAATACCATCCCGTAAAGCAATACGAACTGATAATTGCCTAACAGGAAAAAACCTAATACCGCTGCTATTGCGGTTGAACACGCCAAGACGATTAAGCCTTCAGTGGCTCCCCGTCTTAAGGTGACCAATGCAACAGAGGCTGAACTTACAATGCTTACCGGAGGCATAACCAGCGATATTAAGGCGAGAGTGGAAGCCACTAGCATGGCTTGCATGCGCCCTCGCATAATATATTCAGCTAAAAAGCCCACCGGTCGGTCCTGCGAACTATTTGTGAGCGTCGCAGAAAGGCAGCAATGCAATAAAACGAGCGCGTTTAATTGCGACGCCGAGCTGTCTTTGATACTTGGCGCTGGTTCCTGTAATGCGGCTGGGAACGATTTTGCCGGTTTCGGTGATGTAATCGCTCAATAAGTCCAGATCTTTGTAATCGATCTCGGTTCCACCTTCTGCACTGAACCGGCAGAATCTTTTGCGTCTAATGTTACGTGCCATAATAATTCTCGTAAAATTCAAGTGTTAAAGGTTTATTAAGAAGCGCTTATTTCAGCGTCGAAATCTTCGTCATCGTCCAGATCGTCATCGCTGCTTGCGGCAGCCGCTTCTTTGGCCGCGGCATCTTTGGCTCTCGATTCGGCCACTTTGTTTTCTTCAGCGGTTGATGTAGCAATGATGGAAGCCCCGGTAACTGCGGCTTTTTGCAATAAAGTCATGCTGCGTAAAATGGCATCGTTAAAACGGAAACCGCTTTCCAATTCCGCCAAGGTCGCTTGATCGCACTCAACATTCATCAGCACATAATGCGCTTTATGAACTTTATTGATAGGGTAAGCCAAGTGTCTACGGCCCCAGTCTTCCAAACGGTGAATTTTGCCGGAAGCGCCTTCGATGGTGGATTTATAACGCTCAATCATCGCCGGAACCTGAGAACTTTGGTCGGGATGGACTAAAAAGACAATTTCATAATGTCGCATGATTTTTCCTTTCGGGTTAAGCCTCCCATCTTCGTCTTTAAAGATGGTAAAGCAAGGAGGAGCGGACAGCCCCTAAGAACCGGGCATTATAGATGTTTTTTCGATTATTGAAAAGTGTGGCGGAGAAATAGAATACAGATAATATGAATTAGACAGATAAGCACAGTTTAAAACTTAAAAAACTCACCACGAAGACACGAAGACACGAAATTTTATTCCTTCGTGTCTTCGTGGTGGCTAAAAAATCAGCCAAAATTAATTTTTGCTTCCAGGTCGTTGCTGGAGTCGGCATTTTTTAATGCTTCGTCCAAACTGATTTTTCCCGATGTATATAATTCATACAAAGCATTATCAAAGGTTTTCATGCCTTTGCTGCCGCTCGAGGTCATCGCCGATTTAATTTCGTTCAGTTCCCCTTTTAAAATCAGGTTTGCAATATGAGGGGTGTTGATCATCACTTCAATGGCCGCACAACGTTTTCCAGCAATATCGGGAATCAGGCGCTGGGAAATAACGCCGTTTAAGTTGGTCGCCAGATCCATAAACAATTGCGCATGATGCTCATGCGGAAACATATTGACAACCCGCTCCATGGCTTGATTGGCATTGTTCGCGTGCATGGTCGAGATACATAAGTGACCGGTATTCGCCAGCTCCAACGCGGCCGCCATGGTTTCCTGATCCCTGATCTCGCCGATTAAAATAACATCGGGGGCTTCCCGCAAGCAGGCCTTTAGCGCTCTGGCGTAAGAATCGGTATCGACGCCGACTTCGCGTTGATTGACGATCGATTTCAGGTTGGGATGCGAGAACTCGACCGGATCTTCAATGGTTAAAATATGGCCGGCCGAGTTGGCATTGCGGTGGTTGATCATGGCCGCCAGCGTAGTCGATTTTCCCGATCCGGTGCCGCCGACCATTAATAACAATCCCCGCTTGGCCATGATCAAGTCCAGTAAAATGTCCGGCGTGCCTAAATCCTTGGCGCTCGGAATGACTGAAGGAATCAGGCGCATAACCAAACCGACGGTTTTGCGTTGATAAAACGCATTAGCGCGAAAACGCGCACTGCCGTCCGGCATACTGATCGCAAAATCCAAATCACGGGTCACTAAAAACTCGTCAATCTGTTCCTGGGTCATAATCCCGAAAGTACCCGATTTTGTTAACTCCGGAGTCAGTAGAAAATTGTCCATAGCGACCGCACGGCCGAAAATTTTGGCCTTAACCGGCGAACCGACCGTTAAAAACAAATCCGAGGCATTCAATTTAATCATTTCGGTTAAATACGGCAGAATATTTAAATCGTCTTCCGGTGCCGCCCCCAAAACTTGGTAACTGAGCGTTTCCTCCTCATCGGTTGTTGCCGGTAGCGAGTCAGGGACGATCAATAACGCTAAGCCGTTATCCTCTATTTTGGCGCTGACCTTGAATTTTTCACCGTCAGGCGCGGCACAACTAAACTCTAGCGCTTTATTTTTGTTTAACTCCTGTTTCTGGGCGTCATCGAGAAGACTGAGGGCGATTTCTTTGATGACATTAGGGCTTAGTTCATTTTCACCTAAAGGGTATTTCTCCCCGGATAATTCCAAAATTGCCGGAAAACCTGCTTTTAAAGATAAACTTTCCGATTTTTTTTCCAGCATTAATTTTAAATAAGGTTTAATCAAGCTCATGTCAGTATCTGTTTAGGTGAAAGGGAGACGGGTGAAACGCGGCTTATAGCATCTTGTTCCGGACAATCCGTTGGCTGTGCCTAAGCCGGACAAGAATGACTCGTCTCAGCCGGGCTTTACAGCAACGGACTATGCTATTCGTTACCTTCGTCATCTTTTGATTGCAACGAAAGCCCGCCGAGCGAGCGGTCTTCACCGGAGGCCAACTTAATTTGCAAACGCAGCTCATTTTGAGAGTCGGCATTGCGCAAGGCTTCTTCATAATCTATCTTGCCCGCCTGATAAAGATCCAATAAAGCTTGGTCAAAGGTTTGCATGCCCAATTCGCGGGATTTAGCCATCAGCGGCTTGATCGCGGAAGCCTCGCCTTTGGCAATATAATCCGAAATCAACGGCGTATTTAATAGTATCTCAATGGCCGCACAACGTCCGCCGTCAACGGTTTTAATCAGACGTTGAGAAATAATGGCGCGCAAATTGACCGAAATGTCCTGCATTAATTTTGTCTGCGACTCAATCGGAAAGAAGCCTAAAACCCGGTCGATAGCCTGATTGGCATTGTTGGCATGCAAGGTCGCCAGCGCCAAATGACCGGTTTGGGAAAATTCCAGTCCGTAATTCATAATCTCGGCATCGCGAATTTCGCCCAACACAATCACATCGGGAGCCTGCCTTAAGGTATTGTGTAATCCGGCCTCCCAGCTTTTAGTGTCGACGCCGACTTCCCTTTGCATAACGATGCAGTTTTTGTGAGCATGCACGTATTCAATGGGATCTTCCAAGGTGATGATATGGCCGTAACTATTAGCGTTGCGATGGTCGATCATGGCCGCCATCGACGTCGATTTACCGGAACCGGTGCCGCCGACCATGATAACCAAGCCGTTTTTGTTCATCATCACGTCTTTTAAAACAGGCGGCAAACCCAATTTATCGAAGTTGGGTATTTCCGCGGCAATGACTCGAATAACCAAGCCTTGACAGCCTTGCTGGACATAAGCGTTAACCCGGAACCGCGATAATCCGGCCGGAGCAATGGCAAAATTGCATTCTTGGGTTTCTTCAAATTCCTTGAGCTGCTTATCGTTCATGATGCACTGGGTTAGCGCTTTAGAGTCGTTAGGCGATAATGGCTGCTGCGAAACCGGCGTCATTTTGCCTTTAATTTTTATCGCAGGTGGAAAGCCGGCGGTAATAAATAAATCGGACCCTTCTTTATGCAACATAAGTTTGAGCAACTTAATCATAAAGTCCATTGCTTCTTTTCTTTCCATTGACTCCCCCCTGAATTGATTGGCTATATAGGTTTTTACCCGGAATGAGGTAAGACGTTGCGGATTATAATTTCAATAAGTAAAGATACCTAAAAAAACACCTGCGGTTTCGTTTTATCTGCAATGGCGTCGAACGGAGCTAAGAGTCCTATCTTACTCAAGCCACACCTTATAAGTTTTCTTGCCGTCCTCAAAAGTAAACAATTGCTGGGGAACGATGCCGTTGGCGCGGATGGATTGATGCACTTGTTCAAGGTCTATTTTTCCCGAATTTGAGATACGCTCCAACACGTCTTCAGGGATCAGGTGTTCCAAATCCAGCACCGCTTCGGCGGGCATTTTAACCGCAACCCGTTGCTCGCCGCCCTCGGTGACACGCACACAAAGCAGGCTTGCCTGTTGGTTGAAACCCAGCACTTTAGCGCTTGGCTCCAGCTCAACCACGGGTAATCGGTAAGCCAGTGCCTGTTCAATGAGTTCCGGGCCGACCGCTTGTTGCAACAAGGTCCACCACGGCAGTCTAACCTCCAATTGTTGCAATTGTTGGATCAGCCCCTGAAAGGCGCGCATCAGTAAAAATAGATCGGAAGGACCGGCCGACCTAAACCACCAGCGATAATCGCCCAATAAATCGTTAACCGATTGGCCCAACTGCCATTGCTCCGGATCAAACGCATGATTTAATAAAAAAGGCCGAAATAATATCTGGCATAAGGCGGGCAACGAAGCGCTGATAAAGACCAGCTTTTTACTGTCGAAACCCAGTGCCGCAAAGCAATCCAAGGGCTTAATGTGGTTTCGCTCGCGGCAACCGATAATCAACTTGAGCAGCGCCAAACGGCGGGATTCGGTAATGCTGAGGGTGCAGCCGTAGTCGAGCAAGGTGACTAAGGCTTGACCGTATGGATCGTGGCTGTAAAACACGTTGCCTGGATGCGGGTCGCCATGCACTTCGCCGGCAACAAATAAACTTTTAAATAGTGTGATTACCAGCGTTTGACCGATAGCCCGGCGGTCTTGTTCCGACCAGTTAGCGGCTTGGTCGATTAATACGCCCTCCGCCCGACTTTGCACCAAGACGCGCTCAGTGCATAAATTCTGATACACCTTGGGAATCATCAGCCCCTGAACGTTGACCGTCCGGCCGAAATAGTCCTGTCTTCGGGCTTCCGAGCGGTAATCGAGTTCGCGCTGCATATTGTCGCGCAGGCTTTTTTTATAGGCGTCAAGATCGAAACCCCAGCGGTTGACCGGCCCCACGCCGGGGATCAAGCCGAGCAGGCGCAATTCCGCATCCACCGCATCGGCAATATCGGGGTAGCGTATTTTTACCGCCACTTTGTCGCCGTTTTTCAGCACCGCAAGATGCACTTGTCCTAAGGATGCCGCCGCGATGGCGGGCTCGATTGAGCGGAACACCGTTTTAACCTTTTGCCCGAGTTCTTGTTCAAGCAACGGAATCATGGTTTTTAACGGTAACGGTTCTATGCCTTCAACGAGTTCCTGAAACGGAGTGCTGCCGTCGGTACCCGCAAATAATTGGCCGACTTTCATAGCGATGCCTCGGGCATCGGCAAACAATCCAGTTAGCGCTTGCTTGGCGAGCAAGCGTTCGGTTTCGTTTTGTGTGCGTTGGAGTTTCTTGGCCGCCAGTCCGATGCGGAAAAATTGCACTGCGCGTTTTGCTGTTTTGAAAAGAGTCATGTTCAGGTAAAGGTTTACAGTCCGGTATAGCGAAGTCTACAAGAAAGAGGCGGAATTCAAAATAGAAGCACAACGAGCGGGAGCGAAACCGCTCAATGAGATGGACAAGATCAATCGTGGGCTTATAATCCTGCTTCTATTAACGCTCGTCTCTACAGAAACTAAAGTGCCTCAGATGAAAATAAATTTTACAACCGCGGAATATCGACTATTGCTCGATTTAATCTATATGGCTGATTGGATCTTGCATGCACACGATTCGGAAGATCGGAGCGATACCCAAAAATACTCCGATTTATTCCAGAAATTAATGTCTCATGCCAAGGAGATGGGCTGCGGAAACTGGGTTAACTTTGACCCGCAGCTTAAAACATACTCCGAATCGTTTGCCTTCGAAACAGAATCTTCCGCGTTAAATTATATTGAAGAATTCGAAGACAATACCTTTTGGGACGAGCTGATTTCAAGATTGGCGCACCAAGATGCGATGACCGAGATGAAGCCGAGCAATTCGTCCGATATTGACACCGAGGAACTGTTTGCCGCTATTTCCAAGGCGGAAGACAAATGGAGCCAGGAATTCGAAGCGTTTGGTTTAAACCGAATCCGCATCAATAAAACCCAATCCGATACGGTTCATTGACACTCATATCTTGAGCTGAATATCTCTCATCCAAGCCTCAACACTAGTAATGAACCGCGAATACCCCTCTCTCAACGCTCCGGCGGCGTCTCATCCTCTTCATGAGTGGACACACAGGCTATGCAATGAAGAAATGCCGATATTTTCCAATACCGCGCTCAGAATTCATGACGTCTTGAGCGATGATAAAAAAGGCGCGATGGAATTGGCGTCGGTGATCTTGCAAGACCCGAATTTGACGGTGAAGGTGTTAAAAATCAGCAATAGCCCCAACTACAATCCGGCGCGCCATAAAATGATTACGGTGTCGCGGGCCATTATTATGATCGGTTCCGAAATCATTCGTGAGTTAACGCTGGCCTGCTCCTTTTTTGAGGCCATTTTATCCTCGACCAACAAGCAGCAGGTCAACGAAGAAATAGCCCGAGCCGTTCATGCCGCGGTCCATGCCAAGTCCATCGCCATTGCCGCGAAAGATATATCGCCGGAAGAAGTTTTTATTGCGACCTTACTCAACCGTATTGGCCGTATTTCTTTTTGGTGTTTTTGCGGCGAACACGGAGAGCGTATCCAAGCGTTGATCTATAAAGGCGATTGCAGTCGGGAAGAAGCTGAAAAACAAGTGCTGGGCTTTAAGCTGACCGAACTGGATGCGTCTTTATGCAAAGCCTGGGAATTAGGCGGCCTGATTGAAGACGCGGTTAAAGCCGGCGCCTTATCCAAACAGTCGAGGGTCGACTTTGTTCAACTAGGCTATGAAGTGACCGAAGCGTTAAAGGAAGGGAGTGTATCCAAAAAATATGCAAATTGCGTCAGGAAAATTGAGGCATTCACCAAGCAATCGGCAAGAGTTATTACTGAGCAGTTTCAAGATAATACCCGCCTTGCGGCAGATATTGCGCGGCAGTTCGGAGCCGCCGAGGCGGCCATCATTCTTAAAAAGAGTTTAAATCAAACGGTCGATTTTGAAGAAGAATCATCAATTATCGACAAAAAACAAATGCAATTCCATATTTCGCAAGAGATAACTTCGATAATAAGCGGTCAGATTGATATTAATCTGTTGTTGGAAACGGTGTTGGAAGGTATACACCGGGGTATCGGTATGGACCGGACTGTTTTTTCCTTGTTGGTTGCCGATAAACAGACCCTTAAAGAAAAGCTGTCTTTGGGCTGGCGCAAAGCGGTGTTTGAACATAAAGTGATTTTTAATATTTCGGCAGCGCCGCTTAATCTTTTCGCCCATGCTTTGTCCGCTACCCACGCTTTCTGGGCTAAGCCTGCCGATCATGCGAGGTTGTACACGCTCCGCGACATCAATGTGATCGGGAAAAACGAATGCTTCATGATGCCGATTTTTTCCAACAAAACACCGATTGGCTTGATTTACAGCGACCGCGCGTTTAGCAACGAAACATTAAGCAAAGAAGATTTCGATGCCTTCAAATATTTCACCCAGCAGGTCAATATAGGGCTTGCTATTTATCGTATGCAGCGTAATTAAGCGGCTCGCAATCGATAAGCGATGCAATGAATTCAGTAAAAACGGAATGCAGATATTATCGTTCCCGCGCTCCGCAGACTGTGAAAGTATTCGTTTTAGAATAAAAGCAAAAGCATTCACCACGAAGGCACGAACGACCTGCGTAGGGCAATGCAGGGAGCAATTGCCGAGCGCGCGAAGGGAAAATAGTTATTTTTATAGTTCCCACGCTCCGACGTGGGAATTCAGTCTGCAACGCTCCAGCGTTGCGGGACGCTGGAGCGTCTACCACTGCATTCCCACGCCGGAGCGCTCGTCTTTATACACAAGTCTGTTCAAGACGGGACGTAGGCCGGAATAAGCCCGCCCGGCGATAGCCAGGGTGGGCGTTTCCGGCACTCCGAAGCCTCGGGATGCCGGAAACGCCGGTCCTGCGCTAAAGCGCGGACCGACTTATTCCGGCCTACATCGAGATGTGTATAACGATGAGCGCCGGAGCGTGGGAACGATGCCGCTTTTAATCATAACTATCCGCGCCGTCTGCGTTCCTTTTGCGCTACACGCATTTATTGAAACCCCAACACCTATTTTTCCTTCATTGCCGCTTCAATTCGTTTGCATAAGGTTTTCAATATCTTAATCCTGGCAAAGTTTTTGTCGTTGGCTTCCACCAGCGTCCATGGCGCAATTTCGGTGCTGGTGCGGTCGACCATATCGCAGACCGCATGTTCATACTCATCCCATTTATTACGATTGCGCCAATCTTCTTCGGTAATCTTGAAACGTTTAAAACCGATTTTCTCACGCTCGTTAAAGCGCAGCAGTTGTTCTTCCTTGCTGATGGAGAGCCAGAATTTGACCACCACAATATTATGCCGCACCAACTGACCTTCAAAATCGTTGATCTCGCTGTAAGCCCGCATCCAGTCGACTTTTGAGCAGAAACCCTCAACGCGTTCGACCAATACCCGGCCATACCAGGAGCGATCGAAAATAGTTACCCGGCCGCGTCGCGGGATATGTCGCCAAAAGCGCCACAAATAAGGTTGGGCGCGTTCTTCTTCGGTAGGTGCGGCAACCGGAATAATATTGTACCAGCGCGCATCGAGAGCACTGGTAATGCGGCGAATAGCCCCACCCTTTCCGGCGGCGTCATTGCCTTCGAACATGGCGATAACGGTAATGTCCTTAAACTTGTCTTCGCGGGTTAGCAAAGCCAGCTTGCCCTGATATTTTTCCAGTTCGGCCTTATATTTTTTCTTGTCGATCTTTTGGCTAAGATCCAGTGTTTTCAAAATATCGAGTTGGTCTATCGACGGCAACGGCGACGGCGGCGCATGCACAGCCGTGGTTTTGGCATCGGCGTCATCCAGGCGTTTGCAAATGGCGTCAAGAATCACTTTACCCACGGTCAAGCTGCGGTAACGCGGCTCGTAACCTTCGATAATAGTCCACGGCGCTTCAGCGGTGCTGGTGTGCCGGATCACGCTTTCGTGGACAACGCGGAACTTGTCGTATTGCTTGAAATGCTTCCAATCGCGTTCGGTCACTCGCCAGCGGGTTTTCGGATTGTCCTCAAGCAGTTTCAGGCGTTGCTCTTGTTTGTCTTTGGACAAATGCATCCAGAACTTAAGGATCAGCGCGCCTTCGTCGGTCAGCATTCTTTCCAGACGCTTGGCGCGTTCCATGCTTTGGTCGAACTCAGCCGGGTTGGTGCGGCCGGTCACCCGGTTGAGAATCGGCCAAGTATACCAAGAGCCGAGAAATACCCCGATCTTGCCTTTGGGCGGCAACTCGCGCCAGAATCGCCACATCATCGGGCGATCAAGCTCCTCATCGGACGGCTCGCCCATGCCGTGAGTTTGAATAAAGCGCGGGTCCATCCATTCGTTCAGCAAGTTCACGGTTTCGCCCCGGCCCGCGCCATCCAGGCCGCCGATCAAAATGATTACCGGAAATTTGGCTTGCTTGGCCAAATCCATCTGAGCTTCCAGCAACGCTTCACGCAATTTGGGCACTTCGCTGTCGTAAGTGGCTTTGTCTATCGTGTGTCCAAGTTCTGCCGATTCAAACATAATGATCTCCCTAAGGGTCTGCCTGAGAATAAAAGAGTGAGGATGTAAAAGCGCTATATTACGTGGATCGACCGTAAAATCACATCCTCTAAAGCGTCAGTCGCTAGGTGAGGCGGCTCTAAAGCGCGGGCGAACGGTTAAGCCCAGCCATTTGTCCCGTTTTAATTAAGAGCCGGTAAGATAAAACTTCGTGTTCTTCGGGGCGGGATTTGCGTAACATAAGTTTTTTTTACAAAAATAAGGATAAGACCATGAAAGCGATAATCATGACAGCCGTCGGCAATCCGGACGTTTTAAAATTTCAAGATATTGACGAACCGGAAATTTCAACCGCCACCCAAATCAAAGTCAGGCTAAAAGCCGCAGGCATAAACCCGGTCGATGCCAAAATCAGGCATAACGGCTTGTTTTACGATAAGCCTTTGCCTGCGGTATTGGGCTGTGACGGAGCGGGAGAAGTCATCGCCATAGGCAGCGCCGTCAGCCGGTTTAAACCGGGCGACAAGGTCTGGTTTTGTCATGGCGGCTTAGGCCGTGAACAAGGCAACTATGCCGAATACACCGTGCTTGATCAACGTTGGGCCGGATTAATGCCGAAAACCGCTTCATTTGCCGAAGCGGCCGCATTGCCGCTGGTCTTGATCACCGCCTGGGGCGGCCTGTTCGAGCGCGGCGGCTTGCAAGCCGGACAAACCGTATTGATTCATGCCGGGGCCGGAGGCGTCGGCCATGTCGCGATACAATTGGCCAAGTTAAAAGGCGCCCGAGTGATTACCACGGTGACTTCCGAGCAAAAAATCGAATTCGTTAAGGCGATGGGGGCTGACGAAACGGTTATTTATAGGCCCGACGGTCTTGCCGATGCGGTCAATGCATTAACCGACGGCAAGGGTGCGGATTTGGTTTTCGATACCGTGGGCGCCGAAGTCTTTAAACAAAGCATCGCCGCGACCGCGCATTTCGGCCGTCTGGTGACTTTACTCGATCCGGGCGAGTTGAGTTTGGCCGAGGCGAGGATGCGCAATTTATTGATAGGTTTTGAACTGATGCTAACGCCGATGCTGAGAGATTTGCCCGAAGCGAGAGACAAGCATATGGATATTTTAACGCAATGCGCTCAGTGGTTTGACGAAGGTCTGTTAAAAGCCCATATCAGCCGACAGTTGCCGCTGGCCGAGGCGGTCAAGGCGCATGAGTCGATAGAAACCGGGCACAGCACCGGTAAAATTGTGCTGGTCGTATAAGGGATAGTCATGCTGTCAAGCACATTAAAATCGAATATCGCGTATTTATAATTGGAGTCATCACATGTTAGCTGTAAAAAATAGCGATTTAATCAGCGCGGAAGAGTATTTGAAAGGCGAGCCGAGCAGTGCAGTAAAGCATGAATTGATTGACGGTCATGTTTACGCCATGGCCGGGGCCAGCGCCAATCATGAGAGAATAGCGGTGAATATTTTATCGGAATTTAGGAACCATTTGAAAAATACACCCTGTGAACCTTTCGGCTCCGACATGAAGGTGAGGATTGATGCAAACTTCTTTTATCCCGATGTTATTGTCGATTGCAATTTTGACAACTCAGAACCGTATTTTACTCAAACGCCGATCATCATTGTCGAGGTGTTATCGAAATCAACCCGAAGAACGGACGAAACCATTAAGTTGATGTCGTATATAACTATTCCCAGCTTACAAGAATATGTACTGATCCAACAAGATTTTGTGGATATTCAAGTCATACGGAGAAGCGAAGGATGGCTACCAAAACATTATTTTTTAGGCGATGAAATCACCTTTGAAGCCATTGATTTAACCTTATCGGTAGAAGACATTTATCATCGGGTGCAAAACGATGATGTGACTGAATTCCTGAATAATAAAGCCGAAGCCGAGCAATAACTCGGTTTTTATGCGATAGCAGGCAGGATTTTTGCGGGTAATAAGTTCAAATCAATAAAAGTTTTTCCCTTGTATTTTATCCGATGTTCCGCGTCCTTAAAAAATAACCCTTTAAAATCAATAAGACGTTAATGGCTTGGGGCGGAATGTCGGTTCCAATATAGCCGGTTTGATGTCGAAGGTCGGCGTGTATTGGGTTATAGCTAACACTATATACGGATTCCGCCTTGCTCAATGCCTTTCGGCAAAGTGTAGCCGGTCAATTGATAAGGCATGATTGGCATGAGTTCCGAGCTCTTTTTGTGTTAGATAAACATCCGTTTTCTAGCAAATCAGCCGGTTTTTCATCGTGTGCCTGAAAGATTAATGCCTAAGCTTGCCTAACAGTTCTCATAATCTTCGATGAAAATTGCTTAAACTTCGTTCCCGGCATAAAACAAACACTTAGCGTTTTTTACAGCGCCTCACCATTAAGGAAAATCCCATGATAAAAAAACTTGCAGGCTTAACGTTGCTGTCGCTGGCAGCGATGCCTTATTCGACTCAGGCGGCAATCAATTCGCCTATCGCTTTTGTCACTCAAGTACCCATCCCTCAAGATTTTTGCAGTATGAACGCCACTTTTTGCAACCATCAAGCCAGCATGGATGCGGCAGGGCGGGGCGGCGATTTATGGATACGCTATCCTGACGGTACGCTTAAAAACCTGACTTTGGCGGCGGGCTTCGGGCAAACCGGTCTGCAAGGCGATCAAGCTATCCAAGTGCGCGATCCCGCTGTGCATTGGAATGGCAAAAAGATGATTTTCAGCATGACGACCGGCGCGCCCAGCCGTTATCAAGTGAAAAAATTTAATTGGCAGCTTTATGAAATTACCGGCTTGGGTAAAAACGAAACGCCGGTTATTACCAAAGTCGCTAATCAACCTGCAACCTATAATAATGTCAGCCCGACTTACGGCACCGACGGACGGATTATTTTTGTTTCCGACCGGCCGCGCGACGGTCTTAGCCAGTTATATCCGCAACTGGACGAATACGAAGAAGCCGCCTCCAATACCGGTTTATGGAGCTTAGCGCCGAGCACCGGGAGTTTAATCATGCTGACTCACGCGCCTTCAGGCGATTTCAATCCTTTCGTGGACAGTTTCGGTCGCGTTATTTTTACCCGCTGGGATCATTTGCAACAAGATCAGCAAGCCGCCGGCGACCGTAATAAAACCGATTCCTACGGGACCTTTAATTACAGTTCCGAAGCGGCTAACGCAAAAATCTTAAAAAGCCGCTCCGAAGTTTTTCCCGAGCCTTTAGGTTTCGACACCTTGTCTTTAGCGGGCACTAACTTATCGGGGCATAGTTTTAATCATTTTTTTCCGTGGCAAGTCCACGAAGACGGCACTGAGTTGGAGACGGTCAATCATATCGGACGGCATGAATTGGGCGGTTCCTATGTCAACCCGGCATTCACCGACGATCCGGTTTTAACCTACCTGACCAACGATTCCAATCCCAATAAAATCAGTAATTTTTTTCAAATCAAGCAGGCCCCGACCGATCCTAATACTTATATAGGGATTAACGCGCCTGAATTCGGCACTCATGCGTCCGGACAAATTGTGCGCTTGAATAATGTTGCGCCTACCCATAACGCCGACCAAATGACTATCGATTATGTAACCGATAAATCGACATCGTCTTTCAGTCTTGACGATGCGACGCCGCCCGCCGAAAACTCAGGACACTACCGCGATCCGGTGATTCTGTCCGACGGCACTTTGCTTGCCGCGCATACCTTTGAAACCCGCCAGGACAGAAACGAAGGCACAACCTCGCCGGATTACGCAAACAGCTATCCAAAATCCCGTTACAGCTTTCGCTTACGTACACTGAAAAAACAGGCGAACGGCGTGTGGACAGCCGATCAGCCTTTAACCAAGGGCATTTACAAAGATATCAGCTATTACAGCCCGGACAGCTTGACCCACTACAGCAGCGCATTGTGGGAATTGCAGCCGGTGGAAGTCAAAGCGCGGCCTAAACCGGCTAAACTCCTACCTGTGCTCAGCGCGCCCGAAGCCCAAGTGTTACAGGAAGAAGGCGTCGATGAAAGCGGTTTGCGGCAGTATCTCAAAAGAAAAAATATGGCGTTAATCGTGATGCGCAATGTGACTCAGCGCGACCACAGCGACAAACAACAACCGTTCAATTTGGCGGTTGCGGGATCGTCCACGCAAACCGTAACCGATAAAGGCAAGATTTATGAAATTGCCCATTTTCAAGCGTTTCAAGCCGATCAAATTCGCGGGCTAACCGGTTGCTGTTCGCCAACGCCGCTACCGGGTCGGCGCGTCTTGGCGCAAGAGCTGCACAGCATAACGGCGAATCCCGCACCGGCGCTAGGCGATCCCAAAGGTAGCGTTAAAATTGCCGACGACGGTTCGGTTGCGATGCTTTTACCTACCCGTCGGGCGCTTACTTGGCAACTGACCGATACACAAGGCAATTTTGTGGTTAGAGAACGTAACTGGCTGTCGTTGCAACCGGGAGAAATCCGCTCTTGTCCTGCTTGCCACGGTATTAATAGCGGCGATCAATTGGGGCATGCAACTCCGGTCAACAAACCTGAAGCATTACGTCAGTTGCTTCAGTATTTAAAAGGCAACGGTAGTTTGTAGACGCTTAAAACACGAGTGCAAAGACATTTTTGCACTCGTGATCTTGTCTTCTTAAGTTAGGTTGGCCGCAAAAGATATGTTGCGTACCGTGAATTCAAAGTCATTGGCAATAAACTCGGGAGCTTCATTAAATTACCCGCGTAGTCCTACCCAATGTACTGGCCTTGTATCCGTTTGTTTTCATAAACTAAACGAGGATTTTGTTGCTTTTCCATGGAAAAAACCTTCACTCTCAGCAGAGCATGCGTCGCTTTTATTTACGGTAATAGCGCACATAGGTATAAATTGAGTTGCGAACTCTTAATGAGGTAAGTATTATATGGGGTTCTTTAATAAGTATGTAGCCCGTTTGTGGGTAATGTGAAAGTGATATGAAACCAGAAATTCATCCAGAATATAAGCAAATTACTGTAACTTGCGGTTGCGGTAATAAATTTGAGACCGGTTCAGTATTGGGTAAGGATCTGCAAATTGAGGTTTGTTCTTCCTGCCATCCGTTTTATACAGGAAAACAACGTGTTGTCGATACGGCAGGCCGTGTTGATAAGTTCCGCAAGAAATACGGCAAATAAGTCTTTGTGAGTTTGTGTTAGATAGTTTCCCCTGTCATAGTCACAAAAAACTTATTAGTCTTAGATAATATAAAAGTTACTGTTCTTTGCTTGTGCGGTTTTATAAGCAGAAGGTCACATTAATTTTTATTTTACATAGCCGCCATAAAGCAAAAAGCCAGTGCAATTATTGCACTGGCTTTTTGCTTTATGGCGGCTGTTTTTGGCAGTTCATCATAACGACATGCCGGTCGCGTCTGGCTATCTCGGATAAATAACGAACTGAAGGCGTGTAAAGCACATGCGACTGGATAAGCTATTATGAACGGGACGGATTTCTTAATTCGGCTACAGCGTTAATTGACCGCATAGCTGAACTTAGCGTTAAATAGGTGTTTTCGCGCCATAATACAGCTGACCCTCTAATTTAAGGAATGTACCATGAAGGGCTTTCTATTAATCGCTATCACTACCTCTTTGCTCAGTGGCTGCGCCTATCAATCGACAGGCGTTTATGAAAGACCCGATGGCAATGCATTTAATCTTCCCAATCAATTCCGTATCGCTTCAGCCTCGCATTGGAAACGAGTTGCCGAGAATGAGGCAAAGCTTTTAAAGCGGCGCATCGCAGGCAAAGCTCTCATTGTTGAGCGGAATCATAGCTCTAATTTCTCAGCTATATATTACAACCTTCTTACCGGCGGCTTGGTTAAAAACGGCGCAACGGTGTTTACGGAAGACCGGCCCGGCACTGTCAAAATCACTTATGAGGTACATATCGTGAACCATAGCGGAGGAAAAATGACACCCGGCCTGGCCGATAGAGATCATTGGCCGGTTCTGAGCGCAGCCGCTTATTACATTCTCTCCGAAGCTGTCAGTATCGCCAAAGTCCCCCCTGCTGTATTCGCGGAACAAACGGTTAAAAATTTAAGCTCCGCAACGGAAATTATCATCACCACCCGCGCCATCCACCAAGCTAGATTGTTGTATTCCGATTCGAATGTTTACTACATTGACGGCATCAATCAGGACGAGTATCGGCAAACGCCACCCGCGCCACCGCCACCTCAGATCAATCCTTCCGAATGGATGTGGAGTTACCGCCCCGCCAAATGAATTAAAAATAATCCTGAAGATGCTTATTAGGATCTTCCATGATTATTACATTGTTTTTTTGAGGTATAGTGTTGCAGATGGCTGAACTCCAAAAAATATTATCTTCCAGAGATTTTTGATAGGGCCGTCTCGATTTATTATTAGTTAACCTGTCTCAGGCAATTCAAGATGAACCAGCAATCCGATTTAATTCCGCCCGCCCATAAATTCGATCTGACGAATTGGAAATTACAAGAGCTTAGCACTCGCGGCATTGTAAATTTGGCTAAATATGCGTCCCCCCACTTTTTCTTGACCGCCGATAATTTAATTTGCTTTGATGTCGATACCGCGCAAGAAGCAACGTCTTACCGCTCGGAATTACGGCATAAACACAACTGGAATACCGGAGAAAATCATGAGATGTCCGCGACCTTAAAAGTGAAATACGCTGTGAAGAACTTCCGGCTTACATTAATCCAAATTCATGGCATTACCGATTCAAAAGAATTTCCTCCGCCCGTGCTGAGAATCGTCGTAATTAACGGCAACTTGTTTTCTATTACAAAAAAAGATATTGCCGCCATCGAGAATAAGAAAACGCTACTTAAGAAAAATATATCCGATAGTTTTTTTGATCTTACTATAAAGGTCGAAAACGCTGTATTAACAGTGGGTGTTGATGGAAAAGAGCTTCTAAATCAAGATATAAGCTTTTGGAAGTACAAAAATTATTTTAAAATCGGCTGCTATCCGCAGACAAAAGAAGGGCGTTTTCAGGTTTATGTGAAAAAATTTCATGTGGATTAGAGGAAGGTTCAGGGTAAAAGCTGGAGACCGGACGGCTATACTTTCATCGGATTTAATATTTCACCGCATTTTTTTTGTCATGTACTGAAGCTCTTAATTCCAGAACGTCAAAATCAATCTCTAAATGCTCGGTAGCCAACGATGAACGTTTTAGCTCCATGTCTTGAGATTTGACCCGCTCAAAGTCCGCTTTCCACATTAAAATAAGCCGTGTCCTTTCTTCGCTTCCCAGTTTTATTTCGGGCGATGTGGTTAGGGAACCTTCTCTTTTTCGTCTTATATATAAAAACTTATCAATGTTTTTAATGCGCATTGAAAAGTGCGCTCTTAATAAAAATTGGGAATCCGAACCGAATCGACGCGCTGTAGAAAATAAGCCTGCATTTTTTATACTTGAGCATTTAGCAAATGAAGTCGGATGAAACAACGGGTGGCTGGCAATCTTCGTAAGCGCTTTGCTGACATCGATAGGAAATCGGATCGCGGTGACTTGCTCTTCGAGGTCATCAACCCTCAATTCATGACATCCGGCCATGTCTATGTCCGAATTGCCGGCGACAAAGTTATAGATTTCCACGAAACGCTCGAATGTTGGAACATCATCGGAATCTTGAAAACAAATGTACTTGGTGGTTGAATTCTGAACACAATGATTTCTCGCAATGTAGGGGCCTAAATTACTGGGCCTTATTTTCCGGTATAACGGATATTGATTACGGTTGCTGATCTGTATATGGCCATTATCCAATGCTTCATCGAAGTAAACCCAAGTGTTCCGGGGTTTGCACTCGCTCTTGCCGATATGTCTCAAACAATCTTCTAAAAAACCGATATCGCCCTGATGAGGAATTGCCGTCGTAAAATGGTTGGATTTGTCATCCTCCAATTTGCACAAGGAAAGATCATCGAACGTCCTTGCTAAAATTCTGCCTCCCATCGTGTGTTTTATGGCTTTAATCGCTACCCGATGGCACAGTAATTTCAAATCCTTAATGCTGTCATCCGTCCGAGTGGACATCAGGTAATCTTCTCTAAAGGCAAAGTCGGTCACCGCGCTATCTTCTCTAACGCCGTTTTCAGGAGGCGATTTGGGTTCAATCAAGAAAAGGATCGTTAGTCCTGTGGTTTTAAACAGAGCCAGTATCTTGTCGATGGCCGAAACAATAGGATCGAAATTTTTTTCCGAAACCGCAACGCATATGCGGGGATCGTAATCTAAAAAAACAAAAACATAATTTCCTTTTTCTATTAATGACGCGCTATAACCGGCCTGCAATGCGCTGAGTGTCGTTGTTATTATTGTGTAGTTCACTTTCCTTTCTCTTTTTGTTTCAAGGCGATTAAAACCGGCTTCGCTGTTGATATCGCTTATAAAATGCAATCCGAAGACCCTAATAGCCGTCCTATCGGCCTAATTCTCAAAAAACCCGCTATCTCCAGCGTCTCCTTGATGACGTCCTTTTCCCACTTACCGCTTGCGGATTGATAAAGATTGTCCTGCGTGTCTTGCTGTTGCAACCAGTGATCGTCCCGCTCGATACAGATGAGCGGATAACCTTTATTTAAGGCATGCCGGGCGAAACGCACATCGACATAGCCTGCCGCCCCTTCCATCCATTCATAATCAGGCATTTGGTAGCCTTTGCAGACGACGGTTCCGGTTCCTAACTGCGAAACAGTGCGTGGGCTGCCCAGCTTAAAGCGAAACTCGAAAACTTGCCGGGACTCCGGCCGTCCATCGAAAAAATCCGGATAGATAATCCCATGCACGCCAACAATCGCTTCGGCGGCAGCGTATTTTTGCCATTGCGAAATCATGGTCGCGACATAATCGGGAGGATAAATGATGTCGTCATCGCACAGCATAACCATATCGTCGGCTTGAGTTTCGATCATAAACTTGCCCTCGTCTTTTATGTTGCGTTCCGGCAGTAAGCCTTGAATATTGGGAAACTCCAGAATCCAATCCGGCACCTTGAGGTAGTCGTTGAACACGATATTGATAAGGTCGGCCTGATGGCTAAGACTTTGCGCGGTGGCCTTGATTTGATCCTTACGTTGGGAAAAAGTCGCTATGTTAATGATGTTCATAATAATGTCCGTGATTGGCGCGTTATCTCAACTTTCAGTTGTACTCGGCGCAGACTTAATTTTTTTTGCCGTTTTTTGTTTTGGCTTCCGTTGGGGTTTTTGCTCTTCCTCCACGGCACGGCTAACAACAGCAAGATCGGGATGGACTTCTTCTATAGCGCTTGGGCAACGGTAGATCCCCATGTTAACTAACTCGGCGTCAATCTCATCATCCGGCAGCACATCGTTACCCAGCATGCGCTGCATCGAATTGATCTGAGAAAACCTGCGTCGTACCGGCGCGCGGTAACCTGTCTCATTCGATTCATAGCCCGGCATTCGAGTGAGCGATGTACTGGACCAACTTGCAAACAACAAGGGTTTATCTATCACATAAACCGCCTGCTCGCCTAATGCATCCCTGACCTTTTCGTAAAATTCCGAATCCCCTCCGCAAAGCACGGAGCGGTAAGGTCCGAACCGCTCAAACAGTTCTTTACCGGCCATTAAACTAACCAGAGACAGTCTATGGGCGACTTGATCGGCAAAGAAAAAAATACCGCCATCGAAGCGAAACCTTAGCCATTTGCAGAAGATCATTTGGGCGCCTGTGGACATATAAGCTTGGTACTGCTCGAAAATACGAGTGGGCAACGCCATATCGTCCGCATCTTGGAAGGTGATAATGTCGCCCCGAGCTTGGCCAATCATCGCGTTACGGATGTTATAAGGCCCCTGGTTGCGGATCGACCTGAACACGCGTATGCGTTGATCCTCTTGGGCGAGCGAACAAGCCACGGCAAGGCTATCATCGGTGCCGGCATCGTCGCAGAGTAATATTTCAATATTGCTGTAGCTTTGTTGCAGTAATGACTGGACAGCCATTTTCAACGTCGATTCCGCATTGAACACCGGCATAATGATGCTGATCAGGGGGCCGTTGTGAGCGTTGGCGTTCGGAGCAAACTTGAGCCGATGAAGGACGCTCCGTTTACTTTTGTTCGCGTCAATCTCGGCAATTATGGGGCACTCTTTTAGTTTCAGGAAGTTGTTCATATGAAACCGCCAGAGTCCTAAGTCTATGCGACCAAATGTAGAGGCTGAAATAAGCATGCGATTTTCCTCGCTAATGCTCAGATCGTCCCTGACCAGAAGTTTGAGTAAAGATTCGGGAGCTATTCCCCGTAAGTCCATCAGCGCAAAATTCAATTCTCCGCTAGGCAGCACATAATCCTGTTCCTGATGATTATTCATGATCAGCGAGTTCAGCGTAACCAGGTTCATGTTTTTGAAATTCATCTGGTTACAGTAGCGGAACATGAAGCGCCTGGCTTTTTCCTCCTCGCCTAAGGCCCGTAAGGTGGTCAAAACTAAAACCGCAAACCACGAAAAAGTGTCTACCGAGATATTTTCCGCGCGCTCTTCCACATGTTGCAAAATGGCTAAAGAGACTTCGTAACACTCCAAGCGTAGAGCTACTTCGGTGTAGTTGAGCAGCCATTTGATTTCATTTTCCATGGCGGCGAAGGCGGCTTGGCGGTTTACCCGCTCGAGCGCTTTACTGAGTTCCCCTTTAGCATTTATTAAGGGCGCACTATAGGTGGCTTGCGACGAGGCGAAGCTATGCTGCCGCGTGGCAAACAAGGGCAGGCGTTTATTGGCAACTAATGAGGACAGCCGCAAGTCGCTAAACAATACGATGCCCGGATTGCTCATCTGGATCGCAAAATAATAGCCTATGCCGGGGCTGAATGTCGGCATGGCAACCCGGTAGGTAGCCGTGGTTTCCTCTATTCTAAGATCGACGTCCGAGGCAATACGGCAGAAATGTTCCAGGCTGTTATTTTCATTCGATTTTAATAGCTCAATCCAGGCGAGGGTATAGCCGGGGTCGTCGCCGGACATCCCGGTCGCCATCATATAAAACTCCAAGGTCTGCGAAAATATTTCGCTTGGATCTATTTTTTGAAGTAAGCGAACCCATCCGTTCACTTTTTCCGCTCGAATAATCAAACCCGCTTTTTTTGACTGCGTGTTGACCGTCAGATTTTCAAGCGTTTCCTGGTCTGAGCATTCAATGAACCAACTGCCATCCAGGCTAAAGCCAAACGAATCTATTTTTGGCTGTAAATTCTGAAACCTCGAATTCTTAAGCAAGTCCATAGTCAATTATCTCAAAATATATAATAAAAAATTATTCCCGAACCCCGAATTAGGGTGTACTTAACTCGCAATAATAAATCCCCCTCACAGCTATCATTCCCACGAGCGTGGGAACTATACGGGGCTGTGGGGTATTTATTACGCGTTGCCTTAGTGTTCGATTCTGTTTTTAGAATAACCGAATGCCTCATCAAGCAACATACGGCAAATAGCTTCAGCACTGGAGGATAAACAAAAAACCTTGCCGAACTTATGGCTTCTGACGCGTTCGGCCGGCGCGCCGATATCGGAAACAAGCGGCCAAATGCCTAATCTAAAACTATGGCTCAGTGTGTAGCTAAAGGTTTCCGGCCACTGGTTCGGAAAAAAACTCAGGTGAGGCCGGTATCTTTGCACGACTTCGTCCAATTCTTCGTTATCATATTTCCCGGTGACTTCGATGTTAGGAAGAGTGCTGCATAATTCATCGTTCATGGTGTAACCAAAGACAATAAACTGAAGCGGCAGTTTTTTCCTGAGGGCATTTTCGGCGCAGTCAATGAGCATATGAAAGCCTTTAATATCGCTAATGCCGCCCCACAACGCCACCCTAACGACCTCATCGTTAAAGGGTTTATGTGCCAGGTTTCTGGATTTTGCAAAAACCGATCCCTTGGCTACCGGATGCGGAAGCGTCAGGTAGTTACCTTCCATGCCATGCTGTTCCATTCGTCGCACCACATCCTCGGCGGCGGCGAATATTGTTTCGGCGCGTAGAATAATACCGCCTAACAGCGTTCTGTAGCGGCCAATGTCGCCTTGACAAGCGTCCACAAAGTGCTTCAATCCGGCATGAGGACTATGGATGTCGATACAACTTTTGCAGTGCTCCACAGCCGGTTCGCCGCAATAGCGCCCTCCCGCAGTGGTCAATGTGACTCTGGGGCAAATCCAGGCATAGTCGTGGATCGTCACATTGAATGGGTAGGTCGTGCTAAGCCAATCCAATAATTGAAGGGGAATGCCAAAGGGCGCCTGAATATGCAAGCGTTCGAAGCCCAGTTTAACGATAGATTTCTTGATAGCTTCAACTTCATCCGGAGCGTAGTTTTCCTTATGCGCATCGTTAAAAAAGCCTACCAGCCGGGTTTCTGTGAGGTCAATAGCTAACTCGGCGGCGCCGGTCTCCATGAAGCACAGCACTATCGAGCTATAGCCGGAGGCACTATCAAGGGCGATCCTATCCTTCATATATTGCTCAGTGCCCCCCGCAAAGCTATGGCTAATATGCAGGATGCGTTGTTGCGGCAGCGCCTTGTCAATGAGCTCGAGATTGATCGCGCGTCTAAGAGGAGCGGCGGGATCGGCCCTTTGGAAGCGTTGGATCAGAGAATCATAAAACGGGTAGAGCTCGGTAATCTTTTTTGCGCTTTCTTGTACCCGTTCCAGTTTATCCTCTTGGAAGGAAATGCCGCCGTGGTGAACGACGAAAGTGTCTCCGGTCATTACATTGCGCCAGCCACGGGCTGCGGCTTTGAGACAGAAATCAACTTCTTCGCCGTAACCCCGCATCCAGGTGGCGGCGTCGAAAAGTCCAATTTCATCGAGGCAATCTCGCCGGATGTACATGCAAAAGCCGATAGCCACGGGAATATCGATAATTTTGCCGGCGTTTTCGGAGGCTGCGGCCCGGTCGATTTCAACTGCCAGCTTATCGGTGGGAACCGGTGACGGTGTGTTTAGGTAGGGCAGGGAGCAGATTTCCGCGTTATTAGACAAGGGTGTGACCGTCCCTATGCGCGTATCGCTATCGGCTGCCGCAAGCAGGCGATCGACCCAATGGGATTGAACGACTGTGTCGGCATTGAGCAAGATGACATCGCAGTCACCGGCAACAATCATACCTATGTTTACCGATTGGGAGAATCCGCCGTTGCTTGTTCTATGGATAACCAGCCCATTTTCAAGATTGCGCTTTTCTAATAGCGCAAGATAATTTTCGATCAGCGGATCGGCGGTGCAGTCATTGATGATAACGATGCGGACGGGTGTTTTATTGCGGGCGGCATACACGCTTTCAATGCAGTCAATGGTTTCTGTGCTGCCGCCGTAAACCGGAATGATCACAGTGACCTCGGCCGGGCGAACAGTGGGTCTTATCCGCGGGAAGGCTTGTACGGAAAAGACCGATTCTCTGCCGGAGTGCATAATGACTTCCGGCATCACTGCCTGCACTAAGGCAGGGGATGCGACAGTTTGCGAGGTCGCCAAGCTATTCGCCAATACGCTGAGGGTTTCATAGAGGTTGGCAACGGTAATCTCCGCAATCGTTATGCCTGTTTCAGTATCGGTTATGTAAAATTCCGCAGTATTTTCATCTCGCGAATAAGGCAAAATAAATTCGAATCCCGAATGTGCGGATGTCGAAGGAAACAATTCGGCGACGTCGGTTCGAGCATTGTTAGCAAGCGTTTGCGCCAGCCTTTGGCCTGCCTTAAGCAAATTAAGCCTTAGCGGTATGGCCTTGTCATGACGAAAGGCCCAGCCTGAAATGGCGTTTAAATTTGCCTGCTCGATACAATATGAGTAGTGGGGATAAGAAAAAACCGAAGCGTCGCTCCGTACTACAGCATTCCCCTGGCGAATGGTAAAGACGTAAAGATGAGGCCGTCCGTCAACCAAATATTCAGGTAAAGCCCAGCATCTCTCAAGTTTTTTCGTGGCATGGTTAAGACTTAACTGCAAAGCCGTTGCTTTTGCGCCGTCTACCTGCAACTCCCCTTCGAGAACCTCGCCGAGCCATCCGCTCAATTCAACGCGTAGCTCGCTATGGCTTGTCATCGAAAGAGCAATAGTGATTCGATTGGAAAGATCGATTTTGATCGGCGTCCCCAGTAATAGATAGCCGTCAACCCGAGCCCCCACCTGACTGACCAGCCGGGTAAGCGCCTTGCGCGGAATTTGAATGTTGAAACCGGACATAACGTGGTCGGGTTTTAATAAAGCGAAGTCCGGCCGAGGCGAGTTTGCCTCTTGTTCAGCCACAACGACTCCGTCAAGCAGAATCTCGACTCGCGCCGAACCCTTCTGAGTGGAATTGATTGCCCAACCGGTCGCGATAAGGTTGGCATCGACATGGTCGAGATGGCCGTTAATTGATCTGATGTTCAGCCATTTTTGCAGTTCGGCAACCAATGTGGGCATTCTCGCAACTAAAGATAGCGTTTCGCCTTCCGGAAAAATTGCGATAGGACACAGTTGATTTGCTTTCAAATCGGTAATCGCATCCATAACCCGCTTTTTATTCCAGCTGATGTGAAAGCCGCAATGCGCCGGAAGCTGAATGATTTTGCTGATGTCCGGCCGGTAGGTATCGGCGACGCCGGAAGCGACGGCAACATTGTTGATATAGAGGGTTATGTTTATCGATTCGGACGATTTAGCCGCGTCTATGATCCACCCTGAAGCGCCGTCCGGTCCCAAGGTATCGATATTGCCAAAAAAGCCGGAGTCGCAGCCACGTTCGATGTTCCATTCGATAAAAGTGTTGTTTGATTTTTTATATGCGGCAGGTGCGGCTAATGCAGGGCTATCTACCACAACTCTTTTTCTGCTTGCAGGCATTTTTTTTGGGGTGGGCATGTAAATAATTGAGAGTGGCGATTTGAAGTGGATTAAGTTTGCTTTAACTCGATGTTCGGGTTTTTATGATGACTTTATAAAATGCCTGTAATTTAAGTGGTTGCCTGTAACAAAAGAACGGTGTCAATAAATTAGTTCTAACTGATTGAAATTACAACTATGCCTAAACTTTGCAAAATATCAACAAGAAAAAATAGAACGTCGAATGTAAGCATTTTGCTCGTATTCTACTTTCTTACCTTTGATGTTCAAACTTTTATAGTTTGAATTTGAGGAGGGTAAAGTCTTCCCGCCACCGCTCATAGGCGACGGATAACAGCAGATGTCGATCTAGTGTAAGCTTTAACTGATATTCAGGATGCCAATAATTAAGAACTCTTAGGCAACCCGCAATAAATACGCCATAGACCCAGAATGTATCGTTCCCACGCCGGAGCGCTCATCGTTATACACAAGTGTCAAAATGCCTTTTTTGCAACCTGGAGGGTTGCCAGCTATTAGCCGGGGGTTGAGCGTAGCGACACCCCCGGTCAATACGAAAAAAAACCACGACCCTGGA
>SXGU01069075.1_pt1 | contig 28238 bp, 25 predicted proteins | sample 3174531 | NCBI WGS metagenome assembly SXGU01 (sample SAMN11356863, study PRJNA531348) | freshwater metagenome | isolation source: freshwater sample F1-140 | place: China: Fuxian Lake, Yuxi | collected 2017-12-25 | reverse complement strand
GGCACGAGATAGTCCGCCATCGACGCGTTGAGGAGCTGGCCCTCGTCGCGGTAGTGGCACTCCTCGAAGAGCGCCGCGCCGATGCCCTGCACCACGCCGCCGCGGATCAGCTCGTCGACCAGCATCGGGTTGATCACCGTGCCGCAGTCCTCCACGCACCAGTGCTTCAGCAGGGTGACGAACCCGGTGTCCGGGTCGACCTCGACGAGCGAGGCCTGGATGCCGTTGGTGAAGGTGAAGCCGTAGTCGCGCGGCGTGTAGTGGCGCGTCACCATCAGCTCGGACTGGAACTTCGGCGGTAGCGTGTCGGGGCGGAAGTAGGCGACGCGGCCCAGTTCCGCCAGCGGCAGCTTCGACTCGCCGCTGGCCTTGTCGATCACCTCGCCGCTGAACACGTCCAGCGTCTCCTTCGGCAGGTTCAGGATCGCGGCGGCGATGTCGAGGATGTTCGAGCGCAGCGCCTTGCCGGCCTGCAGCACCGCCTCGCCGCCGAAGCCCGCGCCGCGCGTGGCCCGGGTGCCGCCGCCGTAGGGCGTGGTGCCGGTGTCGCCGGTGATGACCTTGACCTTCTCGATGCCGATGCCGACCGTGGTGGCGGCGATCTGCGCGAAGATGCCCTCGGTGCCCTGGCCCTGCTCGGTGACGCTGCACAGCACGGTCAGCATGCCCGTAGGTTCGAGGCGCAGGCTGGCCCCGTCCTGCGCCGAGATGCGCGCGCCGCCGACGCCGTAGAAGGCGGGCGAGGGGTTGGTGACCTCGATCATCGCCGCGAGGCCGATGCCGCGATACACGCCATTCTTCCGAAGCGCTGCCTGTTCGGCGCGCAGCCCCTTGTAGTCCATCAGCGCGAGCAGCTTGTCGAGGCACTGGTGGTGCGTCAGCACCTCGAACCTCATGCCGGCCGCGTTGGTGTACGGATAGGCGTCGTCCGGGATCATGTTGCGGCGGCGGAACTCCGCCGGGTCCATGCCGAGCTTGCGGGCTGCCAGGTCGACGATGCCCTCGGTGAGCGCCATGGCGATCGGGTGGCCGACCGCGCGGTACTGGCAGGTGACGTTCTTGTTGGTGAACACCACGTTCAGCTTCGCGCGGTACTGCTTGTGCGTGTACGGGCCGCCGGTGAGGTTCACCACCTGGTTGCCCTCGATGCCGCTGGTGCGCGGGTACACGGAATACGGGCCGATGGCGGTGACATCGTCCATGTCGAAGGCGAGGATGTCGCCTGCCTTGGTCGCCGCGAGACGCACCTTCACCTTGTGCTCCCGGGCATGGATGTCGGAGAGGAACGATTCCAGCCGGTCGGCGACGAATTTCACCGGACGGCGCAGCATGATCGACAGCGCGGCGGTGCACATCTCGTCGGGGTACACGTGCACCTTGATGCCGAACGCGCCGCCGATGTCGCGGCAGATCACGCGCACGTTGGCCTCGGGCAGGTTCAGGTGCCGCGCGAAGATGTCCTGCATCATGTGCGGCGCCTGCGTGGCGTGGTGCACCGTCAGCGTGTGCTCGCCGGCGTTGTAGTCGGCGAGGATGGCGCGGCCCTCGAGGCACACGCCGGTGTGGCGGCCGAAGCCGAAACTCTCCTCGACCACCACGTCGGCCTTCGCGAAGGCCGCGTCGACGCCACCCGTGTCGAGTTCGCGCTTGAAGCAGATGTTGTCCTCGAACTCCGGGTGGATCACCTGCTTGCCGGCGAGCGCCTCGTGCATGTCGATCACGGCGGGCAGGGGATCCCATTCGGCGACGATCAGGTCGCAGGCGTCCTCGGCCTGCGCACGCGTTTCGGCGACCACCGCGGCCACCGGTTCGCCCTGCCAGCAGGCGCGCTCGATGGCGAGCGGATACTGCGGCGGCGACTTGATGCCCTTCAGGTGGCCGAGCACCGCGATCCACGGCGAGCAGTAGTCGCGCACCGCGTAGCCGTCGAACACCCCGATCACGCCGGGAGCGGCGCGTGCCTTCGAGAAATCCAGGCTCTTGATCCTTGCATGTGCGTGCGGGCTGCGCAGGAACACCACCTGGGCGAGGCGCGGGAAGCGCAGGTCGTCGATGAACGAGCCGCGCCCCTGCAGCAGGCGCTTCGCGTTGGCCCGCGGCTCGGACTTGCCGATGTAGCCGGCTTGCGTGCGGGATTTCGAATCCTTGACCGGAAGCTCGTCGCGAACGCTCACTTGCCCGCTCCTTTCTTCCTGGCGATCAGCACGGCTTCCACCGCATCGACGATGGCGTGGTAGCCGGTGCAGCGGCAGTAGTTGCCCGAGATGTGCTCGCGGATCTGCTCGCGTGTCGCGTCGGGCTGCGACTTCACGAGGTCGAGGCACGCCACCAGCATGCCCGGCGTGCAGTAGCCGCACTGCAGCGCATTCCTCTCGTGGAAGGCACCCTGCAACGCCGCGAGTTCGCCGCTGTCCGACAGGCCCTCGACGGTGTCGATGACCTTGCCGTCGCACTGCACGGCGAGCGTGAGGCAGCCCCGCGCGAGGTCGCCGTCGATGCGCACCGTGCACGCGCCGCAGACGCCGGGCTCGCAGCCGGTGTGCGAGCCGGTGAGCCCGAGTTCGTCGCGGAGGAAGTCGACGAGGTGCGTGCGCGCCTCGACACGCTTCACTACCCTGGTGCCGTTGACGGTGAGGTGGATGGTCGCTGTCTGTTCCATGGTCTGTTCCGTCAGGCCGCGAGCGCGGCCAGCGCGCGGCCGGCGAGCACGTTCGCGAGGTGGAGCTTCGTCCGCGTGTCGTTCTCGACGTCCGCGATCGGCGACAGGTCCTTCGCCAGCGCGGTCGCGTAGTCCTTGCCCGGGGCCTTGCCTTCCGCCGCCGCCATGGCGTGGCGCGCGAGGACAGGCGTGGTGCCGGCGCCGAGATAGGCGAGCCGCACGTCGGACAATTTTCCGCCATCGTTCCTCGCCAGCGCGGCGAGGCCGACGATGGCGTAGTCGCCGCGGCGGCGCGACAGCTCGAGGAACGACGCGCGGTGGCCCGGCAGCAGCGGGATCTCGACCTCGGCCAGCAGTTCGCCGGGTTCGAGCGCGGTTTCGTACAGCCCCTTGAAGAAGTCGCGCGCCTTGACATGGCGCTCGTCCTTGCGCGACACGAGGCGGAAGGTCGCGTCCAGCGCGAGGCAGCAGGCGGGCCACTCGGCCGCCGGGTCGGCGAGCGCGATCGAGCCGCCGAAGGTGCCCGAGTTGCGGATGGCGATGTGCGCGATGTGCGGCGCGGCCTGCGCGAGCAGCGGGCAGTGCTTCGCCACGTCGGCGGAACGCTCGATCGCGCGGTGCTTCACCAGCGCGCCGATGTGCAGGTTGCCGCCCGAGACGGTGATGCGGTCCATGCCGGCGATGCCAGTGATGTCGACGAGGATGTCGGGCGAGGCGACGCGCAGGTTGAGCATGGCGACGAGGCTCTGCCCGCCGGCGAGGATGCGCGCCTGTTCGCCGTGCCGCTCCAGCAGGTCGAAGGCTTCCTCCAGCGCGCGCGGTTTCGCGTACGCGAATGCCGGTGCTTTCAAGGCTTGCTCCCTGTGTCCGGGGGTTGTGGCGGCGGATGCGGAACGGGGCAGAGTGTACCCCGCGCAAACGCGGCGAGCGCGCGCCCGAGGACCAGCGCGACGGCGCAGGCGGCAAGCGCGAGCGTCGCCCACGCGAGCACCTTCGCGGCCGTTGTTGGCTGCAATGCAGCATGGCGCAGCGTCGCCGATGCGAGCGCGTCCAGCGGGAAGGTGAAGCCCACCCAGGGCACGCCGAACGGCCAGCGCAGGAAATCGCGCGACGCGAGGAGCAGTGCGCCGGCGAGGATCACCGACACGTACAGGCAGGCCTGCGTCCAGTACGGCGACTCGCCGGCCAGCGGGCCGTAGAACACGTACACGAGGGAGGGCGGCACGAGGAAGATGAACAGGGGCGGACGGGCTGCGTCCGGCAGGGGCGGGCCGACGATGGTGCGCCAGAGCAGCAGGCCGACCATGAACGGCGCCAGCGCCAGCGAGATGGAGAACATGACCTGCGAGGCCTTCAGCAGCCCGAGCGGCAGCCCGCCGACCGGGGCGACCAGCCCCGCGAGCACGATGATCAGCCAGCCGCCGTTGATCTGCGCGGCCTCGAAGCCGCCGCGGAACCAGCGCGCCAGCGCGTACAACTGGTAGATGACGAGCATGCCGGTGCCCAGCCACCACATCGCGGCCGCCTGCACCTCCGCCCAGGGTGCGAGGCAGCCGGCGACCAGCATCAGCGACACCGGGAACGTGGCGGTGAAGCCCATGGTCGCGGGATTGGCGAACTCGGCGACCACCGCGTCGCGGTGGCGCAGGTACTTCACGGCATACGCGGCGACGAGCACGGCCTCGAGCGCGATGGCGCTGAGCGCGACGATCTCGCCGAGCACCGCCGGCACGCCGAGCACCTTCGCGGCGTTGCGCAGCACGAACGCGAGCCCGGCGAGGCCCATGGCGAGGCCGAACCAGCCGACCGGCAGGAAGCGTACCGACTGCGATCCCATCCGCGGCTCAGCCCTTCTTCGACGCGCGGTACCAGTCGAGCAGCTGCACGCCGTTCCAGTGCAGCACGCCGCCGAAGCGCGAGATGTGCGCGTACACCTCCTCCAGGTAGCCGATCCGCGACGGCTGGCCGGAAAGGTACGGGTGTATCGCGATCGCCATGATCTTCGCGCGCTCGACGCCTTCCTTGTAGTAGCGCTCGAAGGTGTCGATGCACTTCTGCCGCCAGTACGCGGACTCGTGGTGCTGCACCGCCATCACGGGGATGTCGTTGCATTCCACGCTGTAGGGCAGCGTCACCAGCGGCCCGTTCGCGGTCTGGATCTCGGTGGGTTCGTCGTCGTACACCCAGTCGCCGATGTACTGGATGCCGGCCCTGGCGAGGTGCTCGGGCGTGTCCAGCGTCTGCGTAAGCCCGGGCCCGAGCCAGCCCACCGGCCGCGTGCCGGTGAACTTCTCCAGCGTGTCGAGGGACCGCGCGATCATCGCCGGCTGGTCGGGCTCCTTGTGGATCGGGCCCTGCTCCCACGAGTGGCCCATGAACTCCCAGCCGGCGTCGCGGCAGGCGCCGGCGACGCGCGGATAGTCCTCGCAGACGCGCGCGTTGATCGACAGCGTGGGATTGATGCCGAGGCGCTGGAACAGGTCCATGAAGCGCCACACGCCGACGCGCATGCCGTACTCGTGCCACGACCAGGTCGGCACGTCGGGCTGCAGCGTGACGCCGGTCGGCGCGGGCAGCGCCTGGCGCGCCATGGGCCTGGAGATGTCCCATGCCTCGAGGTTGACGATGGTCCACACCACCATGCGCGCGCCGCCGGGCAGGCGCAGCGGCGGCCGGTCGACGATCGCGGAGTACGGCGTGCGGTCACGCGGAATCATGGGCATGGCCCGGTTCCCCTATAATCATTTTCCCGGGGAGGATGCCATGCCTTTGACTGAACTCAACCACTATTTCGTGCGCGCCGGCGACCTCGAGGCGACCAAGGATTTCTACTGCAGGGCGCTCGACCTCGAGGTGATGCCGCGGCCGCCGTTCCCGTTCCCGGGCTACTGGCTGGGGCGCGAAGGGCGCATCTGGGTGCACATGGGGCCGGAGGGCATCCCGAACCAGGAGATGTACTACCGCGGCACGCCGAAGAACGCCGCGCAGGACAACTCGGGCGTCATCGACCACATCGCCTTCCTCGCCACCGACCCGGAGTCCTTCCGCCAGCGCTTCGCCGACATGAAGTGCGAGTCGTGGGCGCGCGCGCTGCCGGACTTCGACCTCTTCCAGATCTTCGTGCGCGATCCCGACGGCCTGACCATCGAGCTCAACTTCAACGGCCTGAAGGAGATGCCCGACTACGGCGAGGACTACTCGAAGATGCCGGAAGTCGCCGGCGCCGGCCAGCAGGCCGGCACGATGGCGAAGAAAAGCTGACGATGGACCGACGCAGCGGGTTTGCCGACGTCGGTCATGACGAAGCCCTGCGCCGCGCGCACGGGCTGGTGCCGAAGCTGCGCGAGCTGGCGGGCGCGCAGGAGTCGGCGCGGCGCCTCACGCCCGAGGTCCTTGCGCTGGTGCACGAAGCGGGCCTGTTCCGCATCCTGCAGCCGAAGCGCTGGGGCGGCATGGAGCTGGATTTCCCCGCGATCTTCGAGATCCCGGAGGTCATCGGCCGCGGCGATTCGTCCACCGCATGGAACGTCGGCAACCTCGCCATCCACCACTGGATGCTGGCGCTCTTCGACCCCAGGATCCAGGAGGAGGTGTGGGGTGACGACCCGGACATGCTGATCGCCTCCGGCATCGCCTACCCGCAGGGCCGCGCGCGCCGTGTGGATGGCGGCATCGTGCTTTCCGGCTACTGGAACTTCTCCTCCGGTGTCGATCCCTCGGGCTGGAACCAGCTCGCGTGCATCGTGCGCGACGGCGAGAAGGTGGTCGACCATCGCATGTGCATGCTGAAGGCCGGCGAGTACGAGGTGGTCGACGACTGGCAGACCATGGGCATGCGCGGCACCGGCAGCAAGTCGGTGAAGGTGGAGGAGCTGTTCCTTCCCGAATACCGCTCGATGTCCATGTACACCGCGCGCGGCGGCGGCGACTTCCCCGGCGCGAAGGCGAATCCGAACCCGACCTACCGCGTGCCGCTCGGCGGCATGGGCACGAGCTGCCTTGCCGGCGCGGTGATCGGCAACGCGCAGGCGGCGCTCGACCTCACCATCGAGGCGGTGAAGGAGCGCAGCACCAACTACACCGGCATGCGCATGCGCGACTTCCAGACCGTGCAGCTGCGCACCGGCGTCGCGGCCGCGAAGATCGAGATGGCCCGCGGTTCGCAGGTCGCCGACTGCCGGGAGGCGCACAAGCTCGCGGCGGCCGGCGTCGTGCCGACGATGGAATGCAAGCTGCGCTGGCGCCGCAACCACGCGCTCGCGGCGAGGATGGCGGTCGAGGCGGTGGACACGCTGCACGAGATGGCCGGCGCGAACGGCATCTACACGAAGTACCCGCTGGAGCGGCTGTTCCGCGACGCGCACTCGGCGACCGCGCACATCGGCTTCAACTGGGACGCGGGAATGTCGACCTGGGGTCTGGTTGCGCTTGGAGGAGACGTCGTCAACCCGACGATGTAGCAGTTCCACTTTGGAGGAGGGGAACATGGGCATTCGACTGCAGCGCCGGCGTTTCGTCGGCGCATCGGCGGCGCTCGCCGCCGCCGCACTGGCGCCGTGGGGCGCCCGCGCGCAGGCCTGGCCGACGAAACCGGTGCGCGTGATAGTCGCGTTCCCGGCCGGGGGGCTGACCGACGCGCTGGCGCGCGCCTACAGCGAGCAACTCGCCACGAGGCTGGGTCAGCCGTTCGTGGTCGAGAACAAGCCCGGCGCCACCGGCATGATCGGCGCGGCGGAGGTGGCGAAGTCGGCGCCCGACGGACAGACCTTCCTCTTCACCATCTCCACCACGATCAACCAGAACAGGGTGCTGTACAAGAAGATGCCCTACGACCCGGACAAGGACTTCACCTACGTCTCGGGCTTCCACGCCGGACACCTGCCGCTGGCGGTCAATGTCTCGTCCCCGGTGAAGAACATGCGCGAGTTCATCGAACTGGCGCGGCGCGAGCGCGTGACGATGGGGAATTATTCCGCGGGCAGCTACCCGCACATGGCCGCGCAGCAGATGAACAAGCTCCACGGCACGAAGATCGAGCCGGTGCACTACAAGGGCGAGGCGCCGATGTGGGTCGACCTCGCCTCCGGGCAGATCACGTGCGCGATCGGCAGCATCGCGGCGATGCTGCCGCACCTGCAGAATGGCAAGGTTCGCCCGATCGCCGTTCCGACGGCGACGCGCTCGCCGCGCCTGCCGGACGTGCCGACCTTCGCGGAGCAGGGCTTCAAGGACCAGGTCTTCATGATCGAGGGCTGGATCGGCATGTTCGGGCCGGCCAACCTGCCGCGTGCGATCGTCGAACGCGTCTCGCAGATCAACCAGGAGTCCGCCGACACGCCGCGCATCAAGCAGATCCACGAGAACTTCGGCCTCCTGCCCAAGCCGTGGACCGCGGACGCGTTCGAGAAACTCAATCGGGAGGTCGGCCCCGTGTGGGTGAACCTCGCGCGCGAAGTTGGCGTGACGCTGGACTAAGGTTCCTGGAGCCGGTAGAGGCGCGTGGCGTTCGACGCGAACAGCGGCAGGCGCACCGCGTCGCCCGGCAGCCATGCCTCCAGCAGGTCGAGGAGGTCCGCGTCGTTTGGCATGAACGCGGTAAGGCCGGGGTGCGGCCAGTTGGTGCCCCACACGCAGCGGTCCGGCCGCTCGCGGATCACCGCCTGCACCAGCGGGCGCATGTCCTCGTAGTGCGGCGGGCCGGCGTCCGACAACCGGTACCAGCTCGACACCTTCACCCAGCAGTCTTCCCGCTCCGCGAGCAGCCGCCGCACCACATTGAAGCCCGGCGCGTCGATGCCCTCGCCGCCGCGCACGCGGCCTATGTGGTCGAAGACGATGGGCGCCGGACAGCGGCGCAGCTTCGGCTCCAGGTCGACCCAGTCCGCGCTGCGCGCGATGTTGATCTCGAGGTGCCAGCCGAAAGGCGCGATGCGCGCCGCGACCGCGTCGAGGTCGCGCGTCGTCGCCGCGCTGGCGAACTGGTCCATCAGCCGCGCACCGCGAAAGCCCGCGGCATCGAGTCGTTTCAGCAGCGCGGCATCCACGTCGGGCGGAACCGCCGCAATACCGGCGAAGCGTCCGGGGTACTCGCGGATGAAGTCCTCGGTGATGGAATTGTCGAAGCCGTAGGGACTGCCGTGCACCTGCACGCCCTTGGCAACGCCCAGCGACTCGTGCAGCGCCAGCCACGCCTCTCGGCTGCACAACGGGGGGTGGTACTTGCGTCCTGGCGTGAGCGGATAGCGCTCGAAGCGGTCGAAGATATGCGCGTGGCAGTCCACCGTGCCCGGCGGCAGCGGCCGCTTAGGGGCGCGCAGGCGAGGGTCGGGCGCGAGGACGTCCCCGGCGGCGCTCATTCCACGACGATGCGCGCCTCGCGCGCCACCTGCCGCCACTTCTCGAAGTCGATGCGCACGTACTCGGCGAATGCGGGCTGCGCCATGTCCATCACCTCGACGCCCATGCCGCGGTATTTCTCGCGCACCGATTCGACAGCCAGCGCCTTCCTCAGCGCATCGGCGAGCTTCGCGGTGACCGCGGCCGGCATGCCGGCCGGGCCGAAGAGTCCCGTGAAGGTATAGACCTCGAACCCGGCGACGCCCATCTCCTGCAGCGTCGGCACGCTGGGCAGCTGCGGCGCGCGGGCGCGGCCGGTGACGGCGAGCGCCCTGAAGCGGTTCTCGCGCAGGTGGCCGATCGATGCCGAGAGCTGGTCCATCATGGTCTCGACCTGCCCGCCGAGGAGATCGGTGAGCGCCGGGCCGCTGCCCTTGTACGGCACGTGCACCAGCTTGAGGTTGGCCTGCCGCATCCACAGTTCGATGGCGAGGTGGTTCGACGAACCGTTGCCGGCCGAAGCGATGCTGACCTGCCCGCCCCTGGACTGCGCCAGCGCCACGAGCTCGCGGTAGTTCGCCACCGGCGTCTTCAGCGCCGCGGTGAGCACCAGCGGCGTCGACTGGATCGGGCCGATGGCGGTGAGATCCTTCACCGGGTCGTAGGCGATGTTCTTGTAAACCGCCGGCGCGTTGGTGATGGTGCCGCTCGAGCCGAGGAGCAGCGTGTAGCCGTCGGCCGGCGCCTTGGCCACCGCGCCCGAGCCGATGGTGCCGCCTGAGCCGGCGCGGTTCTCGACGATCACCTGCTGGCCGAGGACATCGCCGAGCGCCTGCGAGACGGTGCGCGCGGTGATGTCGACGTTGCCGCCCGGCGGCCACGGCACGACGATGCGGACGGGACGGTTCGGGAAGTCCTGCGCGTTCGACAGGGTGAACGACAGCAGCAGTCCGGTGACGACGGCGAGTTTCGCGAACATGGTTGGATCCTCCTTGAATTAGTATAGCCGCATGGACTTCGATCTCTCGCAGGAGCAACAGGCGTTCGCGGATTCCGTGCGCCGGCTGGCGCGCGACAAGCTCGCCGCGGGTGCGCTGCAACGCGCGCATTCGGCGGAATTTCCGTGGAACATCGCGAAGCTTTTGTCGGAGCAGGGGCTGCTCGGCATCACCATCCGCGAGGAGGACGGCGGCATCGGCGGCACGCTGATGGACGCGGTGATCGCGATCCAGGAACTCGCGCTGGTCTGCCCGAAATCCGCCGACGTGGTGCAGGCCGGCACCTTCGGGCCGATCCGCACCTTCGCCGAGTATGCGCCGGCGGCGCTGAAGCAGCGCTTCCTCGGCGACTTGCTGGGCGGCAGGAAGCTCATGGCGCTGGGCATGAGCGAGCCCGCGGCCGGATCCGCGGCCACGGAGCTGCAGACCACCGCTAAGGAAACCGCGGGCGGTTTCATCCTCAATGGCAGCAAGGTGTTCTCCACGCACAGCCCGAACGCGACCGTTTTCCTGGTCTACGTGCGCTACGGTCCCGGGCTGGACGGCATCGGTTCGGTGGTGGTTGAGCGCGGCACGCCCGGCTTCGAGGTCGGCCAGCCCTCGGAGTTCATGAGCGGCGAGCAGTGGTGCCAGCTGTACTTCAACGATTGCCTGGTGCCGCGCGACAACGTCGTGCTGGGGCCCGGCGGCTTCAAGAAGCAGATCGCCGGGTTCAACGTCGAGCGCATCGGCAACGCGTCGCGCTCGCTGGCGCTTGGGCGCCACGCGTTCAACGTCGCCCGCGAGCACTGCATGACCCGCGAGCAGTTCGGCAGGCCGCTGTGCGAATTCCAGGGACTGCAGTGGAAGGTCGCCGAGATGGCGGTGAAGCTCGACGCCGCGCCGCTCCTGCTGTACCGGGCGGCGCAGCGCGCCGATGGCGGCATGCCCTCTGTCTACGACACGTCGACCGCGAAGCTGGCCTGCAACATGGCAGGCTTCGAGGTTGCGAACGACGCCATGCAGGCGATGGGCGCCTACGGCTACTCGAGCGAATCGCTGGTCGAATACTGCGTCAAGCGCACTCGCGGCTGGATGATCGCCGGCGGCTCGATCGAGATGCTGAAGAACCGCATCGCGGAGGACGTCTTCGGTCGCCGCTTCGACCAGCGCCCGGCGAAGCGCGCATGAGAGTCGCCATCCTCGAGGACTACCAGCGCGCCGTGCCGGCGCTGGCGTGCTTCGGCAAGCTCGCCGCCCACGAGGTCGAGGTGCTGAGCGCGCCGCTGCGCGACGAGGCCAAGCTCGCCGAGCGCATCCGCGACCGCGAGGCCATCGTGCTGATCCGGGAGCGCACCCGGATCACCGCGTCGCTGCTGGAGCGCCTGCCGAACCTGAAGCTGGTCGTGCAGACCGCGCGCGTCGGTCCCCATGTAGACCTGGAAGCCTGCCGCGCGCGCGGCGTCACGGTCTGCGATGGCACGGGCGGACCGGGCGCGCCGGCGGAACTCACCTGGGCGCTGATCCTCGCCGCGGCGCGCAATATCGTGCCGGAGGCCAACCGGCTGAAGCAGGGCCAGTGGCAGGGCAGCGTCGGCTGGGCGCTCGCCGGGCGGCGCATCGGCCTGGTCGGCTTCGGCCGCCTCGCCGCGCTGGTGGCGCGCTACGCCGCCGCATTCGACATGGAGGTCGTGGTGTGGGGCCGCGAGGGATCGCTCGCGCGGGCGAAGGCGGCGGGGCTGGCGACGGTCGCGTCGCTGCCGGAGGCCTTCCAGTGCGACGTGGTCTGCGCGCTGCTGCGGCTGAACGACGGCACGCGGGGGATGATCACCTACGAGCACCTGTCGTCTATGAAGCCGGATTCCCTCTTCGTCAACCCGAGCCGCGCCGAGCTGGTGGCGCCCGGCGCGCTGGAGCGCGCGCTGCGCGAGGGACGGCCGGGGCAGGCAGCGCTCGACGTGTTCGAGAACGAACCGCTGCTGGGAGAGACGCCCGCGCTGCTCGCGTTGCCGAACGTCACCGCGACGCCGCACATCGGCTTCGTCGAGCGCGGCAACTACGAGAAGTACTTCGGCGACGCCTTCGACGCGATCAACGCCTTCGCCTCGGGCAAGCCGGTGCGCGTGGTAGATTCAAAACGATGAACCCCTTGAACGCAATCCGGCGGCTTGCCGCCGTCCTCGCCTGTGCTTTCGCCGTCGGTGCGTCGGCGCAGGGTTTCCCGTCGAAGGGCCTGCGCATCGTGGTGCCGTTCGCCCCCGGCGGCTCGACCGACATCGTCGCGCGGCTGGTCGCGGAGCGGTTGTCGCCCGCGCTCGGGCAGCCGGTGGTGGTGGAGCACCGCGCCGGCGCCGGCGGCAACATCGGCGCCGACGCGGTGGCGAAGTCCGCGCCGGACGGCCATACGCTGCTGATGGCGACCACCGGCGTGATGGCGATCAACAACTCGCTGTACAAGTCGATGCCGTACGACGCGGCGACGGACCTCGTGCCGGTGATCTACGCGGCGTCGATCACCAACGTGCTGTCGGTGCCGGTCGACCTGCCGGCGAAGAGCGTGTCGGAGCTGGTGGCGATGGCGAAGGCGCAGCCGGGCCGGCTCAGCTTCGCGTCATCGGGCGCGGGCAGCTCCACGCACCTGTCGGGCGAACTCTTCAAGAGTCTTGCCGGCCTCGACCTGATCCACGTGCCGTTCAAGGGCAGCGGACAAGCGCTGATCGACGTCGTCGCCGGCCGCGTGAACATGATCTTCGACAACATGCCCTCGGCGCTGCCGCACATCAAGGGCGGCAAGTTGCGCGCGCTCGGCGTCACCGGTTCGAGGCGCTCCGGCGCGCTGCCGGAGGCGCCGACGATCGCGGAAGCGGGCATCGCCGGTTACGAATCGCTGTCCTGGAGCGGCATCGCGGTCGCCGCCGGCACGCCGCGGGAGGTGGTCGCGCGGCTGAACCGGGAGATCGGCGCGGTGCTCGCGCGCGACGAGATGCGCCAGAAACTCGCGGAGCAGGGCGCCGAGACGGTCGGCGGTCCGCCCGAGGCGTTCGACGCGCACGTGCGCGCCGAGCGCGAGAAGTGGGGGCGGCTGATCCGCACCGCCGGCATCACGGTCAACTAGGCGATGGCGTTCCTCTCCGCGCGGGTCGGCCGCATCATTCCTTCCGCCTCGTCGGTGGCGACGCAGCGCGCGCGCGAGCTCGCTGCCGCGGGGCGCGACGTGCTCAGCCTGTCGCAGGGCGAGCCGGACTTCGCCACGCCGGACCACGTCATCGAGGCGGCCTACCGCGCGATGCGCGACGGCCAGACGCGCTACACCACGATCGACGGCGTTCCCGGCCTCAAGGCGGCGGTGGTGGAGAAGTTCCGTCGCGAGAACAGGCTCTCGTTCAAGCCGGAGAACATCTCGGTCGGCGCCGGCGGCAAGCAGGTGCTGTTCAACGCGGTGATGGCGACCGTCGACCCGGGCGACGAGGCGGTGATCCCGGCGCCGTTCTGGCTCGCCTACCGCGACATGGTGCAGTTCGCCGAGGGCACGCCGGTGTACGTGCAGACGCGGCCGGAGAACGGCTTCAAGATCACGCCGGCGGAACTGGAGGCGGCGCTGACGCCGCGCACCAAGTGGCTGCTGCTGAATTCCCCGGGCAATCCCGCCGGCGGCACGTACTCCGCCGCGGAACTCGCCGCGCTCGCCGCCGTGCTGGAGCGGCACCCGCAGGTCTGGGTGCTGTCGGACGACATCTACGAGCACGTGATCTTCGACGGCCGGCAATTCGCCACGCTGCTCAACGTCGCGCCGCAGTTCGCGGAGCGTTCGCTGATCGTCAATGGCGTGTCGAAGTCCTTCGCCATGACCGGCTGGCGGTTCGGCTTCGGCGCCGGCCCGGCGGCGTTGATCCGCGCCATGGCGAAGATCCAGATCCAGGCCACGGCGAACCCGAGTTCGGTGAGCCAGGCCGCTGCGACCGCCGCGCTCACCGGCACGCAGGACTTCGTGCCGCAGCGGCGCGACGAGTTCCAGCGCCGGCGCGACGCCATCGTGCCGAAGCTCAACGCTATCGCCGGATTGTCCTGCGCGAAGCCCGAGGGCGCGTTCTACGTCTACGTGTCCTGCGCCGGCTGGATCGGCCGGCGCACGCCCGCCGGCGCAACGCTCGGCAGCGATGCCGACGTCGCGATGTACCTGCTGGAGGACGCGGGCGTCGCCACGGTGCATGGCGCGGCGTACGGCACCTCGCCCTACCTTCGGCTGTCGATCGCCTCGTCGATGGAGCATCTCGACGAAGCATGCCGCCGCATCGCCACTGCAGGAGAGAGACTGGCATGACCCATGTCGTCGAGAGGTTCGCGGGCTGGGCGGAGCAGTTCCGCGGCCAGCCCATTCCGCCGGAAGTGCTGCACCACGCCAAGCGAGCGGTCATCGACCTGTACGCGGCGATGATTCCCGGCGCGGTCGTCGCGCCGGCGACCTTGTACGAAAAGGCGCTGGCGGAGGAGACGGACCATGGCGGCGCGCGGCTCGCGCTGGGCCGCCGGTCCACGGTGCGGGCGGCCGCGCTGATCAACGGCTCTGCGGCGCACACGGTGGAGGTGGACGACATCTTCCGCGACGGCATCTACCACCCTGGTGCGCCGACAATTCCCGCGGCACTGGCCATGGCGCAGGCGCATGGCGTCACGGGCGAGGCGTTCCTGCGCGCGGTGATCGTCGGCTACGAGGTGTCGACGCGCATCGGCGCGGCGATGGGCCGCGCGCACTACAAGTACTGGCACAACACGGGGACCATCGGCTGCTTCGGCGCCGCGGCGGCGGCGGCCGAGATCCTGAATCTGGACGCGATTCGTTTCGCGCATGGACTGGCCACGGTCGCCACGTTCTCCGCGGGCCTGCAGCAGGCCTTCCGCATGGACTCGCATTCGAAGCCGCTGCACGCCGGCCACGCCGCGGAGGCCGGCATCGTCGCCGCGCTCGGCGCGAAGGAGGGCGTGCTCGGGTCGCTCGACGTGATCGAGGGCGAAGCAGGATTTGGCGTCGCCATGAGCAATGGCCCCGACTGGGCGAAGGCGCTGTCGACCCTGGGCAGCGATTTCCACATCAACCGCATGACCTTCAAGAACCACGCCTGCTGCGGCCACACCTTCGCCGCCATCGACGGCGCGCTGGTGCTGCAGGAGCGCATGAAGCTCGTGGCGGACGACATCGCGCGCATCCGCGTCGGCACCTACAAGGCGGCGCTGGACGTCGCCGGCTACGAGGATCCGCAGACGCCGGCCGAAGCGCGTTTCTCGCTCAAGTACGTGGTGGGGACGGCGCTGGTGCACGGCAGCGTGCGCCTCGCCGCGTCCGAGTCCGCGCGGGTCAACGACCCGGCGACGCGCGGGTTGATGCGCCGCATCGACGTCGCGGTGGATCCGGAACTGGATGCCGCTTTCCCGAAGCAGCGCGCCGCGCGCGTCACGATCACCACGCGCGACGGGCGCAGCGAGGAGTTCCTGCAGCCGACGCGCATCGGCGACCCCGACGCGCCGCTGTCGGACCGACAGCTCGACGCCAAGTACCTGGAACTCGCGGCGCCCGTGCTCGGCGAGGCCGCCGCGAAGAGGCTGCTGGAGCGCCTCTGGCAGCTCGAGCGCGAGTCCGACCTGCACCTCGTGACGTGAAGCTGCGCGACGCCCTGTTCACCCCGCGCTCTGTGGCGCTGGTCGGCGCGTCGAGCGACGTCGCCAAGAACACCGCGCGTCCGCAGCGCTTCCTGAGGAAGCACGGCTACACCGGGCGCATCGTGCCGGTGAACCCGGGGCGCGGCGAGGTGCTGGGCGAGCAGGCCTATCCGTCGGTGGCGGCGATCCCGGTTCCGGTGGACCACGTCTTCGTGATGGCGCCGGGCGATGCCACCGAGCGCGCGCTGGAGGACTGCGGCGCGCGCGGCATCCCGGTGATGAGCATCTACAGCGACGGCTTCGCCGATGCGGGCACGGAGGGCGCGGCGCGCCAGCAGCGGCTCGCCGTGCGGGCCAGGGAACTCGGCGTGCGCGTGCTCGGGCCCAACAGCATGGGCGTGATCAACATCCCCGGCCGCATGGCGCTGACCGTGAACGCGGTGCTCGAGATGGACGCGCTGCCCGCGGGCGGCACCAGCATCGTCTCGCAGAGCGGCACCATGCTCGGCACCGTGCTGTCGCGCGGCGCGGCGCGCGGGCTCGGCTTCGCCAAGATGATCTCCATCGGCAACGAGGCCGACCTCGGCGTCGGCGAACTGGTCGACCTGCTGGTCGAGGACGCCGACACGCGCGTGATCCTGCTGTTCCTCGAGACGGTGCGCGATGCCGAAGGCCTCGCCGCGGCGGCGCGGCGCGCGCACGCCGCCGGCAAGCCGGTGGTGGCGTTCAAGCTCGGCCGTTCGCCGCTCGGCGAGGCGCTGGCGAAGTCCCACACCGGCGCGCTTGCCGGCACCGACGCGGCGATGGACGCCTTCTTCCGCGCCTGCGGCATCCTGCGCGTCGAGATGCTGGAGACTCTGGTCGAGATCGCGCCGCTGGTGTCCGGCCGGGCGCCGGTGGCGTTGACGCGCACCCCGCGCATCGCCGTGGTGACGACCACCGGTGGCGGCGCGGCGAGCGTGGTCGACAGGCTCGGCACGCTGGGGCTGGACGTGGTCGCCCCGGACGAGGCGCTGCGCGCGGAGATGGCGCGCATCGGCGTGCGCCTCGCGGATTCGCCGATCATCGACCTCACCATGGCGGGCACCTCGAAGCAGTACGCGCAGGTGCTCGACGCGCTGCTCGATTCGCCCTCGTGCGACGGCGTGCTCGCCGCGGTGGGTTCGTCGGCCATGTTCCACCCGCAGGTCGCGGTGGAGCCGATCCTCGGCGCGCGCCGCACGGCGAAGCCGCTCGCCGCGTTCTTCACGCCGCACGCCGAGCGCTCCCTCTCGCTGCTGGCGGAGAAAGGTGTCGCCGCCTTCCGCACGCCGGAGGCCTGCGCCGACGCGTTCCGCTCGTTCTTCGACTGGCGCGCGCCGCGCGTGGCGCTGGAAGCGGCGCCGGTGCCATGGCCCGGGGCGCTGCCCACGCGCGGGCGGCTCAGCGAAGGCCAGGCGCTCGCGCTTTTCGATTCACTCGGCGTCCCGGTGGTGCGGTCGGCGGTGGCGCGCGCGCCGGACTACACGCATGGGGTGGCGTATCCGGTCGCCGCGAAAGTGCTGTCGCCGGACATCGCGCACAAGACCGAGGCGGGTGGTGTCGAGCTCGGCATCGCCAATGCGACCGACTTCAAGCGGCGCGTGAAGGCGATGCTGAAGCGGGTGCGCGCGTCGCAGCCCGGGGCGTCGATCGATGGCGTGCTGGTGCAGGCCATGCAGGCCGGGCTGGCCGAGGCGATCGTCGGCTACCGCGACGATCCGCTGGTCGGGCCGACGGTGCTCGTCGGCGCGGGCGGCGTGCTGGCGGAACTCTACAAGGACTATGCGCTGCGACTTGCGCCGGTGAGCATCGAGGAAGCCGGGGAGATGGTGACGCAGGTGAAGGGCTTCGCCGTGCTGCGCGGCTACCGCGGCCTGCCGCGCGGCGACGTGCGGGCGCTCGCCGAGGCGGTGGCGGCACTCTCGCGGCTCGCGCTGCTGCCGGGGCGACCGGTCGCCGAGGCCGAGGCGAACCCGATGATGATCAAGTTCGACGGCGTGGTCGCGGTGGACGGACTGGTGGTGCTGAAGGTGGCTTGAGCGCGCTACCGGGGCGAGGACGGGTAGTCGACCGCGCGCCTCGCGATGCCTTCGCGCCGCAGGCTCGACTCGCGGCGCGTCAGCCACCAGCCGTACTGCTCCGGCCACTGCGCGAAGTCCGCGTCCGCGCCAAGTTCGTGCGCCGCGTGGAGCGCCCAGTTCGGATTGAAGAGCGCCTCGCGCCCGATCGCGATGAGGTCCGCGCGGCCGGCCTGCAGCGCCTCCTCGGCCTGCCGTGCCGTCAGGATCAGCCCGACGGCCATCGTCTTCATTCCCGCCTCGCGGCGCACGCGCTCGGCGAACGGCAGCTGGAAGCCGGGCACGCGCTTTAGGATCGTCTTCGTCGCCGCGGTCGCGGAACCGGAGATGCCGCCCGAGGAGCAGTCGACCACGTCGACGCCTGCCTTCGCCAATTCCTTTGCCAACGCCACCGTGTCTTCGACGCTCCAGCCGCCATCGACGTCGTCGATCGAAGAACAGCGCACGAACATGGGCTTGCCGGCGGGCCACGCCGCGCGCACCGCGCGGGCGACTTCCAGCGGGAAGCGCATGCGGGTCTCGAGGCTGCCGCCGTAGGCATCCTTGCGGTCGTTCGACACGGGCGACAGGAACGTGTGCAGCAGGTACCCGTGCGCGGCGTGCAGTTCCACGATGCCGAACCCCGCGGCCTCGGCGCGCAGCGCGGCGGCGACGAAGGCCTCGCGGATCGCCACGAGGTCCATGCTTCCCGCCGGCATCGGCGCGGTCCAGCCTTCGCCGACCGGCGCCGCGGTGGCGCCGACGGTGTCCCAGGCGCTGTCGCCGCGCGAGGTGTCGGCGCCGGTGAGCGGGCCGGTGCCGTACCAGGGACGCGCCAGGCTCGCCTTGCGGCCGGCGTGCGCGAGCTGGATCGCGGGAACCGCGCCCTGCGAGCGGATGAACGCGGCGATGCGCGCGAGTCCCGGCACCTGCGCGTCGTCCCAGATGCCGATGTCGCCGTGCGTGATGCGCCCGCGCGCCTCGACGGCGGCGGCCTCGGTGAACACGATGCCCGCGCCGCCCTGCGCGAACTTGCCCAGGTGCACGAAGTGCCAGTCGTTCACCTTGCCTTCGTCGGCGCTGTACTGGCACATCGGCGACAGCACGACGCGGTTCCTCGCGCGCACCTCGCGCAGGGTGATCGTTTCGAACAGCAGCGGGGAAGCCATCGGCGCGGTCTCCGGGATCGGGGTGGCGCGCATTAGAGCATTCCCCGCGGGCCGCGCGGTAGACTTCTGCGAAACCGGAGGAGGGGAAGATGATCGAGCGATTGCCGGAGCTGGTGAACGGCGACCCCGCGATACGACGCTGGGGCCGCGACATGAACGAGACCTTCATGGTCGAGGTCGGCGGGGACCAGTTCCTGCTGACGGTGCGCGCGGGGACCATCGAGTCGGTGGCGAAGGGTCCGTTCGTGCAGCGCAGCTGGCGCTTCGCCATCCGTGCGAAGGCGGAGTCCTGGGCGAGGTTCTGGCAGAAGGTGCCGGAGCCGGGCTGGCACGAGCTGCTCGCGCTGCTGCGCCGGGGCGACGTCGCCTTCGAGGGCGACCAGCGCGTGCTGATGGCCTACCTGCTGTACCTGAAGCTGGTGCTCGCCGCGCCGCGGAGACTGGCATGACGGCTCGCCTTGAAGGCATTACCGGCCGTTACGCGCACATGCAGGTGGACGGCAAGCCCTGCCGCGTCTATTTCGAGGAGGCGGGGCAGGGCATCCCGCTCCTGTGCCTGCACACCGCGGGCTCGGATGGCCGCCAGTTCCGCGCGGTGCTGAACGATCCGGAGATCACTCGGCACTACCGCGTGGTCGCGTTCGACATGCCGTGGCACGGCAAGTCCTCGCCGCCCGCGGGCTGGGAGAAGGACGACTACCGCCTCGACACGGCGAACTACACCGGCCAGGTCATGACCGTGGCGCGCGAACTCGGCCTCGATCGGCCGGTGGTGAGGGGCTGCTCGCTCGGCGGGCGCATCGTGCTGAATCTCGCGTTGCAGCACGCAAAGGAGCTGCGCGCGCTGGTCGGCCTGCAGTCGGCGGCCTTCGTCGAGCGCTACTACGAGTCGGCGTGGCTGAACCACGCCGAGGTGCACGGCGGGCAGGCCTGCGGCGCGATCGCGTACGGCCTGTGCTCGCCGCTCAGCCCGGAGCACCACAAGTGGGAAACCGTCTGGCACTACATGCAGGGCGGGCCGGGCGTGTTCACCGGCGACCTGCATTTCTACCAGGTCGAGGGCGACATCCGCGGGCGCATCGGAGCGATCGACACGGGCACCTGTCCGCTCTACATGCTCACCGGCGAGTACGACTACTCGGCGTCGCCCAGGGACACCGAGATGGCGGCGGCGCACATCAAGGGTGCGAAGATGACCATCATGAAGGGCTTGGGGCACTTCCCGATGAGCGAGAACCCTGACGCGTTCCTGCAGTACCTGCGGCCGGTGCTTGACGAGATACGCACCACCACGCGCTGACGGCCTACTGCGTCGTTGCGCCCGAAATCTTCACGACTTCGGCCCACTTCGCCACTTCCTCGCGCAGCATCACGGCGAACTCCGACGGCGTGTTGCCGACGGGCTCCGCGCCCTGCTCGAGCAGGCGCCGGCGCGTCTCGGGGTCGCGCGTGGCGCGCACCACCGCCGCGCCGAGCTGCTCGACGACCGGCTTCGGCGTCGCCGCCGGCGCGAGGATGCCGTACCAGACCGCGAGTTCCACGCCCGGCACGCCGGCCTCCTTCATCGTCGGCACCTCGGGCATCAGCTCGGAGCGCTTCGCGCCGGTGGTGGCGAGCGGACGCAGCCGCCCCGCCTTCACGTAGGCGAGGATCGCCGGCACGTTGGCGAAGCTGAGCTGCACTTCGCCCGCCACCAGCGCGGTCAGCGACGGCGCGCTGCCCTTGTACGGCACGTGCACCATGTCGGTCTTCGTGCGCAGCTTGAAGAGCTCCCCCGAGAGGTGCTGCGTGGTGCCGGACCCGGCCGAGGAGTAGTTGAGCTTGCCGGGGTTCGAGCGGGCGAGGGCGACGAATTCCGCAAGCGATTTCGCCGGTACGTTCGCGTTGACGACCGCGATGTTCGGGCTCTCGGAGAACACCGAGACCGCGGCGAAGTCGCGCAGCGTGTCGAACGGCAGGTTGCGGTACAGCGACATGTTGATCGCCACCGCGGCCGTGTTGATCAGCAGCGTGTAGCCGTCGGGCGCCGCGCGGGCGACGAACTCGTTGGCGATGTTGGTGCCGGCGCCGGGCTTGTTGTCGACGATCACGTTCTGGCCGAGGTACTCGGCGAGCTTCGGCGCCAGCAGCCGCGCGTTGATGTCGACGCCGCCGCCCGGCGCGAAGCCCACCACCAGGCGGATGGGTTGCGAGGGCCAGGCCTGCGCGCCGGCGAACGGCGTAGTCGTCAGCAGGACGGTGGCGCAGAGGATCGCGGCGGCAAAGGGCGTGTGCACGTGCGATAGACTACTGCACTCCAAGCGCCTTTTGTCATCCAGGAACCCAAGCGTGAACGAACCGGTGGCCCACAGGCTGGTGGCGGGGGACGTCCCCCTCATCGACGCCGAACCCTATTACGAACCCGTCGGCGGCGAAGTCGCGCTGTTCGAGGCCGCCTACGCCAGCCGCGTGTCGGTGCTCTTGAAGGGCCCGACGGGCTGCGGCAAGACGCGCTTCGTCGAGCACATGGCGTGGAAACTGTCGCGCCCGCTGATCACGGTGGCCTGCCACGACGACCTCACCGCGGCTGACCTCGTCGGGCGCTACCTCGTGGTCGACGGCGAGACCGTGTGGGTTGACGGGCCGCTCGCGCGCTCGGTGCGTGCCGGCGCGATCTGTTATCTGGATGAGATCGTCGAGGCGCGCAAGGACACCACGGTGGTGATCCATCCGCTCGCCGACAGCCGCCGCGTGCTGCCGATGGAGAAGCTCGGCGAGTTCCTCGCCGCGCCACCCGAGTTCATGCTGGTGCTGTCGTACAACCCGGGCTACCAGAGCGTGCTGAAGGAGCTGAAGGCCTCCACCCGCCAGCGCTTCATCGCCATCGAGTTCGGCTACCCGTCGGCCGACCTGGAGGCGAAGATCGTCGCCGCCGAGGGCGGCATCGACGGCGAGACCGCCGCGCGCCTGGTGAAGTTCGGCGCCATGACGCGCAACCTGAAGGGCAACGGCCTGGACGAGGGCGCCAGCACGCGCCTCTTGGTGCACGCCGGGCAGCTCATGGCGCACGGCGTCGCGCCCCGCGCCGCCTGCGCCGGCGCCATCACGCAGGCGCTGTCGGACGATCAGGAGATGTTGGCGGCGGTGTCGGAGCTCGCTGCCGCGGTTTTCTAGGCACGCATGGTCGCTCGCCACATGCAGGGGCTGGATGCCCGGCATCACGCATGCCGCTACTTACGCTAGACAATACTAACGGAACACGGTAGTATCGGAACGTGATCAAGAGCTTCGCCGACAAAGTGACGGCGGCCGTCTTTGCCGGCGAGCAGGCGAGGAAGCTCCCGCCGCAGGTTCAGCATGTGGCGGCACGAAAGCTCGCGATGATCGATGCCGCAGCACGCATTGACGCCCTGCGGCTGCCGCCAAGCAACCGGCTGGAATTGCTGAAGGGCGATCGCAAGGGGCAGTACAGCATCAGGATCAACCAGCAATGGCGGATATGCTTCCGCTGGGAAGCGGGCCATGCCTGGAACGTGGAAATCGTGGACTACCACTGAGGAAAGAATATGGCGATCAAACGGGAAGATCTTCGCAGGACCGACTTCGCGGGCGTGGTGACCGGCCGGCGCATGGCGCCGATTCACCCCGGCGAAGTGCTGCTCAAGGAATTCGTCGAGCCCATGGGGCTCACGCGCTACAGGGTGGCGAAGGGCACCGGCGTGCCGCAGCGCAGAATCGACGAGATCTGCTCCGGCAGTCGGGCGATCACCGCGGACACGGCCTTGCGCCTTGCCCGCTTCTTCGGCATGGAAGCGCAGTTCTGGATGAACCTGCAGGCGCATTACGACCTTGAAGTCGCCGAGCGCGGGTCCCGCAGGCGCATCGAACGCGAAGTAACGCCGCTACAGAAAGCGGCGTGACGCCGTGTGAAGATACCGGCGATATTGACTGTGTTGATTATGCAGTGCCCATGAGGGAGTGAAACCGCCCTTCACCAGGCGCGAGCTGGAGGACCGGCTCGACGACATGCTGTTCACCGTGCTCTCCGCGCGTCGCACCGCGGCCGCCATCGCTGCCGGGCTCGCTCCGCTTTCCCGCACGCAGCAGGAATTCGCGCTGCACTGGGCGCAGGTGGCGGCGCAGAACACCGGCGAGCTCGGCTACCAGATGGCGGCGCAGGCGCCGCAGGCCTTCGCGCTGTTCGACAAGCCCTCGATGGAGCGCTGGGTGCTGGACGCGCTCGACGTCTACGACCGCGAAGGCCTGCACGCCGCGAGCGCGGCGCTGAAGGATTTCGGCGCCTTCCGCCGGCGCGTCGAGCACGAGCGCTCGGGCGTCGCGCTGGCCGAGGTGGCACGCACGCTGGAACTCTTCCTGCGCGGGCTCTCGGGCCGCTCGCTCGGCGTCGAGCCCTCCGAATCGGCTTGGACCGATACCGAGACCGTCTACCTGCCCGAACGCATCGACACGCGCGCCGCGCGCGAGGAAAATCGCCGGCTCTACACGGCCACCGCCGCGTTCCTCTGGGGACAGGCGCGCTACGGCACGTTCAACGCCGACCTCGAGGAGGCCACTTCATTCGCCGCAAACCGCGAGCAGGCGCTGCAGTGGATCGTGGTGCTGGAGGCGATGCGCATCGAGGGTTGGTTCGCGCGGCACTACGCGGGGCTTGCCGGACTCCTGCGCAACCTGCGCGAGCCCTGGCCCGCCGCTCTGGCGGCCGTTGCGAAGCGGCTCTCGGATTCACAGGCGTCTGTGGGTGACACCGTGGCCGCGCTGCGCGAGCTGCACCGCGACGTGCCGCCGCCGGCGCCCGCATGGGCCGGTACGCTGAAAGTATCGCGCGCGCGGCGCGTGCGCGAGGAGCGCATGGCGCGCGAGAAGCAGGACTTGCAGCGCGAGCTGGCCGCATTGCGCGAGGCGCTCGAGGGCGAGGGCATGAATGCCGAGGGGCTGGAGCTCGAGGCTTCCTACGACACGCTGCAGGTGGAGATGAAGGTGGATGGCGAGGCGGTGGAGCCGCCGGGCGCGGTCGAGGAGCTGGTGCAGTCCATGGTGCAGGACCATGGCGAGATGCCCGAGGACCTGCTGATGCCCTCGGGCGACGGGTCGTACGACGCCGAGGGCAGTCCGACGGACCGCGCGCCCGAAGCGCGCCACGCCGACGTGCACACCGAGGGCGCGCAGTTCTACCCCGAGTGGGACCACCGGCGCGGCGACTACCGCAAGGAATGGTGCGCCCTCTTCGAGTCGGACGTGCCGCAGGGCGACCCGAATTTCGTTCACCAGGTGAGGGAGAAGTACCGCGGGCCGATCGCACAGCTCAAGCGCCGCTTCGAGGCGCTGCGCGGCGAGGACCGGCTGCTGCGGCGCGAGGCCGACGGCGACGGCATCGACTTCGACGCCGTGGTCGAGGCCTGGGTGGACGCGAGGACCGGGCGCGAGCCCTCGGACCGCCTGTTCACGCGCCGGCGCAAGACCGACCGCAACATCGCCGTGATGTTCATGGTCGACATGAGCGGCTCGACCAAGGGCTGGGTCAACGACTGCGAGCGCGAGGCGCTGGTGATGCTGTGCGAGGCGCTGGAGACGCTGGGCGACCGCTACGCCATCTACGGCTTCTCCGGCTGGACGCGCAAGCGCTGCGAGATCTACCGCGTGAAGCGCTTCGACGAACCCTTCGGCGAGCCGGTGCGCGCGCGCATCGCGGGCGTGGCGCCGAAGGACTACACGCGCATGGGCGCGGCGGTGCGCCACCTGACGAAACTGCTCAACCGGGTGGACGCAAAGACGCGGGTCCTCTTCACGCTGTCGGACGGCAAGCCGGACGACTTCCACGACGGCTACCGCGGCGCCTACGGCATCGAGGACACGAGGAAGGCGCTGATCGAGGCGCGGCAGTCCGGCGTGCACCCTTTCTGCATCACCATCGACCGCGAGGCGCGCGACTACCTGCCGCGGCTCTACGGGCCGGCGAGCTGGACGCTGGTGGACGACGTGCGCAAGCTGCCGATGAAATCGGCCGAGGTCTACCGCAGACTCACCGCATGACGGCGGACTGGGGTTCGCTGGCGTTCCTCGCGGCAACCGCGCTGGTGGTCGGCGCCTTCATCGGCACCACGGGGATCGGTGGCGTGCTGCTGATTCCGGCGCTCATCGTTCCGGGCGGGCTGACGGTGCACCAGGCCGCGGCGACGACTCTCGCCAGCATGCTGTTCATCGGCGTCCTTGGCACCTGGTTGTTCCTGCGCCGCGGCACGCTCGATGCGCGCCTCGCGCTGCCGGTGTGCGCCGGCGCGGCCGGTGCGGGTTATCTCGGCGCCATGGCGGCGGGGCACATCGAGGCGCGTCCGCTCGCGCTGGTCATCGGCACGCTGATCGTCGTCGCCGGCGCGCTGATCCTGCGGCCGCCGCCGGTCCTGGCCCATGCGCGGGACGCGCGCGCCGAGCGCTGGCGGCTGGCCGGCGTCGGCGCGGTGTCCGGGTTCGGTTCCGGACTTTCCGGCGCCGGGGGGCCGATCTTTTCCGTGCCGCTGATGATCGCCCTCGGTTTCGCCACGCTCGGCGCGGTGGGCGTGGCGCAGGCCCTGCTCATCGTCGCGGCGATTTCCGGCTCGGTGGCGAACCTGCAGGCCGGCGCGGTGGACTTTCCCGCGCTCGCCCTGATCACGGTGTTCCAGCTGCTTGGCCTGACTGGCGGCGTGCGCCTCGCGCATTCCCTGCCGGTGTCGATGCTGCGCCGCGGGGCGGCGTGGCTGTGCATCGTGGCGGGCGCGGCGATGGCCGCGCGCGCGCTGCTCAGCGCGTAAACAGCTTGGCGAAGTCGTCGTCGGCGCCGAGCACGTAGCGCGCGAATTCGTCCACCGATTCGTCCAGCGTCTTGGGGGACATGCGGCAGGGCAGCCGGCCGGCGCGGCGCACGTTGGTCAATTCCACGATCACGTTGCCGGTGTCGTAGTCGCCGCGGATGATCGCCTCGCAGGGCAGCGAGCCCTCGACCTTGAAGCTGGCGCGCGTCACCTGGCCGAAGTCGTTCTTCGCCTCGGGCTTCAGCTCGAAGGGCACGCGCAAGGCCTTCAGGTACTGCTCGAGGCGCGCGATGTCGGGACCGATCAGCGTTGCCTTCACCGGCGATTTCGGCGTCACGCGAAAGCGGACGATCAGGTGGTCGCAGAAGTCCTTGCCCTCGATCTTGCGCAGGCGGATGTCGACGAAGCCGTCCGAGACCGTCACCTCGGGCAGCTTGCCGAGGTAGATGAACTCGTAGGGCTTGCCCGCGACCGGCTCGACCTCGTTGACCTCCTTGACGAATTCGGCAAGGTACTGGAACGCCGCTCGCAGGCTGAGATCGAGCGCGGCGTCCTGCTCGGCCTTGAGCTTCGCCTTGTCCACCTTCGGCGGCATCGCCGCCGCCTTCTTGCGCAGCATGTCGAGCGCCGCCGAGCGCCGCACCGAGGGCGAGCTGTCGTCCCCGGCGGCGGCGCCGCCGTCCTGCAGCCGGTCGAATTCCGCGCGCTTCTTCGCTTCGGTCTCGCCCCACTGGTCGACGGCTTCGCGCTTGCGGCGCTGTTCTTCCTGCTCCGCGCGCAGGTGCGCGAGTTCCTGCTGCTCGAAGTTCTGCGCGAAGTTGTCCAGGTCCGCAAGCAGCTTGTTGCGCTCCTTTTCCGCCTTCGCCGACTCCGCGGCGCTGGCGGCGGTGGGCACCGCGATGGTCTTCTCATACGCAGGCGAGGGCGCCTGCGCGGGGGCCGGGCGCGCGATGACCACCGTGGCCTCGCCCAGCGGTGCCGCAACCGCCGGCGGCGCGCCGGGGGACAGCGTCTTGTAGCCGCGCAGGTCGTTCGACATGTCGCCGGCGCGCGCATAGCGCTGCTCGGCTTTCTTCGCCAGCGCGCGGTCGACGATGATGTCGAAGCCGGCGGGGACGCTCGGGTCGACCTGGGACGGCGGCGGGTGCGGCTCGCCCGCGATGCGGTTCATCAGCGCGAACACCGTGGTGTCGCTGGGGCGCTCGAAGGGCGTGCGGCGCGTCAGCATCTCGTAGAGCAGCACGCCGAGCGAGAAGATGTCCGAGCGCGGATCCACCGGCAGCCCGAGCACCTGCTCGGGCGACATGTAGCGCGGCGAGCCCAGCGCCGTGCCGGTCTGCGTCATGGTGGAGGATGGCACGAAGGCGACGCCGAAATCCACCAGCTTGGCGCGCCAGGCCTGGTTGACCATGACGTTCGCCGGCTTGACGTCGCGGTGCACGATGCCGAATTCCTGCGCGTAGTCGAGCGCGTCGGCCACCTGCGCGACCAGGTCGGCGATGCGCTCGAAGGGCAGGCGCGGGTCCTCGCGCAGGATCTGCTGCAGCGAGCGGCCCTGCAGGATCTCCATCGCCATGTAGGCGACGCCGTCGTTCTCGCCGACGTCGAAGATGGTGACCACGTTCGGGTGGTTCATGCGCCCGGCGGACTTCGCCTCGCGCAGGAAACGTTCGCGCACCTCGGCCATCACTTCTTCCGGCAGGTTCGGAAGCAGCGTCTTGATGGCGACTTCGCGCTCGATCAGCGGATCGACGGCACGGTAGACGGTGCCCATCGCGCCGCGGCCAAGTTCCGCGATGACGCGATAACGGCCGAATGTCTTCTGTTCCATGGATGACGTGTCGCGGACGGGACGCCGACGGGCGCATCCGGTCCCCCAAACACCGTAAGCTTCGCCCATTCGCCGCCGCGTATCAAGGGGAACGGATGAAATTCAGGCGGGTTGCGGTTCTTGTTTCGACCGTCATTGTCGCCGCAAGCGGTTTCTGCTATGCGCAGACGCGCGCCGATCCAGGAGCGGTGCCACCTGCGCCACCCGGACGCAGCAGCACCCCTGTTGTCGCGCTCGGGCCAGCGGAACTCGCCGGCACACTGAAAAAGGGCGGCCTCGTGCTGTATATCCGCCACACCGCGACCGACTTCAGCCAGAACGACGCCAAGTCGAGCGGTCCGCAGGATTGCGCCAACCAGAGGAATCTCGTGGATCGCGGGCGCGCCGATGCGCGCGCCATCGGCACGGCGCTGAAACAGCTCGGCGTTCCCATCGCCCGCGTGCTGGCGAGCCCGACCTGCCGCACGGCGGAGACCTCGAAGCTGGTATTCGGGCGCGGGGAGCCTTCAGCCGAAGTGCGCGGCGGGCCGGTTCCGCCGGACGATCCGGCGCGCTATGCCGGGTTGCGCAAGCTGCTGTCGTCGCCACCGCCCGCGGGCGGGCACCTCGCCATTTCGAGCCACGGCAATCCGTTCTTCGGCGTGGCAGGGCCGCCTTACCTCGCGGAGGGCGAGATGGCGCTGGTGCGGCCGTTGGGATCCGACTTCGAGGTCGTCGCGCGCATCCGCGTGGAGGATTGGCCCGG
>SXGU01339947.1_pt1 | contig 28254 bp, 10 predicted proteins | sample 3174531 | NCBI WGS metagenome assembly SXGU01 (sample SAMN11356863, study PRJNA531348) | freshwater metagenome | isolation source: freshwater sample F1-140 | place: China: Fuxian Lake, Yuxi | collected 2017-12-25 | reverse complement strand
CTACGAACGCGGCGTGACACTCACCAAGACCGCCCTCCAAAAATACGCTCCTCACATCCAACGCTCCGACACCTTGCCCAAATGGAGCCTGACAATCCGCCCGCAATAACCGGTAGAACATTTCAGACCGGCTGCCTTAGCGCCTTTGCGTGAGACCCCTCTCCCCAATCCAAGGTGTTCCATGACTCCAATCCAAACGTGTCCGTCCTCCCTGAGCCTACGGGATTTTCTGGCGGGTGACGTGTCTGACGAGGAGGCCGTCGGCATCGAGCGCCATCTGGCGGAGTGCAGTCGCTGTTCGGCGTTGATGCCAGAACTGAATGCTCCGAAGTCGTTGGAAACCGCCATGCGGGCCGCGTCAGAGTTGAAGTGGCCTGATGCGGATCACGCTGTCGTGGCCAACCTGATTTCGCGGATCGAATCGCTCTCCGCGTCGCGTCAGGACACGAATGCCGAGCGACTTCAGGACACAGACGCCAACGACGTTGAATCCAATGCCGACGTCGATCTTCGCTTCCTGGCTCCCGCGCAATCGTCGGACGAACTCGGACGGCTCGGGACGCACCGAGTGCTGCATGTGCTGGGGGTCGGCGGCATGGGAATCGTCTTCGAGGCCGAAGACACGTTGCTGCAACGACGCGTCGCGCTCAAAGTTCTGCGTCCCGAAATGGCCGCACATCCGACCGCGCGGGAACGATTCTTACGCGAGGCACGAGCGATGGCCTCGATTGAGCACCCCAACATCGTGTCGATCCACCAAGTCGGCGATGAGCGTGACATTCCGTTTCTGGCGATGCCGCTGCTGCGCGGCGAGACGCTGCAAGCGTGGATGACTCGCTTCGGCCGCACACCTGCACCGCCGGAGTTTGTCGTCGCGGTCGGACGCGGAATTGCCGCAGGACTGGCGGTCGCGCATCGTCGGGGCTTGATCCATCGCGATATCAAGCCCGCGAATGTGTGGTTGGAAGAGGCTGAGGGCCAAGGGCTGAGGGGCGAGGGCGAAGGCAAAGACACTCCTGTCCAGCCCTTGCCCCTCAGCCCTCGGCCCTTAGCTCGCATCAAGATTCTCGACTTCGGTCTGGCTCGCCCCTTGGCGAGCCAGCAGATGACCCAAGCGGGAATGATTGTGGGGACGGCGGCGTACATGGCTCCGGAGCAAGCTCGCGGCGGAGCGGTCGATGCGCGAACGGATTTGTTCGCGTTGGGCTGTGTGCTGTATCGGCTCTGCACGGGGGAGCTGCCGTTCTCTGGCTCCGATGCGGTTTCGACGCTGCTGGCCATCGCGACCGAGCAGCCTGTTCCTCTGCGCGAGCGGAACCCGGCGGTGTCGGCGGAACTGGCCAAGATCGTGATGCAACTTTTGGCGAAACGGCCCGAAGACCGGCCGGCATCGGCGGGTGATGTCCTGCAGGCTCTGGCCGAGTGCTCTTCCGAGAAGACAGGAACAGCAAGTCTCACGCAAAGTCGCAAAGACGCAAAGGAAGGCAAGAGGTCGCTCTTCTTTGCGTCTTTGCGCCTTGGCGTGAAACCTGTCTTTCTTGGCCTGCTGGTCGCGTTGGGCGTCATCGTCATCGTGACGGATCGTGGCAAAGTTCAGATCGAGACGCTCGATGAGGACGTGCAAGTACACGTCGAGCAGAACGGCAAGCAGGTGCAAGTCCTCGACAAGAAAAACAACTTCGAGTTCCGGCTGCGATCCGGGACGTACTCGCTGCGGCTCGTGTCGGACAAGGAGCACGTTCGACTCGAGCAGGACACGGTGACGATCGTCCGCGGGCAGACTGCCGTGGCCCGTATCGTCGGAGCGACGCAGCAACCGGAGTCCTCGCTGGAGGACTGGCTCGCCGCGACCAAGCCGCTCCAGGGAATGCCGCAGCTTGACGCTGTGGTGAGCAAACTCAAAGAACTCAATCCGGACTGGGACGGCGTGCCGAAATCCTTTGTCAAACTTCCGGGCTTTGCGTTCTGGGACGACGACCCCACACATCCGGTCTCGGCCATCCGCTTTCACTCGAACGACATCGTGGACCTCTCGCCGCTGCGTGCGTTGTCGGATTTGACCAACCTCTCGATCGCCGGAATTCCCAAAGACGGGTTCTCAGACCGCGAATCAGTGACGCCCGGCCGGCTACGCGATCTAGCTCCGCTGCAAGACCTCTCACGTCTGACGACCTTCCACGTTTCGTTTCAACCGGTGCGCGATCTGTCGGCGCTGCGCGGGAAGCAGCAGCTTCATTCGGTGAGCCTGGACCGGACGCTCGTGGACGATCTCTCGCCGTTGGCGGAACTCCCGAAACTCACGGTGCTGGAAATCATCAATGCTCCCGTGCGCGACATCCGCCCGCTGACGGGCCTGAAGAGTTTGACGAACTTGGAGCTGATCTCCACGCCACTGACGGACCTGAAACCGCTGGTCGGCTTGAAGCTGACCAATCTGATTTGTAGCCACTCGCCGATCCAAGACCTTGGCCCGCTGGCCGGAATGCCGCTCGAGCGGCTGGAGTGCAATTACTGCCAGATCAATGACCTGACGCCACTGCGCGGAATGCCGCTCAAACAATTGCGTTGCGAAAACAATGAGGGCCTGACCGACCTCACGCCGCTGCGCGACCTGCCGCTCAAAGAGCTGTGGTGCGACATCAAGAACCAATCCAGCCTCGATGCGCTCAAAGCCCATCCGACACTGGAAACGATCAACGGGCAGCCGGCGGCGAAGTTTCTCGAAGCCGCGGCGGGGTTGTTGGGGAAATGAAGGCAGCGGTGTCACGCAAAGCCGCAAAGCCGCAAAGGGGGGACAAAGGGACGCATATCACACCGTCTTCCGCCCCCTCCTGCCTTCCTTTGCGTCTTAGCGCCTTTGCGTGACCCTTGCCTTCGTCCCCCTCAATCCGGCAACCCATTCACCACGCGAGTAATCCCATCCTTGATGAGTGCCGCCCCGAAGTTAATCAGCAACCCCAGCCGCTTGTCGCCCAGTCGCAGATAGGTCAGCAGTTGCTTCTTGTGTACCGGCGCGACGACCTCGACCGACTTCAGTTCGATGGTCACCAAGCTCGCGACGATCAAATCCGCGCGAAAACCTTCCTCGAAGATCATGTCGTCGTACACGACCGGCACCGCCACCTGCCGAGCGACCTGCAACCCAGCCTTTTTCAGTTCGTAGGCCAGGACCGTTTCATAGACCGATTCGAGCAAGCCGGGGCCGAGCTTCGTGTGAACGCGGTAGGCACAGTTCACGATGATTTTGGCGACGTCATTTTCGGTCATGGTGGGGTTCCTTTTGGGGCAGAGAAGAGGGTGTCACGCAAAGGCGCTAAGACGCAAAGGGGGGACAAAGGGAACATTGAAAGACAACGCTACTGGGATTGGAAACGAGTCAGCGCTCGCCTGATGTGTCTCTTTCTCCCCCTGCCCGCCCCTCTCCCGCCTTCCTTTGCGTCTTAGCGACTTTGCGTGAAAAAAATTCCCGAAAATCCGCGACAGGTTGCCGCCCGAGGCTGCGTAACGAAGTGCTCAACGGAGACTTCACAGCCCTCTGAAAGGCTCAATCATGTTGCTGACTGCTTGGAATCGACTGCTGCGATCCGGTTTCGTTTCGAACCGCCGCTCAACGCGACGCGCTGGCTCGCCGGTCGAGCGGCTGGAGTCCCGCACTCTGCCGACGCTGACGATCAACTTCGCGGCGGGAGCGTTGACGATCTCCTCCGACGGAGCCGACGCGATCGCGGTCGCCGCGAATGGCTCGAACGAGGTCACGATCAACGGCAACACGTTCAATCCCGGCAGCGGCAACGTGCTCGCCTCGGCCGTGACCAGCTTGAGCGCGACGGGCGGTTCCGGCAGCAACGCCATCAACGTCAGCGGAGTCACCGCCGCTGTGTTCACGGCCTTGACCAACGTGACGCTCGACGGAGCGGGCGGTGCCGACACGCTGACCGGTTCCGAGTTCGGCGAAACGCTGATCGGCGGTTCGGGCAACGATAGCCTCGCGGGTGGCGCAGGGAACGACACCTACCAGTTCGCCGCCGGCTACGGCACCGACACGATCACCGAAGCCGCCGCCAGCGGCAACGACACAATGAACTTCACCGGCGTCACGGCGACACTGAACGCCGGCACGTTCGTCGTCGATGCCGGCAGCGGCAACGTCGCCACGCCGAGCGGTAACATCGAGACCGTCGTCAATTCCAGCGGCACATTCAACGTGACCACGAGCGCCACGAATGCCGGCACGATCTCGATCAATGCCGGAACCTTGAATGTGACCGCGGCCGCGATCACTGGCGGCACGGTGTCGCTGGTCGGTGCCTCGACCCTGAACGTTACGAACGCAGCGGTAAGCGGCGGGACGTTGACCAACAGCAGCACGGGGACGATCCGCGGTTTCGGCACCGGCACTCTGGGCGGCACTGTGAGCAATCCGGCCGGTGGGCAGATTCTGGTGGGTAGCAACGACACGCTGGTGCTCAACGGCGGGGCGGGGAACAGCTACTCGAACGCCGGAAACATCGGCGTGAATTCGACGGGGAACTCGTCGGTCCTGCGGATCAATGGCGACGTGAGCCTGACGGGGGGCGGCACGCTGACGCTGTCGAGCAACGGCAACAACTTCATCCAAGGGACGGCCGCGACCAATCGGCTGACCAACGTGGACAACACGATCTCCGGAGCGGGGAATATCGGCAGCAACTTCATGGCGTTGACCAACCAGTCGATCATCAGTACCACCGGCGCTCTGAAGATTGACCCCAGCAACACGGGCGTCGTCAACAGCGGCACGCTGCGGGTCAGCAATGGCGGCACATTGACGTTGGAAGGTGGCTCGTTCGACAACACGGGAGGGCTGGTGCGAGCGGACTCTAGTGTCGCGGCCAGCACACTGAATGTGACGGGTGCCACGGTGACGGGGGGCACGGTGGAACTGATCGGAGCCGGTTTGGGAACCCTGAACGTTACGAACGCAGCGGTTAGCGGCGGCACATTGTCCAACAGCAGCACGGGGACGATCCGCAGTTTCGGCACCGGCACTCTGGGCGGCACGGTGAGCAATCCGGCGGGTGGGCAGATTGTGGTGGGTAGCAACGATACGCTCGTGCTCAACGGCGGGGCGGGTAACAGCTACTCGAACGCCGGGAACATCGGCGTGAATTCGACGGGGAACTCGTCGGTCCTGCGGATCAATGGAGACGTGAGCCTAACGGGTGGCGGCACGTTGACGCTGTCGAGCAACGGCAACAACTTCGTCCAAGGGACGGCCGCCACCAATCGGCTGACGAACGTGGACAACACGATCCGCGGAGTGGGGAATTTCGGCAGCAACTTCATGGCGTTCACAAACAAAGGCACCATCCGCACCGACCAGGCGGGAACGCTGACGATTGATGGGACGGGCGGATTCACGAATGAAGGCACCGTGGACGTCGATCCGACTCGCACTCTGGCCCTGGGTGGTGGCGACGTCATCGCGCAGACGTCGGGCAACACAGTTGTGGATGGAACGCTCAACGGCAGCGTGACTCTGACGGGTGGGACTCTGAGCGGCACAGGCACCGTCAGCGGCACGGTGACGAACACGTCGGGGACGGTCTCGGCGGGGAATTCGCCCGGGCGGCTGACGGTCACCGGCAATTACACTCAGGGAGCGAACGGATCGTTGGCCATGGAACTCGGTGGGCTGACTCCGGCGACCGAGCACGATCAGTTGGTCGTGAACGGCACGGCGACGATTGCGGGACGGCTCGACGTGTCCTTTGTGAATGGCGTGTTTCCCAATGTTCCCGACACGTTCACGATCCTGACGGCAACGACTCGCAACGGGCAGTTTGATGTGGTCGATGTGCCGAGCAGCCGCAACGGGGCGGCATTGGTGACGGACTATCAGACCGGGCGAGTCGATTTGCGGACGGTCAGCGATGTCGTGGATCTGCTGGTAAGCTCGGTGACGGGTCCGGCGTCGGCTGAGCCGGGGCAGGTCGTCAACATCAGCTACACCGTGCAGAATGGGAGCGACAACGTGGCCAGCGGCTCGTGGGTCGATTCGATCTACTTGTCGCAGGACGACACCTACGACGCGTCCGATTTGCTGGTGACTCGCGTCACGCACACCGGCGGCTTGGGGAGCTTGACCAGCTACACCGAGAACCTGACGGCGGCGGTTCCCGGTGTGCTCGACGGCAACTTTCGATTCTTGGTGATCGCGGATAGTCGCGGCTTCACGCCGGACATCGACCGAGCGAACAATCGCGCGGCCTCCACAGCCTTCCCGGTCACCATTCCCACATTGGACTTGGACGCGGTCTTCAACGGAACGATCGCTTCCGGTCAGGATCGCTATTTCCGCGTCAACGTGGCGTCGGGTGGCGATTTGTTGCTGTTGGCGGACTTCGGCGGTGCGGGTCGCAGTGAGCTGTTTCTGCGGCGCGGCGCGTTGCCAACCCGCAGCCTCTTCGACTTGGCGGCGTCCAAGGCGAACGTCGCTCGACAAGAACTGTTGCTGAGGGAGCCGCAGGCAGGCACATACTTCCTGCTGATTCACGGCCGCGAGAACGCGGGTGCCGGAGTTCCCTTCACGCTGCAAGCCCAAGACTTGTTCTTCCGTTCGATCTCGCCGGTGCGTGGCGGCAACAACGGTTCGACGACGATCACTTTGAACGGCGGTGGCTTCACGCCCGATGCGGTCGTGGAACTCGTCGCGCCGGACAACTCCACCCGCACTGCCAGCCGAGTCCTGTTCAAAGACGACAACACGGTCTCGGCCACATGCGACCTGACCGGACTCAGTCCCGGAGCCTATGACGTGCGAGTCACGTTCAACGGGACGACGCAGACGCTGGACAACTCCTTCACCGTTTTCGCCAGCACGAAACCCGGCCGAGTCGAAGTGACGCTCGACTCACCCAGCAGCATTCGGCCGAATCGCGAGGGAACGCTGACCGTCAATTACGTCAACGTCGGTGACACAGATGCCGTGGCTCCGTTGATCGATCTGACGTCTGATCGCGCGGAGTTTCGGTTCCCCGAGCGAACGCTATTCGCAGGGAACGCCATTCGAGTCGTGGGCATCAACCGCGACGGCGGACCTGCCGGGATTCTGCCTCCCGGAGCACGCGGCAGCATTCAGATCAAATTCATGGCGTCCGCTGATCCCACCCTGACTCTGTCGGTTGTGCAGCCGGAAGCTCTCTTCGATCCCGCTGCCGCGAAGGTGGGACTCCGTCCGCCCGGCATTGCCGACGACGCTTGGGACGCGATCTTCGCCAACTTCCTCGCCAATGTCGGCGACACGATTGGTGACGTTCAGAATGTGCTCGCCGAAAACGCCACCTACCTCGGGCGGCTGGGCGAGACAGTCTTCGATTACAACCAACTCTTGCTGTTTGAACTGTCGCAGGCCGACAATTTCGGCCGCCTCACCGATCGGTTTTTCCTCGGAGCGTTTGGCCGTGGCAGCGAAGATCCGACAGCGTTCTCGGCGGTCACGCAGCCCGGCGGGGAAGTCGAAATTCGCAGCGGCTCCCGTCTGCGATCGTTTGTGCCACTCACCGCGACCACGTTCACATCCATCGGGGCTGACAACGGCACGTTGCGGAAGCTCGGTGATAACTCGCTCGAACTGACCGAAGCGGACGGCTCGAAGCTCTTCTTCCGAGTCGATGGCAAATTCGATCACGTCCTCGACCGCAACGGCAACCGCTTGAACGCGAACTACACCGGCAACCGACTCACCTCGTTTGTCGATCCCGCGACCGGTGTCACCACCAGCTTCGTCTACAACGCACAAGGCCGCATCACGCAGGTCACCAACCCCAACGGCGACGTGACGACGTTGGCCTACGACGCATCCGGCGAGCACCTGCTGACGATCACCGATCCGATCTTGGGAACGCGTGCATTGACCTACAACACCGGGATCGGCGGACCGCGCGAACATTCCATTGCCTCGATCACGGAACGGGACGGGACGCAAACGCTCTTCGGGTATGACAACCGAGGCCGACTGACCAGCATCAATCCGCCGGACGCTCTGGGGACAACCACGTTCAGTTACGGCTCGACCGGAGAGGTGTTCGTCACCGATCCGGACGGCGCGACAGTGACGCAACTGCGAAATCCCCTCGGCGACATTGCTCAGACAGTTGATGCGTTGGGTCGAGTCACGCAAACGGTGTTTGACTCTCTTGGCCGAGCCTCGCAGGTCATTCTGCCGGGGCAGTTGCGGTTGTCGCTGACGCGCGACGCGCGCGGCCACATCGCCAGCGTGACGAATCCGCTGGGAGCCACGGTGCGGTTCACCTCCAACGCCAGCAACGGCGAAGTCACTCAAGTCCTCGATGCCAATGGCAACCTTTATCAGGCCACCCTCGATGCCAACGGCAACACGACGACCGTGACCGCGCCCGACAATTCGCAATTGCAGTTTGAGTACGATGCAGCCGGCCGAGTCACTCGCAGTGTCAACCGCCGCAACGAGGCGATCGACTTCACCTACGACCCCGATGGCCGGATCACTCGCAAACAGTTCCCGGACAGCACCGAAGTCAATTTCAGCTACGACCCGCGCGGCAACCTGACCTCGATGACCGACACGACTGGGACGACCACGTTCAATTACGACGTTCGCGATCGACTCATCAAGGTGACCGCACCCTCAGGACGGTTCGTGGAATACAACTGGAACAACCGCAACCAGCAGACTCGCCTGCGCGACGACACGGGATTCGAACTCAACTACGAATTCAGCCCGACTGGCCTGATGACACAGATCACCGATGGCGGCGGAAACACGCTGGTGAGCTACGACTACACTCCGCGTGGCCGGTTGCAAGAAATCACTCGTGGCAACGGCACCAAGACGACCTTTGGCTTCGATCTTGCCGGTCAACTGACCTCCGTGACCAATCTCGCGCCGAACAGTTCCGTGCAATCCCGCTACGAATACACCTACGACGAGCGTGGCTTGCGGACGTCCCAATCGAGACCGGACGGCCTGACGAGCTACACCTACGATGCGGCGGGAAGTTTGATCGGTGTGTCGCTCTCCAATGGTCGGACTTTGGCCTATCGCTACGACAACAACGGCAACCGCACGCAGGTCATCGACAGCGGCGTGCCGACGGCCTATGCGTCCAACAACGTCAACGAATACACGAGCGTCGGTGCCGCGACGTTCGCTTACGACGCCGACGGCAATCTCACGTCCCGCACCGACGCCTCGGGCACGACGACCTTCACCTACGATGCCGAAAACCGACTGCTCGCGATGAGCGGCCCGGCTGGCACCGCCCAGTACGTTTACGACGGACTTGGCAGTCGCGTTTCGGCCACACGCAACGGCGTGCAGACCAACTTCTTGAACGATTCGACCGCCTATCACGGCACGGAACTCGTCGAGTATGCCGCCGACGGCAGCGTGCGGACTCGCAACATCGCGTACTTTGGATTTGAAGGACGCATTGATGCGGCGGGCAATGAGTCGTACTTCGGCGTCGATGGCTTCAGCAACGTCACGCAACTCACTGACACCAACGGAGCGGTGTTGAACAGCTATAGCTACTTGCCGTTCGGCGAGGTGCTCGGCATGACCGGCTCGGCCGAGAATCCCTTCACCTACAACGGCTATTGCGGGGCCACCACCGAACCCAACGGCATGTATTACGACGAGGCACGCTTCTACGACTCCAACTTGGGCCGGCATCTGTCGGTGAACTACCTGTTCCAAGACAACCGCCCGATGAACATGGAGTGCGGCCTCTTCGACGCCGGCCTTGTGCCCGCTGGCGGAGCCACCATCATCACCGACCCGGGGGACGAGGGAGCCGGTGCTGGACCTGAGGAGCCTGGTAAGAAGCCACCTCAAAATGAGCCGGAGCGAGACGACGGCGACGATGCTGGAGATGATCCCGACATCGACGACCGAATTGGTTCAGAAGAAGACTTCCGAAGGGTTTTCGGCGAACTTTTCGACGAGGACACGCAGTACGGTGATAACACCCCAGGGCCACTGAGCGCGTTTGAATATTTCTTCCCAAACGAAGACGATGAAGATCCCCCCAGCATTGAGGAAATGACCGAGTTCGCGGACTCCGTCCTGAACGAGGGCGATTCGCGGAGCATCGAGGACCGAGTACGCGACCGCTACTTCAGTTACTACGAGCACTACTACTACACTCTTGATGCGGCAAATATTGATCTGGGCAGAGGCTACCTGGAGCGCCTCTATTCTCAATTAGTTGACTGTATCGTGGCAGGGGGCGACCACGATGATTGCCTTGACACATTTTACGAGGCCGTCGAATCGCGGATTCGCGTTGTCCGTCCGACCGATCCCAACGAAATCGTCGGTCCGGCCGGAGTCGGTGCTGAGGCGTTCGTCCGTGAGAACCAATCGCTCGGCTACACGATCCACTTCGAGAATCTCGCCGCGGCGACCGCTGCCGCGCAGGAAGTGGTCATCACTCAGCAGCTTGACGCAGACCTCGACCTGACGACGTTTGAATTCGGTGACATCACCATTGCGAACTCGATCATTGACGTGCCAGAGGGATTGAACTCGTTCAGCACGCAGTTCGACGACACCGCGGTATCGGGGCTGTTGGTGAACATCACGGCCGATCTCAACCTGGCGACCGGATTGGTGACTTGGACCTTCACGTCCCTCGACCCCGACACCGGCGATTTGCCGGAAGACCCGGAAGCCGGCTTCCTGCCGCCGAATGTCACCGGCCCACAAGGCGAAGCCTTCGTGACGTACTCCGTGCGCGGCCAGTCGGGACTGCTGACCGGCACGCGCATCGACGCGCTCGCGACCATCGTCTTCGACACCGAAGCGCCACTCGCCACGGCCGCCATCTTCAACACGATCGATGCCGGCGCGCCGACGTCGCTTGTGACGGCCTTGCCGGCCGAAACGATCAGCGCGGACGGGAGCTTCACCGTCGCCTGGACCGGGAACGACGATGCCAGCGGCACGCCCGGTTCCGGCATCGGACTGTTCGACGTGTTCGTCTCGGACAACGGAGGCTCGTTCCAGTTGTTCCAGGCCGCGACGCCAGGAACTTCGGCCACGTTCGCCGGCGAGTTCGGACACACCTACCGATTCTTCTCGGTCGCGACCGACAACGTCGGACACCGCGAAGACGATCCCGGCGTCACCGAGGCCACGACCTTCGTCAACACGGCTCCGGTGGCCGATGACGAAACGGCCGAAACGAACGAGGGCAGCGCGGTCATCATCAGCGTCCTCGTCGGCGACACCGATGCCGACAACCACACGCTCAGCGTCGCCACCGTCACACAACCGGCGAACGGCATGGCGGCCATCAATGGCAACGGCACGATCACCTTCACCCCCGCCGACAACTTCTTTGGCGAGACATCGTTCAGCTACACGCTCAGCGACGGCCACGGCGGTGCGGACACGGCGATGGTCACAGTGACCGTCAACTCGGTCAACGACGAGCCGAGCTTCACGAAAGGCCCCAACGAAATCGTCGCTGAGGACACGGGGCTGCACACCGTCGCGAACTGGGCGACTGCGATCTCGAAAGGCCCCGCGAACGAATTCGCTCAGACGGTCAGCTTCGTCGTGACGAACAACAACAACGCCTTGTTCTCCGTCCAGCCAGCCGTCTCGCCAACCGGCACGCTGACGTTCACTCCGGCCGAGGATGCGACCGGTACGGCGACGGTGTTCGTCCGGCTGATGGACAACGGTGGCACGGAGAACGGCGGCGTCAATGTCAGCGAGTTTCAATCCTTCACGATCACCGTCAACGATCTGCCGAAGCCGGAATTCCATCCCGTCACAATCACGCTCACCGCCGCGAACGCGAACACACGTCTGCGCGTCAACGCGGCGAACTCGCACGTCGAACTGGTCCATGCGACGACGAACGCTGTGCTGCTTGATCTGACTGTCGATGCTGTCACGCAACTGACGCTTAACGGCGGACGCGAGGACAATCGGCTGACGCTCGATTTCACGAATGGCAATCCGCTGCCGACTGACGGACTGTTCTTCAACGGCGGTTGGCAGCGTCGGCGAGACAACCTCGTGCTTATCGGCGGCTCGTTCGATTCGGTCACTCACACGTTTGCAAATCGGCACGACGGGGCCGTTACGATCGACGGCTCGACGATCACCTACACAGGGCTGGAACCGATCACGGACAACCTCACGGCCGTGGATCGTGTCTTCGAGTTCGCGGTGACGAACGATTCAATCACACTGGCCGATGCGGCGAGCGCCGTGAACGGACGGTTGAAGCTGAGCAGCACCCGATCCAGCGAAACAGTCGAATTCGCCTCACCCACCGGGTCGCTGACGATCCGCAGCGGTGTCGGCAACGACCGCGTCACCGTGCGCAGTCTCGACAACCTGTTTGTCAAATCGAACGCGACGCTGATCATTGAAGGAAGCGGCGGCAACGACTCGCTGGATGCCTCGCGAGTTTCCAAGGCGGTGACTCTTCGCGGTGGTTCGGGCCGTGACGTGCTGTTCGGAGGTTCGGCGAACGACGTGCTGGAAGGGGGCAACGCCCGGGATTTGCTGTATGGCAATCGCGGCCACGACACGCTGTCGGGGGACGCCGGCAACGATTACCTGCGCGGTGGAATCGGCGACGATTCTCTGTCCGGCGGCGCGGACCACGATTCGATTCGCGGTGACGCCGGCTCGGACCAACTCTTCGGCGATGCCGGCCGTGACACGCTGCGTGGTAACGCGGATGCCGATCTCGTGTTCGGCGGTGCGGACAACGATTTCCTCACCGGCGGTTTCGGCGACGATAGCCTCAGCGGCGGTGGCGGCAACGACCGACTGTTCGGCACCGAGGGCGTTGATCGAATGCGTGGCGATGGTGATAACGATTCGCTTCGTGGCGGTTCCGGCAACGACATCCTCTCCGGTGGTCTCGGCGCGGACACGGTCAAAGGAGACTCCGGCACCGACCGCGTGTCCGGCGGAAGCGGCGGCGGCCCCGATGCCGGCGACGACGTGCTCCGCTTCAATCACGTCAACGAAATCGACGAAGCCTTCGCCCTCAGCGACGACTGGACATTGATCGTTTGAACTTCGGTTGATTCAGCCGATGACGAACACGGTCATCGAACGCGGGCCGTGAGCGCCGATCACAAGCGATTGCTCGATGTCAGCGGTCTTCGAGGGGCCGGAGATGAACGCACCGAAGCACGGCTTATCGAACGAGAGGCGACGATAGGCTTCGTGCATGTTCGGCACGATGTCCTTCGCCGAGACTACCAGCGCGAGATGCTGGGCGATGAAGTAGATCGCCCGCTGCTTCACGCCGTCGTCGGTGACCCACACGGCTCCGTTTTCGGCGACGGCGAATTGACCGGGCAGGATCGCGAAGTCGATGTCTTCCGTTGCGTGAGGGTCTTCGATCTGCGCGAGGTCCGTGTTGCCGTGAACTCCTTCGACCAGCGAGACCGTCTTCTTCGCGTCCCGCCATTCGGGCAAAGCGGACAACTCAGAGTTCAGGGCCGCCGTATCGGCCACCATGACCGCTCGGCCGCCGACCGATTCCAGGACCGAGGCGAATTGTGCTCGCACATCGCTGAACTGAATCCACGATTGATCGAGGCTTGGCAACGGAGCATCGGGCAGGTGATGCCGACGAATGGCGGAGAGGATGGTGGTCTTGGTGTTGGTCATCGTGTTTTCGGCTGTCGCGACAAAAAACGGTACTACGGCTGTCGGCCATCGGCTCACGGTGGTCGGCCGGTCAGAACAGGACGCGGGTTTGCAGGAATTCGAGCAACTCGCGCAGCCAAACGTAACCTATCGAGCGGCGGCCGCAATCCAGTTTGGCGATCACGCTGGAACCGGGGCGCAGATCGGGGATTTCTTTCGGGTTCAATGTGACCCTCGCGAAGGTGGAAAGTTCTCCGTCTTGATCCAGATCGGTCGCGAGGTTCACCGTGTCGAGCGTCGCGGAATATGTCGTCTTCGGCGACATGCGAAACAGAAATCGTACCGGCAAACCGTTCGCCTCTTTGGCGGCGGCTTGAGCGGCGAGGACATGCCGCACATGCCGGTCGGGGATGCGCAGTTCAATCTCCCACGGACCCGTGGGATCGACGACATGCATCAGCAATTGACCTTGCCGCACCGGCCGTGACTCCAGTGAGCGGATCAAATCCCAGCGGACGACCTGCCCGGCGAGCGGAGACCGCAGCGTCAATTCGGCGACGCGGCGATTCACGATTTCAAGTTGGCGATTGAGGCTCGCAATCGCCTGCTTGAGTTCTTCTTCGTCTGCCGCGAGTTGCCCGGCACTCGACGAGTTGGAACCGCGACGTTCGGGATCGCCACGCGAGGCCCGGATGGCGGCCAATCGCGCGTTCGTCGTCGCGATTTCTCCACGAACACGCTGCTCTTCGAGATCCAGTTCGGGATTTCGCATCACGGCGAGTGACTCGCCTTTCGCAACCTTCGCCGCGTTGCTGACGGCGACCTGGGTGATGATCCCATCGTCCGGAGCATACACCGACCGGCGTCGACTCGGTTGCACTTGGCCGTGCGCTTCCAATTCCAAAGTGGCGGGAATGAGAGCGAGCGCGAGCACGGCTCCGGCGATCGAAACCGCGATCGTTCGTACTCGGCGCGACCGAGCCAGCGCTTTCCATCGCAGCAAGCGGCCACTCAGACCATGAGCCTCGAGGGCTGCAGCATTTGCGAGTGCGATCGCCGCATGTCGGCAAACTTCCGTGACTCCGTCGAAATCCGAATTGAGCGATTCGGTGCCGAAGGACTCCAACACGACTGCACCGCAAGCACCCTCCCACGAGCCGGGCTTCGGGCCGAGCGGCTCGACACGCACACGAGTTGCCCCCGACTCCTGCAAGTACACCCGCGCGGCGTCATGCATCTGATCGGCGGAATTCCACGGCAACGATGTTCCCTGACGACGGACTTCGGACACAAGCTGTTCGATCGCGCGACTCGCGTTCGCACGGCGATTCAAGTCTCGGACAGAGGTCGCGGACTCCAATCGAAAGCCGGACTCGTCGGCCAACATCACACTGACCCGATCGAGCCGCAGCGCCGTCGCCCCGTCATTGGCCAGATCGAGCGCGATGCGCCGGCGATCCAACGTCGAGTGCAACGTCTGACACAACCCAGCAACGCGATCCCGCTCCGCCGACACCAAAAACATTCGCGTGAGCTGACGACCTCGATGAAATTCCACAATGACTGCTGCCACTGCCGCGACGACGTCGGCGATATTTTCGCCTCGTTGAACCGCCGCCTGCAACCGCACATCGAGCGCCAATCGCAATGACGGCGCGACCGACACGCAGGCGATGCACCGAGCAAACTCCGTCGCGTTCGGCCAGCGGCCACCGACGCCGGGCGGGACGATCACTGTTCGATCCGTTTCCAATCGCCCGACCGGTTCGACAAACGTCGCGATGCGATCCCGGTCCGAGTCCCCTTGTGTGTCGAAGAGCAGTGACACACTCTCCTCGCGAATAGACCACGCAGCGACACTGTGCGCTTCCAGAATGTCGGCCAACTCACCCAGCACCTGACCGTAGTACTCGGAGGGTGCCACCAGGGTTCGCCCCAACGATTCGGCGTGCACCAACAGGCCATCGACGCGCAAGATCAGCGAAGCGGAACGGACGACAGGCTCGGGTTGACTGGGACTATTCATCACGGCTGCCGAATGCTCGATTTCAAGGTCTCTCCTCAGTGGCGGAGAACGGTAAACCGTTGTCAGAACGGATGCGAGCGGTCGTGAGGAATTCCAGACTGCCGGCTGTTTCTGCCGGAGTTCTCGTGATTGGTGGATCTTCCCAGTCTCCGTAACTTCGCCGCATCCCCCGGACTAACGGTGTTCTTCCGCTGCAAGGTTTCCCTGTCAGTTTTAATCCGCAGAATCGGAATATTTTCTCCAATCGTCAAAGTCAACCGCCGATTCTTAGACGGTGAGATAGTCGCGGTGATTGCGCGCGAGCGTGTGCGCAGTTTCCGCGGTCGAAAGATTCGATGAGGTAATCCCCCTTCAAGTCCCGGAAATGACACGGATGAGCGTCCGCCTCCGAAGTAGTCGATTGACAACGATGCCGTGCCGATTTGCGGTTCGGCGTGCGGCATCGTTGTTGATTCTTTCAGCGACGCTGTCGGGATTCTTGGGTTGCGCGTCGTACGAAACCTACACAAAGACGGCTGGCAACAACACCAGCGAGATCGACGCCCTCACAGCGGACGCCGAAAACCCCATCCCAGAGGTCTACCAGGCCGCGTACTCCTCCGCGCCCATCACCTCAAAATCGCTGCGGGACGGCCAAGAAATTCAATATCGCGACGTCTCTGTCGGCGAAGTCTTGCGGATCGCTCTGGAACACTCGGAAGTTCTGCGTGAGCTAGGTGGCACGATTCTTAGAACTCCGGAATCCATCCGGACACGCTACACGGCTGGCTTGCAGCAGACCGATCCGAGATTCGGTACGCATGCCGCCTTGAGTGCGTTCGACGCACAGTTCAAGGGATCGGCGATGATCAACAACAATGACCGCATCTACAACAACTCGTTCTTCGCCGGCGGCATTAACTCCTACCTACAGAACCTGGACGAGTACAAGGCCGAGCTTTCCAAACGCGCGGCCACGGGCGCGCTGTTGGTCTTCCGGAATGTGACCGAATCCGATCGAAACAACGCTCCCGGCAACTTGTTCATCGGAGCGTGGAGCCACTACACGGAGGGCGAAGCTCGGCAACCACTGCTGCAAGGTGGTGGGTTGCAGTTCAATCGTATCGCTGGCCCTGGCAGCGCGCCGGGCCTTTACAACGGGATCCTGATTGCCCGCGTCAACACGGATATCACGCAGACGGATTTTGAGATCTCCGTACGAGACTACGTCAGCAACGTGGTCAACTTGTACTGGGATTTGTACTACTCGTACCGCGACTTGGACGCTCGTCGTCGAGCCATGCATGCCGCGTTGGAATCGTGGCGAAAGGTGAAGGCACAGGTGGAAGCCGAGGGCCTCTCGGCCTCGAAAGAGGCTCAGGCTCGCGAGCAATACTACCGCTTCAAACAAGAAGTGGATGACTCGCTTTCGGGCCGGCTGCTGCAAGGCACTCAGTCGCGCAACGGCAGCACCGGTGGAACACTTCGAGCGAACGGCGGCGTGCAAGTCAACGAGCGGAGATTGCGGCTGATGATCGGACTGCCGATCACGGACGGTACCCTGCTGCGGCCGTCGCAAGAACCGGACGAAGCCGAGGTCGTCTACGACTGGGAAATCCTCATGCAAGAGTCGTTGGCTCGCCGGCCAGAGTTGCGACGTCAACAGCTCAAGGTCAAACGTCGCGAGATGGAATTGTTGGCCGCGCAGAACTTCATCATTCCGCAATTGGATGCCGTCGGTCGTTATCGTTTCCGAGGCTTCGGCGACAAACTGATCCAACACAGCGGTAATCAAGGTGGTGGCAAACCGGCCTCTGCGTTGGGCAATCTCGCCACCTTTGAACATCAAGAATGGATGCTGGGCCTCGAGTTCTCGATGCCGATCGGTTTCCGCCAAGGTCATGCGGCCGTGGCAAACGCCGAACTCGCGCTCTGTCACGAACGGGCCATTCATCGTGAACAAGAGCGCGAGGTTGTCCACGACCTCAGCAACGCGCTGTCCGACGCAGTCCGGGCTTATGAGTCGTGCCAAAGCAGCCTCAATCGTTACATCGCGTCCCGAGAAGTCATGCTGTCGCTGGAAGCCGAAGAGAAGAACGGCCTGCCCATCGACATCGACCGCATCCTGGATACGCAACGACGCGTTGTTGAGGCCGAGATTCGTTATTACCAGTCGCGAACCGAGTACGCCGTTTCTCAAAAGAACGTGCAACTGGAACGGGGTGCCCTGGCTGGTGAGAATGACCTCTGGATCATCGATGGGGTTGATTCGTCGGCCAGCGGATACCAGCCGATGACACTGCCGAATCGGGTGCCTCCCGCACCGGAACCGGCAGTCAACGATGAAATGCCGACGCCTCAAACCGAGGGTGCCAATCGGATTCCCGACGTGAATTCGACTGTCGAACCTGGTTCGGTGACGGAGCGTTCGGCCGGTTCGACTCCTGCCGAAAAGATGGCGCTGGCCAAGTCGCTGATGCGGCAAGCTCGCCAAGACCTGGCGAGGGGCGATGTCACTGCGGCTCGTGAAAAGGCTGAGCAAGCCGTCGGCGTCGATGTTGCCTATTCCGTCTTCGATGAACGCCCGGAGCAACTGTTGACGGAAATCGACCGTCGAGCAAACAACTCCGGCGAAGAGACACTGGATGCTCCGGGCCTTGCACAGTCTCACAAGCCGACCAAGCCTGCCGCGACCACGAAGACTCAAGCCGTCTCTCCATTCGCCGAGGAAGTTCCAACGGACGAGGACGTTCCCGAAACGAAACAACTGGCCGAGACGGCGAAACTGCCGTCGTCTGTCAACAACGACAAGCAAACCGCTCAGCGTCTACTGAAGCAGGCTCAGATCGCCGCCAGCAACGGTGAGTTGGAGCACGCGCGGTTGCTCGCGTTGAAAGCCAACGAGCTCAATGTCGCCTACGACCTCTTCGAACTTCGTCCGGAGCAAGTGTTGGCTCAAGTCGATCGAGACTCGCACAACCAGACGACCGCGAAGGCAATGACCGCCGCGAAAGAGCTGGACTCCGCATCACCGGCATCGGCGACGAAGCGCTCGGCCGATTCGACTTCCGTCGACAAAATGACGATGGCCAAGTCATTGATGCGGCAGGCTCGGCACGACCTCGAAAAGGGAGACCTCGCCTCGGCTCGTGACAAGACTGAGCAAGCCGCCGACATCGACGTTGCCTACTCCGTCTTCGATGAACACCCGGAACAACTTCTGACGGAAATCGATCGACAGGAGAATGACGGAGCCAATGGCAAACCGAGCACACGAAACCTCGCAAAGACGCCAATGTCGGACAATCAGGCCGCCTTAGATGTCCCCACCACGAACTCCGTCGACAAAATGACGATGGCCAAGTCGCTGATGCAGCAAGCTCGGCACGACCTCGAAAAGGGAGACCTCGCGGCGGCTCGTGACAAGGCTGAGCAAGCTGCCGGCATCGACGTTGCCTACTCCGTCTTCGATGAACGCCCGGAACAACTTCTGACGGAAATCGATCGTCGAGCAGACAACGGCGACAAAGACATGCCGCGCGCTCAGAGCCTCACTCAGACTCGGAAACCGACCATGCTAGCCGCGACCAAATCGACGGGACTGCCGTCGTCGGTCAACAATGACAAGCAACGAGCTCAGCACCTGCTGAAGCAGGCTCAAATCGCGGCCAACAATGGTGACTTGGAGCAGGCGCGGTCGCTCGCGCTGGAAGCCAATGATCTGAACGTTTCCTACGAAGTGCTCGAATTGCGTCCGGAGCAAGTGTTGGCTCAAATCGATCGTGCGTCCAACAAGAAAAGAATCGTGAAGGGCAATTTGAAGGGCAACTTGAAGGCGAAACCGAGTCCGAAAGTGTCGCTGCACTCCGCACCGCCTGCTGACAAACCCAAGACAGCCGTCAAACAATTCCCCGCGACGAAAAAGGTGCGGCCGACTTCCGCCAAGATCGACATGGTCCCAACTTTGGAGCTCGATGACTCGCCCAATGAACCACGAGACAATGGAGTGATCTCAGTGCCTTCCGCACCCGATCTTGATGAAGCCATGCCCGTGCCGCCGGAGCCGGCCGTCGATGAAGCCTCGGCGATGCCGCCGCCGCGGCGAAACTTCGGCAACGCGCTGCTCGTGCCTTCTGCGTCCGATGATGACGACGAAGTGACGGATGAATTCTGGGACAAATAGCGACTTGGCGTTCGCTGGCATTTTCCGCATCGCTCTCAGACGATCCTCGCCGAAGAATCTGTTTCCTGCGACGAGGAGCATCCCATGCGTTGGACTGTCATTCTCACGGTGTGTTTGGTGTGGTTGAGCGCACAGCAGGTACGAGCGGATGATCCGCCGAAGTCGCTCGACCCGAGGCTGAAGATCGAACTCTTCGCCGAGCATCCGCAAATCGTCACGCCCACCGGTCTCGACGTCGATCATCGCGGCCGAATCTTTGCCATCGAGAGCAACACGCACTTCCCGCCCGAAGGCTACAAGGGACATCCAAGCGATCGAGTGCTTGTGATGAGCGACTCGGACGGTGACGGCAAGGCGGACAAGATCGTCGTCTTCACCGACGGACTGAAGTTCTCGATGAGCGTCGCCGTGCGGCCGCTGTGGTTCCCCGTGAGCGGCAAGGCGCTAGCCGCCGGTGATTCAAAAAAGCCCGACGGTGATTCCGCGAAGCCACCGGCGGCTAGCGCCGTGCCGCTCACCTCCGTTTACATCGCCACACGCCGCGAGATCTTTCTCTTCCACGATGACGACGGCGACGACAAAGCCGATCGCAAAGAGTCGATCGTGCATCTCGACACGGAGGGGGATTATCCGCACAACGGGCTGGCCGGGTTTGCGATTGATGCGCTCGGCTGGATGTACTTCGGGTTCGGCGAGAACCTCGGAGCCGACTACAAGATCATCGGTTCGGACGGCACATCACTCAGCGGTGGGGGCGAGGGGGGGAACATTTATCGTTGCCGGCTGGACGGCTCGAAGCTGAGCCAGATCGCGACTGGGTTTTGGAATCCGCACGCGAGCTGCTTCGATGCGTTCGGGCGGCTCTTCACCGTGGACAACGACGCGGACAGCCGTCCGCCGTGTCGGCTGCTGCATGTGATTCCTGGAGGCGATTACGGCTACCGCTTCCGCAACGGCCGCAAGGGACTGCACCCCTTCACCGCCTGGAACGGCGAGATTCCCGGCACGCTGCCGATGGTCGCGGGGACCGGCGAAGCACCCTCCGGCATCCTGGCCTACGAGTCGGACGGACTGCCGGAGGAGTATCTGGGCAACCTGCTGGTGACCAGTTGGGGCGACCACCGCATCGACCGCTTTCGTCTCCAACCGAAGGGCACGTCGTTCACGTCACTGGCCGAACCGCTCATCACCGGCGGCGAGAATTTTCGCCCGGTCGGCCTCGCGACCGCTCCCGACGGTTCGTTGTTCTGCACCGATTGGGTGCTGCGAGACTACAAGCTGCACGGCCACGGACGAATTTGGCGGATAACAACAAAGGAGCCACGCGCTACCGCACCCATCGAATTAGCTTTGCTCAATAACCTTTCGTTCGTTGGATTGGAGATACAACTAGATTCACGACGGTGCGATGTCCGCAGGCATGCTATGAACTTGCTTTTGCAACGAATTCCCAAGGAAGAGCTCAACAAATGGAGCGGCCGGTTGTTCGTGGACGCCAACCGGAGTGACCGGTCAATCGCCGAGGTGATGTTTGCAGTCGGCAAAGTCCTTCAACCTCTTGCGGATTGGCTTCAAACTTTGGCTCCTGACCATCGGGCAAACAATCCGTTGTACGATTGGACCTTTGCGACACCGCCAGTACCCAGGAAGACGACGAAGCAGCACGCCGCAAAGCAAAGAGAGAGGCTCTTGGATTTGGGTAGCAAAGGAATTCCGACCTCTGAAATTGCTCAGATCGCTACTGGGAAGTCAGCGTTTGCGGTCGATGAGTTGGACGTGATTCTCCCATTCCTTGCAACGAAGAGATTAGAACCGGGAGACGATTACCTGCGAGCCGTCCTTGCGATCGACGATCCGTTTGTTTTTTCGGTCGTCGTTTCCGCGATGGCTGCACAACTCAAGCAAGACGACTTCTCAAAGTATCTCATCCCCGATGCTACTCCTGACGTGAAAGCGAGTGCTCCGCGCGTTCGTCAGGCGATGTTGCTGGCGGCTCGGAAGCAGGCACCGCGGGAAGACCGGTTGCTGCGAGTCGCGCTCTCGGACCACGACCCGGACGTGCGGCGGCTGGCGGTGCAGTGGGTGGCCGAGGAGAAATTGACGGAGTTGCGGCCGTTGGTGGAAGGGATGTTCGGCCCCATTCGGGAGGGCATTGCGCGGGAGGGGGAGGCTCCCGCCGAGCCGGGTCGGGGCAAAGACCTCAAATCCGCGCGTGATCCTCGTCCTGGCTCGGCGGGAGCCTCGCCCTCCCAATCGCGTGCGATGACGCCCGAATTGTTTTTGGCGACGATTGCCGCGTTGGAGATGCTCGACGGCAAGAAGCCCGAAGATTTTGACAAGACGCCGGCCGAGCAATACGTCGTCCCGCTGCTCAAAGACGAAAAACGCTCCCCCGCCGTCCGAGCACAAGCCCTGCGACTCGTGTCCCCCACCGACAAGTCGCTCGACGCGCCGTTCTTCGCCAGCCTGTTGAAGTCGGACCACGAACCGTTGCGCGTCGAAACGATTCGCACTCTGCAAGCCGCCAGGCCTGACGTGTCGGGCGAACTGCTCCGAGAACTCGTGGCGAACGACAAGCTCGACGTTCAACTTCGAGCGGAAGCACTCGTTGGCTTGGCCGCAGTCGCCAAGGCCGAACCGGTCGACGGGCCGAGCCGAAAGTTGCTGAAATCGTTCTTGAGCAACAGCAGCCTCGTTCCGCTGCGATTCGAGGCCTTGCGAGCCGCTCGGCCACTGATTGGCACTGATCCCGAACTCCGCGACAGCGTACTCGACATCGCGAAAACGCTGGTCTTGCTTGCAGACAGCAAGATTGCCGGTGACTTGGCCGATCAAATCGCACTCGTAGCCGCTCAATCCGATCTCGACATGCCGCAGTCGATCAAGCTCAACACCAATGAGCAGCCGAAGACGCGCATGGAATGGATGGACCAACTCGCGCGCGGCGGCAACGTCGATCCCGCAGCCGGCCGCCGAGTCTTCTTCCATCCCAACGGCCCCGGCTGCTTCAAGTGCCACATCGTCGATGGCCGAGGGGGCCGAGTTGGTCCCGACCTGTCGCGAGTGGTCGGGACAATGAACCGTGAGCGATTGATCCAGTCGATCCTCGAACCGAGCCGCGAGATCGCTCCGCAGTTCGTCTCGTGGACGTTCGAGCTGAAGGACGGCAAAGTCGTGACCGGCATGGTCGTCCATGAGAACGAAGGCAAAACCATCGTCGGCAACGCCGAAGGCCAACTGATCGAGATCAAAACCATCGACATCGAGACGCGCACGCCGCAGAAGATTTCCGTCATGCCCGAAAAGCTGGCCGAACGGATGACGCTGCAAGAGCTGCGCGATGTGATCGCGTTCTTGGATTCGCAGCGGTGACTTTGGAGTGCGGCGACCTGAGTCGCCGCTTTTCAAAACGCTCAAGTCATCCGAAACACTCCACCAAACTGATCGACCATGTTTTTTGAAAAGCGGCGGCTTGGGCCGCCGCACTCCAAGGTGTCTTCCCTCGTTCCGATGAGGCTGTCATGTTGAGTTCCAAATTCTGGTTGGTCAGCGGTTCGATCCTGGCCGGCTTGGGGGTCGCGCTGGGAGCGTTCGCGGCTCATGGGGTGGATGCCGTCTTGAAGTCGGTGTACTCCGAGACCGACATGCGGACGATCGCCGGGCTGTCGGTGCCGGCGACGTACAAATACCTGCAAGACTTCAAAACGGCCGCCGAGTATCAGCTCACGCACTCGCTGGCGTTGCTGGTCGTTGGATTGCTGGCGAGAGACGGCTCGCGACGGTCGTTGACAGTCGCGGGCTGGTCGTTTCTCGGCGGGATCGTGTTGTTCTCCGGCAGCTTGTACGCGCTGGCGCTGACGGGTCACCGAGTCCTGGGAGCGATCACTCCCCTTGGCGGCGTGTTGTTTTTGATCGGCTGGTCGAGCTTGGCGGTCGCAGCGATGCGACTACGATTCGCGAATGTCCAAGATTCAAATCCCAATGTCCAAACAATGACCAAATCCCAAAATCCAATGAACCTCTGACCCAATAGTTCTGCACCACGTTCAGGTTCGCCTTTTGGGAATTTGGACATTGGTGTTTGGGATTTCCTTGGTCATTGGAGCTTGGGCCTTGGACTTTTCCGACAACCGTGTTACGAGTCCTGATCTCTTCATTGTCACCGGAGTGCTTCATGGAGTTTCGTCAGATCGTCGCGTATCACGGACCGAATCGTTGGTCGAGTGTGCCGACGTTGGAAGTGCTCGTGGACTTGGGAATTCTACGAACGTGGCGGTCGAGCGATGATCCGTCGGTGGTCGCACGGCTGTTGTCTTGGCTGCCGGCATTGGACGATCCACCTCAGCAGGCTCCGTCGCGGGGTGGCGACGCACCGGCGCAAGAATCGTTTCACAAACTCGCCAAGCACGGGTTGCCGCTGGCCGACATGCTGCGACGAGTGACCTGCGTGCTCGAAGCCGCTGCCGGCACGCCGCCACAATACAGCCGTTGCGAGGAGGTTGATGACGGTGCGGCCTTTCGGCTGACGTTCGAGTTCGAGGAGGAGTCGCTCGGCCGAGCCTGTTTGGAAACGGCGCGGATGTGTGTTCAAGCGGCATTGTCGGACGCCCCCTTCGACTCGTCGGCGGAGCTTCGTAAGCTGGTCGATCTGGCGGACGACGTGCGGCTGGGGCCGAGCACGCGCGCGATCTTACGAGCGGCGGCGGCTCGTGGCCTGCCGTGCCGGAGACTGACGGACGGCAGTCTCGTGCAGCTTGGCGAGGGGGCGAAGCAACATCGCATCTGGACCGCCGAGACGGACGAGACCGGTTCGATTGGCGAAGACATCGCTCAAGACAAAGAACTGACGAAGATGCTGTTGCGGCAAGTCGGCGTCCCCGTGCCGCAAGGCCGAGTCGCCCAGACCGCCGACGAAGCGTGCCAGATCGCTCGTGAGATCGGCTTTCCGGTCGTCCTCAAACCGCGCGACGCAAACCACGGCCGAGGCATCTCGTTTGATCTGATGACTTGTGAAGGGATCACCGAAGCCTTCGATCATGCGCTGGGCGAAAACTCAGCCGGCACGACCGGCGTGATTGTCGAGCAGTTCGCGCGCGGGCCCGCTCACCGGTTGTTGGTTGTCGGTGATCGGCTGATTGCGGCGACTCGCGGCCAAAGCGATGTCGTGATCGGGGACGGTCGCAGCACGATCAACGAACTGATCGACGAGGCGAATCGCGACCCGCGACGCGGCGAGAACTACACCGACAAGCTGGACACGATGGCTCTCAACGAAGCTGCGGAGTTGAGGCTCAAACGCAAAGGACTGACACGTGAATCGGTCCTCGAAGTCGGCCAAGAAATCATCGTGTGTGTCAACGGAGATCTGACGACCGACGAGACGAGCGAGGTCCATCCCGCCGTGGCAGAGCGCGCGGTGCTCGCCGCACAAACCGTGGGCTTGAACATCGCCGGCCTCGACGTTGTCGCGGTGGATATTGCTCGCCCACTCGAAGAACAAGGGGGCGTGATCATCGAGGTCAACGCCGGACCCGCCCTGTCGATCCATGTCGAGCCGCTTTACGGGCATCCCCAACCGGTCGGTGATGCGATCGTCGAATTGATGTTCCCTGGCGGCGAGGATGGTCGCATCCCCATCGTTGGCATCGCGGGCGGATCAGAAGCCAGTCAAATCGGCCTGTTGATCGCCGGGCTGCTGCGCAAGCTCGGCCGGCGAGTCGGCATCGCGCTGGGCTGTGAGATTTCCGTAGACGGCCAACGTCCGTACGTTCTGCGCGGTTCGGATCAAGATCGCATCCGCTCGCTGTTGCTGCACCCGCGCGTCGAGGCCGCAATCTTCGAAAGCCAATCCGAAGAGGCGCTCGCGATTGGCTTGGGCTGTGAGCGTTGCGACGTCGCCGTCCTCACGAATCTCGCCTCAGCCAACGCTGAGACCTTGATCGACGGAGTGCTGCCGCTCGTTCACGCCGTCCCGCCCGAAGGAGCGGCCATCATCCCCGCCACCGCGCCGCACATCGATCAACTGCTCTCCGCCTGCCGAGGTCACACGCTGCTGTACTCGACCGAAGGGGAAACGGCTCGGCTGCGAGATCATCAATCACGCGGTGGCCGAGTCGCCTTTTTCATGCACGACAGTTTGATCCTCGGCACCGGCCCAAATGCGTTCTTTCTGCCGATCAAGGGGATTGAGTCTTCCGGCCCCATCGTTCGCGAGCATCTGCTGCCCGCAGTCGCCGCCGCCTGGTCAGCCGGAGTTCCGGTCGAACTGCTGCGAGACATCCTCGCGCGGACGGGGCTGTGAGCGATCTGCCGGGGTAGCACGACGCACCAGCGAACGGTTTTCGAGAATTACAAGAACCACTCGCTGGCGCGTCGTGCTACCCCGGCTGACCGGCCTTGAGTTTCGTTTCGACCTGCTGAATCTCGTCACGCAACTTCGCGGCACGTTCATAGGCCTCGTCCGTCACCGCCGCTTGCAGTTCCTTGCGGAGCTTGATGAGCCGAAATTGCTCTTGGCTCGACTCGCTGGTTTGGTACGGAGCCTTGCCGCAATGCTGCGTGTCGTCGTGAATATTCTTGAGCAGCTCGTTCAATTCGGTCTCGAAGACCTCGTAATCGTGCGGGCAACCGAGCCGCCCGTTCGCTCGGAATTGGCGGAAGGTGATGCCGCAGTGCGGACAGGCCAACTCGTCAACGGCGTCCAGAGCCTCATCCGTTGCGCCGCTCGCCAGGACATCCTCATCCGACTCTTGATCCGACTGCAAATACTTCTGAGCACAGGTCTCGCACAGATGAAGCTGTTGCACTTCACCTTTGCGAATCTCCGTGATGTGCAGAGTGGCAGGCTTGGAACAGCGACGGCACTTCTTCATCATGTCACCCGTGAGTCTTCGCCGCTGGAACTCCGTTGTCGTGAAACGTCACTGCGCGGCGGCTGGATTCTAGTCGTCACCTGAGGTTGGTCAAACGTGGTCGGTGAGTTGGGAGGATTGCAAATTGAAAATTGTAAATTGCAAATTGCAAATTGAAGAGCAAGACGCCGTGCAGTCACGCATGGACTCGTCCGCCAATTTGCAATTTGCAATTTACAATTTGCAATTTGCAATCCCCAACCTCCTCAAGACGCGGCTTCCTTGAGGACACCCCATGCCGAACCATCTTCCCGACTTCGACACCTTTTGCCGCATGGCCCAGCAAGGCGATCTGGTGCCGGTGTACCGGCAGTTGGTCGCCGACACACTGACACCCGTCAGCGCGTTCTGCAAGTTGCAGTCGGGTTCGTGTGCGTTCTTGTTTGAAAGCGTCGTCGGCGGCGAGAAGATCGGACGCTACAGCTTTGTCGGCACGGATCCGTTTCTGCGTTTCGAGGCGTTTGGTAATGAGGTCTCGCTGACCGAGTGCGATGCGAGCCTCAACTCGGCTGGCGAGCCGATGGGCGTCAGCCCTCGGACTGTCCGGGGGCTGACGCTACCCGGCTCGCCAGGCACCAATGAGACGGAACGAAAAGTGAAGTCTGCTGATCCACTGAAAGAACTCGAATCGCTGATCGCCGGCTATCGAGCCGCTCCGCATCCGAAGCTGCCTCGTTTCTGCGGCGGAGCGGTCGGCTATGCCGGCTACGACATCGTCCGCTACGCCGAGCATCTGCCGAACGCGCCGCGCGATGACCGCAAGCTGCCCGACATGTCGTTCGCCTTCTACGACCGCATGGTCATCTTCGATCACGTCCAGAAGACGATCCTGGTCGTCGCCCACGCCCGCGTTGGGCACGTTTCCAACGTGCCCGCCAAGGATGGGCACGTTGAAAACGTGCCCCACGATCGCGGCCGTCTCCAACAGGCTTACGATGCCGCCTGTGCCGCCGTCGATGCCACTTGCCAGCAACTGCAAACCGGCAAGGCGGAACTGACGCTCAACGACATCACGCTGACCGGCGAGCCGCAGTTGGCTTACCAATCGAACTTCACGCAGCGCGAGTTCGAGGCCGCCGTCGAGAAGTGCAAGGAATACATCGTCGCCGGCGACATCTTTCAAGTCGTCATCAGCCAGCGACTGCAACTCGAAACGAAAGCCTCGCCGCTCGACATTTACCGCGCGTTGCGCATTGTGAACCCCAGCCCATTCATGTTCCTGCTGAAGACACCGCACACAACGCTCGTCGGCAGCTCGCCCGAAATCATGGTCCGCGTCGAAGACGGCGAAGTCACGATCCGCCCGCTCGCCGGCACACGCAAACGTGGAGCCACCGACGAAGAGGACAAACGGCTGGAACAAGAACTCCTCGCCGATCCCAAAGAACGGGCCGAGCATGTCATGCTCGTCGATCTCGCCCGCAACGACGTCGGCCGAGTCGCGCGGTATGGCACTGTCAAACTCAGCGACGTGATGACCGTCGAGCGTTACAGCCACGTCATG
>SXGU01179957.1_pt1 | contig 28269 bp, 15 predicted proteins | sample 3174531 | NCBI WGS metagenome assembly SXGU01 (sample SAMN11356863, study PRJNA531348) | freshwater metagenome | isolation source: freshwater sample F1-140 | place: China: Fuxian Lake, Yuxi | collected 2017-12-25 | reverse complement strand
GTGACGAGCACGATACCGTGGGGCATGTTAATGAGTTCATAAAACGGCAGCTTGATAAAGTCGGGCATGCCGACATTGGCCAAGTTGAAGACCATCCGCCCCTTGTCGAGGATACGCAGCACGACCCCTTCGCCGTGCAGCATGGGGATGATCGACATGCGGACGTCGATCTCACGGCCGGCGACGCGGAGTTCGATGCGGCCGTCTTGCGGCAGACGTTTCTCGGCGATGTTCAGCCGAGCCATGATTTTCAACCGCGTGATGATCGCCTTGTAGAACTGATGGATCTCTTGCGGCACAGGTTGCACGCGGAGCAGACCGTCCACGCGATACCGAATCATCAACCCTTTGTCGGCCGGCTCGATATGCACGTCGCTGGCCTGTTGAGCCAGCGCTTCCAGCAGCAGTTCGTTGACCAGCCGAATGACCGAAGCTGCCTGTGCCTGCTGAGCTAACTCGCTGTCCGCGCGAGCCACCTCGGCAAGGTAATCGGCATCGACATCCTCACCACGCTGCGCGACCAGTTCGTTGATCGTGTCACCGCCGACGCCGAGATGCTCTTTGATGAGCCTCACCAGATCATCGCGCCGCGTGAGCACCGGCTCCAAGCGGAAGCCGCTGAGCGAACTCAACTCGTCGAGCGCTTCCAAATCAAACGGGTCAGCGGTCGCGATCTCGACACGTCCATTGTTTCGTCGGAGTGGCAGTAGCGAGTGACGGAAGATCGCCGTCGTCGGAAACTTGGCGAGCAACTCTCGGTCGACTGGAAAATCATTGAGTTCAACGAATCGCATTCCCAGTTCGTCGCCGAGCGCACGCAAGGCTTGCTCTTCAGTGAGCATTCCCTGCTCGACGGCCATCTGATCGACTCGCTTGCCGCCCGCCGTTGCTCGGAGCGTTTCCAACTCCGGCAGGCTGAGCAGCCCGCGATCCATGAGTAAGTCGCCGATGTCCATCTGAAGAGACCTCGTTTGAGGCGTGAAGGAGCCAGTTGGAATTCATTTTCCGCCACCCCCGCTCGTCGGGGTGGTTCCGACGCTTATGCGCTACGGTTGCGGTAGTGCAGAGGCGCGGGAACCACTGGGACAAGCCCAAGTGGCGGGCATGATACCGAAAGTCACCGTTCGATCGGCGATCGGGACGGGAAGATTGGCAACGGCCAGTCAATTTGTCGTCGCCGGATTCCGGTCGTAACTCCGTGGGGCAGGTTTTCAACCTGGCGTTGCTCGTCCCGGCACTCAGGCGAGCGGGGCGGCGTCAGCCCCCCGGTTGATTTCGCCGACTTCCAGAGAACCGGGGGGCTGGCGCCGCCCCGCTCGCCTTAGCGGCTGCCGCTAGGTGGGCCACCGCTACCAAAGGGCGAACCGCTATAACGGCTCGACCGGCTGCTGTCGGAGCCTCGATCGCCACCAAACGAACTGCCTCCAAAGCCACCGAACGGAGGCATGAATGGCATCCCTGGCGTGAACCCTCCCGAACCGAGCGGTGGAGGTGAACTCGATCCGCTGCTGCTTGACGAACTGACACGTGAAGACGACGAGGAAGAGGAAGACGAAGATCGAGCAGACGCATTTGTTTTGATCTTTGAGTACATCGCGCTTAACGCCGTTTGCACGGCCGCCGAGTTGCTCCCTTTGATGTCCACAACTCGCACCGTGCGATTCGCGGCACGGGCGTCGTCATCGACCGCTTGCACGAGCGCTTCGATCTGGCGGAACAGCGAATCGCTGGAAGAAACAATCAACGTATTCGTGCGGGCGTCGACGCTTAGCGTCAACTTGATGCTGCGGGCCTGTTGTTGACCGCCGCGACTGCTGCCACCTCGACTACTTCCGCCGCCACCCATGAGCATCGCGAACGGGTTTGGCTGCTGGCCGGGCTGTTGGCCTTCGGGTGTCATGTCGTCTTTGTAGATCTCGCGAACGATGGCCGCGACATCTTCCACTTCCGCGTGCTGCACTTGAATCCGATGCGGAGTGCGATCACGAAGTTGGTCCGGCAATTCGGAAGCGTCGAGGACTCGCAGCATCGCTTCGACTTCGCGAACTTGATCGGCCGGGCCGGCGACGTACAGGGCGTTCGAGCGCATGTCCGGGATGATTCGCAGCGTCAACGCACCGGCCATCGCGCTCGACAAGCCTGTTGCGTTCATCAGACTGCGGCCCATTGAACTCATGCCGCCGGTCAACTCGCCAAGCATTCCGGTTGAACTGCTGGTGCCGGACGAGACAGAACTGGTCGGGAAGAGCCGTTCGAGCATCGCCGCCGTTTCGCTAGCGTCGGCCGAGCGGAGATAGAAGATCGTCCAGCGCGGCTTCGAGGGGGTGGCTTCCTGCATCAGTTCGATGAGCCGTTCCATGTCGTCCAGTGCCGCTTCATCCTTGGACGTGATGACGAGGTTGCCTCCGCTGGAGAAAACTCGAATCGGTTCGCCGTTCTCATCCGTGGCGGGCGTCTCTGCCGCGGGTTCGATGGCCTTTGGAGCAGTCTCCGTTTTGGGCACGGCTTGCGCTTTCCGAGCCGCTTTCTTCTTCTTATTCGGGTTGGCCGGTTTTTTCTTGGCCTTTTTCGGTGCCGCCGGTTCGTCGACTTTCGGTGTCTTCTCTTCGAGCAAGCTGACGGTGAAGACGGCGGCTTTCGTCGCTTGAGCACGCGGCTGGGTGATTGGCGTCGAGTCGACCTTCGGCGCTTTGCGTTTCGCACTGGTCGGCTTGTCCAATGGGACGTCGCCTTGCGGTCGGCTGGCGGCTCGCGGAGGCCGAGTCGTCTCCCGTGACGGCGCGGGCTGATTGGAACTTGGTGCCGCCGACGGGACTCGCTGATCACGAACCGGCTGAGAATTCGACGGAACGACAATGATCGGGTTTGAGTTCTTCGCTCCCCAGAACTGCTTCAGCATCTGTGAGAACTCTTCTGGATCTCGGCCACCTAACGGGATCGTGCGCACGTTTCCTTTTTGCGGATCCCCTTTCAGTGCGTTCGGGTCCATCTGCGTGAGCAACAGTTTGATTTGATTCACCTGGTCGTTGGTGCCGCGAACGATCAATCCATAACCGGTTGGATGCGGCGTCATACTGGGAGCAGCATCTTTTTCCGCGGCATACAAAGCCTGCAACGTCGCGACAGCCGTCAGCGAATCAATGCGGCCGGTCGAGACCACGGCCACCGCAGCTCCACCCGAAATCCCTTCGCCGTCGAGCTGCTTGATCGTGCGTTCGATTTGCTCGTGCTGAGTCGGCGTCGCAAAGATGTGCAACCGACGGGCTCGGCCGTCTTCGTTCACGACGCAACCGGGATAAAGCACGTTGAGCGTCTTGGCCACTTCCTGCACATCGGCCGTCTTGGCCGTGTAGACATGCAGGTACGGCTCACGGCTGCGCGGGCGACGGGTCGAGCCGGGCAGCTCTTCGACATCGATGGTTTTGAGTAACTCGTCGATGATCTTGAGTTCGGGAGCGTTCGCCGTGACGAGCAGCCGATTGGTGCGCTCGTCGGAACTGACTTGCACCTTCGGCTTGGTGTTCGTCGGCACGGGGATGATTGGACGACCGTCTTTGTCGCGATATTCGCTGCTCCGGCCGTCGTTACCATAGGAACGAGACCTCGAACCTTCCGCGACCGATTCGACGCCCCGTTGCAGGCCGAACATCGCGCGAACTTTGTCTTCCGCTTCCAGGGCATCAATGTGTTTCAGTTCGAACGACTTGAAGGACAGGTCGGTCGGTGCGGCATTCAGCCCGACCAATAACTCGTGAATCCTTTGCAGATTCGAACCTATGTCGGTGACGCTGATCGCGCTCGATCGCTTCAGGGCAGTGACTGAGCCTTGCGGACCGATCAGTTCCTTGGCTTCCTCGGCAGCTTCCTCGGCGGTGATGTTCTCGATCCGGAGGATGATATTCATCAACTCATTGCGGCCCCGCTTGGGCAAGTCGGACACCGTCACATGCGGGACCAGATTGGGGGGGACTTTGTCGTCGATGTTGACGACGACCAGGAACTGATCGCGGCGGACGAGCACATAGCCCTTCTGTAGCAGATAGCCGTTGATGACATCCAACGCTTCGGTCGCCGTGTATTCCTTGTCGTCAAAGTAATTGAACGTCCCCGGAGGGACGACGTTGAGGTCCAGCGTCAGCCCCGCAAGTTCCGCAAACGTCTTGAGCACGTCAGCCCACGGCGCGTGGCGGAAGTTGAAGGAAATTTTCTCGGGCTTGGGAGGCTCTGCTTTCGCGGCGTCTCCCTCGGCCGGCTTATCAGACGTGAGCGACGCCGTGATCGCCGCAGACTTCGCCGAGGCGTATTCATCGGCCGACTTGCCGAAGGACACAACTGGCTTACGCGGCTTGTCGTCCCCGATCGCTTGGCTGCTGACCGCATCAGGATCCTTCAACGGAGTCGTCAAACGCGCAGGGTTCGACGCGCTGGTGCTGGGACCGGCTGGCTTACTGGCAGCGCCCGCATCGGCCGCCGGTTCTGGACCTTTCATCGCCGTCCATTGCAGTTTCTGACCATCGGTCAGAACCGCGAGTCGTTTGTCTTCAAACTCTTTACGAAGTTCGTCGAACTTCGCTCGGATGTCTTCCCCGCCGCCGCGATTGAATCCCTGCTCACGCATCTTCTCCATCATTTCGCGTGTCCGCTTGCTGGACTCATCACCGATCGCTTTGAGCTTCGCGACTTGCTCTTCAGTCAGCTTCAATTCGCTAGCGACGTCAGCGCCACCGAGTGCGCTCACTCCACGTTGCTGCAAGGCCATTTGGCTATACCGGGTGAACTGCTCCGGCGCGAGGATCTTCTTCAAGTCCGCATCGGCTTGCAGACGTTGCTCCTCAGAGATCTTGGCAGACTCCGCTAGCAAAGCCGTTCGCTCGTCTTCGGAGGCATCTCGTATTTTCCCAAGGATGTCGCGAACACGGGTGTCTTCTCGCAGTTTGTCGCGGAGTTCGCCAATCTTGGTTTTCTGATCGTCAGTCAGTTTCAGTTCTTCAGCGGTCGAATCCCAAGTCAATATGCTGATGGTCGGACCGCCAAAGCCACCGCCGCCTCCAAAGCCGCCACCGCCAAAACCTCCAGGAACGCCGCCACCACGACTGCCTCCCCCAGGGCGCTGAGCCATCGCCAGGGACGAGGCGACCAGCGTGACGACCATCGTCAACACAATCACCCATCGGTGCGAAAAGAATTTCATGGCGTTGCTCACTAGCAAAGAAGGAAAGCAACCGGCGACCGCCGAAACCGGCCGCGAGCGGCAGGATGCTACCCTTGTCGGGAATCAGAACTCAAGAAGTCGTCAGAATCATCGGCGGAGTCGGGGACTCTGCGGTGACAATAACCCTTGTCACGGTTGGTCGGCACTTCCCGCCGGGGACTGTGTTGAATCTTCGTGATGAACCGGCAAAATCGGCCGAAGATGGCGTCTGATTCGGTCATGACGCCTCGGAGGCTGACTGTTGCCCCATCGCATGGGTATCTTGTGCCCGCGTCGATAGAACTCCAGTCCGTCGGAATTGGCTCGTTTCGAGGAGTGTCTGACCATGAAGCGCCGAGCTTTGGGAATTCGCTGTGCGAAGCAGACAGCTCTCACGCTAAGCCTGTTGGCCGGAATCTGCACGACCGGAATGGCTCAAGGCTTTCGGAGCGGTGGATCTCCCGGCGGCGGCATTCCCTCGCCAGAAGAATCGTTCCGCCGGGTCGACACGAACGGAGATGGGGTGATTGATGGCGGCGAAGTTCAGCAGGTCGACGGTATTCGACGACAGTTTTTGACTCAAATGGGAATTGATGGCTCGCGCCCAGTAGGCCTCCGCGAATACACGGAGAAGCGAGAACAGGCGATGCGCAGCTTTGATCCCCAACAATTCCGCCGCCCTGATGGCGGAGGCGTCCCACCAGGCGGCGGCGGTTTTCCGGGATTCAGTGGCCCTACAGGAGGCGGCGGACCTCCGAGCTTTCCGTCCCGTTCCGAATCCGATCGGGGTGACGGACGGCGTCCCGATGAACCCTCTCGAGATGACCGCCGCGACGACCGAGAACGGGGCCGCGATGAACGCCGTGATTCATCCAGTTCCAGCAAGTCCTCGAAGAAGTCCCCCAAACCCAAGGAACGAGTCACCAAAGACCTCCCCGCAGACTATCGCGAGAAGGACAAAAATGGCGACGGGCAGATCGGCTTGTACGAGTGGGACCGCAAGGCGTTCGCGCAGTTCTATGCTCTCGATCGCAATGGCGATGGTTTGCTCACGCCAGATGAATTGATCGCGGCCACAAAGAAGAGTTCCCCAAGCGACAAAACGTCCTCGAAGTCCGCCACAACAACTTCAATCGTCACACCGTCTGTAGACACCAAGAGTTCTTCCAGCACGAGCGACGCCTCCAAGCCGAGCGATTCGTCGTCGATGAAGTCTGCGAGCACCACGGCGACGACCGAATCGTCGCCCGGGATCAAATCCTTCGTGAGCCTCGACAGCAACCGCGATGGTAAATTGAGCGAGGACGAATGGCGTCGCTCGCGAACCGCACGCGGGAAATTCGAGAAAGCGAAGATCGAACTCAAATTTCCCGTCGAGCAAACTCTGTTCGTCGAGTTGTACAACAAGGTCGAGGCTCAGTAGCAACTGCCTCGAACAGGATGACCGCGTGAGCCTGCTGACATTAGGCGTGGAAACCTCCGGACTGATCGGAGCCGTCGTATTGCGTCGCGACGGCGAGACCATTGAATCGGTGACGCTGCAGCAAGCAGGTCGCCGTCACGCGCAGACGCTGGTCTCCGAAGTCGAAGCCTTGCTGCGACGAGCCAACCTGACGGCGACGCAGTTGCAGGTCGTCGCCGTGAGCATCGGCCCCGGCAGTTTCTCCGGCCTGCGAGTCGGCGTCGTGTTTGCGAAGACATTGGCTTATGCGGTCGGTTGCCGATTGATCGCCGTCGATACATTTCGCGCGATCGCCGCCGCCAGCCCGCGAGATATCACTGAAGTCTTCGTCGCCTCCGACGCTCAACGGGGTGAATTGTTCGTGGGACGATACTTCTGTGCGGACTCAGCAAGCGTCTCCACCAGTCCGATTCGACAAGGCGACATCACCATCGAATCCGCCGACACCTTCTATCGGCGAGCCGGCGGGATCGCAGTCAGTGGTCCCTCGGCGGCAATTCTGCCGCCAACGCTGCAGGTTCTTGCACCCGAATTCCATCTACCACGAGCCGAATACATCGCGGCCTTAGGCGAGCAACAGGCTTTGGCAGGCGAGCAATCCGACCTGTGGGGACTCGAACCGTTCTACCTCCGCCGCAGCGCCGCCGAAGAAAAAGCCGCCTCGTGACGCCGGGTGTGCGAGCACAATGGCAGGTCACTTTGCTCGTAACTATACTCCCGCGCCGGTTTCGCTCGTCGTATCGGAATCACCGATCAGTCGCCGCAGGGACGGCGGCGTTCACAAGATGCTGCGGCAATGAATGGCCGCCGAAAACTTCACAGGAGTTTGAATCATGGCCTTGTACGAAATTGAAACCAATGCACACATTATGATCGGCTGGGCCGACTCGCAAGAGCAGGCCGCTCAAATCGCGAAGGAGCATTATCCCGGCGAAGATGTCGTCCGCCTGACCAAGCGGCCGCGTGACATTTGGGTGATCTCCAAGCGACTGCTCGGCATCGCCGGCAACGCCGAGCCTTGCGATGTGGCTCGCGACTGTCTCTCCCGCGCTCACGGCGACAAGGTGCATGCCATCCGCCTCTATATGCTCGATACCGGCTCGGATCTGCATGAGGCTCAGCGGGCGATAGAAACGAACATGTCGCTCGGTTGGTGAAGCGGAATCTGAGATTTGAATTCGGAAATCTGCCGCCCGGTCGTTCGCACGACCGGGCGGCTTCGTTTTGTAAATCCTACTTTGTGAATGATTCAGAACGGCTGCGGTTCTCAATGCAACGGCTCACCGCAACACTGCGGCAGTGATTGCGGATTGATTCGGAACATCAGATGGCTCACCAAGATTGAGCATCATGCCGTAACAGCGACAGGAGACACCCCGGGCGATTGGCACACGACTCGCTTCCACAACTCTGCCACGGCGAGCGACGGAAACTCGCCGATGACGGAGCAGATTCCCGGATGCTACTCAGGAGTTTTGAAACAGCCTTGTGACACCCACGACGCACGTGGCCGCGACACAATGGGGGAGACGAAATCATGTTGGTGCTAACTCGCAAGAAGATGGAAACCATTCGCATCGGAGACGACATTACGATCCAAGTCATGCAGACGGGCCGCGGCCGAGTGAAGCTCGGCATTCAAGCCCCCGCGCACCTGCGCGTGTTGCGAGGTGAGTTGGAACTGCTCGAAGGAGCGTTTGCTGGATTGGCGGGCCTGGATTTTCGAAATGAAGCGGGACGTCCTTGGGAACTGGTCCATGAAATCGGCAACAACTAGCAACAGTTCGGAGAATGCGAACGCTGCCGCGATCGGCGGAGCGGATCGTCCGACGAATGTCGTGTACTTCGACGGTGTCTGCGGGTTGTGCAACCGCTTTGTGGACTTCGTTCTGTCCCGCGACCGTCGAGGCTCGATCCGCTTCGCCCCGCTGCAAGGTGAGACCGCGAAGTTCCGGCCGAATGGGGAAGCCGCCAACATCAGCACCGTCGTTTGGTCCGATGCGAGCGGCCACGAATTTCTCCGCTCGGCAGCAGCCGTGCGTGTGCTTTGGCAACTGGGTGGTGTGTGGTGGTTGATCGGCTGGCTGCTGTGGCTGATCCCGCTTCCGCTGCGAGACCTCGGCTATCGAGTCATCGCGGTGAATCGCTATCGCCTGTTCGGCAAGAAAGAAACCTGCCGACTGCCGACCCCTGCCGAGCGTGCTCGGTTCTTGCCATAGCGCGTAGGACGGGCACTCTTGCCCGTCATACATTCTCTGTCATGCGGAGACGGACAGAAATGCCCGTCCTACATGTTCCGCTTGCGACGAGCATGACGCCTCATCATCATCCGCGCGACCTTTGACACACGGAGATTGAATGATGGCAACGGATGCTGACGCGACGCTTTCCTCGACGGCGACTTCGACTCAAACGATTCGTTCGTGGCCTGCGGTTTTGTCGGTGGCGCTGGGGATCGTGTTACAGACAGCGGCGTCAATCGCATTCTCGGAGAACCTCTCGTATTTCATCTTCGGTTCGCTGTTCATCATTTGGCCGTTGACGGTCTTTCTGCTTATGCTGTGGTGGACCTTCGCATCGCAACTGCCTTGGTCGACGCGAGGACTTGGTTTAGCGGCTGTCGCCGCCGCCTATTTGACCTTCGTTGGCATTTTTCGCTTCGATGAATTCGATGGAGCGATGATCCCTCGGTTCTCGTTCCGTTGGCGACCGACCGCGCGAGATCGTGCGCAGGAGTTCTTCAAGAATCGTCGTCCCGCCAATGAAACCCCGGCCGTGTCGACTGAGAAAACAGAGCCAGCCGACGAGCCGATCTCGCCCGTCGTCGGTGACTGGCCGGAGTTTCGCGGCCCCAAACGAGACGACGTGGTCATCGGTGAAACGCTCCGCACCGATTGGACTGCTCGTCCCCCGAAACAACTCTGGAAGCAGCCGATCGGATTAGGCTGGGGATCATTCGCCATCGTCGGTCGCCGAGCATGGACCATCGAGCAACGTGGAACCGCGGAACTCGTCGTGTGCTACGAGGTCGAAACCGGCCGCGAGATCTGGTCGCATTCCGACCAGACCCGTTTTGAGAGCGTGCAAGGAGGCATCGGACCTCGATCCACACCAACGGTGTCCGAGGGAAAACTCTTCACGCAAGGAGCCACGGGGATCCTCAATTGCCTCGACGCAGCGACCGGGCAGCGCGTGTGGTCGCGCAATACGCTCGAAGATGCCGTTTCGCCAAATCTGGAATGGGGACAGGCTGGTTCTCCGCTGATCGTCGATGACTTGGTGATTGTCACTCCGGGTAACAACAACGCCGCCAGCCGCGCGAACAATTCGTCGGTCATCGCGTATCGCCGTGACAATGGCGAGAAGGTGTGGGCTGTTGAAGGTCGCCGGGGAAGCTACAGCTCACCACAACTCGCGACGCTGCTTGGAGAGCGGCAGGTTTTGGTCTTCGATGCCCAGGGCCTCATCGCATTACTCCCGGCAACTGGAAAGCGGTTGTGGAGTTTCGACTGGATCAACACGCCGGAGATCAATGCGATTCAACCGCTCGTGATTGATGAGCGGTCGGTCTTGATCGGTTCGGGCTATGGGCTGGGAAGTACACTGTTGAATCTGACAGCCGGTGACGCAAATTGGTCGGCAAGCTCCACGTGGTCATCCAAGCAATTCAAGTTGAAGTTCAATGGGGCGGTTCGGCTCGGCGACAACGTCTACGGACTGGATGAGGGACTTCTGACGTGCCTGGACCTGAAAAGCGGTCAGCGACGTTGGAAGCAAGGACGCTTCGGTTACGGCCAAATGCAGTTGGTGGAAGACAAGCTATTGATATTGTCCGAAACCGGTGACGTCGTTCTTGTCCCAGCAACACCGGAAACGCCGGGAGAATTGGCTCGGTTTCACGCGATCGACGGAAAGACCTGGAATCATCCGGTGCTCTCACGCGGTCGGTTGCTCGTCCGCAACAGCGACGAGGCGGCCTGTTTCGATTTGCAATAGCCGCGCAACAAAATCGAAATATTATGATTGGTTGAACCCGCGTCCGTCAGGCAGCAGTTCTTTTCGCAAACCTGCAACTGCTTCCTGACGAATGCGGTTCTATTTCCGCAACGGCTCGAGGTACTCGACCGTTTACTTTGCGGCCGCAACCGGTGGGGCATAGCCCGGAGCAGCGATGATCAGCTTCACTTCTTTGCCGTCGTCGGTGTTCCAGAGTCGCACCTCGCCGGTGTAGCTGCCGGCAGCGACCCGCTTGCTCGCCGCGTTGAATGCCACCGAATAGACCCAGTCGGTGTGACCTGGCAGCGAGAATACTTGGCCGGCGTCCGCGAACTTGTGGATGCGTGCCGTCTTGTCCGCACTGCTGGAGTAGATCAACCCTTCCTTCGTGGTCACGATGCGAAACACATCGCCGCCGAAGCCGCCAATCGCCCGAACGGCAGCGGCGTCGCTGACGTTCCAAATGCGAATCTGTTTGTCGGCTCCGCTGCTGATGACTTGCGCTCCGTCGGGTGAGAAGCCGACGCCAAACACCGGCTGACCGTGAGCGTTGAACGTCACGAGCGAGTCACCCGTCTTGAGATCGAAGACCTTCGCCGTCTTATCGCGACTGGCCGAGGCGAGCTTCGTCCCATCGGGCGACCAAGCGATGTCCATGACCCAGTCCGCGTGATCTTCAATCGCGAGCAATTCCTTGCCCGACGGCACCTCGAACACGCGAATGGCTCGGTCGGCTCCGGCGCTGGCCAGCTTTGTTCCGTCTGGACTGAGAGCAATCGCGAAGACGGCGTCATCGGTGCTGACCCAATCTCCTAGCAATTGGCCGTTCTCGACATTGAAAGCCTTCACCTCACCAATTTGTGCCGGAGTCCCGGACGCCACATACAACGTCTTGCCATCCGCGCTGAATTCAAGGTCATAGACTCGCTCGGCCACGTTGCCGATGCGCCGCACAACCGCGCCGTCGGCCGGATTCCACAACACAACTTCGTGATAGCCCGATGTCGCCAACAGCGATCCGGCTGGGTTGAACGCGACCGCCGTGATCGGCACCGGCACGGGGTACTTCTCCGGAGCAGGAGGCTGCACTTCCTTCGGGATGATGCGGATCAGTGGCGAATTCGGTTCAAAACCGGCATTCAAGTTCGCGCCGGTCGCGATCCACTTTTCGATGATCGCAATCTGCTCAGGCTTGAGCGGATCGGCGTCCTTGGGCATCGAACCATCCTTGAGCACCGCCAGCAGATTCGACTTCGCATCTCCTGCCTTGACCGCTTCGCCGCTTTCGCCCCCTTTGAGGACCGCGGCGAAAGTTTCCATGTTGTACCGCCCCTTTGCCGTACGAGCGTTGTGACACGCCAAGCACCGCTTCGCGAAGATCGGCGCGACCGAGTGGGAAAACGACACCATGCGTCCCAACTCAATCAACCCGCCTTCGACCACTCGTTGCTTCGTGACCCATTCGGTGTTGACCGCTGCCAGTGCCTCGGCCGCTTTCTGCACTTCCGGCTGGAACGCTTTCACATCGGTGTCGAGCTTCGTCAGCCCGGCCGTCGCATCGGTAATCGTCTTCTTGGAGACTTCGATGGTCTGCGTCGTCGTCGTCACCAGCGCGACCGCATCGGCGGCAGCCTTCGTCGCCACCGTGGATTTTGCTTCCTCGTCCTTCGTCTTCTTGAGTGCTTCTTCCGCGAGCTTTGCCGCGGCGTCGGAGGCGGTCTTCGCATCCGTGAACAACTTGGCTGCCGCCACCTTGGCCGCTTCCGCCTTGGTCGCTGCTTCCTGAGCTGGCTTCAGTTTTTCTTCGCTGGACTTGAGCGCCGTCATCGCCATTGTAAGAGAGGTCTTCAGCTTGGCGATCTCATCTGAGAGCGTCTTTGACTTATCTTGCACTCCTTTGAGCTGCGTTGCCGCGGCGTCTTTACGTGCCTTGGCCTCATCCGCCTGAGCCTTGAATTGATTGAGTTGCTCCTCAGTCGGCGGAGCAAATGCCGACGCTCGCACCGCAACCAGATTCACCAACGACAAGGCCACGAGACAGGCCATCAACGAACGCACAGCAAAGTGAGTCATGAGCATTCCTTTCCGGGAAAGCGGACGCCGCTCAAAGCGGCTCAAAACCGGAGGTTCTCCAGGCGGGATGGTTTCAGGAGGGAGACTTCATCACAGGCAGGATCGGAACAGCTTCCCTGGATGCGTGCGGGGTGTCAAGCAGCCGATCAATCCAGGAAGTCTTGAACCGGGATCTTTGCCCGAACAATCGGAACGACCGAGATCGTGAAAACTAATCGACAAACAAAAACTCGTTGCAGTTAAGCAACACGCGGCAGGCATTCGGCAGACCGTGTTGGCGAGCATAGTTGGTCAGCACAGTTTGCTCGCGATCATTGGGCTCGCGTTGCAGCACGAGTCGAATGGCCGCGGAGAGTTGGCGTTCCAAATCGCCACTTGTCTGTGAAGCTCGCGCGGCGAGGTGTTCGCTTTGGCGGACCACGAACGGGTTGTTGAGCATCGACAGCGCCTGCAACGCCGTGACCGACGAATTTCGGACCGCCGTGAGCTGCGATGAATCGGCGACGTCGAGCGACTCCATCAGCGGATCGGGAAGCGTGCGGAAGATGAAGCGATACACGCTGCGCCGTCCGTTCTCAGGACGATCGGGATCGAAGTTGGCGTAATCGACGTTCGGAGTCACATGAATGCCTGCCGTCTGAATGAACTGCTTGACCGATTCGCCTCCCATGCGGCGATCCAGCTTGCCGGTCGTCGCGATCAACGCATCGCGCACCGACTCGGCATCCAGCCGAGTCCGATTCATTCGCCACAAGAACCGATTGTCTCCGTCGATCGCCGCGTTGTGTTCGTTCGCTTGCGATGACTGCCGGTACGTCGCGCTGGTGACGATCAGGCGATGCAGTCGCTTGAGAGTTTGTAGTTCCGCCTTTAGGCGGTCCTCTTGTTGGCCAACTGGTGTCGACGACTGGCCGCCTAATGGCGGAACTACGAACTCGGCCGCCAGCCAATCCAGCAACTCCGGATGCGACGGCTTTGAACCCATCTGGCCGAGATCATTCGGTGTGTCGCACAAGCCGCGGCCGAAGTGGTGATGCCAGATTCGATTGGCGATGCTGCGCCACGTCAACACGTTGCGGCGGTCGGTCAACCAGTCTGCGAGAGCCGCTCGGCGAGCGGCCTCATCCGCGGCATTCGCCAATTCAAACCGCGCGGCGAGTCCTTCGACACATTCCAGCGATCCCGCCTGAGCGACCTCCTTCGCCTGCTTGATATCGCCACGACTCAGCAGATGCACCATCCGCACCGGCCGCTTAGTCGGCGGCATGAGTGCATCCGACTTCATCTCGCCCGACGCCGCGAAAATCATCTGCGGAGCCGGCAGCGCGACCAAATCTCGCTCGACCTGCGATTGCCGAACGTATCGAGCCAATTCCGCTCGTTCGAGGTCGCTCCGCTCGGCGGTCGTCTTCTTCAAAATCGCAGCGATCTCGGCGGGGATGAGTTCGCCGTCCAACGCCAAAGATTCCGTCGCCGTCGTCACGGAGATTCTCGGCCGGCCAATCAAGTGCCCACCACCGTGAAGCTGTTCGAGCACCACGGTCAGCACCGACCCGCCCTCAAACGTCACGGGCTGTGCGATTTCATAGACCGCGCGATGATCCTCACCAACGCGCGGATAGATCCCCCAAGCCGTTCCCGGATTGCCGTCAATCGTGTGCGTGATCGTCCAACCGTCCTGATTGAAATCGGCTCGCGGATTCTTAAGCACGAGCGGCTTGGCGTCGGCCGCGAGTGTTTGTCCGTCGGGAGTCGCGAAGACTTTGAACTCGCTCAGATGCAGGTTCCCGTTGTCCTGCCGGCCGGGGCCGTGTTTCGACAGCGAATCATCCGCCAACACTTCAAGCCGCAGCGCAGTGATGCCGCGCAGTGGAGTGTGATAGGTCAACGTGTAGGTGTCTTTCTCCGGCCGCTTCTCGCTGGCGAGCACCGAGCCATCCGGCTGCTTGATGAGCGTCGATCCCTCCGCCGACTTCACCTCGACCGGTTCGAGCGTTTGCCATACCGACGGCATCGCCGCCTGTCTGGCCTCCCATACGGCCGCGACTTCCTGAGCCGCAGACATCAATAGCGATGAATCCGCCTGTCCTTTAAGTCCGCGAAGTCGCGCCAATTCAGCTCGCAACGCATGCCGACGGCGGCCAACTTCCGGATCGGCGTCGTAGGTTCGCTCCCCTTTGTCGACACCCGCGAAGACCGCTTGCAGAGCGTAGTAGTCCGCCTGAGTGATCGGGTCGAACAGATGATCGTGGCAACGAGCACAATGCACCGTCGTGCTGACAAACGTGCTCATCACCGTCGTGACCATGTCGTCGCGGTCGAGGTATTGCGCGATGCGGCGGTCGTCGGTGTCGTCTTGAATGCTTTGCAACGAGCTTTCGTCAAACGGCCCGGTCGCGAGGAACCCGGTGGCGACGACAGCGTGTGGGTCATCTGGGAAGAGCGTGTCACCGGCCACTTGCTCCGCCACGAATTGTGAATACGGCTTGTCGTCGTTGAACGCGCGAATCAAGTAATCGCGATAGGGCCATGCCGTCGGCCTCGGCCGATCCTGGTCGTGACCATGAGACTCGGCGTAGTGAACCACGTCCATCCAATGCCGCGCCCAGCGTTCTCCGAAGTGCGGACTGGCCAGCAGTCGATCCACCAGTCGCTCGTAAGCGTCTTCACGCGGATCGGCGACGAACTCGTCCACCTCGTCCAGAGTCGGCGGCATACCCAACAAATCAAAGGTGACTCGCCGAATCAACGTGCGACGATCCGCGAGCGGAGAAGGAATCAAGTTCTGCGACGAGAGCTTTTGAAGGACGAAGTTGTCGATTGGATTTCGGATCTGAAATTTGAACTCAGAGATTTGAGATTTGAGATCCGGCACAGGCGGTCGCACCAGCGGACGCAAGGACCACCAACGTTCATCCGACACTGGCTCAGACTTGTTCGCGGACGCCACGACGGGCGAGGTCGCTTTCTCCTCAGCCGCCCAACTCAGCCAACAACCGGTCCCGAGCGCAAACAAAATCAACACGGCCAGAGCCGCCGTTCGCCAATGTCGCAAGAGAGCCATCCGGAGAACCCCACGCCAGGAAACTCACCAAAGTTGCAGGGCCGCGAAGCCGCAAAATAGACGAGTCATTCCGTGACTCGATTCGAGTCGCGGAATGACTCGTCTGCTTTGCTCGCGTCCCGACAACGATTGTGTCATCAACAATCGAAGGTGCGGATTATGGTCACAGCGGAGCCACGCTCGCCAGACGGGACATCAGATCCTTACGGCACCGGGTAGACCTTGAGATTGTCTTTTTCGGCGAAGTCTTTGGTGGTGAGGATCGCGACTTTCTTCCCTTCGTCGATGACCAGCACCATCGGAACTTTTTCCGTTTGGTACTTTTTCAGGATCACCCCGATCGCTTCCAAACCGGTGACTTTGCCCAACGAGAACTTCTGCGGCATGTTCTTGGTGTAACCAGCAGCCTTCAGCGCGTCGCCATCGATATCGATGGTGACCTTGCACTCGTCGGCGACGAATTGGATGTATCCCTGCAACGGTTCGCGTTCGTATTCGATCTCGCACTTAATCTGCTTGAGCCGGTCGGCAACGAGGTCGGGCAGCTTCGTGGCAGTCTCTTTCGGTGCCGTGTTACTGGCTGCTTTGTTGAAGTCGGTCCGAGTGGACTCGTCCCATGTCAGCAACGCGCCGATCGCGAGATTCGGAGCCGCATTGACAGGCAACGATGTCGTCAGCGAGGCATAACGATCTCCGGACGTGCCGTGCGTGGCCATCGCAAAGACCTTGGTCATGATCGGGAACCGCCCGATGATCTCACGCGGGCCGACCTGCTTGGGGTCCATGTAACCGCGAATCGTCTCCTGCAAATCACGCGGCAGCTTGTTGAGCCGCTTGCTCAAATCGGTTTGCAGCGTGGTCTTCGCCACGGAAGTCCGATTGCGAGCCAGAATCTCGGAATGAAGCTTGTCATCCGTGACATGCACGCTCCAGGCGACTGACTCAATCTGCTTGGGCTCAAAGAATTCGATGGCCCGATCGGCCACGCGATGCAATTCCGTCGGCAGAATGAACTGTGCGTGAGCGGCCATCGTCGTGGGATCGAACATGATCACAATCTGCCGCTGCCGATCCGTCTTCTTAATGAGCGCTTCCAGCCCCGGCCCTTGCGCGTTCGGACGATTGATCGCCTCCACCATTTCGGACTGCCGGGCACGCGGACAAAACGCAAACGTCTGCAAGCCTTTCATGACGTAGGCATACTTGTCCGACTCATAGACGGGGTAGTCACCCTCACCCTCATTGAGTTCGGCTTTCAGTTCTCGAAAGACCTTGATGAGTTCCGTCTTCTGCGCCTCCTGCTTGAGCCGGACGACGGCGCAAACTTGCATCGGTTCGCTGACGACACCGGGAATGAGCCCAATCGTCAGCTCGTCAATGGCCGTCGGGTCGTGATTGCACAGCGTTTTGATCTGCGCTTCGAGCCATTCCCCCAACGGCCCAAAACAGAATCGGAACTCTTCCCGCTTGGGATTCTTCGACCAGAGATCCGCAGGCCGCAGATGCACGACGGCGCTCACACCGTAGGGCATGCAGATCAAGCTAATCGGATCGCCTTTGGTCGGAATGACCGGCAACGGCGACTCCCACTTAGGAGCTTCGACACCGCCCCCCTCATCCGTTGACTCGTTGTTTTGTGCGACCACTTTGCCCTTCGATTTCCCGGTCGCTCCCGATCGGCCCCCCAGCGTCGCGAATGCGATGCCTCCCACAATCAGCAGGCCGACTGCGACGATCGCCGCCAATTGCGTCTGCTTCGCCTTCTGTTTCTTTTTCGATTTCGACTTGGCTTTCGAGGAAGCGAGCGGACGTTCCGCAAACATCTCAGATTCCGATGGCAGCGCGCTGGGGCTCGACTCAGGCTCGCCAAACGCTGCGAAGGGATTGGCGTTGGCGACCGGTGCGGACGGAGGCGGTGCCGCGGGCTGCGGCGGAGCCATCATCGGAGGGGCGGCATACTGCGGCATCCCATAAGGCATCGGCGCATAACCCGGAGCCACCGGATACGGCATGCCTGGCTGCGGCGGATATGCGACGACATACCCCGGTGGATATCCCGGCGGAACCGCATACCCCGGAGGCACCGCCCACTGCTGCGGAGCCATCGGCATCTGCGGTTGCATCGGCACCGGGTACGGATAACCGGGAGGCACCGCTGCTGGAGCGGACGGCGTGGCATCGGCATTCGGCGAAGCATCCGGCACCCAACGAGCACCCGTCCCGGCCGCAGCTTGACCTCGCGTTGGTTCCGCGATCTCCATTTGCACTTCATCGGGATCGGCCGACAAACGACGTTGCTCGATCTGATGCAGCTCGTCGTACAAGTCGTCGACGTCAAGCGACTCCGTCTCCGGCTCTTCGTTCTCGACCGCAGACTCCGTCATCACGAACTGATGTTTGCACTTCGCGCACTTCCCTTTTCTGCCCAACAAGCTGCGATCCGGCAGCTTGAGCGTCTTACCACACTGCGGACAGGCAATCTGCAAACCAGCCATCATGTCACCCTACATCGTTAACGCCGAAGGCGATCTATCTACAAGATTGTGGCGCAACGCTCCGCGTCGCGATTCACGACGCGGAGCGTCTTGCCACAAAGCGGCGTCACCGCGCTACGCCTTCGACAACTCAGTCCGCACTCGTTCGAGCAACTTCTTCGTCGCCTTGATCCCTTCAGGTTCGCTGAGCTTACCACCTTCGTACTCGATGCCAAGATAGCCGTGGTAACCCGCCGCCAGCACGATCTTCATCATCTTCAGGTAATCGGTCTGAGTTTCATCACCCGCCTCATTGAAGTCATGCGACTTCGCGCTGACCGCCTTTGCGAACGGCATCAACTCGGTCACCCCTTTGTAGCGGTCATACATTTCGTCCTTGCTGACGCGGAAGTTTCCAAAGTCCGGCAGCGTGCCACAGCGTTTGTGATCGACCTTCTTCATCACCTTGGCCAACCATTCGCCGTTGGACGACAGCCCGCCGTGATTCTCGACGATCACGTTCAGCCCATGCTGATCACCGAACTCGGAAAGCTTTCGCAGCCCGTCAGCCGCGCGTTCGACTTGTTCGTCATAGCTGCCGCTGCTCTGAGCATTCACGCGGATCGAATGACAGCCGAGAAACTTCGCCGCCTCGACCCACTTGAAGTGATTTTCGACCGCCGTCTGCCGCTTCTTCTCATCGGCATCGCCCAGCGCCCCTTCGCCGTCACACATGATGAGCAGCATCTTCACCCCCTCACCATCCGCCCGCTTTTTGAGTTCCGTGAGGTACTCGGTGTTCTTCGCTTTGTCTTTGAAGAACTGATTGACGAACTCGATCGCATGGATGCCGTAGTCGTGCTTGGCCGCCTTCGCGAAGTCGAGATTATCGAGCTTGCCTTCCTTGATCGTGCGATGCAACGACCACTCAGCCAGCGAGATCTCAAACAACGGCTTCTTGTCATCGGCCTTCGCCAACGCCCCAACCAATCCAGCAGCCGCCAGTGCGGCAGAAGCTTTCAGAAACTCACGGCGTCGAATCGGGAGCAGCATCGCACAACCTTTCAGAGAAGAATGATCAATCGGTCTGAGCACTGTCGCGCAAATCGTAGGTCAGGCTTTCTAGCCTGACCTGATCGGCCAAAACGGCACCGACTCACCAGACCGTCAGCCTAGAAAGGCTGACCTACTTCTGACTGTCGGACCATAACCTAGCCGCCAGTGTCTGTGGATGTTTTCCGAATTGCAAAGCCAGCCCGTCGTCACCGATGAGGATCAATCTGGTGGTGGCTGAATGCAACAGCCGCAGTAGACGGTCGCGGTCTCGCCAGGGTTCCAATTGAGGCTCGGGATGACCCCTTCCGCTCAAAACTCGCAATCGGATTCGGACAAGCTGCCGAAGGACGAAAGTCTTGGCGCGGCCACGCGTAACAGCAGTCACGGCGATGCGATCACCGATTCCGGCTCGCGGAAATCAACATCGCAGCCTTCAACGACGTTCGTCGTTCAGCCGGGCCACCGCATTCGCGATTACGAGTTGCTGGAACTGCTCGGCCAGGGAGGCATGGGTTCGGTTTGGAAGGCGAAGCACACTCGGCTGAAGAAGTTCGTCGCGGTGAAGTTGTTGCCGCAGGAGAAAACTTCCGGCGTGGCCGCCGTCGCGCGGTTCCATCGCGAGATGGAAGCGGTCGGAGCGTTGAAGCATCCGCACATCATCGAGGCACTCGATGCGGGCGAGGAAGCCGGCACGCATTACCTCGTCATGGAGTACGTCGCGGGGATCGAGTTGGCCGAGTTGTCCAAGAAAGTCGGCCAGTTCCCGATCGCCGATGCCTGCGAGTTGATGCGGCAGACGGCGCTCGGCCTGCAACATGCCTTCGAGCATGGCCTCGTGCATCGCGACATCAAGCCGAGCAATCTGCTGCTCAGTAACCCCGTGGCGGACGCTGCCAGCGTCCGATCCGACGCTGGCAGCGTCGGCCACGTCTAAATCCTCGACCTCGGACTCGCGCTGCTGCACGGCGATCAACCGGGGGCGGAGCTGACATCGACCGGGCAGGTGATGGGGACGTTGGACTACATCGCTCCCGAACAACTGGCCGACACGCACGCCGTCGATATTCGAGCCGACCTGTACAGCCTGGGTTGTACTCTGTTTCGGCTGCTGACCACGGAGCCGCCGTTTGCCGGCCCGTCGCTGAACACGGCGGCGAAGAAGATGTTTGCGCACTCCTTCACGCCGGCCCCGAAGCTGCTCGACCGCCGCCCCGATGTGCCGGCCGAGCTGTCCGCGCTGGTCGTTCGGCTGTTGGAGAAGCAACCGGATGCCCGCTTCGCCACGCCGCGCGAAGTCGCCACCGCGCTCGCCCCGTTCTGCGAGGGCCACAATCTGCCCACGCTCCTCGCCAGTTCCAGCAGCGCGCCGCCCCCCAGCGATCCCTTCGCCTCAACGGTGATCCCATTTCAGCACGACGCGCAAGCGAGTGGTCGCATCGCTCAAGAAGCATCCGCGAGTGTCCACAAACACTCCCACGATGCGCCCACGAGTGGCCTCCCCTCGCAACCAATCGTTTCCCAACCCGTCGCCCAATCCACGACCGAACGCAACCACTCGCTGGCGCGTCGTGCTAAATCTCGCCGCGCGCTCGTCATCGTCGGCGTGCTCCTCGCGATCGTCCTGCTGAGCGTGTTTCTGCCCCCGTTCCTGAAGCGGGACGCCAGCCTCACCGACGACCGGAGGATGGCCGCCCCCGGCCGTCCCGCAGTTCCCAACCCGGAAACCCAGACGGCCGAGGGCGGCCAGCCGACGAACCAACCCACCGACCCCGATCGAGCCGCCGCCGAGTGGGTGCTCAGCCAGAAGGGAGAGTTTGTCGGCGTTGAATTCATCACGACACAAGATGACCAACGTCATCCCGCAAAACTGATCGACGACCTTCCGAAGGAACCATTCCAACTTTTCTCGGTCAGCCTCGTCAATGTGCCCGATGTAGATGCGGTTGCACTGGCGCGACACCTTGGGCCATTGAAATCGCTCTGCCTTGTGTCATTGCAGCATTCGCTGCGCGTCAACGATGATGTCGTTTCGGTCTTCAGACAGATGCCAGCGCTGAGCCATCTTTATCTGGAAGATACTGGCGTGACCGCTGATGGGATCTTCGCCCTCGTGGCGTCACGGCCAATTCAAACCCTCCATTTCGACAGTCGCCAATTCTCTGCAGAACTCGCGTCACTTCTCGCGAAAACGCCAACATTGCAGGCAGTCATGCTTCACGAACTGAGTGATGAACAACTCCGGCAAATGTTTATTGTAAAGCAGCTCATCGGCCTGAATCTGGGATTTCGCGGCACGACAGATTTTCGGCATTCAACCTGGGCGCGGCTTGCCGACGAACTGCCGAACTTACGATCAATGTCGATCGACGCTGTCAGATGCGACGACGCTGATCTCGCCTCAGTCGCGTGGTTATCGAACCTCGAAGATTTGTTTCTCAATCGCCTTCCAAACGTCACCGACGTTGGCCTCGCCCAACTGGAGTCGTCGGCAAAGCTCAAGAACCTTGCTCTTCGGGATTGCGCCGTCACGCCCCTCGGCCTCGCGGATTTTCTGGAGTCGCACCCCGCGTGTCAGGTGGTGTGGGATGGAGCGGATCATCGGGCGGTGGCGGAGTGGGTGTTGAGCGTGGGTGGCAAGTTGCAGGTGGCCGGTCGCGGAGCCGAGTGGCTCTCGGCCAACGTCGCCGTCACCGCTCCGCGTGACGAGCCGAACGCTCCCGCGTCTCCCGCGCGCTCGACGTCGGATCCGTCGGCCACGTCGAACGCGCTCGGCTCGTCACGCGGAGCGCTGACGGCGACGTTGAGCGGCCCGGTGTTGCTGACCGGGGTCGATCTCTCCGGGCTGGGGACGCTGAAAGACGCCGACCTCGCCCGCCTCGCCGACTGCACCACGCTCTGCGACCTGCAACTCCACAACTCCAGCCTCACCGGAGCCTGCCTGACACACCTCACCAAGCTGTCACGCTTGCGAACGCTGGGCCTCGCCTATTTGCCGATCGAAGACCGAGACCTCGCCCACCTCAGCAAGTTCAAGCAGTTGCAAGGGCTCGAACTTCACAACACCAAAATCACCGACGCTGGAATGCCATCACTCTCGGCACTGACGGAGTTGCAGCAAATCTATCTGAATGACACGGCCATCACGAATGCGGGATTGGAGTCCCTGAAGCCGCTTCCCAAGCTTTTCACGATCGGTCTAAACAACACACGAGCCGACGACCGCACAGCGGAGTTACTCTGCGAATTTTCGACGTTGCAGACCGTTTATTTAGCCAACACGAAATTGACAGAGGCGGGCGTGAAACACTTGGCTCAGCGTCCCATGCCGTCGTATCGGTTGTATTTTTCGAATCTCCCGACAGTCACCAATGCGATTTTGGCAGACCTTCGCGGGCAAGAAGAACTCGTGACGCTCGAACTCGGCGGGACAAGCGTGACTCCCGCCGCATTCGAGGCGTTCGTGCGCGAGCATCCGCGACTCGGCATGATGCTCGCCACCGATGACGGTGAAGCCCCCGACCTGCGTGTTGCCCGCCGAGTGCTCGCTGCCGGCGGCGAAATTGTCGTGGTGATCGCCACGCCTCAAGCCGCTGTGCCATTGAGTGCCCGCGTCGCATTTGACGCGGGCCGCGTTGTGCGCCGCATCGAAGGTCTGCCGAAAGAGCCGTTCGGAATCACCATCATTGATCTCCGTCTTGCCGGTGCGAAGGTCACGGACGAAACGCTTGCAGAAGTCGGCCGACTGGAGATGCTTGGAAACTTCAACACCACAGACGCGGCAATCTCCAACGCCACCGTCGCCGAGATCGCCGCCGCGCCGAAGCTTGAGTGGTTGAATCTTTTCAGTACGCCACTGTCGTCAGCGACTGTCCGACAATTTGCCACCAAGCCCGCTTTGACATCATTGAGTCTCGGCAACACGGGGCTCGACGGCCCCACCGCGGCGAGCCTCGCGGCACTCACGAAGTTGACGATTCTGAACATCAACTCGAACCCGCTCACCGATGACGACATTGCGTTCGTCGAGAAACTGGCCGAACTCGAAGCCCTTGGGATCGGCGGCACCCAAATCGCGAATCGCGGCTGGGCGAGCATCGCCAAACTACCAAAGCTCAAGCAACTGCGAGCGTACATCATGCCGGTCACCGACGAGGCTCTCCGCTACTCCGGCCAGATCGAGTCACTGGAACTGCTCGACGTCGGCGGCGCTGCCTCGGAAGTCAGCGACGCCGGCTTGCAGCATCTCCGCTCGCTCCGCCACCTGCGCGAGTTGTACCTCAGTCATTGCCGCCACCTCACGGATGCCGGGCTGGAGTCACTCGCCGAACTCCCCGCGCTGGAAACTCTGCACCTCAACGCCACCCCGATCACCGACGCCGGCCTGAAGCACCTCGCCCAAATCAAAACCCTCAAGTCCCTGAACCTCACCGACTGCCAACTCTCCGAAGCCGCGCTCGACGACCTGCAAGACGCCCTCCCGTGGTGTCGGATCACCAAATAGCGACGCCTTGTCTTCGTCGCGGAGCGACATCCGACGGTAGCCGTGGGTTTCAACCCACGGATTCTGGTGACACACCATGGATTCGTCGCGTAGCGACGATTGAATCAGGGGCGTCGTGTCACGCATTGAATCGGCGGCCGATGACGCGGCAACGGCTCAATCGTCGCTAAGCGACGAGATCGTCTTGTCGGTTCTCCCACCGTGGGTTGAAACCCACGGCTACCGTCGGATGTCACTCCGCGACAAACCGCACTCGTCGAATCGTGTTCCTGCTCTCTCTTCAACGATGGATTGCCGCCGCCTCCCGGACGCCGGGAAGGACGGCCGAGGGCGGCCATCCTACGTCACGTTGTTGTCGTCGCTCGCCGACCTCCCCTCGCTGGAAACGCTGCACCTCAACGCCACCCCGATCACCGACGCCGGCCTGAAGCACCTCGCCCCCAGCCAAACCCACAAGTCCCTGAACCTCACCGACTGCCAACTCTCCGATGCCGCGATTGACGATTCACAAGAACCCCTTCCCTGGTGCCGCATCACCAAGTAGACCACTCCTGTGGCGCACGCGGCTCGCGTGCGTCGATCGCATGCGAACCGCGTGCGCCAGAACACAGAACAGGACCAACCATGTTCGCACGGCCCACACTCTTGTCGCTCATCGTGCTGCACTTATTCGCCGTGGCTCAAGCTGCTCCGCCGCAGCCGGCGGATGCTGTGTTTCGGGGCGGTGCTGTTTACACCGTCGATGCGGCTCGGAGTTGGGCGGAGGCGGTGGCGATTAGGGCGGGGCGGATTGTTTATGTGGGGAGTGATGCCGGGGTGGCTCCGTGGATTGGTCCGGAGACTCGCAGCGTTGATCTTCAGGGGAAGATGTTGCTGCCTGGGTTTCATGATTCGCACGTGCATTTGGTCGGTGGCGGCATCGAATTGGATGAGTGCGATCTCAACGGTTTAGTCACGCTCGACCAAGTGCTGGCGAAGGTGCGGGAGTTCGCGGAGAAGCATCCCGATCGGAAGTGGATTCGGGGTGGTGGGTGGCCGTTGACTCTGAGCGGAGGGAATCCGCACAAAGAGTTGCTCGACAAGATCGTCCCCGATCGGCCGGTGATCCTCGACGCCTTCGATGGGCATTCGTCGTGGGTCAACTCGCGAGCGCTGGAAATCGCTGGCATCACGAAAGAGACGGCCGATCCGCCTCGTGGCCGGATCGAGCGTGACCCTCTGACCGGCGAAGCGACAGGGACGCTTCGCGAGTCCGCCGCGCGGCTGGTGATCGTCAAGACGCCGCCGTACTCGCACGAGGAATTCGTGCGTGGGCTGCGGCGCGGGTTGGAAATGGCCAATCGGTTTGGCATCACCTCGGTGCAGGAGGCACAGGTTAGCGACCAGCATTTGAATGCCTTCACGGAACTCGACCGAGCGGGTGAGCTGACCGTGCGGACGGTCGCGGCCATGCGGTTTGATCCGGCCAAAGGGATGTCTCAAATTCCTCAGTTCGTCGAGTGGCGAACCAAGTTTCAGAGTAAGCGGCTGCGGACGACAGCGGTGAAGATCTTTCAGGACGGCGTCATCGAATCGCGAACCGCGGCGCTGTTGCAATCGTATTTGGGGGCCGGCCGCGAGGAACAGGGTTGGTTGAACTTCGAGCCGGAAGTGTTCAAGCCAGTGGCTGCGGAGTTGGACCGACTGGGATTTCAGATTCACATTCACGCGATTGGTGACCGCGCCATCCAGAGCTCATTCGATGCGCTGGAGTTCGCTCAAGCTCGCAACGGTCGGCGCGATTCGCGGCATCATCTGGCACACATTCAACTCTTCGATCCGCCAGACATCGCTCGCTTTCGGCGGCTGGGAGTTGTCGCCAACTTTCAGCCGTATTGGGCACAGGCCGACCCGTACATCGTTGACATGACTCTGCCCGTGCTCGGCCCCGAGCGGTCGCGCTGGCTATATCCGATTCGCAGCGTCGCCAGCAGCGGAGCGGTGATCGCCTGCGGCAGCGATTGGTCTGTGTCGTCGATGAATCCGCTCGACGCGATTCAAGTCGCCGTGACGCGCCGCGGCCTTAAGGAGAAGCCCGGTCCCGCCTGGATTCCCGAAGAGACGGCGGACCTGCCCCTCATGCTGGCCAGCTACACGATCAACGGTGCCTATGTGAATTTCGAGGAGACCGAAACCGGATCCATCGAAGTCGGCAAAGCGGCCGACCTGATCGTCCTCGACCGAAACCTGTTCGAGATCCCGGCCCACGAAATCCATCTCGCCAAAGTCCTGCTCACGCTGTTGGACGGCAAAGAGGTCTATCGCGAAGCCAGTTTCACGGGCGGCGTTCAATAGAGCCTTCGGCGGCGGCTCGCGAACCAGCATCGACGACGCAGGTTGGGTCGGAGAGTTGTCTCGTGGTTCACGGACTCTTAGCGTGTCGTAGGATGGGCACTCCTGCCCGTCCCTGCGGTTCCTTCCTTCTCTCGCCAAAAGACAGACGGGCAAGAGTGCCCATCCTACAACATCATGCAAGTTCGTTGTCCGCACTGCCACAATCCGATCGAGATGATTCTCCAAGACCCATCGAGCGACGTCTCGTGTCCGTCGTGTGGCAGTTGTTTCAATCTGGCTAAGGACATCGAGACCGGTCAGGACGACGGTTCGTACGCGAAGATGCTCGGCCATTTCCAATTGCTGCACTGCCTGGGCCAAGGAGCCTTCGGAACCGTCTGGAAAGCTCGCGACACGGAACTCGACCGTATCGTCGCAATCAAGATTCCTCGGAAGGAAAATTTCACCGAAGCCGATGCCGAGAAATTCTTGCGTGAAGCGCGAGCCGCAGCGCAGGTGCGGCATCCGAACATCGTCTCGGTCCACGAAGTCGGGCGTGAGGACGGAAGCATCTACATCGCCAGCGACTTCATCGACGGAGCCAGTCTCGACGAATGGGTCCAAGCCCATCCGCTGACGGTTCGAGAATCCGTCGAACTCTGCGCGAAGATCGCCGAAGCTCTGCATCACGCCCACGAAGCCGGCGTCGTCCATCGTGACCTCAAGCCCCAAAACATTCTGGTGCAAAGTAGGTTGGGACTCCGTCCCGACCCAATCCCCAACGACAGCGCAAATCCCAACACCAAGTCAGGTCGGGACGGAGTCCCAACCTACGATCCACACGCCTCCACGCTCACCCCCTACATCACCGACTTCGGCCTCGCCAAACGCGACGCGGGCGAAATCACCATGACGATCGAGGGCGCAATCCTCGGCACCCCGGCGTACATGCCTCCGGAGCAAGCTCGCGGCGAGGCGCATCACGCCGACCGCCGCAGCGACGTGTACTCGCTGGGCGTGATCCTGTTCCGCCTGCTGACCGGCGAACTGCCGTTCCGCGGCCAGCGTCAAATGCTGATCGTGCAGATTCTTTCCGAAGAGCCGCCCGCCTTGCGAAAACTGGACGTGCGCCTGCCCCGCGATGTCGAGACGATCTGCCTGAAGTGCCTGGAGAAAGACCCCGCCCGCCGCTACCAGTCCGCCGCCGCCCTCGCCGCCGACCTCCGCCGCTGGCTCACCGGCCATCCCATCCAAGCCCGCCCCGTCAGCCGCACCGAACGTGCCTGGCGCTGGTGCCACCGCAACCCCGCCGTGGCTCGGTTGAGCGCCGCCGTTGTTATCTCGCTGCTGATTGGCACCATCGTCAGCAGTCTGTTTGCGTTTCGCGAAGCCAAAGCTGCCCGCGAGTCTAAACGCCAAGAAGGCATAGCCAAGGACAATGAAACGAGAGCCAACGACCTCGCCGACGACGAAAGAAAAGCCCGGCGAGAAACTGAACGCCAACTCCGAATCGCCACCGCACTCCGCTTGGCCGGTGAATCCGAGCTAGTTCGTTCCAACTTTCCATTTCAGAGTCTACGTCTGGCAATGGATGCGGTGGAGGCTACTCGATCCGTTGGCGAACCAGTCGTTGTCGCTGCCGAAAATTCCCTGCGCAATGTATTGGCAAATGTCGGTGGCCGCCCAATTGCGACACACAATGCTCCGATCACATTTGTGACTCTCAGTCCAGACGCCCGCTGGTTGGTCACGGGAAGTTCGGACAAAACGGCGCGACTGTGGGATACGTCGGCATCATCCGGCGATGCGGCACCGCGTGTCTTGGGCGGACATGAAGAGGAAATCTCATGTTTTGCGACCAGCCCAAACGGCCGTTGGTTAGTCACAGGAAGCAATGACAAGACTGTGCGCGTATGGGACTTGTCCGCCGCCGATCCAAGCGCGTCGCCGCGTGTCCTGCGCGGAGCTGAAGACGCCAGTCGGTGCCAGGCGATTAGCTCAGATGGTCGCTGGTTGGTAACGGCTGCAATGGAATACGGCTCGAAAGATTCCACCCCGCGAGTCTGGGACTCATCGGCACCCAACCCACTGGAAGCACCACGTCGCTTGCAAGGGCATCAAGACGGACTTAGCTGCCTT
>SXGU01161415.1_pt1 | contig 28290 bp, 28 predicted proteins | sample 3174531 | NCBI WGS metagenome assembly SXGU01 (sample SAMN11356863, study PRJNA531348) | freshwater metagenome | isolation source: freshwater sample F1-140 | place: China: Fuxian Lake, Yuxi | collected 2017-12-25 | reverse complement strand
TTTATTCCCATCACCATTGTTTGGATAGTGTTGGTCGGTGGCATGATGCAAACCCCTTGGGCTTACTTGTTCCATTAAATTTTATGATAAAGAACATACAAAAAACCTTATCAAGCTTGATGTTGGTCGAGTTGTTAAAAGGCATGGCCTTAACCGGCCGTTACTTTTTTGCGCCTAAAATTACCGTGCAATACCCAGAGGAAGTGACGCCGCAATCCAACCGTTTCCGCGGCCTGCATGCGCTACGCCGTTATGCCAACGGCGAAGAGCGTTGCATAGCTTGTAAATTATGCGAGGCAGTTTGCCCGGCCATGGCCATCACCATTGAATCCGAACAGCGTGAGGACAATAGCCGTCGTACCACCCGTTACGACATTGATTTAAGCAAATGCATTTTTTGTGGTATGTGTGAAGAATCATGCCCGGTGGATTCCATCGTGGAAACGCGGGTATTTGACTACCACGGCGAACAACGCGGCGACCTGCTGTATACCAAAGAAATGCTGTTAGCTGTGGGCGATAAGCACGAAAAACAAATAGCCGCGGATCGCGATTTAGACAAAGCCTTTAGATAAGAGAGAGCCTAGGCCTACCATGACATTTTTTGGTTTACATTTTCAAGACCTGGTTTTTTACACCTTGGCGCTTATTTTGCTGTATGCGGCATTAAGTGTCATCACCACGCGTAACCCAGTCTACGCCGCGTTGTATTTGGTCCTAGCGTTTTTTACCGCGGCCGGTATCTGGCTGTTATTGGAAGCCGAATTTTTAGCCATCACCTTGGTATTGGTCTACGTGGGGGCGGTCATGGTCTTGTTTTTATTTGTGGTGATGATGCTGGACATCAACCTAGACCGCTTACGGGAAGGATTTTGGCAAGCCCTGCCTATTGCCTTGCCGGTGGGCGGTTTGATGGCGATGGAAATGGTCATGATCGTTGGGGTGCATAATTTTGGCGCGGATAAAGTGCTCGCGCCTGCCGCGAAGGCGGCCGATTACAGCAATACCGCGGCTTTGGGTCGGGTGCTGTATACGGATTATTTGCTGGCGTTTGAGTTGGCGGCCGTGGTGCTGTTGGTGGCAATAGTGGCGGCCATAGCCCTGACCTTAAGGAGCCGTAAGGAAAGTAAACCTAGCGATGTGGCCAAGCAAGTGGCGGTTAAAAAAGCCGACCGTATTCGTATCGTGAAAATGGCGGCGGTGCTTGACGATACGCCAGACCAGTCTGCGTCGCTTGAGGAGAGTAAATAATGGTTGGTTTATCCCATTACCTTATCCTAGGGGCGCTGCTGTTTGCCATCAGTGTGGTCGGCATATTTTTAAATCGTAAAAACGTCATTATTTTATTGATGGCCATAGAGTTGATGCTGCTGGCGGTTAACCTTAATTTTATTGCCTTCTCGCATTACATGAATGACATCGCCGGGCAAGTGTTTGTATTTTTTATATTGACGGTAGCGGCCGCCGAATCGGCCATAGGCTTGGCTATTTTGGTGGTGTTGTTTAGAAATTTACGCACCATTAATGTTGACGATTTAGATCGCTTAAAAGGGTAAGTCCAGAATGACCATGCAACACATTTACTTAGCGATTCCACTCTTGCCCTTGCTGGCGGCCGTCGTCGTTGGCTTGTTTGCTAAGTTTCTGCCCAGAGCCGCTGCCCATGTTTTGACCATACTGGGCGTGGCGCTGTCTTTTGCTTTGTCCGTTTATGTGCTTCAGCACAGCATGCACAGTGCGCCGTATAACGAGACGGTTTACTCTTGGCTAAAAAGCGGTAATTTCAGTTTCGAAATTGGTTTTCTAATCGACAATTTGTCGGCCATGATGATGGTGGTGGTGACCTTTGTCTCCTTGATGGTGCATATCTACACCGTTGCCTACATGGCAGAAGACGCAGGCTACGCACGCTTCTTCAGCTATATATCCTTATTTACTTTTGCCATGCTGATGCTGGTCATGAGCAATAACTTCATGCAGTTATTCTTCGGCTGGGAAGCGGTAGGCCTGGTGTCTTACTTGCTGATTGGTTTCTGGTACACCCGCCCAACGGCCATCTACGCCAATTTAAAAGCCTTTTTGGTCAATCGGGTAGGGGATTTCGGCTTTTTGTTAGGCATAGGCTTGGTGCTATTCCACTTTGGTAGTTTGGATTATGCCTCGGTGTTTTCGGTTGCGCCGCAAATGGCCGACGTGCAAATCAATTTAATTGGTAGCAGTGCATGGTCATTGATGACCGTAACGTGCATATTGCTGTTTATCGGCGCCATGGGTAAATCGGCGCAAGTGCCTTTGCACGTTTGGCTGCCCGATTCCATGGAAGGCCCAACGCCTATCTCGGCTTTGATTCACGCGGCGACCATGGTGACGGCCGGTATCTTCATGGTGGCGCGCATGTCGCCTTTGTTTGAATTGTCGTCCACGGCGCTGTCTTTTGTCATCATTATAGGCAGTATTACCGCCTTGTTCATGGGCTTTTTAGGCATCATACAAAACGACATCAAACGCGTGGTGGCCTATTCCACGCTCTCGCAATTGGGCTACATGACGGTGGCCTTAGGCGCGTCGGCTTATTCCGTGGCTATTTTCCATTTGATGACCCATGCTTTCTTTAAGGCCTTGTTGTTCTTAGGTGCCGGCGCTGTCATCATGGGCATGCACCACGATCAAGACATACGCAATATGGGTAATTTGAAAAAATACCTACCCGTCACTTGGCTGACTTCGCTGATAGGCTCGTTGGCTTTAATAGGCACGCCATTTTTCTCAGGCTTCTATTCTAAAGACAGCATCATAGAAGCGGTGCATACCTCGCATATCACCGGCAGTGGCTTCGCTTACTTTGCTGTGTTGGCCGGGGTGTTTGTCACGGCTTTCTACAGTTTCCGTATGTATTTCTTGGTGTTCCATGGCGCGGAAAAATGGCGCACGGCCAAGCACGACGCGCATGACCATGACCACCATCACGGCTTGGCCGCTACAGACGATCCGCACGAACCGGGTTGGAGCGTTAAATTACCCTTGATATTGCTGGCCATCCCGTCTTTATTCGTGGGTTACTGGGCGATAGACGCCATGCTCTACGGTGATTTTTTCCGTGGCGTGATTTATGTTGATTATGCCGCCCATCCGGCCATGCAGGAAATGACCCACCATTGGCATAGCACCATGCACAATGCCGCAGGCATGGCCATCCACGGCTTGCTAAGTGTGCCTTTCGCCTTAGCCGCCGCTGGCGTGGCCTTGGCCTGGTTTTTCTATACGCAGCGGCCTGATATTCCAGCCGGCATTCAAACGAAATGTGCAGTCTTACATCGCATTTTGGAAAACAAATACGGTTTCGATAGTTTTAACGACAAGGTGTTTGCTGCGGGCTCGCGTTGGCTGGGGCATAAGCTCTGGCAAATCGGTGACGTGACGATTATTGATGGTGCCATGGTCAATGGCACGGCCAAGCTCATTGCTAAGCTTGCTGGCGTGGTGCGCCAGTTGCAAACGGGGCTTATTTATCACTACGCCTTCGCCATGATCATAGGCGTGTTTTTGATGCTCACTTTTTTTACTAAAGTTTAAAAATGCAAAATTATTTTTACCATCACCTATTAAGTTTTGCCATTTGGTTGCCGGTATTGGCCGGCATACTGGTGCTTGCGACGGCTAATGAGAGTAAGCCTAATACCACACGCTGGCTAGCCTTGCTGGGCGGGGTGCTAAGCTTTTTGGTGACCATCCCACTTTATACGCAATTTAATTTTGCTGACGGCGGATTGCAGTTTCAAGAGGGCTTTAGCTGGATACCGGCATTTAATATCAATTACCATTTAGGCGCCGATGGCTTGGCCGTGCCCTTGATCTTGCTTACCAGTTTCACCACGCTGATCGTGATTATTTCCGCATGGGAAGTCATACAAAAACGCGTGGCACAGTACATGGCTTGCTTCTTGATTATGAGTGGCTTGATGATAGGGGTGTTTAGCGCCTTGGATGCCATTTTGTATTATGTGTTTTGGGAAGCCATGCTCATCCCCATGTTCTTGGTGATAGGTATTTGGGGTGGACCGAATCGCGTCTACGCCACGGTGAAGTTCTTTCTCTACACCTTGCTTGGTTCGCTCTTGATGTTGGTGGCTTTCATCTACTTGTATTTAAATACCGGCAGTTTTGAAATTGCCGATTTCTACCGTTTCCCCATGCCATTGTCCGTGCAAGTGCTGGTGTTTTTGGCATTTGTTGCGGCTTTTGCGGTAAAAATACCGATGTGGCCTGTGCACACTTGGTTGCCGGATGCCCACGTGGAAGCGCCTACCGGTGGTTCGGTGGTGTTGGCTGCAATTGCGCTTAAATTGGGCGGCTACAGCTTTTTGCGTTTTGCCATGCCCATCGCGCCGGATGCCGCCCAGCATTTGGCAGGCTACATGATAGCCCTGTCCTTAATCGCCATTGTTTACATTGCCTTGGTGGCCTTGGTGCAAAAAGACATGAAAAAGCTGATTGCTTATTCGTCCATCTCGCACATGGGTTTTGTCACCTTAGGCTTTTTCTTATTCAGCAACCTAGGCTTGGAAGGCGCCATCGTGCAAATGCTGTCGCACGGCTTTATATCGGCGGCCATGTTCCTTTGCGTGGGCGTGCTCTATGACCGCATGCACAGCAGGCAAATCGAAGCCTACGGTGGGGTGGCCAACAGCATGCCGGTCTTTGCGGCGTTTGCGGTATTCTTTGCTATGGCCAACGCCGGCTTGCCAGGCACCTCCGGTTTTGTCGGTGAGTTTATGGTGATATTGGCTGCCGTACAAAGCAATTTCTGGTATGCCTTTTTAGCCGCTTTCACTCTGATATTTGGTGCAGCTTATACCCTGTGGATGGTGAAGAGGGTGTTTTATGGGGCGGTAGCCAACGACAAGGTAGCCGCTTTGAGCGATTTAAATAAGCGTGAATTTTTCATACTGGCCCTATTGGCTGTAATGGTGTTAGCCCTAGGTGTTTACCCACAAATGGTGACCGACATGAGTAATGCCACGGTGACCGAACTTCTTACTCATTTAGCAAAAAGCAAACTGCCCGCCAGTTTGCCAGCAGGGCTATAAGCTATGGAAAATATACGTTACGACCTCATGACGGCTTTGCCTGAACTGATAGTGTTAGGCATGGCCATGGTGATCTTATTGGTCGATTTATTTTTAAAGCCAGCCCAGCGCATGGCCATTTATGTCTTGGCGCAATTAACCTTAATAGCGGCTGCTTATTTTAGCTTTAGCAGCCATGTACCCAGTGTCAGCACTGCTTTTAGCGGCGCTTTTGTGGACGATGGGATGGCGGACGTGCTCAAGATGATGATGTACTTAGGCACTTCGTTTGTGTTTGTCTATAGCAGGCAATATTTGCAACAACGCGCCATGTTCCGTGGCGAGTTTTATGCCTTGGTGCTGTTTTCATTGCTAGGCATGATGGTGATGGTGTCAGGGCAAAGCCTGCTCACCCTATACGTGGGCTTGGAGTTGCTGTCTTTAAGTCTGTATGCCTTGGTGGCCATGGACCGGGACAACGCCAAAGCCACCGAAGCCGCCATGAAGTATTTTGTCTTAGGCGCTTTGGCTTCAGGCATGTTGCTGTACGGCATGAGCATGATATACGGCATGACGGGCAGCTTAAATATTGCCGAAATAAACACGGCTTTAATGGCCGGCCCTAAGATGCATGCGGTGCTTATTTTGGGCTTGGTGTTTATCGTGGCCGGCTTGGCTTTCAAATTAGGTGCCGTGCCATTTCAAATGTGGGTGCCGGACGTGTATGAGGGCTCGCCGACTGCGGTGACCATGCTGATTAGCTCCGTGCCTAAGTTGGCCGCGTTTGCCTTCCTGATACGTTTATTGGTGCAGGCCTTGCCAACCTTGGCCGCCGATTGGCAGCAAATGCTGATGATCATGGCCGTGTTGTCTATTGTCATTGGTAACATCACGGCGATTGCCCAAACCAACTTAAAGCGGATGCTGGCCTATTCAACCATTTCCCACGTGGGCTTTCTCTTGTATGGCTTAATGAGCGTGACCATGAATGGCTTTATTTTCGCCATGTTTTACATAGTCAGCTACGTGTTGATGACCTTGGCCGGCTTTGGCATCATTTTGTTGCTGTCCCGTCAGGGGTTTGAAGCGGATAAATTGGATGATTTAAAAGGCTTGAATCAGCGCAGCCCTTGGCATGCTTTTTTAATGCTCATCGTCATGTTCAGCATGGCTGGCGTGCCACCCACACTGGGATTTTATGCTAAGTTTAGCGTGCTGCAAGCCGCTTTAGCAGCGGGTTATGTCTGGTTGGTGGTGTTTGCGGTGTTGATGGCGGTGATAGGGGCGTTTTATTATTTACGCGTTATCAAGCTCATGTATTTTGATGAGCCGCTGGATGCGCATCCCATTACTGCGCCCATGGACATGCGCTTGGTCTTGAGTGTGAATGCCTTGGCTTTATTGGTCATAGGCTTGCTGCCAGAAAAGCTAATCGAAGTGTGCATCTACACCATTACCAGCAGTTTAAGTTAAGTTGCCTTAGATCCCCATGGCTTAGGGTATGGTAAACAGCATTAATGATTTAACCGAACATTGCTTAAGCTCGGAGACGCTTAGCACGGGAGGCATGTTGACGCTAAAGTGCGATCAAGTGCGCTTACCTAATGGCAATGCCAGTCAGCGCGAATACGTGGTCCACCCTGGCGCGGTGGTGGTGGTAGCCATCTTGCCCAATGGCCACGTCTTGCTAGAAAAACAATTTCGCTACCCCTTGCATCAAGTCTTCATAGAACTGCCTGCCGGTAAAATCGATGCCGGTGAAGCGCCTTTAGCCACTGCCCAGCGTGAGCTCTTAGAAGAAACCGGTTACAGCGCTAAAGAATGGCTGGCCCTTGGCCAGCAACACCCGTGCATAGGCTATTCCAATGAAGTGATTCATATGTATTTGGCCTTAAATCTGACGCCGGGGCCACACCAGCGCGATGCAGACGAAGCCTTGGAGTTGTTTGAGCTTAGTTTTTCTGACTGCTTGGCTTTGATAGAAAACGGTCAAATCAGCGATGGCAAATCCATCATTGCCTTGTTCAGGGCAGAGAAATATTTAGCCCAGCATCCGCACTTGCTAGCGACTTAAAGTGGTCTGCCCCGGCTTTGGCTAAAGTTCTTATTGTCGGTTGTGGGGATCTGGGCTTGGCCATCGCCGATCTTCTGGCGGAGCGGCATGCGGTTTTTGGCCTAAGACGACAGGCCTCTGCCGGCCAGCCCAATATCACCATGCTGCAAGGCGATGTCACCGCCCCAGCCAGTCTGCAAGCACTGCATACGCTCAACCCTGAACTGATCGTGTATTGCGTGGCGGCCGACGAGCAAACGGATGCGGCCTACCAAGCACAATACGTAACGGGATTAGCCCATGTGTTGGCAACTCAGAGAGAAAACAGGGCCTTGCGCCGTGTGTTTTTCATCTCCAGCACGCGTGTTTACGGTCAGGATGAAGGTGAGTGGCTGGACGAAGCTACGCCGGCCAGCCCGATTGATTTTGCTGGGCAGCGCTTGTTGCAAGCCGAGCAACTGTTGCAAGGCTTGCCCTGTGGCGCCACCGCCTTGCGTTTATCTGGGCTATACGGGCCTGGGCGTTTTCGCATGATTAACATGGTCATGAATCAAGCTTGGCCCCCACAAAACAGTTGGAGCAATCGTATACACCGCGATGACGCGGCCGCTTTCACGGCTTTTCTAATGGAGCAGGTGTTGGCAGGACAGGGGCTTGCACCTTGTTACATAGTGAGTGATGACGGCCCTGCACCCATATACGAGGTGCTGACTTACCTTGCCGAGCAAATGCAATTAGCTCAGCCGGAAAATTGGCAGCAGGCTGCTGAAGGGGGTAAGCGTCTTAACAGTAGCCTGATGCAGGCTAGCGGTTTTAAATTACGCTATCCAGATTATCAGGCCGGTTATTTAGCATTGTTGCTTAATTGGCACCGCGCATGAGGATTAATCGGCATGACGGTCTGCGAATAAGCGCCTAGAGAATTTGCGCCCAAGGCCACAATCAGCTAAAATCGCGCTCTGTTTGAATTTAAGCCTGATGATAGGTGTAAACGCTTAGAGTAAGCGAAAAAATACAGGCGGTTAGCTCAGTTGGTTAGAGCGCTTGGTCGACATCCAAGAGGTCAGCAGTTCGAGTCTGCTACTGCCTACCAGATATGCCAGCAAAAGCCGTTAATTAACGGCTTTTCTATTTAAGATGAGGGTGCTATGCCTATAATTCGTTTGCCTGATGGCTCTGAACGTAGTTTTGCGGCTTCCGTTACGGTGGCAGATGTGGCCATGAATATTGGTGCTGGTTTGGCCAAGGCGGCATTGGCCGGCAAGGTTGACGGTGTGTTGGTGGACACGGCTTATCTCATTACCAAGGATGCAGACTTAGCCATCATTACCGATAAAAGTGACGAGGGTTTAGACATCATTCGTCATTCCACCGCGCATTTGTTAGCTTATGCGGTCAAAGAGTTATTCCCCGATGCGCAAGTCACCATAGGCCCGGTCATTGAACACGGCTTCTTTTATGACTTTTCCTACAAGCGTCCGTTTACCCCAGAAGATTTAATCGCTATTGAAAAGAAAATGCTGGAATTGGCGAAAAAAGACGAGCCAGTCACACGCAAGGTGTTGCCGCGTGACGAGGCGGTGGCTTATTTCAAAGCCATTAATGAAGATTATAAGGCGGAGATTATTGCCAGCATCCCAGCCGGCGAAGACGTGTCGCTGTACAGCGAAGGCAGTTTTACTGACCTTTGCCGCGGCCCGCACGTGCCCAATACCGGCAAGTTAAAAGCCTTCAAGCTGATGAAATTAGCCGGTGCGTATTGGCGTGGCGACAGCAATAATGAAATGCTGCAACGCGTATACGGCACAGCATGGCGCAATAAAGAAGAGTTGGAAGCACATTTGTTCCAATTGGAAGAAGCGGAAAAGCGTGATCACAGGAAATTGGGCAAGCAGCTGGATTATTTTCATATGCAAGACGATGCGCCCGGCATGGTGTTTTGGCACCCACGCGGTTGGAGCATCTGGCAAGAAGTCGAGCAGTACATGCGTAAAATGTTCCGCGACTTTAATTACCAAGAAGTGCGCACGCCCACCATCATGGATAAAACCCTGTGGGAGAAGTCTGGTCATTGGCAAAACTACCGCGAAGGCATGTTTGTTACCGCCTCTGAAAGCCGTGATTATGCGGTTAAGCCGATGAATTGCCCTGGCCACGTGCAAATTTTTAACAGCAGCTTGCACAGTTACCGCGATTTGCCCTTACGCTTGGCTGAGTTTGGTTCGTGCCATCGTAATGAGCCTTCCGGATCTTTGCATGGCCTCATGCGTGTACGCGGCTTTACCCAAGACGATGCGCATATATTCTGTGCTGAAAATCAAGTTGAGGCCGAAGTGGCCGATTTCATTAAGATGCTGTACAAGGCCTACGGTGATTTTGGCTTTAGCGATGTCTTGGTCAAGCTTTCTACTCGCCCGGAAAAGCGCATAGGCAGCGATGCGGATTGGGATAAAGCCGAGACCGCGTTGGCCAATGCACTTAAATCAAACAACTTGGATTTTGAATACCAAGCCGGCGAGGGCGCTTTTTATGGCCCTAAAATTGAATTCACCCTTAAGGATTCGCTGGGTAGGTTGTGGCAGTGTGGCACCATACAGCTCGATTCCAATTTGCCCGAGCGTTTAGGTGCCGAGTACGTGGCGGAGGATAACAGCCGTCAACGGCCGGTGATGTTGCACAGAGCTATTGTCGGATCCATGGAGCGCTTTATCGGCATATTGATAGAGCATTACGCTGGCGCCATGCCGCTTTGGTTGGCGCCGGTGCAAGTGATGGTGCTCAATATTTCAGAAAATCAAGCCGATTACGTGCGCCAAGTGGTTGAAATGTTGAAGAAAAATGGCTTACGTTGCGAATTTGACTTGAGAAATGAGAAGATAACCTATAAAATACGCGAACATAGTATGCAAAAAATGCCTTACTTGTTAGTAGCAGGTGAGCGTGAGATGCAAACAGGACATGTGGCCGTGCGTAACAGAAAAGGCGAAGACTTAGGTTCTATGCCGATTGCAGCGTTAATTGAACGCTTAAAAGCAGAGGTAACAACCAGGGTTTAGCTTTAACTTAAGCGAGTAATGAAACATTTGCTTGGGTTGTTTTCTGGAAATGCGCGGCTTAACTATTTGGAGAATTTGATATAGCACAGGAAAAAGAAACACGAATTAATGGCGACATAACAGGGTCGCAAGTTCGTTTGGTGGGCATAGAAGGTGAGCCTTTAGGCATCATGTCTTTAACAGAGGCCTTTGCAAGAGCAGAAGAAGCGGATATTGATCTTGTGGAAATCGCGCCGAATGCCGAGCCGCCCGTGTGCAGGTTATTGGATTACGGTAAGTTTAAATACGCTGAAAGTAAAAAGCAGCACGAAGTTAAACTTAAGCAAAAGCAAGTAAGCATTAAAGAAGTGAAGTTTCGCCCGGGTACCGATGACGGCGACTACGCAATCAAAGTGCGCAACATCATACGTTTCATACAAGATGGTGATAAAGCGAAAATTACTTTGCGTTTTAGAGGTCGTGAGATTACCCATCAAGAATTCGGTTTGGCTCTGTTAAGACGGGTAGAGGCAGACACAAAAGACGTAGCGGTGGTGGAGCAGTTTCCAAAAATGGAAGGCCGCCAAATGGTGATGGTTTTAGGGCCACCCAAAAAGAGTTCGTAGTTTTTAGTAAGATCCCGAGTGATACGGCTTAACGGCATGCCTAAGCACTCATAACTTAAGTTCAAGGAGAACAAAATGCCAAAAATGAAAACCAAGAGTGGCGCCAAAAAGCGCTTCAAATTCTTGGGTAATGGTAAAGTGAAACGTACCCACTCTCACTTACGCCATATCCTAACCAAAAAGACCACCAAGCAAAAGCGTAAACTACGCGGCACGGCGATCATCTCAGCAACTGACGTCAAGCGCGTACGCGCCATGATGCCTACACGATAAGGAGACCGATATGCCTAGAGTAAAACGTGGTGTCATCGCTCGTGCAAGACACAAGAAAATATTAAAAGCCGCTAAAGGTTATCGCGGTCGTCGTAAAAACGTTTACCGCGTTGCCAAGCAAGCGGTAATGAAAGCCGGTCAATACGCTTACCGTGACCGCCGTCAGAAAAAACGTCAATTCCGCACTTTGTGGATTGCTCGTATTAATGCCGGTGCACGTGAGTGTGGTTTGACTTACAGCCGCTTCATGAATGGCTTGAAAAAAGCCGCCATTGAGGTGGATCGTAAAGTGCTGGCAGATTTAGCGGTGTTTGACAAAACGGCATTCGGCCAATTTGTTGAAATGGCTAAAAAAGCCTTGGCAGTTTAGTCAACCCACTTATTTGAAAAATAAGTAAAAAAAGAGGCTTAGGCCTCTTTTTTTTGCTGTAAAATTATGCAATTAAATAAAAATACCGCCCATTAAAGACCCGCATAGCCATGACAGATTTAACGCATTTAATTTCACAGGCGCAAACTGATTTTGCTCAGAGCGCCAACATGAATGATTTGGAAATTGCTAAAGCTAAATACTTGGGCAAAACCGGCTTGCTGACCGACGCCTTGAAAGGCTTGGGTAAACTGACTAACGAAGAGCGCCCGGCTGCAGGATCTGCCATCAATGTGGTTAAACAAGCGGTGGAGGCGGCGCTGACCGCACGTCGTGAAGCGTTGCTGGATGCCGAGCAAGCCAAGCAGTTGGCGCAAGAGTCCATAGACGTGAGTTTGCCAGCACGTGCGCAATCAACAGGGGGCTTGCATCCGGTGACGCTTACCTTGCAACGTATAGAGCAGTTATTTCATTCGATTGGTTTCGAAGTGGCGACCGGCCCTGAAATTGAAACCGATTTTTATAACTTCACCGCCCTTAACATCCCCGAAGATCATCCGGCGCGTGCCATGCACGATACTTTTTACATAGACGAGGCGAACGTGCTGCGTACCCACACCTCTCCGGTGCAAGTGCGCTACATGGAAAATGCGCTGAAAACGCAAAAAACGCCGCCCCTTAAAATCATTGCGCCTGGCCGTGTTTACCGTGTTGATTCGGATGCCACGCATTCGCCTATGTTTCACCAAGTGGAAGGCTTGTGGGTGGATGAAGACATCAGCTTTGCTAATTTAAAAGGCGTGGTGCAAGACTTCTTACAAAAATTCTTTGAACGTGACGATTTAACCGTGCGTTTTCGTCCGTCCTTTTTCCCCTTCACCGAACCTTCTGCGGAAATGGACATGAGCTGGAATGGCGGTTGGCTTGAAATTGGCGGCTGTGGCATGGTGCATCCGGAAGTGTTTAAACACGTCAATATAGACAGTGAAAAATACCGTGGTTTTGCGTTTGGATTGGGCGTAGAGCGCTTAACCATGTTGCGTTATGGGGTGAATGATTTGCGCCATTTCTTTAACAATGATTTGCGTTTTTTAAGCCAGTTTAAATAGCGCGGTCAGCGCGTTCCGTCACGTTTTTCCTTAAGGTTAAAAGCATTATGCAGTTTTCAGAAAATTGGTTACGCAGTCTGGTGAGTACGGATTTAGACAGTCAGGCATTGAGTCATGCTTTGACCATGGCCGGTCTGGAAGTGGAAGATATGCAGCCGGTCGCGGCCCCTTTCAGTCAAGTGGTGGTGGCAAAAATTGTCAGCGTGGCCAAGCATCCGGATGCCGACCGCTTGCAAGTGTGTGTGGTTGATGTGGGTGGGGATCAACCCATACAAATTGTTTGTGGGGCAGCCAATGCGCGGGCTGGTTTAATCGCTCCTTGTGCCTTGGTGGGTGCGGAACTGCCTGGCATTTCTATCAAACAAGCCAAAGTCCGAGGTGTGGAATCGTTTGGCATGATGTGCTCATCCAAAGAATTAGGCTTGACGGCCGAAGCCAGTGGCCTATTGGAATTAGACAGCCTGGCGCCTATAGGCCAAGACATCCGTCAATACCTGGACTTAGACGACCATTTGCTCACGCTTAAACTCACCCCTAACCGCAGTGATTGCTTAAGCCTTAAAGGCATTGCCCGCGATGTGGCGGCCATCACCGGTGCCAGCACTCGCTTTGACGAGATTGAGCCCGTGACCAACGACACGGCAGGCAGCTTAGCGGTTGCCGTGAGCGAGCAAGTCGCTTGCCCGCGCTATTGCGGCCGTTTAATCACGGGGCTTAATGCTAAAGCCAGCACGCCAGATTGGATGATTAAGCGTTTGGAACGCAGTGGTTTGCGCGGTATCAATGTGCTGGTTGACGTGACTAACTATGTCTTGCTGGCCTTAGGTCAGCCCATGCATGCTTTTGATGCGGCCAAATTGAACGGTGGCATCCGCGTGCGTTTCGCCCATGAAAATGAGCAGATCACTTTACTCAATGAGCAAAGCGTGGCATTAAAAAGTGATGATTTGGTGATTGCCGATGCCAGCGGGGCCATCGCCTTAGCGGGGATTATGGGCGGTCAAGCGACCTCGGTGGATGAGGCCACGACCTCGGTCTTTTTAGAAAGCGCCTTTTTCACACCAGCCGTGATTGCCGGCAAAGCCCGTAGATTGGGTTTAAGCACCGATTCATCCTACCGATTTGAACGTGGCGTGGACTTTGCTAATGCGCGTAATGCGCTGGAACTGGCCACGCAATTGATTAAACAGTTGTGCGGTGGTTTGGCCGGTACAGTCACGGAAGTGACGGGCGCATTGCCAATCAGGCATGCGGTCAAATTGCGTTTAAATCGCTTAATTTCGGTGTTGGGCATCGCTTTTACCCAAGAAAAAGTAGCGCAGTTACTCAGCCAGTTAGGCTTCTCTTATACCGTTAGCGATGCGGTATTTACCGTAGACCCACCCAGTTACCGTTTTGACATTAATATAGAAGAAGATTTGATCGAAGAAATTGCCCGCTTACACGGTTACGATCACATACCGGCTACTGCGCCAGTGGCTGCTTTGGACATGCTGGAAGCGCCAGAAGCGCGTGCTCAGCAAAACACCTTGCGCGATGGTTTGGTGGCGGCGGGCTATCAAGAATTGGTCAACTACAGCTTTGTCGATGAGGCTTGGGAAACGGATTTGTTGGCCAACGCCCAGCCGATTAGATTGAAAAACCCGATTGCTAGCAATTTAAGCGTCATGCGCAGCAGTTTGTGGGGCGGCTTATTGGACAGTTTGGTGTATAACTTAAACCGCAAGCAAGAGCGCGCGTTTCTGTTCGAAATGGGTGCCACCTACCAGTATGCCGATCAACAAAAACAGGCTTTTATTGAAACCACGCGGATTGCTGGCTTGGCCTACGGCAGTGCGAAACCCGAGCAATGGGGCGCGAGCAATGCCGAGGTGGATTTCTTTGACGTTAAAGCCCATGTGGATGCTCTGCTCGGTGATGCCGCCTTGGCTAAAACGCCCAGTTATGAAAAAGCCGAACACAGCGCCTTGCACCCAGGCCAGACCGCAGACATTTTATTGGACGGTCTGCGCATAGGTTGCTTGGGTAAGTTGCATCCAAAATGGCAGCAACATTACAATTTGACCAAAAGCACCTTCTTGTTTGAATTGGACGTCTGTGCTTTATTGAACCGCCGCATCCCGGCCTACCAAGAAGTGTCAAAATTGTTGCCGGTGCGTCGCGATTTGGCGGTGGTGGTGGATGCCAGTTTGCCGGTGAATCGGCTATTGGCTAGCATTAAACAGGCGCATATTCCGCTGTTGCAGGATGTGGCCTTGTTCGATATCTATCAAGGCCCAGGCATAGATGAAAATAAAAAAAGCCTTGCATTATCAGTACTTATGCACGATACTCAAAAAACTTTAACAGATAGCGATGCCGATGCAGTCATGGCAAATCTGCTACAATTATTACAAAATGACTGCAATGCTGTTTTAAGAAATTAGCTCACCCGTGTGGGCTGTTTTTCGTATGGCGCAGGGCTTTATTAATTCGAGATTAGGCTTTTATAAGCTAGCAATAAATGGGAGTGGGGTATGACCTTAACAAAAGCTGAACTTGCAGATTTGCTTTATGAGCAAGTTGGGTTGAATAAACGCGAAGCCAAAGACATGGTGGAAGCATTTTTTGAAGAAGTGCGCATCGCTTTAGAAGCCGGCGACAGTGTTAAATTATCCGGTTTTGGTAATTTTGAATTGCGTAAAAAATCAGAGCGCCCTGGCCGCAACCCAAAAACAGGGGAAGAAATCCCTATTTCCGCACGTCGCGTGGTGACGTTCCATGCCAGTCAAAAATTAAAAGCCAAGGTTGAGGCGAATTACCTGAATTAAAACCCAATCCTGCGGATGGCTTGTTTAAGGGCTTATCCATTGAAGTGTTAAGTGAGAATATGCCGTATGAGTGAGCCCGTGCCAAAATTGCAGTTGCCACCCATCCCCGCCAAGCGTTACTTTACTATAGGCGAGGTCAGTGAGCTTTGTGGAGTTAAGCCACACGTGCTGCGCTATTGGGAACAAGAGTTTACTCAGCTCAAACCGGTAAAACGCCGTGGCAACCGCCGCTACTACCAACACCATGAAGTCTTGTTAATACGCCGTATACGCGAACTGTTATACGAGCAAGGCTTTACCATCAGTGGCGCGCGCAACCGCTTAGAAGGCGCGGAGGGCGACAGCAACCACGCAACTCAAACAAGTCCCCAACTGGATTTAATGGCGGGCGCAGATGCCAGCCCCAACGGTTTTGATTTCACGGCAGTCAAACTGGAGATGCAAGCCATACTCAAGCTATTGCGCGTGCAAACTATTTAACATTATTTCGCTTCCCCGTTTTAAAGTGCTGGACCTTTTGCGTTATAATGGCGCCCTGTTGTGGCAAGGCCACAACGTCGGTTCGGGGCATAGCGCAGCCTGGTAGCGTACTAGTCTGGGGGACTAGGGGTCGCAAGTTCGAATCTTGCTGTCCCGACCAATTTAAATCATGGCTTACAGTTAAACGGCTGTAAGCCATTTTTTATTCTTGGGCGCGCTCATGCGCTGACTGTGCTTTGGTGCTTGGTCGATAGGGCGGAAGTCGCTACAATAAGCGCGTGTAAACCTTTAGTCTCCATGCTCTGAATATTGAAAAAATGTCGCGTCCCACCACTGTACACATACGCTTAGATGCTTTTAGGCACAATTACCGCATGGCTAAACAGCAGTTAGCCGGTAAGGCCTTGGCGGTTATTAAAGCCAATGCTTATGGCCATGGCGCGGTGCATTGTGCTAAAGCACTCAAAAATGAAGCGGATGGCTTTGCCGTGGCGACGCTGGAAGAAGCCTTGCAACTGCGTGAGGCGGGCATTGCGGATCCGATTTTGTTGTTAGAAGGGTTTTTTGCTGCCGCTGAATTAAGCGTCATCGTTCAGCATGATTTATGCTTGGTAGTACACGCGCCATGGCAAGTGGACATATTGCTGGCGGCTAAATTAGCCCGGGCGGTGCCAGTGTGGTTGAAGATGGACAGCGGCATGCACAGGCTAGGCTTGTCACCGCATGCCTATATCAAGGCCTATCAGCAGTTAAAAGGGCACCACAATGTGGCGAGCATTGTGCCCATGACCCATTTAGCCAATGCCGACAATTTGAGTTCTGGCCACACCATGCAACAGTTGGCGGTTTTTCAAACGACGCTGGCCGATTTGCCGACAGCGCATACCAGTAGCGTGGCTAATTCGGCGGCCATATTGGCATGGCCTCAGTTAAATCAAGTTATCAACACCAAGCAGCACTGGTCTAGGCCAGGCATCATGCTGTATGGTGCGCATCCGATTATGCAGCCCGTTCAGCCCGATCTATTAGAGCCGGTGATGCATTTTAGCTCACGCATCATCGCGCTACGTCAGTTGGAAAAAGGTGACGCCATAGGCTACGGCAGTTTATTCACGGCGGATAAGGCCATGCGCATCGGGGTGGTGGCGTGTGGTTACGCGGACGGTTACCCTAGATCCGCGCAAACCGGCACGCCGATTGCCGTTGATGGCACAATGACGCGTTTGTTAGGGTGCGTCTCTATGGACATGCTGTACGTCGATTTAAGCGACATACCAACGGCCGGTCTTAATAGTCAGGTTGAGTTATGGGGCAAGCAGGTGCCAGCTAATTGGGTGGCACAAAGTGCTGGCACCATCGCTTATGAGCTTTTTTGCAACGTTAAACGGGCGCATTTTGACTATTTCGACCCGGCTAACATCTAATCTTTAATAGCAAGGTTTTTATATGCACTTTATCCAAACGCCTAATGCACCAGCCGCCATCGGTCCTTATTCTCAAGCCATGGTGGTCGGCGATGTATTGTTTACTTCTGGGCAAATTGCCCTGCGTCCAGACGGCAGTTTGAATGACGGCGACATTAGCGAACAAACCCGCCAAGTGTTGGCTAATTTAAAAGCCGTCATAGAGGCGGCCGGTGCCGATTTAAGTAAAGTGGCAAAGACCACCGTGTTTTTAAAAAATTTAGACGATTTCGTCGCCATGAACACCGTGTATGGCGAGGTATTTGCCGGCCATAAGCCAGCGCGTTCTACTGTGCAAGTGGCTAAATTGCCACGTGACGTGTTGCTGGAAATCGAAGCCATCGTGTCTTTAGCTTAATTTGAGTGCGCCATGCATAAGCCTGCGATTAGCCAAGTCCCGCTTAATGAAACCATAGCCCAGCGCTGGAGTGGCCGTGCTTACGCTGCCGAGCAGCCCATCAGCCCCATGCAGATGACCGCTTTGATGGAAGCCGCGCGCTGGGCGCCGTCTTGTTTTGGTGATCAGCCCTGGCGTTTTATCGTCTGGAATAAAGCCAGTGACAGCGTTGCTTGGCAATCTGCTTTCGATTGCTTGTCAGAGGGCAACCAAGCTTGGGTAAAAGATGCGCCTGTGCTGTTTTTGCTTTGTGCCGACAGCTTGTTTAGGCATAATCAGCAGCCTAATCGCTGGGCCCAATACGATTGCGGTGCCGCTGCTGAAAATTTGTGTTTACAAGCCACCAGCATGGGTTTGATGGCGCATCAGCTAGGAGGCTTTGCGGCTGATTTAGCCCGTGAAAAATTCAATGTGCCCAGTCAATACACGCTCATGAGCATGATTAGCGTGGGTTATGCCGCCGCCCTTGACACATTAAGCCCCGAAGTGCTGGCGCGTGAACAAGCTGACCGTTCGCGTTTGCCTTTGGATGGCTTGTTTTTTTCAAACCACTGGGGCTAATGCTCGGTGCGCTTAAGTCTTAACTAATGGCGCCAGGTCTGCTAAACTCTCGTTCGCAATTAAAATTAGCAAGTTAACCCATTAAATTTAGGATTCCGTCATGGCCGTTGTTGCATTAACTAAAGCGAATTTCAAAGACACCATAGAGAAAAACGATTTTGTTATCGTCGATTTTTGGGCACCTTGGTGTGATCCTTGCGTGGCCTTTACCCCTACTTTTGAAGCCGCCGCTGCCGCTAACCCAGACATTGTTTTTGGTATGGTGAATACCGAAGCCGATCCTGAGATTGGCGAGTATTTCCAAGTCAATCAAATCCCCGGTTTTTTGGTCATACGTGAGCAAGCGGGCATACACGCCCAAGTAGGTGAGATTGGTGCGCCGGCTTTCGCGGAAATCATTAAATGGGCGCGTGAATTTGATATGAAGGGTGTGCGTTCGTATTACGCGGACCAGGCAGCCAAATAGTCTGTCACGGCATGCATCCCATAAAAAAGCGGCTCAGCCGCTTTTTTTACGTTTATTGCAGGGCGGCTAAGTACTTAAGGGGGTCGACGGATTTGCCTTGGCGGCGAATTTCAAAATGCAGTTTTACCGTGTTGCTGTCGCTGCTGCCCATTTCTGCGATTTTTTGCCCCAAGCTGATTTGCTGGCCTTCTTTAACCAAAATTTGATTGTTGTGTGCATAAACGGATAAATAATTAGGGTTGTGTTTGATGATGACCAGCTTGCCATAACCGCGTAAGTCCGAACCGCTGTATATGACGCGACCGGCGGCGGCGGCATTGACGGCTTGGCCTGGGCTGCCGGCTATGTCCAAGCCTTTATTGCTGGATTCGTTGAAATTAGCCACCACCTTGCCTTTGGTGGGCCAAGCCCAATCAATGTTGTCCGTGGTTTCAACGCTGGTTTTGTTATCCGCTTTTACTTCTGTGGCGGCGTTGCTGCTAGCATTCGGCTTAGCCTGGGTTTTATTCAAGGCGTCATCGCTATAGGGTTCACGCAAGCCTTTGGGTTCGCTGAGGTTGACGCTGGCTAAGCCGGATTCGGGCTTGATGGCATTAATTTCAACGCCATTGTTGTCTGGGTTCAGCGCTTTGCCGGCATTCAGTTTTAATACCTGGCCCACTTTGATGTTGTAGGGTGCGCTGATGTTGTTGGCCAGTGCGATGTCTTTGTAGTAATAGCCGTATTCCAGCCCTATGCTAAATAAGCTATCGCCTTTTTTTACCGTGTAAGTGTCTGGCCGCCAGTCACCTGGCTTGTAGGTGGGTCGTACTGCCACCGTTTGTTTTTTGATGTTGCTAGGCTCGCTCTTGCTGGCATTGGCAGGCAGGCGGTCTATGACAGGGGCGGGCGGGCTGCTGCTGCACGCTGCTAGATTAAGCAATAAGCCTATACTGAAAAATGCCAGTAGATAACGCATGGTTATTGGGTGCCACCTAATAAAGGTACAAATTTGACCGCTTCCAATTTGCTTTGCTGATAGTCATGTTTAGATAGGCGTTCGACCAAGTGTAAAACTTGTTCGTCCGTGCCTACCGGGATGATCAAGCGTCCGCCTACGGCGAGCTGATCCAGCAAATCCTGTGGGATATGACTGGCCGCCGCCGTGACGATGATGCCATCAAAGGGCGCGAACTCAGTCAGCCCCATATTGCCATCGGCGTGGCCTAATTTTACGTTGGTGCATTTGAGGTCACGTAGATGTTCACGGGCTTTCATTACCAGCGGCCGTATGCGCTCCACTGAATAGACTTCTTTGGCGAGTTTAGATAACACCGCGGTTTGGTAGCCGCAACCGGTACCGATTTCCAGCACTTTTTTCAAATTCAAGCCATTACGCAATACCTCAGACATGCGACCAACGATATACGGTTGTGAGATGGTTTGGCCGTAACCTATGGGCAGTGAAACGTCTTCGTAAGCGCGTATGGACAAGGCTTCATCGACAAAAATATGCCGAGGAATGGCTGCCATGGCAGAAAGCACAACTTCGTCTTTGACCCCTTGTTCGCGCAAACGCACCAACATGCGGTCGCGGGTACGTTGCGACGTCATGCCTATGCCGGTGGTTTGTGCGGCGCTTCTTAAAATAGCCACTTAATTGCGCCCACGGTAGGCATGATGGCTTAGGTTTAGCCAATCATTGATTTCTGTTAATTGCGTGTGGTTGGTGAGATCCACTTGTATCGGTGACATGGACACTTGCTTATTGGCCACCGCGTAAAAGTCTGTGCCAGGGCCGCCGTCGTTAGGTGAACCGGCAGCGCCTACCCAATACACCGTTTCATTGCGCGGCGTTTTAAGTTGCACCACCGGTTCGGCTTTGTGCCGTTTGCCCAAGCGCGTGACCACGCGTCCTTGCAATTCATGGTAAGGGATGTCGGGTACATTGACGTTGAGTAGGGTGGTCGAAGCAAAATTGTTTTTTTGGTAATGCTGGATCAATTCGACCACCACTTTGGCTGCCGTCTCAAAGTGCGTGGCGTTGTGTTGTGACATGGAAACCGCAATCGATGGTATGCCCAATAAATAGCCTTCCATGGCGGCGGCCACCGTGCCAGAATAAATCGTGTCGTCGCCCATGTTGGCACCGTCATTGATGCCGCTGATGACCATGTCTGGCATATCACTCATGAGGCCGGTGAGGGCAATGTGCACGCAATCGGTGGGTGTGCCATTGACGTAGAAAAAGCCGTTGGCGGCTTTTTTGACACTTAAGGGCCGGTCTAAGGTTAAAGAGTTGCTGGCGCCACTTCTGTTGCGCTCAGGCGCGACCACGGTGATGTCGGCTAATTTTGCAATGTGCGTGGCCAGCACGCCCAAGCCGGGGGAAAAATAGCCGTCGTCATTTGAGAGTAAAATTTTCATAGGCAAATTATAGTAGAAGACAGGCGGTTTATTGGTGTGCCTTATTAAAAAAACCAGAAAAGTTATGCGCGCGCCAGTCGCCGGCGAGCTTTAAGGTTTAATCGGGCCAGTGGTCGGGATAACGACCGCTGGTTTTACCGGTAGGGCGGCTATTTCAGTCGGGCTGAGTAAGGTAATGTCCGCCAAGTTGTTTTCGGCTACCGGCAGTTTGGCCGGCTTGGCTAAAACAGGCGCAAAATTGAAATAGCCGAATAAGGCTAAATTGATGACTAACAACAACGCGATTAATTTTTTCATGGTTATTCACTCTGCCGTATACGGTCTATGCAATACAAGCCGTGCAAAACCAAATTGTCCACCATGCTGCAGGGCGTGGTCAGCGTTAAATGGGTTTTTATTAGCGCGGCATCGCCACCACTAATTAAGATATGGGGCGCGTGCTGGTCGTGCGCGGCTAAGGCAGTCGCCATTTGCTGTATGGCGCCAATTATGGCCGCCACTGCACCTACTTGCATGGCGTCTAGGGTATTTTTGGCAAAAATGCCGACAGAATGCAAGTTGCTTTGCCATGCGTTATCAGGCAATTGTGCGGTGGCTTGCGCTAGGCTATTTTGCATTAAATGTAAGCCCGGCAATATGAGGCCACCCAAAAAGTCAGCGTGTTTATTTTTAATGGACAAGGCGTCTATGGTGACGGCTGTGCCAACATTTACCACCACACAAGAGCTGTTGACCTTATGAAAAGCGCCCATCATGGCGGCAAAACGATCGCAGCCTAAACTTTGCGCAGGCTCATAATGATTGCGCCAGCCACCCATGCTGGCGGGCGATTGCAGGCTATGTATGGGCATGTCAGTTTCTGTCAGGCGTTCGATCAAGCAGGCGCCGAGCGCTGCATTGGCCACATTGGAAATTATCACGCGCTGGTAATTGATCGCGTGGGGCAATGCAGCGTCGCTTAATTGACTGTTTAAACAGCTGCCAAATTCGCTGATTTCACCGGTTGGATTAAATACCGCCCACTTGGTCTTGGTGTTACCGCAATCTATTCCTAATAGCATGCCAAACTCCGCTGAGATGGCTTGAGTGCGCCCATAGGGTACATACTCAAACGGTAATAAAGTTTGCTTTTATGTAACAGCATTTTTAAAGGTAGGGTTATGTGTTTTAAATTATTCAAAGAAATGCTTAATTATTTTCAGTATTCTAACACCGGCCTATGGTGACCGTAGGGTCGGCATATTAAATGCATTGTAGCTACAGTCACGTTTAAGGCTTAATGCGCGCTGCGTAGGCTAATTTCACCCGATGAAAAACGTTGCTCGCCCAAGGCGCTGTCGATTAACAAGATACCGTCGTCGGCCACGCCTATGACGGTGCCCAAGGTTTCTCTGCCATCCGGATGCAGCATTTTCACGGCTTGCTGGTGCAAGGCATGGTAGGCGGTCCATTCGTCACGCAGGCCAGTAAAGCCTTGCTGCTCAAATTGACTCAATACTTGGGCTAAGTGTTTGAGTAGGGTGCCGAGTAAGTGGTTGGGATCAATGGGCTGCGGAGCCACGCTGGCGATATCGGTAGCTGCTTGATCGATTTGCTGCTTGATTTTTGTCGGCAAATTGAGGTTGATGCCCACGCCTATGACGGCCGCGCTGGGGCCTTCCATGTCGCCTTGCAGTTCTATCAAGATGCCGGCCAGTTTTTCTGCTAGCCCTTGCTGGTTCATGATTAATACATCATTTGGCCATTTAAGCTGTGCTTGTGCTATGCCCAAGCCATGCAGGGCGCGTATCAGCGCCACGCCTATCGCCAAACTTAGGCCAGACAAGGCCGATGCGCCGCATTGGAAGCGCCATAATAAGGAGAAGGTTAAACTGGCGCCTAAGCCACCTTGCCAACTGCGACCGCGTCGGCCGCGACCGTTGCTTTGCCAGTTGGTCACCACGCAACTGGCATGCGCTTGACCGCTGTTTAAATTTTTCATCATGTAGCTATTGGTCGAGGCTAAATGGTCGTGCACTTCCAGTTTGAACCAAGCGCGCTGTTCGCCTACGGCCTGCAATATGGCTTGCTCATCGAGCAGGGTGAGCGCTTGCGGTAGCTTGTAGCCGCGGCCACGTACCGAGTATAGCTCTATGCCTAATTTTTCCGCTGTCTGTAAGGCATTCCAGACCGTGGCGCGCGATACTTTGAATTGCTGGGCTATGGCTTCGCCGGAGTGAAATTTTCCATCGGCGAGTAGGCGTAAGATAGGGAAGGTAAGCGCATTCATATGAAGCAGCAGTTTAGCACAGCCATTATTACCCTGTCCTTGTCCATGACTTGTTAGGCTGGCGGCCTGATATTTCACTTCTATGGTGTAAAATAGGCGAAATCATTTTTTATAGCATAAGTCCACCATGGCATCAGAAAAAACACCCATCCCATTAGGCTCGAATTTTATACGCGCGATAGTAGAGAAAGACTTAGAGCAAGGCGTATACCAGTCCCGTCAGTGGGCAGGCAGCCCAGGCGACGCTAGGCATCAAGCCGCAGGCCAAGTGGATGTTGCTAAAATACGCACACGCTTTCCGCCTGAACCCAACGGCTATTTGCACATAGGCCATGCCAAATCCATCTTTTTGAATTTTGGCTTGGCGCGGGATTACGCCGGCGTTTGCCATTTGCGTTTTGATGACACCAACCCAGAAAAAGAAAGCCAAGAATACGTCGACAGCATCACCGATGCGGTTAAGTGGCTGGGCTTTTCTTGGCAGAATGATCATGAGCAAAACCTGTATTTTGCCAGCAATTATTTCGATTTCATGTACCGTGCGGCCGAATGTTTAATCGAAAATGGCCATGCTTATGTGGACAGCCAAACGGCCGATGAAATGCGTGTTAGCCGTGGCACCTTAACCGAAGCCGGTAAAAATTCGCCTTGGCGTGACCGCACGGTGGCGGAAAACTTAGCCTTATTCCGCGCTATGCGCGATGGCCAGTACGCCGATGGCAGCTTGGTGTTACGCGCCAAAATAGACATGGCTTCAGCCAACATCAACTTGCGTGACCCCGCCATTTACCGTGTGCGCCGCGCTCACCATCATAATACCGGTGATAAATGGTGCATCTACCCCATGTACACTTTTGCTCACCCGATTGAAGATGCCTTGGAACAAATCACCCATTCCATTTGCACCTTGGAGTTTGAAGACCAGCGACCGTTTTACGATTGGCTATTAGTTCGCCTGGCCGAGGCCGGTTTGTTGGCCCAGCCTTTACCTAAGCAATACGAATTTGCCCGCTTAAATCTAACTTACGTGGTTTTATCCAAACGTAAATTAATTCAACTGGTGGAAGAAAAACACGTGAGCGCTTGGGATGACCCGCGCTTGCCCACCTTGGCCGGCGCCCGTCGTCGCGGCTACACGGCGGCAGGCTTTAAATTATTTACCGATCGCATAGGCGTGTCCAAAGCGGATTCTTGGATAGATTACAGCACGCTGGAAGACTGCATGCGGGAAGTGCTCAACGAGTCTGCCGAGCGGCGTATTGCCGTGTTAGACCCAATCAAGCTGGTGATTGATAACTACCCGGCCGATCAAGTAGAGGACTGCTTCGCACCTAATCACCCACTTAAGCCAGAGTTGGCTAAACGCGTCGTGCCCTTGACCCGTGAATTATGGATAGAGCGCGAAGACTTTATGGAAGAACCCAGTAAAGGCTTTTTTAGGCTGGTGCCGGATGGTTTGGTGCGCTTGCGTTACGGCTATGTGGTTAAGTGTACCGGTTTTGAAAAAGACGCCGCCGGCAAGGTGACGTTGGTGCATTGCGAGTATTTGCCGGACACCAAGTCTGGCACGCCAGGTGCCGACAGCATTAAAGTAAAAGGCAATATTCATTGGGTATCGGTGCCGCACGCCTACCAATGCGAAGTGCGCTTGTACGACAGATTGTTTAAAGAAGCGCATCCGGGTGAGGGTGGTAAGGATTTCTTGACAGAGTTGAACGCCGATTCGGTCAGCGTCATTACCGCACAACTGGAGCCCAGTTTAAAAGAAGCGTCGGCGGAAACGCGTTTTCAATTTGAGCGCCACGGTTATTTTGTGGCCGATAAGAAAGACAGCGTGGCGGGTAAGCCCGTGTTTAATCGCACCGTCACCTTGCGTGATGCTTGGCAAAAGTAAACAGATTTACATCTGCAAATAACTCAATATATCAATTACTTATTTAATTAAGTAAATCCATCGCATTAATCATAGACAGGCTGGGCGGATTTTTTGGCTGGCCATGGCATGGCTGGCGATAGTCTTAAGCGCCATGCGACGGCGCATCACCACTATTACATTTTATTAACAATTGTTTGGTATACCTATTGGCCCTTACGCCCGTTAAAGGCTTAGTTGCAGAATAAATGGCAACGACAGTGGCCTTGTTGGCTAGCAAATTAGGAGAAATACCATGCAAAAAAATCAAATCAATAGCACCCCAAGCCGCGTGATTAAAGCGAGTCTAATCGGTGTGGCGTCAGCCCTATTTACCCTACCACTGCAAGCGGCCGAGCAATACAGCGATACCGCCCGCGTCATATCCAGTGTTGCTCAAACCGACCGGGTCAATTTTCCGCGGCAAGAATGCCGCACCGAATACCAGCAACAAAGCTATCGCGATAACAATTCCATCACCGGTGCCTTAATAGGTGGCATTGCCGGTGGCTTGCTGGGTAATACCATAGGCAAAGGCAATGGCCGTGTGGCCGCTGCCGCGGTTGGTGCTGGGGTAGGGGCATTGGCCGGCAGCAGCCTGGCGGCTAATCAAAATTCAGCCGCCAGAACCGTGCCGGTGCAAAGCTGTTATCAAGTGGATAATTGGCAAACGGTAAACAGTGGCTATTTGGTCAGCTATGAATACCATGGCCGAACTTACAGCACGCTCATGAACAGTCAGCCTGGCACCTACATTGACGTCAATGTGCTGATAGAACCCATCACGCATTACACTCCTAGGACTAGCCATTTGGCCCCGCTTGGCCACCCACAGCAACATGCTAGGCGAGCTTGGTTTAACAATGATGAGCGCTCATGGGCTGCCCACGCCGCCCACCGTTATGACTAACTGAGCATTTTTGCCACAGGGCAGTATCAAACCAGCCGCCTGCTAGGGGCTGGTTTTTTTATTTTTATATCCCCCTAGTTGAGTGCTTGCAAGTAAAATCTAGGCTACCGTTTCCAGATAAATAACAGTGAACCTTACCTTAGATTGCGATTTAAATGCCGCTTGGCTTAGCAACCCAGCCAGCCCAGCCTTGGCGCAATTGCTGGCAAAAGGGCAAATACGGCATCAAGCATTGCCGCTAGAAGCCTTGGTTTGTCAGCAATTTGGCTTGTCCGCCACGCCGGATTATCCCCTAGCGGCCATTGCCGCACAGGCCGATGGCTTGGCGGCGGATACCGGCTATTGGCTAAGAGCAGACCCCGCGCACTTGGTGTTGCAACGTGATTGCTTGAGTTTGCACGAATCGTGGCCTTTAGCGGTCAGTGCTGAACATGCAAAAGTGCTGCTGGCCAGTTTAAATCAACATTTTAGTGCAGAGGGCCTGTGTTTTATGCGCGGGCATTCCGGTGCTTGGTATGTGCACACAGCGCAATCGCCGCAAATCAAAACCAGCTTACCCAGTGCCGCGCTGGCAAGAAATGTCCATGAGTTCTTAGCGCAAGGCGTGGACGCATCGCGCTGGTTGGCGCTGCTCAATGAAGTGCAAATGCTCTTGCATGAGCATCCGGTTAATGTAGCGCGTGAAGCGGCCGGTGAGTTGGCGCTTAACAGTGTGTGGTTTTCTGGTGGCGGTTGTTTGCCCAGTCGGCCGGCCTTGGCCCATGAGCTGAGCAGCTTAATGGCCGATAAGGTATTTTATCAAGGCTGGGCGCAACTCAGTGGTTTACCCTTTTCGGCTTTAGTGGCTAACTTTACCGCGCTGTTGCTTGAGTCGCCGCGTCATCTGCGTGTGCATTTGCCCTGCAACGATACGCTGGATAGCGATTGGTTTGCGCCGCTGTTGTTGGCATTACAGAGGCAAAAAATAAGCCAGTTGCAGTTAAATTTGGGATTTTATGAGCAAACCTTGTCGCTAACGGTGCGCCCTCGCGATCTTTACAAATTTTGGTGTCGCAGTCGCCCACTGATGGGGTATTGGGCATGACAAGAATAGTGCAACGGCAAGCGCCAGCAATAGTCGTAGCCGATTTGCAGGCGAGCGGGGTGAGCGCACTCATGGCACGCTTGCTGGCTGCCCGCGGGGTGGCGGCTGTCAAGCAGCTGAGTGCCCATTTAAGCGATTTGTTGCCACCAGACACCCTGACCAATAATGGTCACATGGCTAAATTATTGGCCGATGCCATCGCGGCCGATAAAAAACTGTTGGTGATAGGCGATTACGATGCCGACGGCGCGACGGCGACCGCGGTTGCGGTTAAAGGCCTGCGTGCATTGGGCGCCACGGTCGATTTTTTAGTGCCCAACCGTTTCGAATACGGCTATGGTTTAAGCCCTGAAATCGTGGCCTTGGCCGCCAGCCAAAAGCCCGACGTGATCATCACCGTGGACAACGGCATCGCCAGCGTGGATGGCGTGGCCGCCGCTCATGCCTTGGGTCTGCAAGTGCTCATCACCGACCACCATTTGCCTGGCTCAATCACGCCGGCGGCGGCTTGCATCATCAACCCTAATCAGCACGGTTGCCACTTTGCCAGCAAGCATTTGGCTGGGGTAGGGGTGATATTCTATGCTTTGCTCGCCCTACGGGCCGAGTTGCGTGAGCGTGGTGCTTACACGACAAAAGCCGCGCCCAATTTAAGCGAATTGTTGGATTTGGTGGCGCTGGGCACGGTGGCTGACTTGGTCAAATTGGATGACAACAATAGAATTTTAGTGGAGCAAGGCTTGCGCCGGATTCGCGCCGGCGCTTGCTCGCTAGGCATACTGGCCTTGTTGCGCATCAGTGGCCGACAAATACCCGCGTGCAATGCGCAAGATCTAGGTTTTTATGTGGGGCCACGCTTAAATGCCGCCGGTAGGTTGGATGACATGAGCTTAGGCATACGCTGCTTGCTGGCAGAAACAGAAAGCGAAGCGCGCGACCTGGCGCAGCGCTTACAAGATTTAAATGTCGCCAGGCGCAACATTGAAGCCGACATGCAGGC
>SXGU01025013.1_pt1 | contig 28301 bp, 24 predicted proteins | sample 3174531 | NCBI WGS metagenome assembly SXGU01 (sample SAMN11356863, study PRJNA531348) | freshwater metagenome | isolation source: freshwater sample F1-140 | place: China: Fuxian Lake, Yuxi | collected 2017-12-25 | reverse complement strand
GAGACGATTTCCAGCAGCGGTGTTCCGGCCCGGTTGAGGTCGATGCCACTGGCACCGTGAAAATCTTCGTGCAGCGATTTACCGGCATCTTCCTCCAGATGGGCGCGGGTAATCCCGATGACCTTTTCTTCGCCCTCCACTTCGATGGTCAGCGTGCCTTTGGCCACCACCGGCAGATCATACTGGCTGATCTGATAGCCTTTGGGCAGGTCGGGGTAAAAGTAATTCTTGCGGGCAAACACCGAATACGGCGCGACTTCAGCGCCTATGGCCAGTCCCAGTTTGACCGCCATGCGCACCGCTTCCTGATTCAGCACCGGCAGTACGCCGGGCAGCCCCAGGTCGATGGCGCAGGCTTGCGTGTTGGGTTCAGCGCCGTAAGCCGTCGGCGCACCGGAAAAGATTTTGGATTTCGTGGCAAGCTGGGCGTGGATTTCCAGCCCGATGACAGTTTCCCATTGCATGTTGATGGTTACCTAAACGGGTGAGGGTCGCGGGTCTCCGGGCGGGAGAGTGCCGGACCGGGGTTGATATAAGGAAAGTATGGATCAGATCGTCAGTTCCCAGCCACAGCGCAATACCACGTCGACCGGTGAGATTTTTCGTGCGGCCTGGCCCTGGGCAATGTGCAGCACCAGCAGCGTGGCGGGATCGAACACCAGCACATCCTTGACGCCTTGCGAGAGATAAAAGGGCGGGCCGATTTCCAGGTCTTTGGCTTCATAGCCCTTGCTGACGACCTCGATTACGGCTTCAGGGATCATTGTGAGTGCGTTTTCCTGTTCGGCTTCAGTGGGTTCCCGACAAAAAATGGAAATGTCGGGGCGTTTGAGGCCGTTTGGAAACTGCACATACACGTCCAGTGCGTGAACACACTGGCAGTCACCGGACGCTGACCCGGGCCGTATGCTTTGGGCGATGCGTTCGACCGCCTTCTGGTGTTTGTAAAGCGGCTGGGCCTCCCAGATGGGGAGGCCGTTGACCACTTCCAGCCGGATACCCAGTTGATCGGCGATCAGAAGACGGGAATCGATCATTGGGGTTTCTCCGGGGCGGGTGGCTGCCTTGCAGGGATTTACAGGTTTGGCGTCCGGCTATGCCAATCCGTCACCTGTTGATAGCGGTGCGCCAGATTGAGCAGGCGGGCTTCGCTGAAGTAATTGCCGATGAGTTGCATCCCGACCGGCAGATGACCGGAAAAACCCACGGGCAGGGACATACCGGGCAGGCCGGCCAGGTTGACGCCGATGGTGTAGATGTCGGACAGGTACATGGACACCGGATCGTCGCTCTTTTCGCCCAGACGGAAGGCGACCGAGGGTGAGGTCGGCCCCAGGATGACATCCACTTCGCTGAAGGCTTTCTGGAAATCATCGCTGATGAGACGGCGGATTTTCTGGGCCTTGAGGTAATAGGCGTCGTAATAACCGGCCGACAGGGCGTAGGTACCCATGAGGATGCGTCGCTTCACTTCGGCCCCGAAGCCTTCTCCCCGCGAGCGGGTGTAAAGGTCCAGCAGGTCTTTGGGATTATCACAGCGATAGCCGAAACGCACCCCGTCGAAACGCGCCAGGTTCGAGGAGCATTCCGCCGGTGCCACCACGTAGTAGGCCGGCACCGAAAGCCCCATGTTGGGCAGCGAAATCTCGCGGATGACGGCCCCCAGTTTGCGGTACTCGGCCATCGCCTCACGAATCAGACGTTCGATGTCGGCATCCAGACCGGTCTCGAAAAACTCACGCGGCACACCGATACGTACTCCTTCGAGGCTATCCGTGAGAGCGGCAGCGTAATCCGGTACCGGTACATCCACGCAGGTGGAATCCTTCTCGTCAAACCCGGCCATGACCTGCAACATCAGGGCGCAATCTTCGGCGGTTCGAGCCATGGGCCCGGCTTGATCCAGACTGGAAGCAAACGCAATCATGCCCCAGCGCGAAACCCGGCCATAGGTGGGTTTGATGCCGGTAATGCCGCAGAATGAGGCGGGCTGGCGAATGGAGCCTCCCGTATCGGTGCCGGTGGCTCCGGGCGCAAGACCGGCGGCGACAGCCGCTGCCGAGCCGCCGGATGAACCACCGGGTACGGTGTGTGTGTCCCAGGGATTTTTGACCGGGCCATAAAAGCTGGTCTCGTTCGAGGAACCCATGGCAAATTCATCCATGTTGAGCTTGCCCGGCATCACACTGCCGGCGGCCTTGAAGCGGGCGACGACCGTTGCATCGTAGGGGGCGATGAACGGATCGAGCATCCGGGAACCACAACTGGTGCGTACCCCCTCGGTACAGAAAATGTCTTTTTGGGCAATGGGAATACCGGTCAGGGGAACGGCTTCACCACGGGCGATACGGGCATCCGCCGCCCGGGCCTGAGCCAGGGCTTCTGCTTCCGTCACCGTAATGTAGCAGTTCAGCGACGGGTTGTGCTGGCGGATGCGGTTCAGGAAGGTTTCGGTGAGTTCGACGCTGCTGAAGCTTTTGTTTTTGAGGTTTGCCGCCAGTTGGGCAATGGTCAGTGTGTGCATGATGAGATTCCGTTATTCGATAACCCGGGGAACCAGATAGAGGCCGGCTTCGACCCGGGGTGCGTGACGCTGAAAGTGCTCACGTTGATCAGGTTCGGTGGGAACATCGGGTCTGAGACGCTGGATTTGTTCCATGGGGTGCGCCATGGGTTTGACTTCGGCGGTGTCTGCATCGTCCATCCGGGCGACGAAATCGAGTATGCCGGACAAATCATGCGCGTAACATTCAACCTTGTCGGCATCGATGGCCAAACGGGCCAGCCAGGCGATGCGGTTTACATTTTCTACGGATAGGGACATGGGATTTCCTGAAAGGCGGTTTTTATTCTGTGGGGTTGTCAGTGGTTCGCTTTCTGAACCACGCTGTCGAAGCGGTGTGTACGCAGGTACTGCCTCACTTTTTCGACGTCGGTGAGGGTGCTATAGGGGCCGACCTTGACCCGAAACCAGGTCGCATTGTCGACCTGTATCATTTCGAGTTTGGCCGGTATCCTGATTTGCAGCATTTGTGAGCGGAGTTTCTCAGCATCCTGCTGATTGACGAACGAACCGGCCTGAATGTAGTAGCGTCCCGCCGGTAACGGTGCCTTGCTGTTCTGCTCTTCCCGTTTGAGGGTCTTGACTTCGTTCTCCGGGATGATGACTTCCTGTTCCGACAGTATCTTGTAAAACGTGAACCGGGGCGTCTGCTTGCGGATCACCTCGCTGACCTCATCAGTGGGATCGGAACCCGAACCCGTCGCAGGCGCAACACCCCGTGGGGATTGGGCCATGAGGGCGGGCGTATTTTTCTGCTGTGCCTGGATCAGGTAGACCGACAGCCCCAGTACGCCCACACCCAGCAAACCGCCGACAATCCAGAGCACTGGCTTGCGAACGCTAGCCGGCAGCTTTTTTCTATACGCGGGAATATGGTTCTTGTAATCCCTGTGCATGACTACATGGCTTCAGGGGCTGAAACGTCCAGCAGGGACAGGCCGTTCACCAGCACCTGGCGCACTGCGGCGATCAGGTTCAGGCGGGCATCACGCAGATCAGCCGCTTCAACCAGAAATGAATGGGCATTGTAGTAAGCGTGGAACTCATGGGCCAGATCACGAAGATAATGGGCCAGGTGATGCGGCTCATGATTCAGTGCCGAAGTCTCCAGCACTTCCGGATAACGTGACAAACGGGTGAGGAGTACGGCTTCCTGTGGTTCCTCCAGCCGGTTCAGTGCTGCCATGCCGGCCTGAATGCTCCGTACCCAGCCCTTTTCATCCAGTTGCCTGAAGACGCTACAGATACGGGCATGGGCATACTGGACATAGTAGACCGGATTTTCGTTGCTTTTCGAGGCGGCCAGTTCCAGATCGAAATCCAGGTGTTGATCCGATTTGCGGAGTACGTAAAAGAACCGGGCCGCGTCCTTGCCGATCTCATTTCTCAACTGGCGCAAGGTGACGAACTCACCGGAGCGGGTCGACATTTGTACCTTTTCACTGCCCCGCCACAACACGGCGAACTGAACCAGCAATACTTGCAGACGATCCGGATCAGTACCCAGTGCCTGGAGAGCGGCCTTGACCCGGGGGATATAACCGTGATGATCAGCCCCCCAGACGTTGATGAGCCGGTCGAACCCGCGTTGCATTTTGTCCAGGTGATAGGCGATATCAGAAGCAAAGTAGGTAGTTTGGCCGTTGTCCCTGACTACCACCCTGTCCTTTTCGTCACCGAGACGTGAGGATGCAAACCAGACCGCACCGTCCTGCGTGTAGAGGTATCCGGCCTGATCCAGGGTTTCGATCACCTGCTGTACCGCCCCCTGATCGGCCAGACTGCGTTCGGAATACCAGTGTTCGTAATGCACGCCGAATTCACCCAGATCCTGTTCGATGTCCTGGAGAATGCGGTTGAGACCGGCATCGAATACGATACGGTAATGTTCATCACCCAGCAGGGATCGGGTTCGGGCGATCAGGGCATCAATGTGGCGTTCCTTGTCGCCCCCTTCCGGCTCATCGGGCGGAATATCGCAATGAACGACGGCGGTATCCCGGTAGAATTTTTCACCCACCTGCTGATGAAGTTCAGCCGCAATGTCACGTACGTATTCACCCCGGTAACCGTTACAGGGAAACACCAGGGAGGCACCACAGGCTTCCAGATAGCGTAACCAGACACTGGTCGCCAGAATATCCATCTGTCGACCGGCATCGTTGACGTAGTATTCCCGTTGCACGTTGAAGCCAACGGCCTTCAACAGGTTGGCTACGGTGGCACCATAAGCTGCTCCGCGCCCGTGTCCCACGTGCAGGGGACCGGTGGGATTGGCCGATACGTATTCGATCTGAACGGTCTGCCCCTGACCGACCGTACTCAAACCATACTGGCGTCCCTGCTCGTGAATCATCTGCACCACCTGAAAGCGGGATTCCTCCGAGAGATAAAAATTGATGAATCCGGGCCCCGCGATTTCAACCCGGGCCAGTGCGGGATGATGGCCCAGACCGGCAATCAGCTTTTCGGCCAGGGGGCGCGGCGCACTGCGGGCCATTTTGGCCAGGGTCATGGCCAGATTGGTGGCAAAATCCCCGTGCTGACTGTCACGGGTTCGCTCGACGGCAATGACCGGTTCAAGGTCTGCCGGCAAATCTCCGGTCAGTTTAAGGGTGTTGACCGCTCCCAGTAGCAGGTTTTCCAGGATTTTCTTCATCGAGTCGGCAGAGGATTAGGGGTGTAAAGGCCGAGCATTATCCTAAAAGAATCCGCCTGCTGGCAATGACAATAGGGGATAATCCACCAGCAATTCTCATTCGGCGAACCCGAAAAAACAGTCGCTACATCATGGCGGATGCCGGATTGAGCGCGTTTTCAGCGTTTTTCATGCAAAGTCCGTCATTTCCGGAGCATCAGCGGACGATGCAGGATACGCAGGGCAAAACGACGTGCAAACCCTGTTTGGCGCGTTCGAAATCCCGACCGACAATCACATCCGCAGCCTGCTGGATGCCTTAAAGCCGGAATCGCTGTCATCGTGGACAGTTTTCGCCACTATAGTTTTTTGTCTTGACTTTGGGGGCCACTATACCTGCTCCGGATCGGCAGCCGGATGAATCAGGCTGCTGAGGTTTTTGAGTTCTATCGTGATGCCATCATCGTTGGCAGCGTAGACAAAATCCTGCAGGGTTTCGAGTATGTCCTGGTCGATGAATACGGCCCGGCTACCGTCAATGATGACGTGGCTGTCGGGTTGTATCCGGCCAATGCAGTGGCGGAGTACCGCTTTGTTCAGGAATGAGACATCCTTGTGCAGGCGCAGCAGATAATTGGTGCCATCCTGAGTCAGGCTGATGGCCGAGTGGAAGTTGGTGCGGATGACGTAATACAGCCCAAATACCATGCCGACGGCTATGCCAATGAGCAGGTCAGTGAACAGAATGGCGAAAATGGTGACGACGAAAGGAATGATCTGGCTGGCTCCCTTGCGGAACATCTCGATGAAAAGTTGTGGTTTGGCCAGTTTATAGCCTGTTATCAGCAGGATGGCGGCCAGACTGGACAAGGGAATGAGGTTCAGGTACTGGCCAATAAAAAGGACACTCAAAAACAGTAACACGCCGTGTACGAAGCAGGCGACCTTGGTGCGTCCACCGGCATTGACGTTGGCAGAGCTTCTCACGATCACTGCCGTCATCGGCAAGCCCCCCATCAATCCACACAGCAGATTACCGATGCCCTGGGCCATCAGTTCCCGGTTGGTGGGGGCTATGCGCCGTAACGGATCCAGTTTATCGGTGGCTTCGAGGCTCAACAGGGTTTCCAGACTGGCTACCAGGCCCAGGGTCAGGGCGATGGTGTAGATTTGGGGATTGGCCCACTGTGAGAAGTCGGGCAGGCTCAGTTGATGGATAAAGCCCATGAAATCGGGAATTTCCGGCAGGCTTACCAGGTGTTTGTCTTCGATGGCCCAGTCTGGAGAGTGCTGTCTGGCATACACGTTGAAACCCATCCCCCACAACACGGCTATCAGCGGCCCCGGCAAGAGCGATAGCAGCGGGTTTTTCCTGAACCAGGCGGTTTCCCACAACAGCATGATGGCCATGGCGACCAGGCTGACGATGACGGCACCGGGCGAGATGGCCTCCAGCGAGTAGCTGATTTCGGACAGGGTGGTATGGGTGTCAGACTGGCTCCATGACTCGTCTCCTTCATAATCGGCATCATAACCGACCGCGTGCGGTATCTGCTTGAGGATCAGGATGAGTCCGATGGCCGCCAGCATGCCCTTGATGACGGCGACCGGAAAGTAGGCTCCGATGATCCCCGCCTGCAGCAGGCCGAGACCGATCTGTAGCAGGCCCGCCAGCATGACGGAAAAGAGCAAGGCCTGAAAACTGCCCAGGGTTTGTATGGCCGACAGGACGATGACGGTCAGACCGGCCGCCGGGCCGCTGACACTTAATTGTGAACCACTCAAGCCGGCGACGATGACCCCGCCTACGATGCCGGTGATGATGCCGGAAAACAGCGGAGCCCCGGAGGCCAGGGCAATTCCCAGACACAGGGGTAGAGCGACCAGAAAAACCACGACTCCGGCCGGTAAATCGTTTTTCAGGTGTTCAGCGTAGTATTCCAGGTGCTTGTGTATCATGTCGGGGTGCTCCGCAGGAATCAGTCATTATCGCTGCATTGATAAATCGATTCGATCCGGTGATCGGGGGTGAGGGTGATCAGTTCGTGGATGATGCCATCGTCCAGACCATAAACCCAACCATGCAGGGTCGGGCGACGTTCGGTTTTCCAGCCCTTCTGGATAATCGTGGTATGGGCCAGATTGTAAACCTGCTCGATGACATTCAGTTCGACCAGGCGGTTGGTGCGCTGATCCAGGCCAGGCAGGTTTTCGATCTCGTTTTGATGCAGTCGATAGACATCCTTGATGTGCAGTAACCACTTGTTGACCAGGCTCAGTTCCGGGTTCTGCCGGTTGAGGGCGGCCTTGATTCCGCCACAGTTGTAATGACCGCAGACCACGACGTGTTTAACCTTCAGTACCTGTACGGCATATTGGACTACACTCAGGCTGTTGAAGTCGGTCTTGATGATCTGGTTGGCGATATTTCGGTGGACAAAGATCTCGCCTGGCTCGGCATTGGTGATGATTTCCGCCGGAACCCGACTGTCGGCACACCCGATCCAGAGAAAATCGGGGGTCTGTTTATCGACCAGTCGTTTGAAATAATCAGGTTCCCGTGAGGTTTGCTCACTGGCCCATGCCTTGTTTTCGAGCAACAATTTTTCATATGGTGTCATGATCGGTGATCCCGTGGTGATGTTTGTTTTTGGTCGAAACTTTATCGCTGCTTTTGCAAGGATGCCATATTCAGATGTACAAGACCAGTTGCGCGGCAGCAATTTTCATCAGGCGACCGGCTTCAACGGTTTTCCGGATGAAAGCATGACCGTTCGCCCTTGCTGCCCATTCTGATTTACAGTGAACCGTTACCTTCCGGAATGGTTTGCGCGTAGGCCGTGCCGTCGGGCGTATGGTTGACCCGACTGATCCAGACGGCAACTGATTTCCGGGTGATGGTCGTCAACACATTGGGCATCAGGCCCGAGAGCAGGGTCAGAACGATGAAGCTACTGGCTACCAGCATTTCGCGGGGGCGTAGATCCAGCCCTGCAACCGGGTATTCCGGCGAAGGAATGCCGAGAAAGGCCTGGCGGTAGACATTGAAAAAATAACCCGCCGACAACACCGTGCCCATCAGCAGGGCCAACCCCAGACCGGGATTGACCTGGAACGCGCCCATCAGAATCAGTAACCCGGCAGCAAAGCCACCGGTACCCGGCACGCCGATGGTCGACAGCCCCAGGATCAGGAACAGGGCGGCCAGTCGGGGCATGATCGTAGCGATGCCGCTGAGTCCTGAAAGGTCGGTGGTGCCGGTGCGATGCCTGATGAATCCGGTCATCAGGAACAGGCCGGTCGATGTCACACCGAAATTCATCCACTGAAACAATGCCCCCTGCACTCCCTGGGTGTTCAGGGTGGCGATGCCGATCAGGATCCCGCCTGCATGACTGATGCTGGACCAGGCCAGCAGGGATCGCAGATTGGTTTGCCCGAGGGCGATCAGCCCGCCATACAGCAAGCCGATGATGCCCAGACTGATCAGCAGCCCGTTATACTCATGCGCTGCTCCGGGAACCAGAGGGATGGCAATACGAACAATGCCGTAAACACCCAGTGGCAAACCGGTCAACCAGGCTGCCAGTCCCAGCGGGCCTTCCAGGGCTACGGTGGGGAGCCAGGTATGAAACGGAAACACTGGCACCTTGACGGCAAAGCCAAACAGCAAAAGCAGGAATATCAACGATTTGATCTGTTCTGCCACGGGGACATGGAGCAGGGTCAGGTAGTCAAAGGAAAGTCCCCGCGACAAGGGTAGTCCCAGTTGTTCGGCATGATTGAGGGCCAGTAACAAAAATCCGGGCAACAGTGCGACCCCGCCAGCCAGCATCAACAAGGTGTATTTCAGTGCAGCATGGCGTCGTTCCGGCCCGGTGCCATACAGGCTGATCAGGAAAAAGACGGGAATCAGGGTCAATTCCCAGAACAGCAGGAACAGCACCAGATCCAGGGCACAGAACACACCGATCGTGCTGCTTTCGAGCAGGAGCAATAGAGCCAGGTAGAGCCTGACCCGTTGCTGGAGTTGAGTCCAGCCGGCCACGATGACCGCCAGATTGATCCAGGCTATCAGCAGTGGAAAAGCGACCGATAGGCCGTCTACCCCGACGACATAAGCGATATTGAGGTGGGGAATCCAGGCCGCCCGCTCCATTAACTGTACCCGGCTGGAATCAAAATCGAACAGAACCAGGGGCAGACTGGTCAGCAGTACCTCGGCGACAGCGACCCCCAGGGCATAGTATCTGGCAGAGCGGCCATTCTTGATGCCGATCAGGCCAACGCTGGCCAGCAGGGGAAAAATGATCACAAGTGACAATATGGGCAGACTGGATTCAAGCATGATTCAGGGACCGGAGGGCGGGTAAAGGAGGGGCAGATGCTGCGTAGTGCGGTTGATCCACTGTATCCAGGGTTGTTCATGGAAACCCACGCCCAGCAGTATCAGGCAAATCAGGCTGGTCAGCAGGGTTTCAGACCGGTTCACCGGGCTGTAAGGCCCCCGTGAACCGTCCCCCGGCTTACGGAGCAGAAAAATTTTCTGAAAGGCGTACAACAAAAATGCGGCTGACAGTAGGTTGCCGATGGCTACGGCGATGGCCATGCCCCAATCGTGTGTTGCCAGGACACCTTCGAGTAACAGATGAGCGGCAGCGAATCCCGGCGTGCCCGGCATGGCCAGGGTACTCAGGGTGGCAATCAGAAAGGTTATCGCCAGCCAGGGCAGGGGATCGAACAAACCTTCCAGTCGGGGAATCAGCAGGGTTCCGGTACGACGCAACACCATGTCAGCCGTCAGGAACAAGCCTGCCATGGCCAGACTGAAATTGAAGGACAGAAGTAGACTGCCCGACAACCCATCCGCATTCAGGCTGAATACCCCCACCAGCAAGATACCGGTCTGACTGATGAGGACGAAGGCCAGTAACCGGTATAAGCTGATTTGCATCAGTGCCAGCAGGACTCCGTAAAAAATACCGGCGACACCCAGCCCGGCAGCCAGGCTTCTGAAGTGGTCGACGGCATCGGGTAACAGGGGTAGCACGAAGCGCAACAGCAGATACAGTCCTACCTTGGAACCGGTCAGCATGATGATGAATCCGGTAGTCCCCGGGGTTTTGGTGAGCGCGGGTAGCCAGGTATGCAATGGAAACTGGGCGAGCCGGATCGCTGCCGCGTAAAACATCAGGATGAAAGCGAACTTTTGCCAGGCTAGTGGTAAACGGGTTTTTTCCAGATCAGCCAGTTCCCATGACCAGAGGCCACTGATACGGGCATGGTATAAGCCTAACAGCAGGGTGGCGGCCCACAGCAGGATCAGACCGGTTGCCATGAATTGGCGGAAGAGCCGTGTTTCCAGCAAATAGCCAAGGATCATCAACTCCAGACTGGCCAGGCCGGTGAAGTACAGCAGGTTCGAGGTAGTGAACAAGCCCATCAGTAAGGCTTCAAGGCCAAGCAAGGCGGCCAGCCAGGTGTGGGCGCGTTTTCTGGTTTCGCTCAGTTCGTAAAGGGTTAGCAGAAAGGTCAGTACGGCAGTGGCCGTCACGAACAGTATACCGGTGTCTTCGATACCGGTGGATACGCCCGGCCACGGCAGTTGATGCGCATCGGGGCTACCTGCGGCCGGGTCGGGCTGGAACCCTGTCAGAAGCAAAACCACCGCCGCCAATACCAGGGTGCTGCACAGGACGGCCAGGTATCGCCGTTGATGTCCGTACCGGAGGGTGGCCAGGGCACCCAGCAGGGGAATCAGCATCAGGCATGCAGGCCAGTAAGACAGGGTGTCAGGCGAGTGAAGTTGAGGAGCCATGCTTCAAACCAGGATCAGCAAGGTGAGGATAATCCACAATAACCAGTAACGCGGCAGGGCCAGGGCGTACTCCATGCGATCCAGTTGCTGTCCCAGACGCTTCCCGCCGCGCAGGATTTTCTGATCCAGGCCGCGCAGTACCAGTTGTTGCTCGAACCAGTGCAGCAGCGCACCCAGGGTGTTGATGATCCAGGCCGGTAGTCCGCCGAGGCTTCGCTGCCCTTTGGGTCTGACACCGAGGCGTTCTTCCTCCCACTGGGCCAGGGTAGCCAGTTCATACAAGGCTGAACCTGACCATCCGAGACTTTTGTCGATGACCTCCTGATCGAAATGTTGGCAGTCACGCGACAGGTTCAGGCAGGGTTTCACCAGTACATCGTCGCAGATGTCTTCCAGACGGAAACGTTGCAGGGATAGCCGGTACAGCCACCGTTGACGGGTCAGAAAGGCCGGGGGACGGAGTGTTGGCAGATGCAGGGCATGGTGCATGAGCGAGGGAGCGTTCAGGAACTGCAAGGCCCGCAGTACCGCGTGAGCAGCCATGTACCACCAGGCCCATGTCCAGAATCCTGAGCCTGCCAGTAAAAAAATCAGACCGGTCTGACTGATCGTGGCGAAAATCAATGCGGTTTTGACATCGCTTTGGGTCAACCCGCACAAGTAACCGTAAATCAGTGTGACCAAACCCGCCGCTGCCATGAGGGCCATGGCCCAGGGAGCCGTCATGAACAGTGGTTCCAGCCTCAACACCAGGAAAGCACCGACAGACACCATGACGGCACCATAAAACAGTGCGCTCGAGGGCGTAGAACCTTCAATGGCCCGGGTGAGCCAGGGGGAGAAGGGGATCAGTGCCGATTTAGCCAGGGCCGGCAAGAGTAGACACAGGGCCAGACTGCCGCTCAGGCTTTGTCCCCGCACGGGAAAATCGGTGAGAATCTTCGCCCATTCCAGGCTGCCTCCCGAAGTATAGGCAACGAAGATGGCCAGACCGAATCCGGCATCACCGACCCGGTGGGTCAAAAAAGCCCGGGTGGTGTGACGGGCAGCAATGGGGCGTTGCCGGGCATGGACAATCAACAGGAATGAGCAAACCCCGGCCAACTCCCAGCCCAGCCAGGTCAGAACCAGATTACCGCCCAGAATCAGGCACGGTATGGCACCTGCGAACAGACCCAGAATCAGGAAAAACCGGTGGTAAGCAGCCTCCCGGTGCAGGTAATTGACCGAGAAACGTGCCGTCAGCAAAATCAAACCGCTGAAAAGGGCGGTAGCTCCCAGGGTTTGACGTTCGGCCAGCAGGCTGAGGTGAACGTGGAAATCACCGCTGTCCAGCCATCGTCCCAGGGTAATGACCCGGTTGATCAGACCATATTCCGCCAATATCAATGCCAGGCAAGCCAGCAGGAAACTGAGGCTTATGGTTGACAGGATCAACCCGGCACTGCGGGGTTCATCGGCTTCCGAACTGATGCGCCCCGTCAGGATATGGAACCCCAGGAGCGCACTGGCCAGCCAGGGCAGGGCCGGTATGAGAGTAACGATCCAGTCGAACATGGTGTCAGTAGCGAGTGTAGCCGCAAAGGGGCTGAAATGTTATGTGAGGATGGCCAAATATACCACCCTCATGCCAGGGTTGCTCCCCGGCCTGACATTCCGGCAAAATGCCGTGAGGATACGGCCCACAATAACAGACGGATTGCTTGATGAGGCCTGCTCCATAGCGGGTCTCATCCCGGGGTAGACCGGTAGTTCATTCAGGGCCTTTGGATTGGAAGACGATCCGGATTTGCTTTTTCATTTTTACAACAGTTGTCTATGCCTAAAAATAAACACATCGTTATTGTCGGTGCAGGTCCCGGTGGACTGGCTGCCGGGATGATACTGGCCCATCGGGGATTCCGGGTGACGGTTCTGGAAAAGCAGGATGAGGTGGGAGGCAGGAATCGCGCTTTACGCCTGGGCGATTATACCTTTGACCTGGGACCAACCTTCCTCATGATGCGATTCGTGCTGGAGGATTTGTTTCGTGAGGCCGGTCGTCGTCTGGAGGATTATGTTCAGACCGTACCGCTCGATCCCATGTATCGCTTGTGTTTCGATGACAGAACCATCGCGGTATCCTCCAATCCAGAGGCAATGAAAGCCCAGTTGCGGGCGGTGTTTGGTCATGATGGGACCGGGCTGGATCGGTTTCTCAAACAGGAGGAGGATCGTTTCAGGAAACTGTATGCGTTCATTCAAAAGGATTATACCGACATCGGTTCGATTCTGAATGCCGATATGTTCAAGGCATTGCCTTACCTTTCCGCACCACTCAGTGTATTCCAGAATCTTGGTCGTTACTTTCGGGATGAAAAACTGCGCATGGTGTTTTCATTTCAGTCCAAATATCTGGGGATGTCCCCCTGGGAATGCCCCGCCCTGTTTACCATGCTGCCCTGGGTGGAACATAAATACGGTATTTATCATGTGCAGGGTGGATTGCACCGGATCAATATGGCCATGGCCCAAATCATTACGGAGCAGGGTGGGGTGATCCGGACGGGCACGGCGGTGAAATCCCTCGCTATCGAGGGGCGTCAGGTCAAGGGTGTCATACTGGAGGACGATGTAACCGTCGCCGCCGATGCCGTAGTCCTCAATGCCGATTTCGGCTATGCCATGTCGAAGCTGATAAAACCCGGTTTGCTGAGGAAATACAAGCCAGCCAATCTGGCTAAAAAGGCCTTCTCCTGTTCGACTTTCATGCTGTATTTGGGGTTGTCCAGACAGTATCCACTCGATCACCATACCATTTATTTTGCCAGTGATTATGAACAGAATGTCCGTGATATTTTCAGTCGCAAGATACTGTCGGGTGATGTCTCGTTTTACATCCAGAATGCCAGTGTAACCGACCCTGAACTGGCCCCTCCCGGTAAATCAGCCTTGTATATTCTGGTGCCTGTACCCAACAACCGCAGCGGCATAGACTGGGAGCGGGAGAAGCAGGCGTTTCGTGACCGGATCATCGAGACGGTGATCCGCAGAACCGGATTTGTCGATCTCAGGGAACATATAGAAATCGAGAGAGTGGTGAGTCCGGTGGAATGGGAAAACACTGAAAATGTGCATCTCGGTGCCACTTTCAATCTCTCCCATCAGTTTTCACAGATGCTGTACTGGCGGCCACACAATCAGTTTGAGGAATTCAAGGGGTGTTATCTGGTGGGAGGGGGCACCCATCCCGGTAGTGGTCTGCCGACGATTTACGTATCGGCGCGATTATCTTCAAACCTGATCTGTAAACAGTTTGGTTTACCGGTGAGGGCGTTGGAAATACCCCAATGCCTGGCCGATCCGGATGGGTTTGAAGCGGTGATGTAGTCATGGCTTCGATGGGGCTACTGGATGACCAGACCCGGAGCCGTGCTGTCCTGGCCTGTGCGGGTAGCCTCAATGCAGCGTCAGCGAATCGGTGAAATCACTGCCTGCATCGAGGCTATGATCGATCACTATTCTCCCCGTTGTAACAACAAGACTTCAATTTCGTTGAAGCGTTGACAGATACCCGGGTCATCCACCAACGGACAATCATTCAGTTTCAGGCCATTGTGGTATAGCTTCAGGGTTGAATACAGCGTATTGACGCTCTCCCGATTGACCCGCTTTTGGTTGAATTGTTCGAGGTCAATCGCACTGATACCCTCGTGAATATAGCGCAGTATGACTTCATACTCGTAGAAGTTGATGATATTGTCCTTGTAGTTGTAAGGCCGCTGTTGCAATAACAGGTTGACATAACTCGTCAGTTCCCGAATCAGCAGGCTACAAGCCGTCGGGCTATCGTATTTTCGATTACTCAGCTTCCAGGCCCTTTCCCTCAGGGCATCCAGCAGACTGTCCCAGTCTTCTTCACCAAGCATCAAATGCACCTTGTGCGAGATTTCATCCAGCATCCGCTCCTGCGAACGATTGACCAGTTTGGCAATGGTAACCCCGTAAAACAATAACCCCAAAGGGTCTTGTATGGCGACAGTCAGGAGTATCCAGCCAGAAGGGTCAAAAGGCCCGCCCAGGTTACTGGAGACGGCTATCGAATTGAATACCAGGTTATACCAGAGTGCGAAATCGGAGCTTTTGTCGATGCCGCCGTAGTCTCCCAGTCCGGTTTTGATGATGACGAAATCGATGGTCGCAATCACGAGGATCATGATGCCCCAGGCGGCCAGTGGCACGCCGATACCGTTGGCTTCAGTCAGCCAACCCAGAAAATAGTGGTCTTTTTTCATTGCTTAAACTCAATGTTTCTGAAAGTTGATGCATGGGTTATCCAGAAAATTGACGCACAAATGCCCTTACTGTCTGATCCAGGCTGTTTCAGACGACAGGGGTTGATCCTGCGCGTCAAATAAACCGGAACGGTCAGAGTGAAATGGCGAAGCCGAGGTTGGTGGAGTAGTCCGGGCTGAAGCGGGTCAGGCCCCAGTTGCAGCCGGTAAAAAAGGCAACCCGTTCGTTCATGATCCACTGGGCACCGAAGCCGATCAATTGCTCCTGCGGCCAGGTGGCCGTGCCGTAACCGGCATCGGTGATGTCAGGGGTGGGAATAGCACCGTGATAGCCGTTGATATAGACCGCTACATCGTCGAAGACATCACGCTGGAAAGCCCATTGTACGGCTGGCAGGAATAAATCCTTGTCCTGGCTGCTATAACGGGTGACACCGATGTTCCATTCAAACGACAGGTCACCGGGCAGGGTGTGATCGATCAGCAGGTTGAGGGTGTATTGATCACCGTCCTCAAAGGCTTTGGAGGCCAGCCACTTGCCGGTTTGTACGGTGGCTTCGATGCCGAGCGTAGCGTTGAACCAGCCGTACTCAAAGGCACCCAGGTGAATTTTGGTATCGAAGCCGACCGAACCAAAGCCTACAGTGTCCGATTCCACCGTGAGCCCATCGGATAATACGCGCAACTCGATTTCGTTGGTCAAACCGTAGCGCAAGAGGTACGGCATGGACCAGGATGAGCGGGAAATGCTGCTGCCACCGGTAAAGGCACCGGGATTGGTTTCGACGTAGATACCGCCTTGCGGTAGGGTGAAGGCACTGTTGGGATAATTGGTAAAGTCGGGGCCGGGGTAGTGCATGTCGGCCAGGGATCGTTTGATCGCCAGCTCTTCGGGAGCCGTGGCACCAAACAGACGGAACAAACCGTCCAGGGGACGCCAGGCGGGCAGGGGGGTTGCTGCCTGTTGTGCAGCAGCCTGGGGGGCGAGATCATCCATTGCCAACGGTTCTTCTGCCGCCATGAGCGGGCAGGCAATCACCAATAGCAGGAAAAATAACGGGTTAGGGGCGAATGCGGCGAGGCATGAGGTGTGTTGGATCTGTTTCATGGTTTGACGTGTGTAAAGGGATTGAAAAAACTACGGGCGCACGCGACGTGGCAGTTGAGTCAAGGTTTTTCTCCGGTTTAAGGGCATTTGATGTATTTCGATGGGAATCATGTGATGGCTTCGGGTCGAGTGAATACACAGGGTTGAAAGATCACGGGTGAAAATAAAAGGCTGTAGCCAGTACGCTGTAAGCGACCAGCATGAGTACCCCTTCCAGCCAGTTGGAATTGCCATCACTGCTGATGACATTGGTGACGAGGACGGCGACCGCCATCGCCATGAGTTCGAAGGGGCTGAACTCGAGGCTCATGGGTTGTCCCAGCCAGTAACCGGCAAACACCAGTACCGGTGCAACCAGCAAGGCGATTTGCAGGCTGGAGCCCATGGCGACACTGACGGCCAGATCCATTTTGTTTTTGCGGGCAAAGCGGATGACCGTAATGTATTCGACTGTCCCGCCGAACAGCGGAATCAGGATGACACCGGTAAATAACGGGCTGAGGCCCAGGGTGTGTATGGCTTTTTCAAGATTGCCGACCAGTATCTCCGATACGAACACCAGCACGGTGCTGGTACCCAGTAAAAGTCCGGTATTCCAGGCAACCGGGGGTTTGTCGTGTAGCTCTTTTTCGGCTTCGTCACTGCCTTCATCCACCTCGTAGAGATGTTTGTGGGTTTTCATGGAGAAAAACAGCGACAGCAGGTAGTAGGTCAGCAACAAGGCGGAAGCCACCAGCGAGAACCGGATCAGGGTGGCGGGGGCGATTCCGTCGGCCGTGTAGTGAATGGAAGCCGGGGTTAGCAGCACCACCAGAGCCAGTATCAGGGAAGAGGCGTTGATGCGGGCCGCCTGGGGGTGAAATTCCTGTAGGGGGTATTTAAGTCCGCCCAGGGTCATGCCGGCCCCCAGGGCCAGCAAGAGGTTGGCAATAATGGCACCCGATATACTGGCCTTGACGACCTCCACCAGTCCTTGTTGCAGGGCCACGATCGAGACTACCATCTCGGTGGCATTACCGAAGGTGGCGTTCAGCAGGCCGCCGATCGATGAACCGACCACCCTGGCCAGATTTTCAGTGGCATGGGCCAGCATGGCGGCCAGCGGCACGATGGCCAGGCCCGATACCACGAAGGTGAGCATGGGATGCGTCACCTCCACGGCATTCAGGATGAACGCCATGGGCAGGAATATCAGCATCCCGGCCAGGACGGGATGATTCAGCCCTAGCAGAGCGGTGTTTATTCTGGGCATGTCAAGGCTTGTGATTGACGATGCCGGGATAGCGTCGATCCAGGTCATCCAGAAAACGATTGATTTGCCGGTCGGCAAACTCACCGTGCGGCGTATTATCCACGCCGAGTTTCTTTTTAAGCTTTTGCGTGGTTTTGGGCATGAGGATGATGCCGCCGGCCAGCATGAAGGGCAGGCCAATGATACCGGGCAGTATCACCCCGGCCAGACCTACCGTAAGCAGCATGACCCCTACGTCACGGGGCATCTTTTCAACACGGGCTTCGAGACGTTCCTCTGCATCCGGGTGCTGTATGATTTCAGGCATATCGATGCCCAGCCCCTGCAGGGGCATGGGGGGCAATATATTGTCGGGAAGTGGGTGGCCTGACATGGGAAAAACTCCTGCTGTTTTATGGGGATGGAGAGTGCTCGTCACGCTTCATTCGGTTGAATCCAGTTGATCTTGCCGCGTTCCCTGAGCCAGCGTTCCTGAAAGATCCGCTGGGCCGTGATGCCGGCCTGCCGGATGAAGAGTTGATTGAAACGGGCGTTGAGGATCATGCCTAAACCGGGAATCAGGCTGGTGAGTTCAGAACCCAAAATTACCCTTTGCAGGGCTGCCAGGGTGGATTCGCCGATGGCCTGACGTAACAGGCTGGTTTCTATCTGTTGCTGGTAGTTTTCCAGCGCACGCTGGCGTTCGGCAGGATCGATGGCTGTGGCAAGAGCCAGTATATGCAGCATCAGCATCCGATCCTCCCCGGTTTCAGTGCTATGCCCATAGGCTTGTGATATCCGGTGTATCACCCTGAGGGCACCGCCCAGTAACAACGGTACACCCGCCAGGGCGGCTACCGGCCCGCCGGTTCCGGTAGCCGCCCCCATTCCCAGGGCGATACGTTCGGCATCAGCCAGTATCCTGCCCGTCAGTTCATCGGCGAATTCCAGTGGTTGGGCCATCAGTGCATCCAGTGTCCTGATGTTTTGGCTTTTCAACCATTCATCTTCCAGCAGGCTGTCATCCTGGTTCAGTTGTGCGGCCATTTTATTGATGGCTTCCATCAGGGACGGTACAACATGATCCGGCAGGATCTTGCTGATGGCCTGACTGGCTTGCCCGGATAACTGTTGCAGTATCCGATGACCCGAATCCGGTTTCTGACACTTCCATGCGGCGATGACGGCTATTTGTTCCTTTTCGTAAGCCGTCAGTCGCGAGTCATCCTGGGGTGATATCAAGACGTTTTACCGTTGGAAGGGTAACGTCGCTCGATGTCGTCCAGGTAGCGATCAACCTGTCGCAGTGCGGCATTGACGAAGCGGGAACGATGGTCCTTGCGCCACTTGTCGAGCAGTTTCTGGTTGCCGGGCCACAGGACCAGCGTTCCCAGGATTACGAACGGGGTTCCAATGACGCCCGGTATCACGATACCGACCAGGCCGGCTGATATCAGCACCCAGCCCATGTTACGGTTGAGGTGTTTGACCCGATCAATGATTTGCTCTTCGCCCTGATCAGAACGGATGTCATGTCCATGGGGGATGCTGGTATGAGGGGTTGTATCCGCCCAGTCTTCCTTGCTGATGAATTCACCCACCAGTGGGGGCATTTCCTTGAAAGCAGGCTCAGCCGTTTGGGATATGACCGTATCGTCATCAGCCGTAAACGCCGGTTGTGCCGTTTCCGGTACTACTGCCTCCACATCCGGTTGGAACATTGCGATTTCAGGTGATGAGGTTGCCGCCGGGGTATTGGTGCGTTTACGGCGTGATGCGGTGCTTTTCTTGGGAGGTGTCGTCGTCATGGGGCAAGTCTCTTGTAGGTTGAGGGATGCTGCACGTTACGAAGGGTGCTACTGGATTGCTGATACACACGGCCTACACCGACATTGGCGATGATGCCTGACGTGATGCCATTGAGCACACCGGCATAACCACCCACGACGCAGAGCGCATTGGGTATCCAGGATTTACGGCAAGCCGTTTCGATTCGCTCCTTCTGGCTGCGGGTCAGATCGACCGTCTGGGCAAAGCCTTCCAGCCGGTCTCCCAGAATGACCAGATCGGTATTCTCATGATTCAGTGCCTCGGTGCCGCCCATGGAAACCGTTACATGAGCCTCCTGTGCCAATTCGTGTGCGACAGGGCCATTACCGATGTAGGTCACCAGTACGCCCCGTTTCTTCATGCCCTGCAGGAAGCGAATCTTTTCTTCCGGTGAAAACTCACCGCCATGTAAACCGATGCCCATGGTCTGCGCCAGTTTTTCGGTTTCACGGGTTGATTTACCGGACAACAGAAAGACCTGCATGCCCAGTTGGTGCAGGTATTGTACTTCGTGAGCCACCCGGGAAATCGGCGACAGGCGGAAATCCAGTTTCGCGATGGGTTCGCCGTCAATCTCCACCAGCAGTCCCTTGATGGCGGTTTTTTTGCGTTCGACCTTGGGATCTTCCCGGAGAACCAGGGTATGGTTGCCCTGACGGATAAGGATACGATCCGTTTCCATGGCGATCAGTGGCGGTTGTTTGACGACCAGCCCCTTGGCCTGACAGGCATCGATCAATGCTACGGAGCGGTCGTCTCCCAGATAAAGCGCGGCACCGGCAACCAGTTTCAACAGATTGTCGGTTTCGGACTCCGCCAGGCGTGAACCGAGTTCAGCCAGTTCAACCCGGGTGGCTGACCAGGCGGGATGATCATCCAGTACGACAAATCCGCTTTCTCCCAGGCGTCTGAGCGCACCGGGATTCCGGGTAATGACCCCCCGATCCAGTGCGTGTCCCATGTCATGCAGGGTTTCCATCGGCACGGCCAGACGGGCACCGGAAGCATGGTCCTGATGCAGTACCGCCCCGACCACCGGTAAGCCGCCTACGAAATAACCGACACCGGCCAGTGCCAGGCTGGGAAGCACCATTTTATCGGCGATCGTTCGGGAATGACCCCGGAGTTGTGGATCGCGCGTCAGTTGGCTGGCGGTATGGAAGATGCTTTGGGCAACCCGGGCGGCCTGACGTTCAAGACCGGTACGGGTGATTTCGACCACGACATGACCGGCCAGCAGGGTGCTGCCAGCCAGTATCTCATCGCCGTTGACCAAACGTTTGGGGAGTGTCGTTCCCGAGACGACCCGCTGTTCGACCAGACCACTGCCGGAGACGACCCTGCCATCGACCGGAACGGCTGCGGGGGCTTCAATGCGGATATGATCACCCACTTGCAGCGATTCGGTAGCGACCACGGCATCTACCGTTTCGGAGCGAACCACATAGGCGTGAGTAGGGATGGGCAGGCTGGTTTGCACCTGGGTGCGGCAGTTTTCAGCCAGTATCCGGTTGGATCGCCGCGCCCACCAATTGAATGACCATTCCATCAGGGCATGGGCAATGATTTGCCCGGTAGTGATTGAACAGGCCAGCAGCCCCGTATACAAAACCGGCAGGCCGATCTTGCCCTTGCCGAGTTCCTTGAAAGCATCCTTTATGGTGTCCAGATTCGAGACGACCAGCAAGCCGATGCAGACCGGCAACAGGGCAGGCACGGCCAGTTCACCCAGCAGCGAGAGGCCGAGGGTGGTGTTGGCCAGGGCCATTTTCGGAGGGGCCATGTCCAGCGTAGCCAGTGCCGTGCCGGAGGTGCCGAGTTGCATCTCGGCCAGACGAACCACTTGAATGATGTCAATACTTTGCGGCTCGAAAACCACCCACAGTCGTCCGGTCGAGGCCGTGGTCGTGGTTTTTTTGATGCCGGGCAGGGTTCTGACGGTATCTTCCAGGCGTTTACGCAAGGCGGCATCACGGGTGATGGCCGGGTGACGCAGCAACAAGCGGCCCGGGCCTGTTTGCGCGACTTCGAATTGGGAGACAAACTCTCCGAAACGGTGCAGGGTTAAGGCATTACCAGGCACCCAATGACTGAGTTGCTGGTCATCCAGTCCATCGGACTGACCCCGCAAGGTATCGGCCAGCTTTTGCAGGAACGGTTTGCGGGCCTGTTCGTCGACCTGGTAGTGAATGACGGCCTTGCCGACATCCGGTTCGATGGTGATGGAGCGTACTTCGAGGAAGGCAAAGACCCGCCTGACGAAACGGCGACACTGGATACCGCTTTCCGTGCCGAACAGGGTAGGGTAGGCGATATGTAGCTCGTCCCTGCGGAATTGCAGGGTAGGTGCTAGTGCAACGGTACTCATGCTATTACCTGTGATTTTTTTTATTGCTGCCCCCTGAAGGGGGCGCGGCACTCCTGAACCGGCATGCCCCAGGTCTTGCCGATAGCGCAGGGCGGTTACTGGATTCAGGGCCATCTCCTGACTGCATCAACAAAGAACCCACACCCCGCGCAAGGCGAGGTATGGGTCTTTGGTTTACGGTCAGCCCGGCACGGCTCAGGCCTTGGTCGCGTGCGCCTGTGTCGACGGATCGGTATCTTCGACGGTAATACCGGAATGTTGCAGCTCCAATTCCAGACGCTGTCTGCGTTCGGCTTCGAGTTGAGACACCTTGCGCATCGGCCAGACACCGTTGGCGAGCGCACCGAGTGAGGCAATGTTGTTGGTCACGACAGAGGCCGCCACGCCGAAGCCGAGGGTGAATACCCCGGCGATACAGGCGAGGTTGGGTACCAGGATCATTTTCCAACTGTTGTTGACGTTACGCTCCATGGCCTTGGCCATATCACGCAGTTCGCACAGTTTACCCAGTCCCTGTTCCATGAAGACGATCTGTGCCGTATCGGTAGCAATGGAGGTGGCACCCCGCAGCGAGATCGATACATTGGCTTTCTTGAGGGCGATGGAGTCGTTGATACCGTCGCCGACGAAGCAGACCTTCTTGCCTTCCTGCTGGAGTTTTTCCACATAATCGGCCTTGTCAGCCGGCAATACCTGGGCGAAGTAACGATCCATGCCCAGATCCTGGGCCAGTTTGCGGGTGGGGGCTTCGTGGTCACCGGAGATGATGGCCAGATGCTTGATGCCACGCTTGCGCAGGCCTTCCACGATGTCGCGTACTTCCGGCCGTACGGCGGCCTGCAATTCCAGTGCACCGCCGATCTTGTCGTCCACGCCCACCATGACCATGGTGTTGCCTTCGAGATGGGCTTCATCGAGGGCAGCTTCGATTTCAGGTGACAGGGTGATGCCTTCCATCTCCATGTAGCGTTTGCTGCCCACCTTGATGGTGTGGCCATCGATACCCACGCTGATGCCGTAGCCCACTTTGTATTCGGTGTCTTCGGTTTTGGTCAGCTCGATGCCGACTTCTTCTGCCTTATGCAGGATGGCCATGGCAATCGGATGATGGAATTTCTGTTCGGCGGTAGCCGCAAAACGCAGGATTTCATTTTCGCTGTAGCCGTTGCTGGTGATGATGCGACCGACTTCCGGGCGCTCCCGGGTCAGGGTGCCGGTTTTGTCGAACAGCACGGTATCGATTTCGCCCATCAGCTCCAGGGCCCGTCCGTCCTTGACCAGGATACCTTTCTGGGCACACAGGGCCAGGGTGGACAACATGGCCAGCGGAGCCGCCATGCGGATGCCGGTGCCGAGATCACTGTTCAGCACGGCGATGGCGCCGGGCGGCCCCAGCATGGCCATGGCCACACCACTGACTGCCAGGGTTGGAATCACGATGGTGTCAGCCAGCCGTTCACCCTTGTTCTGGGAAGTGAGCTTGTAACCGGCGGTATCGTCCAGAATCTGGCTGATCTTGGCTGATGCGGTTTCGCTGCCGGCTTTTTCCACCGAGATGAAAATTTTGCCCGCGACCATGATGGTGGAAGCGAATACCCGGTCACCGACACCTTTTTCAGCTGGCGTGGATTCACCGGTCAGGGCCTGCTGATCGATCATGGCCATGCCGTCTACGACGTGGCCGTCTACCGGTACCATGTCGCCGGTGTGGGCGACGACCACATCACCCGCCTTGATCTTGTCGAGGGAGACTTCGATTTCCACGCCGTCCTGATACAGCCAGACAAAGCGGGGCTGCTTGCCAAAGGCACTCAACAGCATCTTTTTGGAGTTGTCTTCGGTCTTTTTGACCAGCATGCGGCCAAAGGACAGACAGATACACATGACTGCACCGGCCAGAATTTCCAGTGTTGCCAGACAGCCGATGACCACGATGGCATCAAGTACGTCCACGCCCAGGCGTTTTTCCTTGGTGACGACTTCGTAGGCACCGACGAAACTGGGAATGGCGGTGTAGGCAAACAGGACCGCGGCAGCCGGCATGAGTACCGGCGCGGCGAAGGTAGCTACCCCGGCCAGGGCCAGCGAAGCCACGTTGATGGTGAGGTCGAGATCGAGTTTGTCGAGTTGTTCCTGATGTTCGGCATTGGCCAGGGCGGAATCCAGGATTTCAATCACCTGATAACGGGTCAGGCGACGGGGATCGTATTCAATTTGTACGGTGCAGCGCAGCGGATGGGTTTCGTAACGATCGACCCCCAGCACGCTCATCAATTCGCGTTCCAGAATCTGGCAGAGGTGCGCCTTGCGGTACAGGACAGGATTTTTCAGTTTCATGAAACCCACCCGTTCCTTGATAACCTGAAAACCGGTGACGACATGACCATAGCGGTGATACTGGATGACACCGTGACGATCCCGCGCCGTCATCACTTCGGCGACACTGGGAGAGAGGATCAGGCTTTGTCCGGCGGGAGGGGGCGTCGTGCTGGCGGGTTTGTCAACAGCGGTCAGGCACTCCGCCAGACCGGACAGGGTATTCTTGAGGGTTTGGGTGAGAGAATCGTAGCTGAGTTCGGCAACCGGCTTGCCGTTGCGATTCAGGGTTGCTCCCTTGATATGCGCCAGCGAAAACACCCGGTTCAGGAAACGCCGACACTGCGGATTTCCGGGCTCGGCAAACAAGGCGCGGCTTTGAATGGCGATGACACCGGGCGAAGGAAACGATAGCGAGACATCGATACGGGCTGGCAAATGGTCTGCTGAAGAATGGCCTGAAGTGCTGTCAGTTTTTGAACGATTGGAAAAATTTGCGTCATCAAACATGTGAAGAGCCTGTTTATGGTCAACTTATAAGGGGGGATGTAAGCGTTTCGAACCTTGCGCCAATCAGTGCAGGTCGAGACCCAGACCCAGACGGAATGCTGATTTCATTCCGCCGGGTTGAGATTTAACTAAATAGCGGGCAGCCCGTATCATCAGACGAGACATGTCCTGGTTGAATCAGGCAGATGGTTTGATCCCCTTGGCTTCGTTTACGGCATCGACGGCTGCTCTGCCGCCATCGATCAGGCCCTTGACGATGGCATTGTCCTGCGGAACCGATTTGGCTACAAACACAGTGGCATAGACCACACCGTAAGACACCATATAGGAAGTTGTGTAGGTGAAGCGTGATACCGAGCTACCGATATCCGTTCCAACTTGGCTCATGCGCTCACGGGTACGGGTCGCATCTTCGGTGGCCTGGTTCATGGCGTCTTTCATGGCATCGGCAATCGAACCTAATGGATCGTTTTGTTCTACGCTGGCAGCTTGGGCATTCATAAATGGAACTCCGGATTTTTTCGTGTCGTTTGAGTAGGGTATGGATGTCAGGGATTCAGTGCGTGTGGTCTCCGGATAGGGGAGAACGCACGAACCTTGACCGGGTTTATTGTCAGGGTAGCGGGACCCTTATGCTGTAACAGGGCTATACGTAGTAATCCTAGCGATAAAAATTGTCTTTTGGAAGAAAACCCCCAAGATTTTTTCCGTCTGATTACCTTATTGTATTGTAAGAAATATGGGGGCGAGCTTGTTTTCCAGCCACACCCTTATTGTGTTCATCTTCCCGTTTTTGCCGTTGCCGAGACCGGCAAAGGCAGCGGGCGGTGACGCACAAACAGGTGCTTGCCCAGTCGGAACAAACCCCGGGTTACCACGAAACCTGTGGCAAAGCCGATGGTGAAGTACCCGGAGTTGTGCGGTGTCGTCAGGGTGGCGGCATACTGGCCCAGCATGAAGCCCGCGATCATGGCCGTGCCCAGTTGCAGCCGGGTGAAGATCTCACCGGTATTCATGGCTTGCCCATCTGTGATTGCAGGTAATTGGGCAGGCCCAGTTTTTCGATCAGTCCCCGTTGTGTTTCCAGCCAGTAGGCATGGTCTTCCTCGGTGTCCTTGAGTAGAACCTGCAGGATGTCACGGCTTTGATAATCCCTGACGGATTCGCACAGGGCAATCGCTTCCTTCAATTCAGCAATGACCTGATACTCCACCGCCAGATCATTGGCCAGCATGGACGGTACATCGTGGCCTACCTTGAGCGGATGACGCGGGCTCAAATCGGGCACACCGTCCAGCAGGTGGATGCGTTGTATCAGTGCCTGGGCATGCGTCTGCTCCTCCTGTATCTCATGTACGGTATGCTGGTAGAGTTTGTCCAGACCCCAGTCCTGATAAAATCCGGCGTGAGCCGTGTATTGGTCTACGGCGGTCAACTCGCCGGTCAGTAATCGATTCAGTGTCGCAATGACTTCAGGATGACCCTGCATGATGGAAACTCCTCTGGAATTGTCCTGCTCTGCCCGGTTGCAGAATCGGGACGGGGTGATTTTGAAGTAAGATACCCACCGTAGACCGGCCTGACTCCCGGCACAATGCCGGGTCAGAACCGTCCCGGTTGAGCCTCCGGTGAAGGTATTGGCTGATTAGCTTAACAATATCCGGTGTCCTGGTAAATTTTGCCAGGTCGGCTTTATCCGCCTGGCACTTTTAGCACAGGTCATGCCCCCCATAAAAATCAGAGATCAAACCAAGGTAATTTTCAGCATGATAGAAATCGAGTACGAACTGCGCGAGCAGGATTTGATTGCGTTCAATGAATTTCAACTCAAGAAGTCCGAGGCCGTACAGAAGCGGATGCGGCGACACCAGATACTGCTGCCCGGGCTGTTGGCCATCATTGCCATGGTGGTGTGGCTCTACTTCCAGGACACGCTGGCCTTCATGTACATCGGCGTGCTGGCACTGGTATGGGGTATCGCAACGCCCCTGTATTTTCGCTGGAGTACGCGACGGCAGATCCGCAGTCTCTATTCGGAAGAGGAAAAACTGAACCTGTTTGGTTCAAATGGCCTCAGAATAGAGCCTAAGCGACTGGTCGAAGTCAACCGTAACGGAGAATCGGACATCGGCTGGGATGAAGTGCTGAGGATCGAGACCAACCGTCATTACGCCTTTATTTTCATTGGTATCGATTCAGCCCTCATCATTCCGCGTGCGACCGTCAAAAAAGGTGATCTGCATGAGTTCCTCAAGGAAGCGGATCAGAAAATCGAACAGGCCGGTTGATTCCGGGTGACCCAATGATCAATTTCAAATCGGTCAGCCTCCAGCGGGGACGCAAGGTTTTGTTCAGGGAGGCTTCGTTTACGCTGCACAGCGGCGAAAAGGTTGGCATTACCGGGGCGAATGGCGCGGGTAAATCCAGTTTGTTCGGGTTGTTACTGAGCCAGTTACACAGCGATGCCGGCGAGGTTTCCATGCCGCCTGCACTGGACATCGCTCATGTTGCCCAGGAAACTCCCGGCGTCGCTACACCGGCTATCGATTATGTAATCGACGGTGATACCGAGCTGCGCGAGGTACAGGCGGCCAGTGGGGCCGCCGAAACCGGTGAGGACGGTAACCGTCTGGCGCAACTTTACATCCGACTGGAATCCATCGGTGGCTATGAGGCAGAGGCCAGGGCTGCCCGCCTCATGGATGGCCTGGGTTTTCTGCCGGGTGAAATACGCAAACCGGTGAGTGAATTTTCCGGTGGCTGGCGGATGCGGCTTAATTTGGCCAAGGCCCTGATGTGACGCTCCGACGTACTCGTGCTGGACGAACCCACCAACCATCTCGATCTGGATGCCGTTTTATGGCTACAGGAGTGGCTGTCGCGTTATCCCGGTACCCTGCTGCTCATTTCCCACGACCGGGATTTTCTGGATGATGTGGTGGATCATGTCCTCCACATCGAGCATCAGGCCGTAAGTCTTCACACCGGTAATTATTCGGCCTTCGAAGTGCGCCGGGCCGAGGCACTGGCGCAGCAGCAATCGGCTTACGAAGCCCAGCAACGGGATATGGCCCGCATCCAGTCCTTTGTCGACCGCTTCCGCGCCCAGGCCACCAAGGCCCGTCAGGTACAAAGCCGGCTGAAGGCACTGGGACGCTTGTCGTTGATCGCCCAGGCCCAGGTGGATTCCCCTTTTCGCTTCAGCCTTTTACCACCGGTCAAATTACCCTCGCCCTTACTCAAACTGGATGAGGGTAAAGTCGGGTATGGTGAACGAACCTTGCTGACACAGCTTCGTTTTACCCTCAACCCGGGTGACCGGATTGGTCTGCTCGGAGCCAACGGAGCGGGTAAATCCTCCCTGATCAAAATGCTGGCGGGGGCCTTGCCCCTGCAACAGGGTGAACGGCTGGAAGCCCAGGATTTACGTATCGGTTATTTTGCCCAGCACCAACTGGAGCAACTGAATCCCGACTGGAGTGCCTTGCAGCATCTGCAAAAACTCGATCCTGCCGCCAGTGAACGGGATCTGCGCAATTTCATCGGTGGCTTTGGTTTCAGCGGAGAGCGGGCCCTGGAACCGGTGGCTCCGTTTTCGGGTGGCGAAAAAGCCCGGTTGGCCCTGGCTTTGCTCATTTACCGCCG
>SXGU01111114.1_pt1 | contig 28305 bp, 23 predicted proteins | sample 3174531 | NCBI WGS metagenome assembly SXGU01 (sample SAMN11356863, study PRJNA531348) | freshwater metagenome | isolation source: freshwater sample F1-140 | place: China: Fuxian Lake, Yuxi | collected 2017-12-25 | reverse complement strand
GCGCAATGTGATATTCGAACTCGTTGCGGAAATGCTTGAGGAAGCTATGCACCGGGCCAACGGCTGCATCGCCAAGGCGGGTTCGTATCTCGGCGCCGGTTCGGTTATCGTCATGGACGATACGGTGTGCATGGTTAAGGCGCTGGAACGGTTGGCCTATTTCTATTTTGAGGAATCCTGCGGTCAGTGCACGCCCTGCCGGGAGGGCACCGGTTGGATGTATCGCGTCATCCATCGCATCGAGCATGGCCTGGGTCGCCCGGAAGACATCGACCTGCTCATGAGTGTGGGCACCAACATTTCCGGACGCACCATTTGCGCACTAGGCGACGCAGCGGTAGGCCCGGTGCATAGCTTCCTCAAGCATTTCCGCAACGAGTTCGAATATCACATTGCGCACAAGAAGTGCCTTGTGGGGTCCTGAGATGCCGCTAGTTACCATTGACGACAAAACGATCGAAGTCCCCGCTGGCATTTCGGTGATCGAGGCGGCGCAGCAGCTTGGGATCTATATCCCGCACTTCTGCTACCACAAGAAACTGTCTATCGCCGCATCTTGCCGCATGTGCTTGGTCGAGGTCGAAAAAGCACCCAAGCCCTTGCCGGCCTGCGCCACGCCTGTCGCCGACGGCATGAAGGTCAAAACCCGTTCGCAATACGCCATCGACGCACAAAAGGGCGTGATGGAGTTCCTGCTGATCAACCATCCGCTTGATTGTCCGATCTGTGACCAAGGGGGTGAATGCATGTTGCAGGACATTGCGGTGGGATATGGCGGCGTTGAAAGCCGTTATGCCGAGCCAAAACGCGTGGTGGCAGAGAAGAATCTCGGCCCGCTGATTTCCACCGACATGACCCGCTGCATCCATTGCAGCCGCTGTGTGCGTTTTGGTCAGGAGATTGCCGGCCAGATGGAACTTGGTATGCCGGGTCGTGGTGAACATGTCGAGGTCATGCCGTTCCTGGAAAACCAGGTCAACAGCGAGTTGTCTGGCAATGTCATCGACCTTTGCCCGGTCGGTGCATTGACATCTAAGCCGTTCCGCTATGCCGCACGCGGTTGGGAGTTGGGTCGGCGTCTGGGCGTCAGCCCGCACGACAGTCTGGGGTCAAACCTGACTGTTCAGGTCAAAAATGGCCGCGTCATGCGCGTCCTGCCGGCGGACAATGCGGCGATCAATGAATGCTGGCTGTCCGACCGCGACCGTTTCTCCTATCAGGGACTCTATGCCGAAGACCGACTGACCGTGCCGATGGTCAAAGACAACGGTCGTTGGATTGAAGTCGACTGGGCCACCGCGCTGGCGCAGGCCGCCGGTGCGCTACGCATGCTGAAAGAGACGCATGGCGGCGATGCCTTGGGTTTTGTGGCGGCGTCCGGTGCGACCGTTGAAGAGCTGCATTTGCTGCAAAAGCTGGCTCGTGACCTGGGTTCAACCCAGATTGAATCGCATCCGCTGGAGCGTGGTGCAGACCGTGCACAGGCGCGTTGGTTGGGGATGCCGGTCGCCGAGATAAATCGCCTTGATCGGATACTGTTGATTGGCAGCACCCTGCGCAGCGAGCAGCCTTTGTTGGCGGCCCGGGTTCGCGCTGCAGTGAAGGCCGGTGCCGAATTGTCTGTCCTGCATGCCGCCAACGATGTGCAGAATTGCAAGGTGGCCAATGCGGCCATCGCTGCACCGTCACGGTGGTTGGCGTTGCTGAGCGAAATCGAACAGGCACTTCATGGCGCTCCGGCCTCTGTTGAGGCCCAGGCCATGGCTGCCAGTCTCAAGTCGGGAGCAAACAAGGCCGTTCTGCTGGGTGCTGTGGCGCAAATGCATCCGCAGGCCGATGCCCTGCATGCCAAGGCGGCGGCGATTGCTTCGGTTTGTGGCGCGACGCTGGGTTTTCTCCCGGTGGGTGCCAACAGTGTTGGGGCGGCCTTGGTCAACGCTCAGTCTGGGGATGTTTTTGCCACGCCGCGTAAGGGCTATGTGGTGCTCGGTATGGAGCCGGAGCTTGATTGCGCCGATGGCGCGGCGGCCATGCAGGACCTGGCGGCGGCCGAGTGCGTTGTGGTGCTGACGGCCTACAAGGGCCGCGCAACGGAGTACGCCACAGTGCTGTTGCCGATCGCACCGTGGGCCGAGAACGAGGGGGGGCTCGTCAACATGGAAGGTCGCCTGCAAACTTTCAATGCGGCGACGCCTTGCCATGGCGAGGCCCGTCCGGCCTGGAAGGTATTGCGCGTCCTGGGTAATCAGTTTGGCCTGGCCGGCTTCGACTTTGACACGGCCGCAGCGGTGCGTGCTGAGGCCTTGCCGGAAGGCTGGGTGAACGGCTTGAATAACGCTGCGTCTGCGGTGGGCCAGGAAGCCGCCATCGTGGGTGAAATCGAATGGCTGGCCGAAACGCCCATCTACGCCGTCGATGCGGTGGCGCGTCGCGCCATGGCGTTGCAGGCTACAGCGGCTGCAGCCGCGCCGGTGGCGACGGCGAATGCAGCGATGCTGGCGCAAATTGGAGCTGGAACAACCGGCGGCAAGGCTACGATTCGCGTGCGTCAGGCGGCGGGTTTGGCCGTTGAGATTATCGTACGGCAGGAGGATTGCGTGGCCGATGGGGTGTTGCGTATCGCGGCAGGACACTGGCATACCGTATCGCTCGGTGCGCGCATGGGCGTGCTGGAGGTGGAGGCATGATGGACCAGATTCAAAACCTCCTAGGGCCGGCCTGGCTACCGATCTGGACCTTGGTCAAGATCATGGTCATCGTCTTGCCGTTGTTGATCGGTGTGGCCTATCTGACCTATGCTGAGCGCAAGATCATCGGCTATATGCAGATTCGTATCGGCCCCAACCGCGTCGGCCCCAAGGGTTGGCTGCAACCGATTGCCGATGCCCTGAAGCTGATGTTCAAGGAGATCGTTATCCCGACTGGGGCCAGCAAGGGTGTATTCATCCTCGCCCCGGTACTGGCGCTGGCCCCTGCCTTGGCGGCTTGGGCGGTGATCCCGTTTGGTGACACGCTGGTTCTGGCGGATCTCGATGCCAGCCTGCTCTATGTGATGGCTATTACCTCGATGGGCGTGTACGGCGTCATCCTGGCCGGTTGGGCGTCCAATTCGAAATATGCCTTCCTGGGCGCTATGCGTTCGGCGGCGCAGATTGTGTCCTACGAAATCGCTATGGGCTTCGCCTTGGTGGGTGTGCTGATGGCGGCACAAAGTCTGAATCTAGGTGATATCGTCCGGGCACAAGAGGGCGGTTTCTGGCGCTGGTATTTCCTTCCCCTGTTCCCGATGTTCTTGGTCTATCTGATTGCCATCCTGGCCGAGACCAACCGTTCCCCATTCGATGTGGCCGAGGGCGAGTCCGAGATTGTGGCCGGTTTCCATGTTGACTACTCTGGCATGGCCTTCGCGGTGTTTTTCTTGGCCGAATATGCCAATATGATTCTGGTTTCGGCGATGACTGCGCTGATGTTCCTGGGGGGCTGGCTGTCACCGGTACCTTTCCTGCCCGATGGCCTTGTCTGGTTGTTGGCCAAGACCAGTTTTATCCTGTTCCTGTTCCTCTGGTTCCGCGCCACCTTCCCGCGTTATCGCTATGACCAGATCATGCGCCTGGGCTGGAAGGTGCTGATCCCGGTGACCCTGGTCTGGCTCCTGGTGATGGGTGCGGTGATGCAGACCTCGCTGGGCCGATTCTTCCATTGAGCAGCCAAGGACAAGGACGACACACGATGTTCAAGTGGATTCAACAGTTCTTCAAGACCTTCCTGCTCGTAGAGTTGTTGAAGGGTATGGCCGTCACCGGCCGGCATTTGTTCGTGCGCAAGATCACGATTCAGTACCCGGAACAACATACGCCGATGTCGCCGCGCTTCCGGGGTCTGCATGCGCAGCGCCGTTACGCCAACGGTGAAGAGCGTTGCATCGCCTGTAAACTGTGCGAGGCGGCTTGTCCGGCGATGGCTATTCATATCGAATCGGCACCGCGCGAGGACGGTACGCGCCGCACGACGCGCTATGACATCGACCTGACAAAGTGCATCTTCTGTGGCTATTGCGAAGAGGCCTGTCCAGTGGATGCGATCGTCGAGACGCATATCTTTGCCTATCACGGTGAGAAGCGCGGTGATCTCTATTACACCAAGGAAATGCTGCTGGCGGTGGGAGATCAGTACGAGGCGGAGATCGCCCGCAACAAGGCGGCAGACGCCAAATATCGCTAACGGATGCCCACGATGGAATTTACCAGCGTTGTCTTTTATTTCCTTTCAGCCATCCTGCTCTTGGCTGGATTGCGTGTGGTGACTGTGCGTCATCCGGTGCATGCAGCCCTGTTTTTGGTCTTGGCCTTTTTTACGGCGGCCGGGCTTTGGGTCTTGCTTGAGGCTGAGTTCCTCGCCATTACCCTTGTGTTGGTCTACGTTGGCGCGGTCATGGTGTTGTTCCTCTTCGTGGTCATGATGCTCGACATCAATATTGAGACGATGCGCGCTGATTTTCGTAAATACCTGCCGCTGGCGGGCCTGATTTCGGGCCTGATGGCACTGGAGATGTATATCGTCCTGGGCGGGCAAAACTTCGGCCTGAAGATGCCTACGCCCAAATCGGCCGACTACAGTAATACGAAGGCCTTGGGTCGCGTTCTGTATACCGAATATGCCTACGCGTTTGAACTTGCAGCGGTGATTTTGCTGGTGGCCATTGTGGCGGCCATTGCACTGACCTTGCGTCGTCGCTCCGGCCTCAAGTGGCGTGATCCGGCGACCCAGGTGGTCGTGAAGAAGGCCGACCGTTTGCGTATGGTGAACTTGAAACCGCAGAAACCTGGTGCGCCCGTGGAGGACGAGGAATGATTACCGTAAACCACTATCTGATCTTGGGTTCACTGCTGTTTGCGATCAGCATCATGGGCCTGTTTCTTAACCGCAAGAACCTCGTTGTCATCTTGATGGCCATCGAGTTGATGCTGCTGGCCGTGAACATGAATTTTGTCGCCTTCTCGCATTATCTGAATGACCTCTCCGGGCAGGTGTTTGTGTTCTTCATCCTGACTGTGGCGGCCGCAGAGTCTGCGATTGGCCTGGCGATCCTGGTGCTGCTGTTCCGTAACCTGCGCAGTATCCATGTCGATGACCTTGGGTCCTTGAAGGGTTGATACCATGGATATGAAGACCCTTTATCTGCTCGTTCCCATGGCGCCTTTGGTTGGCGCGATCATCGCAGGCTTGTTTGGGAAAATAATCGGCCGGCGCGGCGCACACATGGTCACCATCCTCGGCGTAGCCATTGCCTTCTTGGGCTCCTTGCTGATCTTTCAGGATGTGTTGGCGGGTAATACTTACAACGGCTCGGTCTATACCTGGTTGGCCAGTGGTGATGTGCGGCTGGAGATTGGTTTCCTGATTGACCGTCTGACTGTGTTGATGATGCTGGTGGTGACCTTTGTGTCGCTCATGGTACACATCTACACCATTGGCTATATGGCCGAGGACCCGGGTTACCAGCGCTTCTTCAGTTACATCAGCCTGTTTACCTTCTCCATGCTGATGCTGGTGATGGCCAACAACTTCCTGCAACTGTTCTTCGGTTGGGAGGCAGTGGGCCTGGTGTCCTATCTTTTGATCGGTTTCTGGTACACCCGCGAGACGGCGATTTACGCCAACCTGAAGGCCTTCCTGGTTAACCGCGTCGGGGATTTCGGTTTCCTGCTTGGCATCGGTCTGGTACTGGCCTATTTTGGTACGCTGGATTATCAGCAGGTGTTTAACAATGCCATGGGTATGCAGGGCCACATGATGACGATCTTTGAAGGTCACAGCTGGTCGGTCCTGACGGTGATCTGCATCCTGCTGTTCATCGGTGCGATGGGTAAGTCGGCGCAATTCCCGCTCCATGTTTGGCTGCCGGATTCCATGGAAGGCCCGACCCCGATCTCGGCCCTGATTCACGCCGCGACCATGGTCACGGCGGGTATCTTCATGGTGGCGCGTATGTCGCCGTTGTTTGAGTTGTCTGATACAGCCCTGTCTTTCGTCATGGTGATCGGCGCCATCACGGCCCTGTTTATGGGCTTCCTCGGCGTGATCCAGAACGATATTAAGCGGGTCGTTGCCTATTCAACCCTGTCGCAGTTGGGCTACATGACCGTCGCCCTGGGCGCTTCGGCCTATTCGGTGGCAATCTTCCATCTGATGACGCACGCCTTCTTTAAGGCCTTGCTGTTCTTGGCGGCGGGTTCGGTCATCATGGCTATGCATCATGAGCAGGACATCCGCAACATGGGTGGCTTGCGCAAGTACCTTCCGATCACCTGGATTACCTCGTTAATTGGTTCGTTGGCCTTGATTGGTATGCCATTTCTTTCGGGTTTCTATTCCAAGGACTCGATCATCGAGGCGGTGCATGCTTCACACCTGGCTGGCTCCGGCTTCGCCTATTTTGCGGTGGCGGCAGGCGTATTCGTGACGGCCTTTTATTCCTTCCGCATGTACTTCATGGTATTCCATGGCAAGGAGCGTTTTCACAACGCTCACGCCCAACACAATCACACGGAAGAGGGCGATTCGCATGGCCATCACCATGCCCCGCGTGAAACGCCGTGGGTAGTGACGATGCCGCTGATCCTGCTGGCCATCCCTTCAATCGTGATTGGTTACCTGACCATGGGTCCGCTGGTGGCGGGTGGCTGGTTTGGTCATGCCATCCATGTTAATACGGTCCTGCACCCTGCCATGGAGGAACTTGTCCGCGAGTTTCACGGTGCGACTGCAATGGCCCTCCACGGTCTGACCACGCTTCCGTTCGGGTTGGCGGTGGCTGGGGTGGCGACGGCCTATTACCTGTACTTGGTACGCCCGGACCTGCCGCAGGCGATCCGCAACCGTGCCGGCTTGATCTACACCATTCTTGAAGAGAAATATGGTTTCGATCGCTTCAACGACTGGTTTTTTGCCGGTGGTGCCCGTCTGATTGGTGGCCGTCTCTGGCGTTGGGGTGATGCCACGATCATTGACGGCTGGGTGGTCAACGGTACGGCGCGCATGGTTGGTTGGGTTGCGGCGCGTACCCGCCAGATCCAGTCGGGCTACCTCTATCACTATGCCTTTGCCATGATCGTCGGCGTGGCTTTGCTTGCGACCTTGTTCGTGCACTTTTAAGCCACGACATAACCGGACAACTGCACATGTTTGAAAGCATCGGAATCCTCAGTCTGACTATCTGGGTGCCCATTGTGGCTGGCCTTCTTGTCCTTGCCACGGGCGGGAAGGATGGCGCCAGCGGCGGTGTGGATGGACAGCGGACCTTGGCCCTGTTGGGTGCGGCGCTGGGCTTTGCCGTCTCTTTGCCACTGTGGACGGGTTTCAATGTCTCTACGGCGGCGATGCAGTTTGTTGAACATGCCAACTGGATCCCGCTCTTCAATGTGCATTACCGCTTGGGCGTAGATGGAATTTCCATGCCTTTTGTGGTGCTCAACAGTTTCGTGACCCTGTTGGTTGTGCTGGCAGGTTGGGCGGTAATCAAGACCAAGGTGGCGCAATATATGGCGGCCTTCCTAATACAGTCTGGCCTGATCAACGGCGTGTTTGCGTCCCTGGATGGCGTGTTGTTCTATGTCTTCTTTGAGGCGATGCTGATCCCGCTATATCTGATTATCGGTATCTGGGGCGGCCCTAACCGTGTCTATGCGGCGATCAAGTTCTTTCTTTACACGCTGTTGGGTTCGCTGTTGATGTTGGTGGCGATGATCTATCTATTCTTCGTCTCGGGTGGCAGTTTCGACATCCTGGTTTGGCACAAGGTGCCGCTCGCCATGGGTGCGCAGATGCTGTTATTTGTCGCTTTCTTCTTTGCCTTCGCGGTCAAGGTGCCGATGGGGCCGGTGCAGACCTGGGTGCCGGATGCCCATGTGGAGGCACCGACCGGTGGTTCGGTCGTGTTGGCGGCGATCACGCTGAAGGTGGGGGCCTACGGCTTCCTGCGTTTTACCCTGCCCATCCTGCCGGATGCCTCGCATGAACTCGCCTGGCTCATCATCGGTCTGTCGCTGATCGCGGTGGTGTACATTGGTCTGGTGGCCTTGGTGCAATCGGACATGAAGAAGTTGATTGCCTATTCGTCCATCGCCCACATGGGTTTTGTCACCCTGGGTTTTTTCATGTTCAACAGTTGGGGTGTCGAAGGCGGTTTGGTTCAGATGATCTCGCATGGTTTCGTGTCGGGTGCATTATTCCTCTGTATTGGCGTGATGTATGATCGACTGCATTCGCGGCAGATCTCCGATTATGGTGGTGTGGTCAATTCCATGCCCCGGTTCGCAGCTTTGTTCATGCTGTTTGCCATGGCCAACTCGGGCCTGCCGGCAACCTCGGGTTTTGTGGGCGAGTTCATGGTTATCCTAGGTGCCATCCAGGTGAACTTCTGGTACGCGGCGTTGGCCGGAACCACCCTGATCTTTGGCGCGGCCTATTCACTGTGGATGTATAAGCGGGTCGTTTTTGGTCCGATTACCCGGCCTGAGGTGGCGGGCATGACGGACATCGACTCGCGCGAGTTCCTGATCCTTTCCATGCTGGCCGTGTGTGTTCTGGTCATGGGCATATATCCTTTCCCGGTCACCGAGGTGATGCATGCCTCGGTCAACAATCTTCTTGAGCATGTGGCCCATAGCAAGTTGGTGCCCCTCGTTGCGCATTGAAAGCTGCCATGACGCTGATTGATTTTTTGCCCATCGTTCCCGAGATCCTCGTGCTGGTCATGGCCAGCGTCATCTTGCTGTTGACGGCGGCGAACAAGTGCCCGACGGCGGGCTATGTCCCGTCCTTGTTGACGCTCCTGGGTGCGGCGGTGCTGACGATCACTACGGGCGGCTTGGGAACGGATGCCTTGGTGCGTGATCTGGTGATCGTCGACCCGATGGGCGACGTGCTGAAATTGGTGACTTACCTCGCTGCTATGGCCTCGTTCGTGTATGGCCGGGCCTATCTGCGTGAATTTGGCCTGTTGCGTGGTGAATATTTTGCCCTGGCCTTGTTTGCCGTGCTGGGCATGATGGTCATGATCTCTTCCGCCAGCCTTCTGACGCTCTATCTGGGATTGGAGTTGCTGTCCCTGTCCCTCTACACCTTGGTAGCCATGCAACGGGATTCGGCGCAGGCTTCTGAGGCGGCGATGAAGTATTTCATCCTGGGCGCACTGGCCTCGGGCCTGTTGCTCTATGGCATGTCGCTGCTCTATGGCGCGACGGGCACCCTGGAATTGTCCGGGATCGCCGAGGCCCTGCACGGCCAGACGGGCGGCACGATGTTGTTGACCTTTGCCCTCGTCTTCATTGTGGCGGGCATCGGTTTTAAGCTGGGCGTGGCCCCATTCCACATGTGGGTACCTGACATCTACCAAGGCGCCCCGACAGCGGTGACCCTGTTTCTGGCCTCGGCCCCGAAGCTGGCGGCCTTCGCCATCGTCATGCGCATGTTGGTTTTGGGTTTGCCTGAGTTGCTTCACGACTGGCAGTCCATGTTGGCTGTTATGGCGGTGGCTAGCTTGGCCATCGGTAACCTTGCCGCGATCATGCAGACCAATATCAAGCGCATGCTGGCCTATTCGACCATTTCGCACATGGGATTTCTCCTCTTGGGTGTGTTGGCGGCCAGCATCGCCGGTTTCGCCGCCAGCATGTTCTATGTGGTCTCCTATGTGATCATGACCCTGGCCGGGTTTGGACTGATCGTGCACCTGTCACGTAAGGATGCGGAGGCCGATACGCTGGATGCCTTCCGTGGCCTGAACCGTGACCATCCCTGGTTGGCGGCGATGATGGCCGTAGTGATGCTCTCGATGGCAGGCCTGCCGCCATTTTTGGGTTTTTATGCCAAGTTCTTCGTCCTCCAGGCCCTGGTGGGCGGTGGTTGGATCGCATTGGCTGTGCTGGCCGTCATGTTCTCGTTGATCGGGGCATTCTATTACCTGCGCATTGTCAAGCTGATGTACTTTGATACACCCAGCGAGGGAACGGGTCGGATCGCTCCAGCCGGCGATGCCATTGGCCTGCTTAGTCTCAACGGTCTGGCCGTTCTAGGCCTTGGCCTGTTGCCGCAGGGATTGCTGGTCCTGTGCGTGACCGTCGTCCAGGCTTCGATCTAGACGCTGCCGCTGTACCGATTACCGCGGCTGTTTGAGCCTGTGGTAGGGGTGGACGGGTTTTGTAGGACTGCTCCAGCACTTCGATAAATCGCCGCGCCTGGGGTGACAGACCCCCCCCTCGGCGCAGAACCAGCCCGTAACTGCGTTGCGGGAAATAGTGTTTGAGCGGGATACACGCCAAGCGCTCCGAACCATCAAGGCAGATGTCGGTGACGATGGAGATACCCATCCCCAGCTCGACATACTTTTTAATCACTTCCCACCCTCCGGCCTCAAGCGTCACCGTAAAGGTTAGATTGTGTTGCTGGAACACATATTTGACGATGCGCCAGGTGGATAGATGGGCTGGTGGCAGGATGAGCCCGTAGGCGCTGATGTCTTCCAGTGTGATCGCGCGCGTGCTCGCCAGTTGGGCTAGGGGATGCTCCAGAGGGGCGATGAGCATAGGGTCGAAGGTCGCGAAGGGGCGATACTCGAGGTCTTCAGGGACCTCCAGCATAGACCCGACGGCAAGGTCGATCTCATTGGCACGCAGCATTTTCATGCCGTCTCGCCCCGTCACATTGTGCAACTTCAGTCGCACGCCAGGGTGTTGGTCGACAAAACGGCGAACCGGTTCGGGCAGGACATAGAGAATGGTCGACTCGCCGGCCCCAATGTTGAGGTCGCCGGAATTGACATTACCAAACAGGGCGGCAAAGTTTTCCTGAAGTTTGTCGATGCCCTCCACCAGCGGTTCTGCGAGGTGGTACAGGGTTTCGCCCTCTGGGGTTAGGCGCAGACTCGGACTACGGCGCTCGAACAGGGTGACGCCCATCTCGCGCTCAAGGGCTTGTATCTGCAATGATACAGCGGGTTGGCTGAGAGATAATCGCTCGGCAGCCCGCGAGATATTGCCGGCCCGTACCACTTGGTGAAAAGCGCGTAGTTGCTTGATGCGATTGTTTTTGTAGTACATCGGGGCAGCATGGGAGGGGTCTGTTTTGGGCACGATATATTCCTGTATGCAAGGCTTGTTGAAAAATAATTAGTATTATTAATACTCATGATTGAAATGTTTGTCTATCCGTGCATTCATAAGTACGTAGACTTCGCTGGCAGTTTATAAATTTTAATTGCACAAGGGGCGACATGTGAGTGAATTCTGGGCGGGCATTATTCTGGCGGGGGCCTTTATGGCGGCCCTTGGGGGCGCGCTGGCCTTGTTCCTGGCCTTAGCCAGCCGTCGTCTGTATGTATTCGAGGACCCCCGTATTGACGCAGTCGAGAACTGCTTGCCTCACTCCAACTGTGGCGCCTGCGGGACCGCCGGATGTCGTAACTTTGCCGAGCAGGTTGTTTCTGGCGAGATTGTGCCGGCGAAATGCTCGGTCAATCCGCCTGAAATGAATGCCTACATTGCCGGGATGCTGGGTGTGGCTATGGGCGAAGTGGAAAAACAGGTAGCACGCCTAGCCTGTGCCGGCGGCCACCATGTGGCACGCATGCGAGCTCATTATGCCGGTCTGCAGAGCTGTCGTGGTGCGGCGGTTGTGAGTGGAGGTGGCAAGGATTGTGCTTGGGGTTGTTTAGGCCTCGGTGATTGTGAAGATGTCTGTGACTTTGACGCGATCCAGATGAATGGTTTTGGCTTGCCGGTGGTGGCCACGGACTTGTGTACGGCTTGTGGTGATTGTGTTGAGGCCTGCCCCAAATCACTGTTTTCCCTGCAGCCGATCGGCCACCAGTTGTGGATGGCGTGTAAGAATCAGGCCGATGGCGAGACCGCTGAGGCGCAATGTGCTGTGGCTTGTACTGCCTGTGGAAAATGCGTGGCTGATTCTCCGGCCGGGTTGATGCATATGGATGGAAATTTGGCGGTGATTAACTACGCCCATAACAGTCTGACCAGTATTGCATCGATCGAGCGTTGTCCGACCGGAGCGATCGTTTGGTTGACTGATGGCCAGGTTACACGCGGTCATGCGGCTAAGAAAATTGTGCGCGTAACCCCCTTGCCTCTGGCTGTATAGGCTGGAAATGGAGAATGATTATGTTCAAGAATTTGTTTTCTTCCCAGTCGAATGAATTGACCTTTTCGCCGGTGAAATACCCTGGCGTGCGTGATGCTATTGACGGCAACACCGCTGTGATCCTGGTCGAGCGCGAATCGGCCGATGCCGCTGGAGCTTACCCTATCACCCCCTCGACCCAGATGGGCGAATACTGGGCTGAGGCCGCTGCCGCTGGGCATACCAATAGCGCTGGCCGGCCGCTGATTTTCGTCGAGCCTGAATCCGAGCATGCCGCCGCTGGTGTTACCGCTGGCCTGTCCATGACCGGCTTGCGCGCGGTCAACTTCACCTCGGCCCAGGGCGCGGCCTTTATGCACGAGTCGCTTTACGGTGCGGTCGGCAAGCGTCTGCCTTATGTGCTTAACATGGGCTGTCGCGCTATCACCAAGGCCACCCTGAATGTCCATTGTGGCCACGACGATTATCACTGCGTTGATGATACCGGCTTCATCCAGGTCTTCGCCCGCAACGCCCAGGCCGCCGCCGACCTCAACATGATCGCCCGTAAGACCGCCGAATTGTCGCTGACCCCAGCCATTGCAGCTATGGACGGCTTCCTCACCACCCACCTGATCGAGCCGGTGTTGGTGCCTGAGAAGGAACTGGTGGCGGAATATCTGGGTCAGTCCGATGACATCATCGACACACCGACTCCCGCTCAGCGCCTGATCTACGGCCCGACCCGCCGCCGTGTGCCAGCAATCTGGGATGTCGATAATCCCATGGTGTCCGGCGCTGTGACCAACCAGGACGCTTACATGCAGTCGGTGGCAGCGCAGCGGCCTTATTTTTTCCAGCATATCCCGGAGATTGCCGACCAGTGTATGGCCGAGTATGCCCAGTTGACCGGCCGTCGCTATAACCGTGTCGATACTTATCGCTGCGATGACGCTGAGTACCTGATCTTGGGCCAGGGTTCCATGACAGTACAGGCCGAGGCCGTGGCGGACTGGTTGCGAACCGAGAAGAAGATCAAGGTCGGTGTGGTTCACATGACGATGTTCCGGCCCTTTCCGGGTGATGTCCTGGGCCACATTATCAAAGGCAAGAAGGGTGTGGCGGTGCTGGAACGTACCGACCAGCCTCTATCGGAAGACCTTCCGCTGATGCGTGAGGTACGCTCTACGGTCAACAAATGTCTGGAAAACGGAGCCGAAGGCGGAGTTTCGGTGCGGGCTACTGTGAATGGCGCTAGCGAGGATGGCAAGGCTTATCCCGGCTATGCCAGCTATGCCGGTGCCAAGGATATGCCGCATCTGTACTCCGGCTGTTTTGGTCTGGGTTCGCGTGACCTGCAGCCGGAAGGTCTGGTTGCTGCCGTTGAAAACATGCTGCCTGGCGGAGATCAGCGCAAGTTTTATTATCTCTCGGTCGAATTCGCCCGTGATGAATCGGCCAACCCCAAACAGGAGATACGGCAGCAGGATCTGCGGGCGGCTTATCCGCACATCAAGGAGATGGCCCTGAAAGGATCAATCAATCCCAACCTGCTGCCTAAGGATGCCATCGCCGTACGTATGCACTCGGTGGGCGGCTGGGGCGCGGTGACCACGGGTAAGAATCTGGCCATGACCTTGTTCGAGTTGCTCGGATGGGACATCAAGGCGAACCCGAAATACGGTTCGGAAAAGAAGGGTATGCCGACGACCTATTATCTGTCGGCTGCGCCGGAGCCGATTCGGATCAACTGCGAATACGCCAATGTCGATGTGGTTTTATCGCCCGATCCGCAGGTGTTTGGCCACACAAATGCCATCAGTGGCCTAGCCAAGGGTGGTGTGTTCGTCATCCAGAGCAACCTAGATTCGGCTGAGGCGGTTTGGGCCAGCTTCCCTGTGGTGGCTCAGAAAACCATCGTCGAGCAGGGCATTCGGGTGTACTACATAGATGCCTTTAAGATCGCCCGCGAGGAAGCTACCAACCCCGACCTGCAACTGCGCATGCAGGGCATCGCCTTCCAAGGCGCCTTCTTCCACGCCTCTGATGTTATGGCCAAGGCTGGCCTGAATGAGGAAACTTTGTTCAAGGCCATTGAAAACCAACTCGAGGCCAAGTTTGGTAAGAAGGGCCGGCGCGTGGTCGAAGACAATCTGCGAGTGGTTCGGCGTGGTTACGAGCAGTTGATCCGAATCCCCGTTGAGGTCATGAAAGTGGGTGCACGCCAGGCCCTGCTAAAGAGCGAAATTGTCTTTCCGACCATGCTCAAGGAACAGCCGGAAGCGGATGGCAGCACTTCTGATATCCACCGCTTCTGGGACGCTACCGGCAACTTCTACGCCACGGGACGCGGGAACGACAACTTGGTCGATCCCTTTATTGGCATGTCCCTGATTCCAGCGGTTACCGGTGTGTTCCGCGACATGACCCAGATTCGTTTTGAGCATCCGGAGTGGATCTCCGAGAATTGCACCGCATGCGGCAACTGCTACACCGAGTGCCCAGATGCGGCTATTCCAGGTCTGGTGTCCGATGTCGCCGATGTGTTTGGAACCGCGATTCAGGGGGTTGAGCTTGGTGGTCGCCCGACCCGTTTCTTGCGCAAGGCAGTACGCATCATTGAGAAGAAGTTCAAGGGCATGTTGGACCGGGACGGCATCGATGTACGCGCGTTATTAGGTCAGGCCATTGAGCATGCTCTGGCCGAGGACCCGACCCAGGGCGAGGAGCGCGAGCGCCTAGTCTCCGAATTCGAGCTACTCAAGAACGCCATTGGTGGTTTTAAGTTCGCCATCACCAAGCCATACTGGAACTCTCGGGAGAAGAAGGCAGCCGGCTCTGGTGGTTTGTTCTCGATTACGGTTAATCCGTACACCTGCAAGGGTTGCTCGCTCTGCGTCGAGGTGTGTGAGGACGATGCCCTGAAGATGGTTACCCAGACTACTGAGTCGATTGATACATTGCGCACGGATTGGCGTTTCTGGCTCGACCTGCCGACTACGCCGCAGAAATTCAGCCGCATCGACGATCTCGATGAGAAGATTGGTGCCTTGGAAACGCTGCTGCTTAATAAGCACAACTATAACTCCATGGCTTGCGGCGACGGCGCTTGTCTGGGTTGCGGCGAGAAAACCGCCATTCACTTATTCACTAGCACGGTCACCGCGCTGATGCAGCCCCGGGTGAAGACCTTCGTGGCCAGGATCGATGGCCTGATCATGGGCTTGGAAAAGCACATCCGGATGATGCTGACCGAGAGTGTCGACTTCACCGACAGCAAGGCCGTGCTGGAGGCGATCGATGCCGCCAAAGGCCAGGACCTGACCTTGGCTAATCTGTCTGGCCGTTTGATAGAGAGCAAGGCTGGCCAGCCCATCGATCCGCAGTGGCTGAAGTGGGTTACTCAGTTGCTGGAGAAGCTGAAAGATCTGCGCTGGCGTTATGTCGAAGGCCCGACCCGACGCGGTCGCGCTGAGATGGGGGTAGCCAACTCCACCGGCTGCACCTCGGTGTGGGGCTCGACTTATCCCTACAATCCATACCCATTCCCCTGGACCTCGCACCTGTTTCAGGACTCGCCCTCGGTTGCCTTGGGCCTGTTCGAGGGCCACATGGCCAAGATGGCGGAAGGCTTCAAGGCTGTGCGTAAGGCCGAGATTGAGCTCAATGGCGGCTATAACCCGATCGAACATGACAGCTTCTTCACGTATTTCACCTGGGAAGGCTTCAGCGACGACGAGTTCAAGCTCTGTCCACCTGTGGTTGCCATTGGCGGCGATGGCGCCATGTACGATATTGGTTTCCAGAACCTGTCGCGTGCCCTGATGACCGGTAAGCCGATCAAGGTTCTAGTGGTCGATACCCAGGTCTATTCCAACACCGGCGGCCAGGCCTGTACCTCCGGCTTTATTGGCCAGGTGGCCGATATGGCACCTTACGGTAAGGCCAGAAAGGGTAAGCAGGAAATCCGCAAGGAGATCAGCGTTATCGGCATGGCGCACCGTACCAGTTACATTTTGCAAGGTGCCATTTCCAATCCAACCCATCTGATCGAAGGTTATATCGAGGGCCTCAACAGCCGCCGTCCGGCCATGTTTAATATCTACTCGGTCTGCCCGGTCGAACACGGTGTCGGTGACGATCGCTCGGTTGAACAGTCGAAGATGGCGGTGGAATCGCGCGCCTACCCTCTGTTCAAGTACAACCCCGACTGTGGCACCACCTTCAGCGAATGTGTCTCTCTGGAAGGCAATCCATCCATGGACATGGATTGGCCTGAGTACAGACTGGTTTACAAGGACGAGGAAGGCGTCGAGCAAGAGATGAACCTGCCATTTACTTTCGCCGACTTCGCCCTAACCGAAGGCCGTTTCGCCAAGCAGTTCAAGAAGGTACCTCAGAATACATGGAACGACGACATGGTCCTCCTGTCTGATTTCCTGCTTCTGGCCGAGGACGACCGCGACGGAAAATTCCCGTTCATCTGGGCGGTGGACAAGAAGAACCACCTGATGCGGGTGATGGTGTCGCAGGAACTGATTAAGTCCTGCATTGAGCGACAGAATTTCTGGAAGCAACTCAAGGATGTGGCTGGTCTCAATCGCAGGGTCGTGGACGAACAGGCCATCGCTGATCGGGCGCGGGCCGAACTGGTGCAGAAGCTCAGCGCCTCACTGGCTAGTTTCGGGGGTGGCGTGGCGATGGATGTCGCTGCCCAGCCTGCGGCCGCCGTGGCATCGGCTAGTCCGGCTGCAGTCCCGGCCGGCTACGAGACGGTCTGGATCGAGACCCCGGAATGTACCGCCTGCGACGAATGCACTAACTTGGCCCCGAAGGCGTTCCAGTACAACGATGACAAAAAAGTCATCGTCATCAATCCCCAGGGAACCAGCTTCGCTAACCTAGTCAAGGCAGCGGAGAAGTGTACAGCGAGTTGCATCCACCCCGGTACGCCCTGGAATATGAGCGAGCCTGGCGTGGACAAGCTTATCGCTCGGGCAGCGAAGTTTAATTGAGGCGAGAGCATCGGTTTAAACCATGAACTTCCTGCCCTTCTTTCGGCGCAAGACTTTCGCTCGCGGGATTCATCCCGCGGGCAACAAGAGCACTGCCGGCATGCCGATTCGTCGGATGCCATTTGCGCCGCGCATGATCCTCCCCCTCGCGCAGCACATTGGTAAGCCGGCAGTGCCCATCGTCCGGCCTGGAGAGGAAGTCGTACGCGGACAACCCATAGCCCGAGCCGATGGCCTGATGTCGCTTCCCTTGCACGCGCCCGCGGACGGGGTGATCGAGGCCATCGAGCTCAAACCGAGCGCCCGCGGACCTTGGGTGAATGCCATCGTGTTACGTGTGTACGAGGCTTCCACGCAGGAGGTTCGCTGGGCGACCCCGCCTGATGTGGACGCGTTGACACCGCAGGAGATTGTTGCCGCCATCCAGGCCGCCGGCATCGCCGGTATGGGTGGGGCCGCCTTCCCCGCGCATGTGAAACTCACCCCACCCAAGGGCACGGTGATTGACACCCTGATCATCAATGGCGCCGAGTGCGAACCCTTCCTTACCTGCGACCACCGCGTGATGCTGGAATACCCGCAGGACGTGATCCGTGGCATTCAGCTGGCCATGCGTGCCTGTGGTGCGCCGCGCGCGATTATTGGTATTGAGGACAATAAGCTCGACGCAGTCGAGATGCTCAACCGCCATGCCCCGGCGGATGGCCGCATTCGTGCCGAGGCGGTCGCTACCAAGTATCCGCAAGGCGCGGCCGAGACCTTGATCTATGCCCTGACCGGGCGCGAGGTACCGATAGGCGCGCGCAGCTCGGCGGTGGGTGTGTTGATGAACAATGTCATGACCATGGCTTATATCGGTCGCTTGATACCCGCCGGCGAAGGCGTGATCGAGCGCGTGGTCACCGTCGCCGGCCCTTCTGTGGTGCGTCCTGGAAACTATCTGGTGTCGCTGGGGACACCTATGCGTTCGCTGATAGAGTACGCTGGGGCTCAGGGGAACGAAAAACAGATCATCCTTGGCGGGCCGATGATGGGTGAGGCTGTGGCCTCGCTCGATGTACCCATCGTCAAGGGTGCCTCCGGCGTGCTGGTCATGCCGGAGCGCGAGATTGCGCGCCGGGTCTATCCGTGCATCAAGTGCGGCGAGTGCGTTAGCGTTTGTCCCAAGGGCCTCAACCCATCGATGCTGGGTATGCTGGCTGCGCGTCGTGAATACGATGTTATGGCCGAACAGTTCTTCATCGGTGAGTGTTTCGAGTGTGGATCCTGCTCTTATGTCTGTCCCTCGCACATCCCGCTGGTGCAGCAGTTTCGCGTCGCCAAGGGTATCCTCAAAGAGCGGGCGGCAGCATGATGCACACCACCCGCCTCCATTCGTTGATATTTCCTTACCCTGAATGGATCTGATGACTTCCGCCTCACATATCATGAATGTCAATATCACCCAAAAATTCACTATTGAGGCTCTGGCCGAGTCGGTGCTTGACTCACACGCGCGCGCCCTTTACGACCTGCGCTTCCTGTACCGGAATTCTCCGCGTGACGAGATCGTCGCTGACAAGCTTCGCCTGATCGGCCGCCTGCATGCCGGCCATGGATTTTCCCGTACGATCGACCCTCTCCCAATGTGTCGTCAGCAACTGATCTCCCTATGAGAGAACGCATCGAACTGCGCACCGCGCCCCACATTGTTCAAGGCAATAGCGTTGAACGCATCATGTTGCATGTGGTGCTGGCACTGCTGCCCATCGCCGGGTTCTCAGTGTGGCAGTACGGGATCTCGGCCATGGCACTGATCCTTACAGTCACCCTCACCTGCGTGGCCACTGAGCGCCTGATGAACCACCTCATGGGTACGCCAAACAGCTTGACGGATTGGTCCGCGACCATCACCGGCCTACTGCTGGCCTTGACTCTGCCGCCTGCCTTCCCACTTTGGATGGCGGTTATCGCCGCCATCGCCGCTATTGTCTTGGGCAAGTTCCTGTTCGGTGGCATAGGCAACAATATTTTCAACCCGGCGCTCGTCGGTCGTGCCTTCGTGCAGGCCGCATTTCCCGTCTCCATCTCAACATGGGCGCCGGCCTTTTCTTCCCACCGTTTCAGCGAGTTCATTCCGACCACGCTGACCCTGCCTTTGATGACGCCGCCGGATATCAGCGTTTGGGCTAAGCAGGCACTGGACGGCTTCACCGGCGCTACGCCGCTGGCACGCTGGAAGTTCGAGAATGTGTTGGCCACACCGCACGACTTCCTCACCGGCGCGGTTACTGCCTCGGCGGGCGAAACCTCGGCCATCCTGATTCTGTTGGGCGGCCTGTATCTTGCTGCGCGCCGCTTCCTTGACTGGCGCATCCCGGTGGCGGTGTTGTTGAGCGCAGCGCTGACCGCCTGGGCCTTCCAGCTCTACAACCCGGTACGCTTCCCCGACCCGCTGTTTGTCATGCTCTCGGGTGGCTTGCTGATCGGTGCCATCTTCATGGCTACCGATATGGCCACCTCGCCGGTGACGCCCAAGGGGGTATGGATCTACGGTGCCCTGATCGGCGTGGTGACGGTCATCATCCGCTACTTCGGCGGCCTGACCGAGGGCGTGATGTACGCCATCCTCATTGGCAACGCGCTGGCGCCGCTGATCGACCAGGTCACCCGGCCGCGCGTGTTCGGCGAGATCAAGGTGAAGAAGTCATGAGCGAACAACAAACCATTGCCCCATCGCCGGCACCGGTTACGCCCAGTGCGGCCATGATCCGCACGCTTGGCATTGTCGCTAGCATCTGCGGCGCGCTCATTGTCTCCGCCTACCAGATCACCCTGGAGCCGGTAGCCGCAAACAAGAAGATTGCCTTGGAACGGGCCGTGTTCAAGGTTATCCCGGGTGCTGCCAGTGTAACGGAATACCTGGCCACGCCCGGTGGTATCCAGCTGGGCAGTGATACTGTGCCTGCTGGTGCGGTGAAGTTCTATGCCGCTTACGATCAGGCCGGCGCGCTCAAGGGCATCGCCGCCGAAGGCGCGGCCAAGGGCTACGCCGATGTGGTACGCGTGCTTTACGCCTACAGTCCGGAAAAGCAGGCGATCACTGGCGTGGGCGTGATCTCCATGCGCGAGACACCCGGCATCGGTGACAAGATCTACACCGACAAGAATTACCTGAAGAACTTCGAGGCCCTGGATGTGCGTTTGAGCGCCGACCTGAAATCTTTGGCCAATGCGGTCAAGGTGGTCAAGCACGGCACCAAGAAGAACCCCTGGGAGATTGACGCCATCGCCGGTGCCACTGTGACCTCCAAGGCCGTGGGCAGAGGCATCAACGAGAGCGCGCAAAAGCTGCTGCCGCTGCTGGTGCCTCATGTGGACAATGTAAGTCGGCCTTCAGGCCGACAGTCGCCCTGAAGGGCGACCTATAAGGATGATGATTATGTCTCTGCCTGGACAAGCCGTTCCTAGCCTCATGGAAGAGTTTCTCGAAGGAATCTGGAAGCAGAACCCGGTGTTCGTCATGGTTCTGGGTATGTGCCCGACCCTGGCGGTGACTGTGTCGGCCATGAACGCGGTGAGTATGGGTCTGGCTACTGCCTTCGTGCTGGTCACCTCCTGCCTGCTGATCTCGCTAGTACGCAACATCGTGCCCTCCGAGGTGCGCATCGCCACCTACATCCTGATCATCGCCACCTTCGTCACTGTGGTCGACTACGCCATCCAGGCTATCAGTCTGGCGATGTACGACGCCCTGGGTGCCTTCATTCAGCTGATCGTGGTGAACTGCATTATCCTCGGTCGGGCTGAGGCGCACGCCGCCAAGAATCCCCCCATGAAAGCAACGATCAATGCCGTGGGCATGGGCATCGGCTTCACCATCGGCTTGTTCGCCTTGGGATCCGTGCGCGAGATCTTCGGCGCCGGCAAGCTGTTCGGCATCTCGTTGTTTGGCCCGGATTTCCAGCCCTGGGTGGTAATGGTGCTGCCGCCCGGCGGCTTTTTCGTGCTCGGTGGCTGGCTGCTGCTGTTCAACTGGCTGAAGTCGCGCACACCGCCTGCGCCCGCAGGCGTCAAGGTTTCCGAGGGTCACGCCCATGTCTGAGTCGCTCTCTTCGATTTTCATTGGCACGCTATTGGCCAACAATTTCGTGTTGGCCATGTTCCTCGGGCTGTGCCCCTTCCTGGGCGTGTCGTCGCGTCTCAACACGGCCGTGCCGATGGGCGCTGCAACCACTTTCGTCATGGTGGTCGCCAGCCTGTGCGCCTACGGCCTCAACTGGCTGGTGGGGCAGTTCCACATGGAGTTTCTGCGGCTGATCTCCTACATCGTTATCATCGCCTCGGCGGTGCAGCTGGTGGAAATGTTCCTGAAGAAGAACAGCCCGGCGCTGTTCCGTGCCTTGGGGATCTACCTGCCGCTGATCACTACCAACTGCGCGGTGCTGGGTGTGGCCTTGTTCCAGACCGCGCGCGAATACAGCTTCCTGCAGGCCCTGACCTTCGCCACCGCCGGCGGTGCCGGCTTCACCCTAGCCCTGGTGTTGATGGCCGGCGTGCGTGAGCGCCTGAATTTCTCCACCGTGCCGCAAGTGGTACAGGGAACGGCCCTGTCACTAATGCTGGCGGGTCTGTTGTCCCTGATTTTCATGGGCTTTGCCGGGCTCGGGGCGAGCGCAGAATGATGACTTATCTCGTTACGGCTGGCCTGATTCTGATCCTCTTGCTGGCCGGCTTGGCTGTTAATCGTATGTATCAGGATTTTGCCCGTCGCAACCCGCAGTTAGGTCCATTTCGCAATCCAGATGCGCGTGGCTGTGGCAGTTGCAGCGGCGGTAGCGGTTGTTCTGGCGATCATTGCGAGAAAAGTTAGCAGGGTCTGTCGCATTACTATCCGCACAGTCGGCAACTGGCTACCAGCAGGAGTTCCTGGGCGGCGCGGGCGAGCCGGGGGCTGAGCATTTTTAGTGTTTTGAAGGCCGCTGGGCGTGGGTGACCGTCGAGCAGGCCGCCGGCGAGTGCGGTGAGCATCAGAGCGAGGGGTGGGACACCGGGCGGGCTCGTCAGTTCTGTATGCTGCGCGAGGAGCGTGGCCGTGTGCGATGCGTTGTAGTGGATCAGGTCGCCGTTCGTTTCCAGGCTTAGGGCGCCCCCATCGTCAAGCTCCCATCGTTCCTCTTCGCTGATATGGCGTTCTGCTGGCCATGCTGTTGTGGCGAAGAAATCCTTCAGGATGCTGGTCGGCCCGCTGCCTGGAAGGGTGAGCAGTTGTTGTGCCAATTCGTCCCATTCGCGGTGCCAGGTAGTCGCGCTCACAGCGGCTCACCCAGAAAACAGAACACGAAACGGCCGCGGTCGAAATCAATCATTAGGCTACCGCCACGATTCATGGCGTAATCGACCCAGCCGGGCGTGGTGCAGCCTTGGTGGCATTCGGAGACGCCATTGGGGGATTCCAGGTTGCGCTCGCGATCGTAAAACGAGAGCAGCATGGGGGTGTCGAGCAGGCCATCGGCGAGACGACCGGCGAGATGGTGGCAGCTTGCAAAATCGGCGGCCCAGTCGCCGCATTCAATGTGTAGGGTTTTCATCGGCCAGGGACTTTAAGGTATAAAGCGCGTCGAGCGCCTGTTTTGGGGTGAGTTGGTCGGGGTCTATCGCAGACATCGCGGCGGCGAGGGGCGAGAGCGGTTTGACCTCGGCGACAGAGGTGTTGAGGAACGGAGTACTGAGGAACAGATCGCCCTGGCCCTCGCTGCGGACCTGCTGTTCTTCCAGTTCGGTCAGTTTGCGCCGCGCCTGTTGGCAGACGCTGCCCGGTACGCCGGCCAGTCGTGCGACCTGCAGACCGTAACTTTGCGAGGCCGGACCATCCTCGACGCTGTGCAAAAAAGTCAGCTTGCCAGCACTCTCGATGGCGTCGAGGTGCACATTGGCGAGCAATGGATAGTGCTGTACCAGTTGGGTTAACTCGAAATAATGGGTAGCGAATAGGGTTGCGGCGTGAGTCTTGCTGGCGAGATGGCGGGCGACGGCCCAGGCGATCGAGATGCCGTCGAAGGTGGAGGTGCCGCGACCGATCTCGTCCATCAGGATCAGGCTTTGTTCAGTCGCGCCGAGGAGTATGCCGGCGGTCTCGGTCATCTCGACCATGAAGGTCGAGCGGCCTCCAGCAAGGTCATCCGAACTTCCGACACGGGTGAAGATTTGGTCGATAGGTCCGAGGCTGACGGCGCGTGCGGGGACGAAGAGGCCACAACAGGCCATCAGGGTGATGAGCGCGGCCTGGCGCATATAGGTCGATTTACCCCCCATGTTGGGGCCGGTGATGAGGAGCATGCGTCGACTGGGGTCGAGGCGGAGATCGTTGGCGACGAAGCCTTCGCTGTGGGCCTCGACGATGGGGTGTCGTCCGGCGACGATGGTGAGGCCCCATTCGGTCTGATAGTGGGGGCGGCAATAGTCGCGTTCGCGAGCGATTTCGGCCTGACCTGCCAACAGGTCGATTTCAGCCATGGCTTGGGCCAGGGCCTGTAGTTCGGGGAGGTGGGCGGCGAGTTGGCCCAGCAGGGTTGCATAGAGTTCGCGCTCACGCGCCAGGGACTGGTCGGCGGCGGACAGATAGCGTGTCTCGAAGGCCTTTAGTTCGGGCGTTAGGTAGCGTTCGCAGTTTTTCAGCGTCTGTCGACGGTGGTAATCGGCTGGGACCTTGTCGGTCTGACCGCGACTAACCTCGATATAAAAGCCGCTGACTCGGTTGTATTCGACCCGTAGATTGGCGATGCCGCTGCGTTCGCGCTCACGCTGCTCGATCTCGAGCAAAAAGGTGCCGCTGTCTGATTGCAGTGTGCGTAGTTCGTCCAATAGTGGATCGAAACCCTCGGCTATGACGCCCCCTTCGCGCAGGGTTAGGGCCGGTTCTTGGCGCAGGGCACGCTGTAGATGTTCGGCGAGACCTGAGGGCGCAGTTAGGTGTTTGGCGCGAGTGGGTAGGATTGCGCCAAGGCTAGCACGCAGGTCGGGCAGTTTTTGCAGGGTGTCACGCAGGCCGGAGAGGTCGCGCGGTCGAGCGCTGCCGAGGCCGATGCGGGCACTGATGCGTTCGACATCGGCGCTGCCCTTGATCTGGGCCTGGATCCGGGCGCGGGGCGCATCGGCATCGTGGAGGGCCTCCAACGCATCAAGGCGCTGGCTGAGGATATGCCGGTCGGTGAGTGGATGGTGCAGCCAACGCGCCAGGAGACGACTGCCCATGCTGGTAACGCAGCGATCCAGTTCTGAAAACAGGGTTGGGGTCGGAGCACCACGCAGGGTCTCGGTGATTTCCAGGGTGCGGCGTGCGGCGGCGTCGAGTTGTACGAAACTGTCCGGACGCTCAAGGGTAAGACCAGCCAGATGGCGTAGGGCCGCCTGTTGCGTGTGGTGGGCATATTCGACCAGCAAACCGGCGACGGCTTGAATGGCCGGCCGGTCGTTGATGCCGAAGGCATCTAGGTTGTGTAGAGCGAAGTGTTCGCATAGGAGGCGGTGGCCGCGACCGGCATCAAATTGCCAAGAGGGGCGTCGCACCAGGGCTGTGTCTTCCGGGGCGGACAGAAGGTAATCTTCTGGGATCAAGAGTTCGGCCGGGGCGAGGCGAGCCAGTTCTGCTGTCAGTTGTGATGCGTTGATTTCGCTGGCGCGGAATTCCCCGGAAGAGAGCGTTAGCCACGCTAGCGCTACGCGCTCCTTGCCGGGCAGGATGGCCATAAGACGGGTGTCGCGGCGGTCATCGAGCAGGGCCGCATCGGTCAGTGTGCCGGGTGTCACGATCCGCATGACCCGGCGTTCAACAGGGCCCTTGCTAGTCTTTGGGTCACCGGTCTGCTCGCAGATGGCGACCGAGATGCCCTGCTTGACCAGTTTTGCGAGATAGTGCTCAGCGGCGTGAAAAGGGACGCCGGCCATGCGGATGGGCACCCCGGCGGACTGTCCGCGCGTGGTCAGGGTGATGTCGAGGAGGGCGGCGGCTTGCTCGGCATCATCATGAAAAAGCTCGTAGAAATCGCCCATGCGGTAGAACAGCAACCGGTCTGGGTGTTCCGCCTTGATGCGCAGGTATTGCTGTATCATCGGCGTATGGCCCTTGAAATCGGAAGGGATGGGATGCGAATTCGACGATGGATTCATGGCGCGCATTGTAGCGCCACAGTATGCGGCATTTTTTGCACAGTATTTGCGAGTCTTTGCGCCTGGATCGTTATGTCACCCGAGATTAATAATTATTTGCTAATATAATAAGCGCAAAGATATTTATGCCGATGGACTTGATGCCGACACCTGCCCGTTCCGTACTTTATGTTCGTTTGCCTTGCTGGAAGATCTGGCCGGGCGGGGTGGTCTATGTCGCAGATTGGATCCACAAGCATCGCCCCGAGGTGGACCAACATCTGCTGGATCTGGCCTTGACCCCGCGTCGCCAGCGGCGTGCGGTGTTGACCGAGCGTATCCGCCAGATGAACCCCGATATCGTTGCCTTTTCCTGGCGCAACATGCAGTCGTTCGGACCGCATCCCGAGGACGATGCGCTGTCGGTGGTGATGAATTTTGATTATGGCCGCACGCCGTGGAAGCGCGTCAAGGCCGCGTTCGACGCGGTGCGTATCCTCTGGCGCTATCAGTCTGATCGCCTGGCCAATTTGACCTATTTCCGCTTGGTGCGGCAGGTTCGGCCTGAGGCGCAGGTGGTGGTGGGTGGCACGGCGGTGTCTATTTTTGGGCGGCAGGTGGCGCAGCAATGTCCGCCAGATACCCTGGTAGTGGTGGGCGAGGGTGAGGATGCGATGCTGTCCATCGTCGATGGCGATGCCGAACCGATGGGCGAGTATTACCGCAAGACCGCTGATGGCACGGTGACGCACCATGCGCGTGAGGCCGAGTTTCCGCTGATTGATCGCACGGCGGTGGATTTCCCTTACATCGAAACGATCTTCCCGCAGTTTGGTGAGTATCTCAATATGGCGCCGAACCTAGACATCCGTTCGGCCGAGGCGAGTTTTGGCGTTAACACCAAGCGCGGCTGTCCGCTGCAATGCAATTTTTGCCTGTATAACAAGATTGAGGGGGCGCATCAGCGTTACCGGGATTCGGTCGAGATTGTGGATGAGGTGGAGTTGTTGCATCGCCGTTATGGGGTGCAAAACTTCTGGTTTACCGACGCGCAGTTTTGTTCGACCAAGCAGAGTACGCGTCATGTGGAGGAGATCCTCGATGAGATCCTGCGTCGCGGGCTGAAGATTTCCTGGTCGGGTTATCTGCGCCTCAACCACCTGACGCTAGAGTTGGCCAAGAAGATGATCAATTCGGGCATCTCCAGCATTGATCTGTCGTTTACCGGTACGCAGGAGGTCATCGATAGCCTCACCCTGGGCTACAAACTCGAACAGCAGATGGACGCCTTCCGCATGTTCAAGGCGGGGGGATTTATGGAACAGAAGATCAAGCTGTACATTCCGTTCAATGCACCCGGCGAGACGATCGAGACACTGAAAAACACCATCGCCCGCATCGAGGATCTGTACGATTTGTTTGGCCGCGACCAGGTGTTGCCGTTCATCTTCTTTATTGGCGTACAACCGGGGACGCCGATCGAAAAACGCTTGATCGCCGAAGGTTATCTACCGGCTGATTACGATCCGTTGACCTTTAATCCGTTCATTATCAAGAAGCTGCTGTACAACCCGGAGCCGCTGGGTGGTGTGATTGGTCGCGCCTACTTGCAAGCCGTGGAGTCACAGGGCAAGGACAGTGATTACATCGGTCGCGTCACCATGGATCTTCTCAAGATTGAACTTGATCGGCCTGAGGTGGTGGCACATTGCGCGGCGGTCGCGCGGCGGCAGAGAACCATCCCGATCGTCCACGCCGCTTGATTTTTGGCGCAGGACGCTGCTCTGGTTTACCCCTTTAGTGGCCTCTTAGCGCAGGGGTGACATGCGGGGTAATGACCTGCAGGAGTTGGGCAAAGACCTTCGGACTGCCGGCCACGATATGGCCGGAGTCGAGATAGCCTTCCTTGCCGCCGAAGTCACTGATCAGGCCGCCGGCCTCTAAGACCAGCAGGCAACCGCCGGCGATATCCCAGGGGTTAAGACCGATCTCGAAGAAGCCATCAGTGCGGCCACAGGCAAGCCAAGCGAGGTCTAGCGCCGCAGAGCCAGGACGCCGCAGGCCGGAGGTCTTTTGTACCAGATCGCGGAAGATGGCGGTATAGGCGTCCAGATGCTGGAAGTCGTGATAGGGGAAACCGGTGCCGATCAGCGCACCGAGCAGCTTGTCGCGATTGGCGACGCGGATTCGCCGCTCATTGAGGAAGGCTCCGGCGCCGCGTGAAGCGGTAAACAATTCGTTGCGTATTGGGTCATAAACGACGGCATGCTGCAGCACCCCTTGGTGACGCAGGGCGATGGAGATGGCGTATTGAGGGAAGCCGTGCAGAAAGTTGGTGGTGCCGTCGAGTGGGTCGATGATCCATTGATAATCCGATGCCTCGCCGGCATTTTCGGTTACCCCAGACTCTTCGGCCAGGATGCTGTGGCGTGGGTAGGCCGTGAGCAAGGTGTCGATGATGGCCTCTTCGGCTTTTTGATCGATCTCGCTAACATAGTCGTTGTCGCGTTTGTTACGCACGATTAGGCGATCGAGGTCGAGTGAACCGCGAGTGATAATGGCGCTGGCGCGTCGGGCGGCCTTGACCGCCGTGTTGAGCATCGGATGCATGTCGAATAAAGAGCAAATGGAAAATTACCGCTATTCTACCGCGTATGACGAACGCTGAGATTGAAACCGGGGGGCTGGATTGCCTCGTACGGGTACGCATTGTCTTGATCGAGACGCGCCATCCCGGCAATTTGGGGGCTGTGGCGCGGGCGATGAAGACAATGGGTCTGTCGGATTTGGTGCTGGTCAACCCGCATTGTGCGGTGGATGGCGAAGCGATGGCGCGGGCCTCGGGGGCGGTCGATGTGCTGGAGCGGGCGCGGATTGTCCCAACGCTGGCAGAGGCGCTGGCCGATACGGTGTTGTCGGTGGCCTGTACTTCGCGTCGCCGTGATTTGCCGCATCCGGCGTATACCCCCAGGCAGGCGGCACCCGAATTGCTGGCCCAGGCCGCCCAGGGGCCCGTGGCGGTGGTGTTTGG
>SXGU01391289.1_pt1 | contig 28308 bp, 25 predicted proteins | sample 3174531 | NCBI WGS metagenome assembly SXGU01 (sample SAMN11356863, study PRJNA531348) | freshwater metagenome | isolation source: freshwater sample F1-140 | place: China: Fuxian Lake, Yuxi | collected 2017-12-25 | reverse complement strand
GTAGGACTCGGTCAATTCCTGGGCAGGGTTGGTAAACAAGATTTCGGTTTGATTGAACTCGATGAGTTCACTTAACCAAAACAAGCCGGTGTAATCTGATACACGGGCTGCCTGTTGCATATTGTGGGTTACGATCACAATGGTGTAATCCTGTTTCAATTCAGCGATCAGGTCTTCAACACGCAAAGTGGCGATCGGGTCCAACGCTGACGTGGATTCATCCATCAAGATCACATCCGGTTTGGTTGCCAATACCCGTGCGATGCACAAACGCTGTTGTTGGCCCAAAGATAACGCCAGGGCGTTTTTCCCCAAATTATCTTTAACTTCATCCCACAAGGCTGCTTTCTTCAGGCTTGTGTATATGGTTTCTTCAAGGTCGGCGCTGCTGCCCTCAAAATTGAGCACTCTCGGGCCAAAAGCCACATTATCCCAAATCGATTGGGGGAAAGGATTTGGTTTTTGGAAGACCATCCCAACTTTCTTCCGCAATTCAACCACATCCGTTAAATCCGTATAAATATCATTGCCATGCAATTTTATTTTGCCCTCAACACGGGTGCCCGCGATAGTATCATTCATACGGTTAAGGCATCGCAAAAAGGTAGATTTACCGCAGCCTGAAGGGCCTATCAAAGCGGTTACCTGATTGGCTTTGATATGCATATTGATGTCTTTAAGGGCGTGGGTGGTCGAATAGAAAAAGTCGAGATTCTCGATCGAGAATACGATTGAATTGTCCATAAATCAATTTTACTATTAATAAGGTAGTGCTTGGCGCGCAGGTTATAATTAATCTGTTATGAACCGACTCTCGATTCTTCTGATCATTTTTGCAATCACCCTGTCATTTTCATCTGGATGCTCCTCCAACGATTCGAATTCGGACCTGCCAACCCTCGCCGAGCAGGCGTACATCGAAAATAAAGGTTCCGATACGATCGTAAATTTGGCGCTGGTCTGGGCAGAGACCTACCAAAAAGAGCACCCTGAAGTGCGAATTTCTGTCACAGGTGGTGGTTCCGGAACCGGCATTGCTGCGATGTTGAATGGCACTGTAACGATCGCCAATTCATCCCGAGCGATCAGCAAGGATGAATTACAACAAGCCGCGGAAAAAAATATCCTGCCGATTGAACACATCATCGCCAAGGATGCCATAGCCATCATCGTTAATCCGCAAAACCCGGTGGCCAGGCTAACATTGCAACAACTTTCCGATATTTATAGCGGCAAGATCAGTAATTGGAAAGAACTTGGTGGCGAGGATCGCCAGATCGTTCGTTTGTCTCGCGAAACCAATTCCGGAACTCATGTTTACTTCCTGGAACATGTGTTGCGTTTGGGAAACAAGGAAAATAAGACCCTTTTTTCTCCTGATACGCTGTTACTACCAAGTTCAGAGGGCATTATCAACGAGTTGAGAAGCAATCCGAACGCCATCGGTTATGATGGTTTGGGTTATGTCCCAGAAGACCTTAAAATGGTAGAAGTATCAAAAGATGGCATCGAGCCATACATGTTGCCTTCGGCAGATACAGTCAACAACAACCAATATCCCATTGCCCGCGACCTGTATATGTACACAGCTGGAGAGCCGAACGATTTCGTCCAACAATACCTCGACTGGATCCTGACCGCTCAAGCACAACAAATCGTCCAAGATCTTGGTTTTGTGCCGGTATCGAAGGAATAAAATGAAGGCCACTGCGAATATCAATGAATTCATCATCACCCGGCTGATCAAACTTTCGGGTTACTCTGCCATTTTGTTCGTTTCGTTAATTTTCTTCTTCCTGATCCGGGAAGGAGTCCCCACCTTGGCTGAAGTTCCGCTGGATGTTTTGTTCTCCTCCCGCTGGTATCCGATCGAAGATTATTATGGCATCGTTCCGCTGATCAGTGGATCGGTCATCATCACCATTGGGGCAACACTCATTGCGGTGCCCATGGGGGTGGGCACAGCTGTCTTTATTTCAGAGGTGGCCCCGCGGTGGGCGCGCGAGATCCTAAAACCGCTGGTTGAACTATTAGGCGGGTTACCCTCGGTGGTGATTGGTTTTTTGGGCATCCTGTCATTTACGCCTGCCATCCGGGTTGCGCTCAACCTGCCAACCGGCCTAACTGCATTGGCAGGCTCCTTATTGCTGGCCATTGTCGCGCTTCCAACAGTTGTTTCGGTGGCAGAAGATGCCCTGGATACTGTTCCACGCTCATACCGTGAAGGCGCCTGGGCATTGGGTGCCACTCAATGGCAAACTATTTGGCGGGTCACTCTCCCTGCCGCCAGGTCTGGTGTACTTACCGCGGTAATGTTGGGCATTGGCCGCGCAATCGGTGAGACCATTATTGTAATGATGGTGACTGGTAACGCGCCGGTTTTGGCCAATAAGATCAGCTCGATCATCTCTCCGGTTCGAACCATGACGGCAACCATCGCGGCCGAAATGGGTGAGGTGGCCAATGGCAGTGTGCATTACCACACCCTGTTCTTTATCGGCATGATGCTGTTCATCATCTCCCTCATTGTGAACATCACTGCCAGTGCGGTTGTATTCCGGTCACAAAAACGGGCCGAGAAGGTATTATCCTGATGGCGACTCGCGGAGGTTTTTTCAAGTTCGACCGGAATAACCAACAAAAGTTGGGTTTTGCTTTGCTAAGTTTGGTTGCGTTACTAACCATCCTGCCGATCATTGTGATCCTGTCCATGCTGGTATTCAAGGGCGGCTCAGCCATCTCTTGGGAGTTTATAAGCGGCTTCCCGTATGACGGGATGCGCGAGGGTGGGATCTTGCCCGCCATCATTGGTACCTTTTATCTCACCATTGGTACAGCCATTTTTTCGGTGCCGCTGGGTGTGGCATCGGCAATTTACCTTTCAGAATATGCCAAGGATTCCCTTCTAACCCGCATTATCCGCCTGGCGATCATCAATCTGTCTGGCATTCCATCGGTTGTATACGGCTTGTTTGGCCTGGGTTTATTCGTACTGTTCCTAAAATTCGGCACCAGCATCCTCTCGGCCTCTCTAACCTTATCCATCATGACCTTGCCGGTGATCATCTCTACCTCTGAAGAAGCACTTCGGGCCGTGCCGCAATCTTTCCGCACGGTTTCCATCTCCCTGGGGGCAACCAAATGGCAAACCATCCGCCGAATTGTCTTGCCGGAGGCATTACCAGGCATTATCACGGGTATCATCCTTGGGCTCGAGCGTGCCGCCGGAGAAACTGCGCCGATCCTTTTTACCGGTGCCGCCTTCTTCCTTCCCAACCTTCCCACCACCTTTTTTGATGCCACCATGGCGTTGCCATACCACTTATTTGTCATCAGCACCCAGATCCCCGAAATGCCGATCAGGATCCAATTTGGTACCGCTTTGGTGCTCATCACATTCGTACTCGGCATGAATCTACTCGCGACCGTGGTCCGTTCAAGGGCCAGGGCAAAAAGGCAATGGTAACACCCGCTATGACAGATAAGATCAGGATCGAAGGTTTTAGCCTGCAGTATCAAGATGGTACCGAAACGTTGCGGAACGTGAACTTGAGCATCGAGAAAAACGCCATCACAGTTTTGTTTGGCCCGGCAGGGGGTGGCAAGTCATCGCTGTTACGCAGCATCAACCGGCTCAACGACCCGGAAGATATCAAACAGATTGATGGGCATATCTTCCTCGATAGTGAAGACATCCTTTCTCCCAAGGTTGACCTGATCAACTTGCGGCGCAAAGTCGGCATGGTGTTTGCCCGTCCGGTTGTGTTGCCCCTGACCATCCGCAAAAACATCACCTACGGTCTGGAAGTTATGGGAGAACATAACAAAGCCCGGCTCGATGACGCAGTCGAACGCTCTTTGCGCCAGGCTGCCTTGTGGGAAGAGATCAACCACAGGTTGGACGACCCCGCGGTTGCCCTTTCTGGCGGGCAGCAACAGCGTTTGTGTATTGCCCGCACGTTGGCATTAGAACCTGATGTGATCATGCTGGATGAGCCAACATCCGGTCTGGACCCAATTTCCACCGGCAAGGTAGAAAATTCCCTGCAGGAGCTTAAAAAACAATACACTATCATCCTGGTTCCACATTCGGTACAACAAGCCGCCCGTACCGCCGATAATGCCGCCTTTTTTTTGCAAGGCGAATTGATAGAGTTTTCTCGTGGGAAGGGTATTTTTACGGCCCCTACGGTAAAAAAGACAGAAGATTATGTAACCGGCCGGTTTGGCTAACCTGCCATTAACGCAAAGTGAGGTGAATATGCTACGGAAAAGTTTTGAATCTGAGATCCAAAATATGAAAAATGAGATCCTGGCCTTCGGCAGTATGGTGGAACAAAACCTGTTGGAATCTGTGGACGCATTGAAGACCCGCGATGTAAACCGCTCTCATAAAGTGGTCGAGGTAGACAAGATCATTAACAAAAAACGCTTCGAACTTGAGAATGAAGTAATGATCCTGATCGCCACCCAACAGCCCATGGCCAAAGACCTGCGTTTGCTATCCTCCTTTTTTGAGATCATCAGCGAGTTGGAGAGGATGGGCGATTACGCCAAAGGTATTGGCGTGATCAACATCCGCATGGGCAGCGAGGAATTGCTAAAGCCATTGGTCGACATCCCGCGCATGGCCGAAAAAAGCGCCGATATGGCCCACCGCGCGTTGGTGGCTTTCATCAATGAGGATGTGGAAGCAGCCAAGTCAATTCCGGCCGAGGATGATGAAGTGGACGCCCTGTATAACCAGATCTATCGAGAGCTCATCACTTACATCATCTCAGACCCCAAAGCCATTGAGAAAGCCAATTGGCTGTTATGGGTAGCCCACAATTTGGAGCGCTTCGCCGACCGCGTCATCAACATCTGTGAGCGCACCCTGTTCGTTGTCAACGGCCGGCTGGGCGAGATCGAAGACGCGCTTTAGCGATGCTGAACGACAGGTCAGACCTGCGGTTGTCGATCCCATCCAAGGGAAGGCTGGCGGAGGAAACGATCCAATTCCTGAGTGCTTGCGGTTTTGAGATCAAAAAAAGCAACCCCCGCCAGTACGAAGGCACCATCCCTTCCATCCCAGGGCTTACGGTACTGTTCCAACGGCCAACGGATATTGTCATCTCTCTGCGCGATGGCAGTGTAGATTTTGGGTTCACCGGGCTCGATGTGCTCGAGGAGTTCCAAGGGCATAATAACGATATTTTCGTGCTTCACGAGGCATTGGGGTACGGCAAGTGCAGCCTCAACTTGGCTGTGCCAGAAGATTGGCTAACAGTAAATGATCTTGATACCCTTAAACAATACGCGGGTAACCTGGCCCACCCGCTACGCATCGCTACAAAATTCCCGGTACTTACCAGCAGATTTTTAAAGCACAATCATATTGCCCATTCAATCGTAAGCGCTGAGGGAACCCTGGAGATCGCGCCAGCCATCGGTTATGCCGATATGATCTCTGACCTTGTGAGTAGCGGGCAAACCCTAAAAGACAATCGCCTAAAAAAATTGGAGGGTTGTTGCATCCTAAGTTCGCAAACTGTACTGGCCGCGAATTATAAAACCCTTTCCACTGATCCTCGCGCCCAAGATGTAGCGCGCCAGTTGTTGGAATTTATTGAGGCGTATTTGCGCGCCGAAAACAATGTGTCTATTTATGCCAACATCCGTGGCGATAGCACCGATGTGATCGCGACGCGCATCTTTGAGCAACAGACCATTGGCGGCCTCAATGGCCCAACCATCAGCAAGATCATCCGCAGGGATGGCGACCCAAGTTGGTATGCCTTGCACATCATCGTTCATCGAGATGAGGTATTCAACGCGATCAAAGAACTTCGCTCGATCGGCGGAAGCGGAGTGGTTGTTACACCGGTTACCTATATTTTTGAGGAAGAACCGCCGCGATATAAGGCGATGTTAAAAAAGCTGAAGATAAAACAAGGCTAACACCAATGGAGCCGCGATGAAGACACTCAAGATCGTACTCGTGGGGCCGTACCTGGCAGGCAAATCACGTTTTATGGCCACTGCGCGAGGCATCGGCATTCCCCAACAAGGCGCCAATGTACCACAGGATAACGATGCCAAGCAGATCGGCTCAGTCGCGACCGATGTCGAGCGCATCCTTTTGGATGAAGAAATGATGATCTACTTGTTCGGCATGCCCGGCCAACAACGGTTCGATTTTATGTGGGATGTGCTCGAAGAGAAGATCCATGGATTCATCATCCTGTTTGACCCGCAAAGGCCTGAAACGTTCATTGAGACGCGCAAGATCATAGATATGGTCAGCCAAAAAAGCAATGCGCCGTACATTTTGGCGGCAACTTCGGCAGAACCCCAACAAGCCTGGGCAGAAGAAGCAATGCGACGTTCGCTTAGCTTAGCCAGCCAATTTAAATTCTCAGTATGCGATATCAACGATGTTGCCAGTGTGAAAAAAACCCTGCTCGATTTGTTGTATGAGATCTTAAGCAAGTTCGAAAGTTGAACAACCCATTATGCCAGGCATCGTAACCGATCAAGGCGTGGTCCATTACGAAGTATATGGACAGGGAAAACCGTTAATTTTGCTGCATGGCTGGTTGGGTTCCTGGCGTCTGTGGCAACCAACCATGGAAGCCCTTGCCTTGGATGGGTACCGCTGTTACGCCCTCGATTTTTGGGGTTTTGGTGAATCGGGCAAAAAGCGGGCAAGTTATTCCGTTGATGATTTTTCCAGCCTGGTTGGGCAGTTTATGGCCAATATGGGCATTGCCAAAGCACCCCTCATTGGCCACAGCATGGGTGGAACAGTAAGTTTGGCCACCGCTCTCCGTTATCCACAAACAGTCAGCAAGGTGGTAGTTATCGGTTCGCCGATTCGGGGGGCGGCACTTGCGCCCGCGCTAAAATTGGCAGCCAATCCGCTCATTGCGCGCTTGCTTTTTTCCCAATTACCGTTGTTCTCCAAAATACTGCATTTGGCGGCTCCCTTATTGTGTTCTTTCCCGGGGTTCGCCGGTATGTTAACCGGTGATATGAATAAAACCACCCTTGAATCCTTTTTTAAAAGCATCGCTTCGCTCAAACAGACCGATTTGGTGGGTACGGTGAAAAGCATCCAAATGGATGTGTTGGGTTTGTATGGTAAGGGAGACAATATTGTATCTCCCAAGGAGTATGAAACCCTCTTGGCGGCTATTCCTGGTAGCAAGGGTGTGTTGTTCCCGTCAGCCAAACACTTTATCATGCTCGATGACCAACCAGGATTTCTCAACGAACTTAAAAACTTTTTGGCTGGCAATCAGCCGATCCCATAATGCCGTAAAATGGTTGTAATGGCAAACAAAGGCAAAATGCTCAAGGTCGTCCTAAGGCAAAAAAAACTCATCGCGCCGTTTGGCGAACCTGCGCGCGAACTTCGGCTGCAAAACACCCCCCTGTGGTTGTGGCAGCGCGATCTGCTGGCTGGTTATTGCAATCAGGAAATTGAGATCGGATCGATCGCCGAAGTTGGGGCAGATGGCAAAGAAAAGTTGATCGTTGCTGACAACCTTTTTTTTGACGAGCCATTTCTGGCCCAGTTTTTGGCCCAGGCCAAACAATTCGCACACCCATCCAGGTTGGCATTCACCATGCAAGATGCCACCTTCCGAGAGCATATCTTGCCGCTTGCCTCCTCCTTTGAAAAACAAGGAGATAACTACCTCGCCCCCATGTGCTATTATCCCGAGGGCTCCTCCGGTACCCCCAGGCCCTTGGTGGTGGATTCGATGCCGGTTGAAGCAGGGTACTACAATGTTCCTGCCTATATGGCTGGAAAAATGGGCGATCTGGTGTACCAATTGCCGGGCAGGGGTTTCATCGCCATCGATAGTTGGGTTCATCTTTTTTTGGCAGACATCGTTTTTGGGTTGTTCAATCGGGGCATCCGGTTCGAAAAGCGCTTGAAGGCTGATTTGGGCTACAAACTTGGCTTGGTTGCGCAAGCATTATTGCAAGGCAAACAGCTCTTACAGTCCGCCGGGTTGGTTCGGGTGGGTAAACATTGTGTTATCGACCCGTCCGCGGTCATTCACGGACCGGCTACCATCGGTGATAATGTCACCATAGGGGCGGGTGTAGTGATCGAAAACTCCATCATCGGTAACAATGTCAATATATCGCAAGGGGCGCAAGTGATGTTAAGTGTCGTAGGTGATGGTACATTCCTGCCTTTTAACGCCGCGGTGTTTATGACCACCATCATGGAAAACTCGATCGTTGCCCAAAATGCCTGCTTGCAAATGTGTGTTATTGGCCGAAACACATTTATTGGTGCCGGAACCACTTTTACCGACTTTAACCTGCTGCCGATCCCAATTCGCGCCACAGATGGAAATGGCAGCCTTGCATCCTCCAATCGGCCTGTGTTGGGCAGCGCTGTTGGCCACAATTGCCGGATCGGTTCCGGCCTGGTAATTTATCCCGGAAGGATGATCGGTTCGGACGTAGTGCTGATCGGCTCAAATGAGCGCAGTGTAATCCGAAAAAATGTGGGCTTGGAAGATACTGATGCCACCAAAACACGCTATCCACACTCCCATCCACCCCAATACGCGAATGGGTCCGATGACCAGCCAGCAAAGTGGTGATCCATTGTCAGCCCCCAAGCTCGGGTAGGTTATACTGATTAAAACCGTCTGGAGTATAAAATGGACCATGCCCGTTTGTTGATCGTTGAAGATGAGCCGGATATTTCCAACTTGTTGTCGATCTATTTTGGCAATTTGGGATACGAGATCGATACTGCCTTCAAGGGCAGCGATGCGATCGAAAAAACCCAGGGAAACCTGCCCGACCTGATCATATTAGACATCAACCTTCCAGATTTTAATGGCTACGAAGTTTGCCGCCAGTTGCGCGGCAAAACCCGCACCGGCAACATCCCGATCATCTTCTTAACCCAACGAGATGAACGCGGCGACCGCCTTCAGGGGTTGGAGCTGGGCGCCGATGATTATGTGACCAAGCCGTTTGATTTTGATGAGCTGAAACTCAGGGTTGCGGGGGCGATACGTCGCTCAGAACGAGAACGGCTCGCCGACCCGCGCACCGGATTGCCGGCCGGAAAATTGATCGAGGATGAACTGCGCCGGGTGATCCAAACCCAAGGATGGGCGTTATTGGATATCGGCATCAATGATCTGGACGCGTTTAGTGAAGTGTATGGGTTCGTGGCCGGAGATGACGCTCAGCGATTTGCCAGTGTGGTGGTCAATGATCTGCTGGAAGAAAATGGCCTTGCAGGCAGTTTTTTGGGCCATCCTGGTGGAGCAAATTTCATCCTGATCATCCCCGCTTCCAAAAGTGTTCCGTTTAAAAACGCCCTCAAAGAACGTTTTGCTGAACAGATCAAAACACAATACAGTTTTATCGATAGAAATAATGGCTTTATTACTACGATCAATAAAGATGCCCAACCTGAGCGCCACCCTTTTATGAGCCTGTCGATCGGAATTATCGACCCGCAATTACAACCGGTCAGCGATATCCGCGAGATCACTGAGTTATCTACCAAGGAACGGCGAAAAGACCAATAAAGACTGATTGCGCCGAAATGATGACACCTGAAAATCAGCTTGCCTTTAATGTGACCCTTGGCCCAAGCGGTATTTTGCTTGGATGCAGTGTTGGGTTCTATCAGGCTCTTGGTGTACCGGTTGGCGCAAGGCTAACCCTAAACAGGTTACTCGGCAGTGTTCAACCGCAAACCTCCTTTCTTTCCCTGGCAAATTCAACTGGCAGCGGTTTTTTCACCATCAACGGATGCTTGTTCGAAGTAACCTCCCGCAAAGGGGAGGTTGGCCATACGGAATTGGCTTTTGTGCCGATTGAGGATGATCGTATTCAGGGGGAGGCTCTACCCAGCCATCTTGTGAAGTTGGGTGGGCAAATCACCCCCGGTTTTATGATCGATCTTCTGATGCGGCTGGTTCCTGCCACGAATGCCATTGCTTTCTACGCTGAAAACAAGGCGACCGGAGCTTTCCGGTATGTGGATAGCCAGGGTTATCATCGTCCTGCGGCATTGTCTCGGGTTTTACTTGGAAATTCAACCATTTACACAAAGGCCCTTGATGAAGGCGTCCCTGTTGTGCATACCCCGATCGATTTCTTCCAAGGCAATGTATTGGATGGGGGTTCCATTTTTGAGTATCGGGCAGCTACCGGTGGAAAACTCCCCCTGGCTTCGATTTCACTACCGTTCTTAATGGAAGATGGCGGACGGGCTTTGATGGTAATGGAAAATTTTGAGTCGGAGGCTGCCTTCTCCGATGTGATACCCAGGCGATTGGCAGAGGAGATCGCCGCCTCGGCAAGTGCCACCTCCTGCGCGCCAACTGAACCCGCCACTGATGCCGCTGAACAGATCCAGGCTTTGGATTCAGTATTGCGTGAGCTGGCAAAATCAGGTTCTGCGATGCCAAATCTGGCGACAATAGAATCGCAACTGCGATTCCTGGTCGGATTTGAAAAATCGAAACTTTGGTTGTTCAACAGTGGAGCTGATTCACTCATCCCTTACACTTCCGAGGTAAAACAACAACCCGTCGAACCACTAACGCTGGCTCAGCCACTCAGGGCAGATGTCGTAACAGTGGTCTCCAGGGGCGGGGTGTTGGACAGGTTTGCCCCCTTGTTGCCACCAGGCTATTCCACCGGTGTTTTGATCCCTATAAAAAATGGCACTAAGCCGTGGGTTGCCATCGCACTGGCGAATGCCGATTCTCTGGCATTCCAGCCTTATCAGGTCACTGCGGCGTCGATCTACCAGAGGGCATTATCCAACCATCATTCCCTCGATGAAGCAAAGCACAATATTGAAGCAGACCAGCTGATGCACAACCAAAAAAGGAACAGCCAAAACAACGCCATTTGGGATGCGCTATTGGATGGAGTATTGGTAACCGACGCCATAAACCGCGTCCAATACGCCAACAAAAGTTTTCCCCGCCTGTTTGGCATGGCAGATCCCAACCCAGATGCAACCATCGACTCTGTCGCTTCAGAATTGCAACCGCGGCTCGCGAATTGGAAGGAATCCATTGTCGCATGGTCGATGTCGCCGGATAAGATCCGTCCAGGCGAGACATTCTCGGACAAGGTCAAATTGGCAAATGGGCGCGTCATCTCAATCCAACTTTCTCCAGTGCTGTGGGGAAATGAATTTTTAGGAACAGTGACTGTCTTTCACGATGTTTCCTACGAGTTTGAGTTTGACCGATTGAAAACCGATTTCATAACTTCGATCAGCCATGAATTGCGTACCCCGCTGACATCCATCCAGGGATACGTCGACCTGTTGCTAATGGGCGTTGCGGGCGATCTTGGGGATGAGCAACGTGGCTTTATGGCCATCGTAAAAAGCAATTCTGAGCGGCTAAACAACCTGATCAACGATATGTTGGAATTAACCACCATAGAAGCCGGCAAAGCCAACCTGTCCATCCACCCTACCGATATCTTTGGCCTTGCACAAGAAGTGATTGCTCGGTATCGCGAACGATCGGAAAAGGACAATCGCATGGTCGAACTCCAAATTGATGCCGAATCCGAGATTCCATTGGTGTTGGCAGACAAGGAACGAGTACGCCAGATATTGGATAATTTGATCAGTAATGCCTACTCCTTTGTGGAGGCCGACGGCAAGATCAACATTTCTTTCAAACGCTCCAACGGCGCATTGCAAGTCAATGTGTCAGATACCGGTGTAGGCATTTCCCGGGAAAAAATGGATCTGATCTTCGATCAGTTTTCCTGGGTGGACCACCCGGCCGACCAAGCCGGCAATGGCATTGGGTTGGGGCTGCCCATCGTAAAACAACTGGTAGAACTGCACAACGGGAAGATCTGGGTAGAGAGCAGTGGTGTTCCGGGTGAGGGTTCCACATTCAGTTTTACTTTACCAGCGCAAGTATGAGGTTTCTATGGCCAAGATCGTGATCGCGGAAGATGAACAAGATATTCGGGAACTGTTGGCATTTACCCTTCGGTATGCCGGCCATGATGTGTTAACCGCCTGCGATGGCCTTGAGGCTGTGGCATTAACCCGCATCGAGGTACCAGATCTGGTATTGTTGGATGTGCGAATGCCTAAAATGAACGGTTACGATGCGTGCATCGAGATCAAGCAGGATGCCGAGATCGGACACATCCCGGTGGTTTTTCTGTCTGCCAAAGGGCAAGAGTCGGAGATCGAACAAGGACTGGCATCTGGCGCGGTAGCCTACCTGCTAAAACCATTTGCGCCCGATGCCCTGGTTCAGGAACTGCATAACATATTGGATCGACAACACCTTGCAAAAAACAATGGTGGTACCCAGGTTTTGAACGCAACACAACAGCACGATATTGCAGACAACCAACCTTCTGATTCTCCGACGGATGGCCAGCCCACAGAATGAGCGCTTTTTTGGTAGGCAACGCTTTGTTGCATTATGAAACAACCGGCAGGGGCAAACCGGTGATATTTTTGCATAATTTTATTGGCTCCTGGCGCTATTGGCTGGGCCCAATGGAATACTTGTCTTCAAGCTTTAAAGGGTATGCGCTGGACTTGTGGGGTTATGGCGATTCCGCCCGAATTGAATTTGGCCAGTACACACTTCAGCGCCATGTGGAGCAATTGGCAGATTTTATCGACCAAATGGGTGTTGGCCAAACGGCATTGGTTGGCCACGGTTATGGCGCGCTGGTTGCACAGCAATATGCAAAAAGGTTTTCAGGCAGGGTGAATCGGCTGGTGAGTATCGTACATGCGATGCCGCATGCGGCCAAAGTGGGCGCGGCCCACTATAGAAGCCACTCTTGGTTGGCATCTCAGAAACTCCCCGAAGCTGTGATCGCCGATTGCCTGAAGGCAGACCCGTTGGCAGTTCAAGCAGGTTGGGATACAGCTCGGCAAACCCAGCCACATGCGCCCTTGGAATCCATGCCACAGAATTTGCCGCATTTGGTGATCACCTATGGCGATGCTATCAAAGAAAAGTCCCCCAACAAGGTTGCCATGACGCAAAACGATCTTTTCCCGATGGAGCAAAACCCGGAAGAACTTCAGAGAATGTTGTTGGAGTTTCTGACAGGCTCCAGCCAGGAGATAGGGCGCGGCATGATAGTTAAAGAATTTTGGAAGCGGCGGGTTCGCTGATCTTTTACCAAACCCGTTTTAACGCGCTATTCGAGAGAGCCCGTCTTCCCACTTTTGCCATATCCACCCATTTTCCATGTACCTTAACCCGCACAACATCTGCGGTATAGTCGGTTACCGTTGGGCCGCTATTATTGAAGAGGTATGACCCAACCGCATAGATATCGGATGGCACGCCCAATTTTTCAAATTTCCTGATCTTATCGGGTGAGAAGCCGCCTGAGACGACGATCTTTACGTTGGCGCAATATGCTTTTGCCAAACCAACCTGTCGATCTTCCAGCGTCCAGTCTTTCCAGGCATTGTCGAGGCCTTCACGCACATTAAAAACCAGGCGCGGGTTTACTCCCAAATCCAGGTTCGGATCACCCAATGGGAGCACCGATTCATCACGAAGGCTGCCGCTGGTATCCAACCGAACCCCATATAAAACATACTTCTCCGCTTCCTCTTTTTCGCCCGCTTCCAGCAGTCGCGAGTACTCCTCGAACATGGCCTTCAGAGTGAGTTTGGAGTCTTTTACGCAATCATTGTTAAAATCAACCAGCGCGATACGCGGTATCTGCACCGGCAACAACCGCGCAAATGCCATCATCGCCTCGGCCGTATCGCCTAAAAAGCTGGCAATGGCCGCGTGGGCAATGGTCCCGCCACCCGCTCCACCCCACCAGTCTCCCTGCGCATCCGTAGATATAAATGCGCCGATATCTTTGGTATGGTCAAGATTGAAACGCTGCAATGCTATGTTATAGGCATAACCATCAGAAGCTTGTACTTCGTGGCTGTCGAATCGGGCGGGGAAAAAGAGCATCGGCTTTCCCTTGGCAGCCACAAATGTCTCGTACACATTGGTAGCAATTCGGCTGGAGCGTGTAAGCGTGCCCAGGGTTGGGGTTTCAAGTAGGGCAAAATCCCGGTAGCGTCCGCGCACTCTTATCACCGGTTGAACCTTGAGCGGGTCGCCATCACTGCTAACCACGTCACCGTCGTGAACAGCCCATACTTCCAATTTGTCGGCAGTATTTACAAATTTGTCATCAATAAAGACACCCGTACAATGTTTCAACATCGCCAGAGATTTGTCGACCCCTACGACGACGGTATCTCCGATCCGACGGGTGAACCATTGCATTTCCACTTCCATGTCGCCGGTAAAGATCTGCTCCGCAGAAAGGCCGATCGGCAGATTATTGTTTTTACCTGAGTATCGATAACCCTCGCCGGCCAAAGCTACCAACATTTTGTTGATGTTGGCAAAATATTTGTCAGAATACCACCCTTGCCGCATTCGTTCCACATCCAGCTTAAAGGTGTCGTTGCCTAATCGTTGTCCGTCAAATAATGTCATTGATTCTTAATCCCATTCTTCCATTGGGGTTGTAGATCGAACAATGTGCATGCCCGCGCTTGCAAATCTTTCGAAGGCAGTGTCGGCAGCGGCGCTATGGTCTACCACCCCAGGTACTACTACTGGCGAAGTACAGTCCTCCAGCAGGTACACTTTTTTGGCTAACTCCTTGTCGGCATGGTTGATCTGAAGCAACAGGTCTTCTACCGTCCATGCTACACAGTGGCTTTTGGCCTGCCCTGCGATGACCATCCTGTCGCTGCGCCTCAACTGGGTAAAAATGGCGTCATCTTCAACGCCAAGGGTTGTGTTGTTTAGCCCTTGCACAACTTCAGGAGACAAGGCGGAATAATTTTCAGTAAAGGAATTTTCGCCTTTGATGCGGAGATCAAAATTTGCCCCGCGTAGCATCGAATGGTAAAACGCCGCTTCTTCGACCGAGGAGCTTAAAGCATGGCCAATGCCCCCCAGCATGGCATGGTATGGCCAAATGGTCAGTGCGTACTTGCCCTTGGCCTCCAATTTTTTGGTGTAGTCCAACACCTGATCTTGGCCAAATTGGGCGCTAATGCCCAAGCGGGATGCCAATGCCGGGTTAAAGCGCCACTTGCCACTGGTCAGGTCGTGGTGATGGATATCGGTATAAGGCGCTGGATGTTGGCCATTGGATCCAACAAAGAACAACGGATGAAAAACCTGCGCGCTGCGGTGGGTATCCAGCGTGGCGGTGATCTCACTGATGGTGCCAAGGTTGTTGTAAATAAAGCGGCACAATCGGATGTTGTCTTCTACAGCCGCATTGCCACTTTGGCCGCCAACAAATAATTCAAATCCCGGGGTACAAAAAGTATTTTGAACATCGATCAACACCAGGGTAGTCCGTTTATGGTCAGCTTCCGCTGGCGCGATGTTAAACTTGGCGGCATCATCGATAGCCTTTTGGGCTAATCCGGCGTAATCCACCCGGAAAACGCTACCAACCTTGGCGGCATCGAAATGCGATGAGAGGATATTGAGGGACATGTTATGCCTTTTTGCGCGATTTTTCGGCGCGGGGGATAGCGCCGGCATACGCCGGCACAGTTAGTACCTGTATGTTGCACACCCGGTCGTCCCGCAAGCGGGTACCGATCCGTTCATCCAAAGCAGTCAGAGCATCTATGGCGACGGTAATGACGGTAGGCAGCTCCAGGTTGTAACGATAGTTGAGTAACTGAAATAACTTTTCCCTGGCCCACGGAGTGGTCGATTGTGACCCCAGATCATCCAAGATCAAGACAGGGCTCACCTTAACCTCGTCAAAAAGACGGTCATAGGTATTGGTGGAATTTGGGCTAAAGGTAGCCCGCAAATGGTCTAAAAGATCTGGTACCATCACCACCAGGGGTGGGGTACCCGCTTCTGCCAACGAATTGGCAATGGCGGCGGCGAGGTGGGTCTTGCCGGTACCATACCCGCCGGTAAAGACAAGCCAACCCGCCGGGTATTTGGCAAATTGCAATGCGGCTTTTACCGAAACCTCCAAAGAGGTACGCTGGTCACGGGTGAGGTTTTCTTCGTGGCGTTGGCTAAAATTGGCAAATTTCCGTTTACTCAACAGGTCCAAGCTGCTGATCTCGGAATGGCCGGTATCATCGGTCGGACGCCGATAATCGGGCGCGCTGATCTTGACGATCGAAACCAGCGTAGGATCATTCAGACGCGAGCGGATGCGAGGCTCGATCGTATCCATACCCATATTGCTGGTGATCACCATCGGCAACTTGTTAATATATCGGTAGTTGATGATCTGGAAAAGCTTTTCCTGGGCCCATCCGGTCGAGTTTTGTGTGCCAAAGTCATCCAAAACCAACAATGAAACTTGGCGGATGTCCTGAAAGCGTTCTTCAAAAGTGGTGTCGGGGCTGTCGTATGAGAATCGCAAAGAGTCCAGCAAGTCCGGCACAGTCAGGAAGATGGTGGGGATGCCCATTTGGACCGCGAAATTGGCGATCGCAGCGGCGAGGTGTGTTTTTCCGCACCCATAAGGGCCGCTAAAATAGATCCAACCTTTAAGATGGTTGGCGAATAATTTGGCTTGGTTATGTGCCCATTCAAGCGATTGGGCTTGAGCTTGCCCGATCCCTTTTTGTCCGCGTGGTTGGAAACTCTCGAAAGTGAGATGGGATAATTCGTTGAGGTTGCTAAGAGCAAACAATTGTTGGCGAACATTTTCGGTGATCACTTTGCGCCGGCACTGGCAAGGGATCACCTTGCCAAATTCAGGATGGCCGATCGGCAGATCCCGTCGCAGGTAACCACTTCCGCCGCAAATGGGGCATTGCGGGTCTCCCCCACCGTTACTTGTGTTTTCTGTTGCCAAGGAACTGTTCAAGCTTTCGGCGGGATTCATCTCCTGCACTACTTTTTTCAGGGTCTGGTCTAACAGGCTTTTCGCCACGGCCTTCTTCCTTCCAGCGCTTCAAGATCGCTTCAATATACTTTAAATTCTTTTTATTCATTTTAACCCCAACCGCCATTGCGTCCACGATCCACCCTGGCGGATACTCTGCTTCCAAACCTGCCAATATTTGCCCGACCATCGGGGTCAATAGACCAAAATTCTGTTCGTATAGCTCATAAATATTGGGGCGCTTGTTTATGCTGGCGGGGCTTACCGAGATCATTTCACGACCCTCGGCAACGGCTCTGATAAATTCCTTGCCTTGGGGTGTATTAACACAATAAGCCGGGTTGCCTGTTCCGTCATCATAAGCCAAAATGAACCCGCTTTGGACGGCAAGTAAAAGCGCGTTGTCCAATTCTTCCGGCTGGCCAAAATTGGACATCAGGTCCAAATCCAATAACAGGTCATTCCTGCGCAAGGTAACCAGCTTGTCATCCGCATGGCTTTGGCGCCATAAAAAATACAAGCATATTTTGGTTTGCCCAAGCTCGGTAAAAGCGCCAAGATGCTGAAAAATCACCTCCGGTAGTTGGCAGGTGGGTTCGTTTGCGCCAAAGCCTGAAAATGGATCCTGGGTTTTTCCCATTACATCCCAGATAAATCGATGTTACGGGTTGCCGCGTTTTCAAAACGGGTCAGGTTGCCCCTAAAGATCAGGTCAATTTGGCCGACCGGGCCATTGCGGTGTTTGGCAACCTTGATGTGGGTTACGTTGCTCGCAAGCTGGTCCTTTTCATCGCGGTAGATGAACATCACGATGTCAGAGTCTTGTTCCAGTGAGCCTGATTCACGCAGGTCCGAAAGTTGAGGTTCCTTGTCAGAGCGCTGTTCTACCGCGCGGGAGAGTTGGGCGGCAGCCATCAGCGGCACTTTTAATTCGCGGGCAAGCTGTTTTAGCGATCGTGAGATCTGGGAAACTTCCTGAACGCGGTTGTCATTGCGCGAGTCTGAAGACATCAGTTGCAGATAGTCCAAAATGATCAGGTCAATGCCGTGTTCCAAAGCCAGTCGGCGGCATTTTGTGCGAAGCTGGATCGGGGTCAGGCTGGGGGTGTCATCCAAAAAGATCTTGCAATCGCCTAACACCGCGATCGCCTGATTGAATTTTGGCCAATCCGATTCTTCCAATTTGCCTGTGCGTAGTTTTTGGCTGTCGATGCCGGTTTGCTGAGAGATCAAACGTTGGACCACCTGCTCATTGGACATTTCCAGCGAGAATACCGCCACTCTTTTTTTATAGGTCACCGCGGCGTTATGTACAATGGTGAGCATCATGGCGGTCTTACCCATGCCAGGCCGTCCGGCGGTGATCAACAGGTCAGAGGGTTGCAAACCGCCCAATAATCGATCGAGATCGGTAAAACCGGTGGGTACACCAACGATCTCATCTCCCCGGCGTGCCAGTTCCCCAATGTGGTCGTAATATTCCGAGAGTACATCCTTGATCGGCACAATATCATGCCGAATGCGCCGTTCACCAACATTAAAGATCGCTTTTTCCGCTTCACCGATGACGGTCTCGATGGTTTCTTTTTCGTTGTAAGCAAGGGTGGCAATACCATTGGCGGCTGTAAGCAATCGCCGCCTAACGGAGGTGGCTTCGATCAGCCGGCCGTAGGCTTCGGCATGCAAACTGGTAGGCACCCTGTTCAACAGGTTTACCAAATAGGCGTCTCCACCGATCTCATCCAGCCTGTTTTTGCTGCCAAGTTCGCTGCTAACGGTTAGCAGGTCGATCGGAATTTGGCGCTCATGTAAAGAGATGTAAGCTTCCCACACAAATCGCAGTCGGTGAATATAAAAATCCTCTGGCAGCAAAAATTGCGCCAGGTCATAATACACTTCAGGGTTGATCAATACAGCGCCGATCACCGCCTCTTCGGCTTCCAGGTTATGGGGTTGGCCAGAGGCAGGATTGCGTTCCTCGATCAGGTTCGCTTCAGGGAAGTTATCCGCCATAGTACTTGGGTAATTCGGTAATTTGCTTTATTGGCTCGGCTCGTCAGGACCGGGCTGGTCGTCATCCAATTTTTTTAAAAAATCTTCAAAAATAGAAAGCCTGCCAATATCTTCCTGGGCCAGTTCAGTTGGGGCCTGTTCTTCTTTTTCGCTTTTTTGCCTGCCAGAGTAGGTAACATCGTCGTTGGTGTCGGGCTTGGCATTGTTCAAGTCGGCTTCCGGGGTCACACCGGCTTCATCCATTACAGCGCTGTCAACCAAGATCGGCACGCGTGCGCGAACAGCGATCGCGATTGCGTCTGATGGCCTGGAATCGAGAAAATAGGTTTGGCCGTGTGCTTCAAAAACAATGTTGCCGTAAAAAATATCTTCCTTTAGCGAATTGATCTCGATGCGTGTCACAGTCGCCTCAAACAAACCGAACAGGTTACGCAACAGGTCGTGGGTAAGCGGCCTTACGATCTCGATCTGGTTCAGGGCTACTGTAATGGCTTCAGCCTCGTACGGCCCTACCCAAATTGGCAAATAGCGGTTGCCGCCCATCTCGCGCAAGATCACTAACCGTTGGGGCGACATAAGGCTGACGCGGATATTATCGATGGATACTTCAATCTTTTCAGACATTTTGACTCCAATCTGTTCGCTAATTTTACTCCATATCACCCCAGAGGTGATTTTTTTTTAGGGGGCGCATATATAATTGGAGAATGTTCTCAAAAAGGTTGCTTTCTCTCACGCGTGAATACAGGGCACGATTCTCTCTAAGCATCTTCTTCGGTTGGTTGGGCGGAGCACTTACAATTCTCCAAGCCTGGTTTCTGGCCAAACTGGTAAATGATGTCTTCCTGGAACATCGAACCATCAGCCAATTGGATGCTCTGTTGCCGATGTTGTTGGCGGTAATGGTATTAAAAGCTGTTGCCGCCTTTTTGGCTGAATATACCGCGAATCAATTGTCGATCGAAATCCGCTCTGGGTTAAGGGAAAGGTTGATGCAAAAAATTGCCCGCCTTGGCCCAGTATATGCCGGTGCAGAAAGAACAGGCGAGATCTCGATGACCGCCCTGGATGGTATTGAATCGTTGGATGCCTACTTTAGCCAGTACTTGCCGCAATTGGCATTATCCGCGTCCATTCCGGTAACCATATTGTTGTTGGTGTTTCCCATCGATCTGCTCACCGGGGTAGTTTTCGTCCTTACGGCTCCGCTGATCCCGTTCTTTATGATCATGATCGGCCGATATGGCGAAACGCTAACCACCAAACAATACTCTTCACTTTCCACTTTGTCGGCCCATTTTTTTGATGTATTGCAAGGGCTTACCACCCTCAAGGTTTTTGGGCGTTCCAAAAAGCAAACCGAGGTTATCAGCGAGATCAGTGACCAATATCGCGAGGTCACCATGAAGGTGTTACGGGTAACCTTCATTTCATCCTTGGCGCTTGAGTTGTTGGCGACCCTTAGCACAGCCATCGTGGCGGTGGAAATTGGCTTGCGATTGTTATATGCCAGAATGGAATTTCAGCCGGCGTTTTTCATCCTGATCATTGCCCCGGAGTTTTATTTTCCGCTTCGTCAGTTAGGCCTCAAATTCCACGCCGGTATGACAGGAGTGAATGCCGCAGTACGGGTGTGGGAGATTTTAGACCAGCCAGAACCGCCACCATCGCCCGAAAAAGATATCCATGCTACGCTGGCTCCTTCAAGTGGTTCCGTAATAAGGTTGAAGAATGTACATTACGATTATCCGGGCAGAGAGAGCTTTCAGCTCCGATCCATCAACGTTGAACTACGTTTCGGCATGGTCACAGCCCTGGTAGGTAAAACCGGTTCAGGGAAAAGCACAATATTCAATCTGCTATTGCGTTTTGCGCAACCTAACACAGGCACTATCCTCTTGAATGATACCCCGATCGATTCCATTCCTGTAGAGCAGTGGCGCCGATGGATCGCCTATGTCCCGCAAAACCCTACTCTCTATTACGGCAGTATTAAAGAAAACCTGTTATTTGCCGATCCTTCCGCCAGCACGCGCCAAATAGAAATTGCCTGCCAAAATAGTGGCTTGTTGCCGTTTATCCAGTCTCTGCCCAATGGCATTGAAACCATTGTTGGTGAACGCGGCAGCCGCCTTAGCGGTGGGCAAGCCCAGCGCCTTGCGCTGGCAAGGGCTTTCCTCAAAGACGCTCCTATCCTGCTGCTGGATGAGCCTTCTTCCAACCTGGACCCACAATTGGAGGCTGACCTGACATCCTCAGTAAAACAAATGGCCAAGCAAAAGATCGTTGTGCTGATCGCCCATAGTGTAAAAACAGCCTTGGCGGCAGACCGCATCTACGTTTTGGATCAGGGTCAGGTTTCACAATTTGGCTCGCCGGCAGAATTGCGAGCCATGCCAGGACTTTTTGCCCAATTGGTTTCGGGCCAGCCAAGCGAGGCTTCCGGATGATCCTTTCAAAACTGGTCGCTTTTTTGCGGCCGCACCGTTCACAAGTTGCGTTGGCGATCGTGTTATCAGCACTTACCATCGGTGCCAGTATCAGCCTAATGTCGACATCTGCTTTGCTTATTTCTATGGCGGCGTTGCATCCTTCCATCTCAGCAGTTGGTGTTGCTGTGGTGGGCGTGCGCTTTTTTGGAATCACCCGTGGGTTATTCCGCTACGCGGAGCGGCTGGTAAGCCACTCCACTTCTTTCAAAGTGCTTGCCAATTTCCGTGTTTGGGTTTACTCGGCGATCGAACCGATCGCACCGGCAGGCATTACCCGTTTCCGGTTAGGCGATCTGCTCAGCCGGATCCTCTCAGACATTGACAATTTGGAAAATTTTTTTGTGCGGGTCTTTTTGCCGCCCGCCACCGCTTTGGTAATAGTGGCGACCGTCTCCCTTTATATGTCGATGTATTCCGCAATTCTGGGCGCAATTTTATTCTTTGGTTTGCTTTTCATTGGGGTGGCAATTTCATGGATCACCTTGTCTGTCAGTTTTGCCCCCGGCACCCGCCTCACCGACTTGCGGTCAGCATTACGTGAACAGATCGTGGATATGCTGCAAGGCTTGGCAGATATCCTCTCCTACGGTCAACAGGCGCAGTTTATGGCAAAGCTTCGCTCAATCAGCCAACCATTTTACGAACAGCAAAGAGCACTCGGACGCATCAACGCAATGCAAACAGGCTTTACCAGCTTGGCCACGAGTTTGGTGATTTTTAGCATGGCCATTGTGGCGATCCCTTTGGTCAATAGCAACTCGGTCAAAGGGATCCATTTGGCGGTCATTCTGTTGGGGGCGATGGCCAGTTTTGAGGCAGTTCAAAATTTGCCGCAAGCGATGAATTTGTTGGGGGCAAATTTGCGCAGCGCTGCCCGATTGTTTGACCTTGAACAAACCACGGTCGCCGTTTCAGAGCCCAGCCAGCCTCAGGCAGTACCAAGCCATCCCCATATCCGTTTCTCTCAGGTGTCTTTTTCGTACGGACAAGAACCGATCCTGCGTTCTATCGATCTGGATCTTCCGCCCGGCAAAAAAGTGGCCATCGTTGGCAAGAGTGGGGCGGGCAAGTCAACTTTGGGCCACTTATTGTTGCGATTTTGGCAGCCAGACCAAGGTGAGATCAGCCTGGATGGCATGGATATTTCCCACTTTCATAGCGATTCAGTTCGAAAGTCCATCAGTTTGGTCTCGCAAGATACATATTTATTCAACACATCCATTCGAGAGAACCTGCGGATCGCCAAACCATCAGCCAGCGACGAGCAGATCATGGCAGCTTGCAGCCATGCCGGGGTAGATAGTTTTATAGAGAGTTTGCCCAAAAAACTGGATACCATCGTAGGCGAGAGGGGCATGCAAATATCGGGCGGAGAAAAGCAACGGCTGGCCATTGCTCGAGCGATCCTCAAAGACGCGCCGGTTTTGGTTTTGGATGAACCAACTTCCAATTTGGATGCCGCTACTGAAAAGATGGTTGTGTCTACCTTGCTTAATGTGGCAATGGGAAAAACTGTGCTGTGGATCAGCCATCGCCCCGCGGGCCTGTCTGAAATGGATGAGATCGTGGTTTTACGTGATGGAGCGATAGTGGAACGTGGAAACCATGCCGTGCTTGCCGCATCCGGTACGGCATACTCCGACTTCTGGTCTTCTGCGACCATTGAGGCTGATTGACAGGGATCTATCCCCCGCCAACCAAGATCTGCGCTTGTAATTCTGAAAGCCCCACCTGCTCCCCAGGTTGGCATTCCGTAGGCACAATGTATTTTTGGCCGTTATCCAATTCAATGTGGTAGCCATCATTTCCGAACTGAACAGCGGATACGCGCCCCGTTATCATTGGGTGCTGCGCGTCAATTTTAGCCGTTGGCCGTACCAAACAAGTTACAGCGCTTCCAATTGGCAGGCTGCTGAAGACAGGCAAAAGTCCGTTGGCGATCGCCACTCCTGTGCTAGCCACCTGCCCGCTTACAATATTTCCCAAGCCCATAAAACGGGCCACCCATTCGTTGGCAGGCATGGAATGGATCTTTGCCGGAATATCATCCTGTACGATCTGGCCATTTTCCAGCAGGGCGATGCGGTCGGCGATCGCGTACGCTTCGTCTTGGTCGTGTGTAACATATAAGGTTGGCAGTTCGCTTTTTTTCAGGATCGCGCGCAGGTCTTGCAATAGTGTTTCTTTCAAATTGCGGTCCAACGCGCCCAGTGGCTCATCCAACATCATCAATACCGGCTGTGGCGCCAGGGATCTCGCCAGGGCTACCCTTTGTTGTTCACCCCCTGATAGGTCCTGGATCGTACGCAATAAAAATGGCTCTACCTGTGCCAGCTTGGCAACTTCTGCTATTCGGTTCGTCCGTTCGGTTTCAGCAAGCCCTTGCATTTTGAGTCCAAAGCCAATGTTATCGGCAACGTTTAGATGGTTGAACAAGGCGTAATCTTGGAACATAAGGCCAAACCGGCGTAAATGGGTGGGAGTATCGTTGACCAATACACCATCCAGGCATATTTCACCATGGTCGGGTTGCTCTAACCCGGCAATAATGCGCAGCAGGGTGCTTTTGCCAGAGCCGGAAGCTCCCAGCAAACACACAATTTCTCCCTTGTCCAAATGCAAGTTGATGTTTCGCAACAGGGGTTTTCCTTCAAATTGCTTGGTCACAGATGAGATTTTCAACATAATTCCAATATCCTCAATAACGGCGCAGATTACAACTATTGTTTATACTATAAGAAGTTTGTGATTATCCAATGAATGGAAATTTGGAGGCGTTCGATGCCGTTGTATGGTGGTGTAGAAGGTGGTGGCACAAAATTTGTGTGTGCGGTTGGAAGCGGCCCGGGCCAAATGATCGACGAGCTGCGCTTTCCGACGACTACACCCGATGAAACACTTGGCAAAGTAGTCAGCTTTTTCAGAAAATACATGTCAGCGCCTCAGCGCCTCGAGGGCTTGGGGGTGGCTACCTTCGGTCCGATCGATCCTGTGGTGGGTTCTTCAACATACGGCAGAATTTTGGCAACCCCCAAAGCGGGTTGGGCAAATTGTGATATTGTTGGAATTTTGGCACAGGAACTTCGCTTGCCAATTGCCTTTGATACCGATGTGAATGGCGCCGCCCTCTCAGAGGCAAAATGGGGCGCAGGCCAAAATTGCGGCTCGGTACTGTACATCACCATTGGCACGGGTATCGGCGGTGGGTTTTACACTCAGGGGGGGGTGCTGCATGGCTTGCTTCATCCTGAAATGGGCCACATCATGATGCCCCACGACCGCCAGAAGGATCCATTTGCCGGTTCTTGCCCATTCCATGGCGATTGTTTTGAAGGGTTAGCCTCAGGCCCAGCCATAGAAAAACGATGGGGCCAAAAAGCCGAAACGTTGCCGGCAGACCACCCCGCATGGGATATTGAAACCGATCATATCGCCAACGCATTAGTAACTTATATTGTTACTTTGTCACCCCAAAAGATCATCCTTGGTGGTGGGGTCGCCCAGCAAAGCCATATTCTGCCGATCGTCCGTTCCAAGGTTCAAAAATTACTCAATGGCTATGTGCAATCGGGAAATGTCACCACCGAAAGCATCGAGGATTACATTGTTTTGCCTGGGTTGGGGAATCAAGCCGGTGTATTAGGTGCCTTGGCTTTGGCAATGTTTGCCTCCTAAATCATTGGATCCACTTCATGCATATTCCACCTAATATGAGTACCGAATCACGTCTCAGCCTTGGCCGAATTCTGCCAAGGGTCAAGTCCGATTTAATGTCCGATCCTGAATCCTGGGGTGATTTTGAAGAACGATTGACGCGCCATTTTCCGCAATTATTTTCCATCTACCATTCTCTTTATCACACCCGGTACGACTTCTTTTTCCACCTGGAAAGCCTGGTTCGTGCTTTGGCTGAAAGCTGGATAGCCCGACCACTGTACTTGCGGGAATTGGATAAAAAGCGGCAGATCACGCCTGGCTGGTTTCTGGATAATGGCAATCTTGGTGGGGTGATCTACGTAGATTTGTTCGCTGGCGACCTAAAGGGTGTTCAGGCGAAGATCCCTTACTTTCAGGAGTTGGGGCTTACCTATCTGCATTTAATGCCATTTTTTCAGGCTCCCGCCGGAGAAAACGATGGTGGTTATGCGGTTAGCAGCTACCGTGATGTAGAGCCCACCTTGGGATCGATGGACCAACTGCGTGAACTCGCGCTGGCATTGAATCAGGCTGGCATCAGTTTGGTGGTAGACCTGGTATTTAACCATACCTCTAACGAGCATACGTGGGCCAGGCAAGCTATCGCCGGATCTGCAGAGCACCAACAGATATACCGCATTTACAAGGACCGAACCGAGCCAGACAAATACGAACGAACCTTGCGCGAGATATTCCCTGATGAACATGCCGGTGCGTTCACCTACTTTCCCAACATCCGATTCTTGGATGCGGATGGGCATTTGGAACAACAAGGCGGTTGGGTTTGGACAACCTTCCATAGTTATCAATGGGATCTGAATTACAACAACCCTAATACCTTTAACCAAATGGCTGGTGAGATGCTTTTCCTCGCCAACCAAGGGGTGGAGGTGATCCGCCTGGATGCTGTGGCGTTCATTTGGAAGGAAATGGGCACCAGCTGCGAAAACTTGCCCGAGGCGCATGCGCTTATTCAGGCTTTTAACGCCGTAGCAAGAATTTCGGCTCCATCCCTCCTGTTCAAGTCAGAGGCGATCGTCCATCCAGATGATGTGGTGAAGTACATCGATCCAACCGAATGCCAACTTTCTTACAACCCTTTGCTGATGGCATTACTTTGGAATACCCTAGCCACCCGGGAAGTGAATTTATTGGTTCAGGCGCTAACTACGCGATATGCAATAAACCCCGATTGCGCCTGGGTTAATTATGTCCGCTGCCACGACGACATAGGTTGGACCTTCTCGGATGATGATGCCGCAATGTTTGGCATCAACGGTTACGATCATCGCCGTTTTCTCAACGATTTTTATCTCGGAAGGTTTTCCGGCAGTTTTTCAAAAGGTGCACCCTTTCAAGAAAACCCAAAAACAGGTGACTGCCGCATCAGTGGTACTGCTGCCTCCTTGGCCGGCCTGGAAAAATCGATCGAGGATCGGGATCCGTTCCAAATTGAAATGTCCATCCGCAGGATCTTGCTGGTACACGCCATCATCCTTACTGTCGGTGGCATCCCGTTGTTATATTTGGGCGATGAAGTAGGGACTTTGAATGATCACAGTTACCTCAACGACCCGCACCACGCCCGAGATAGCCGCTGGATTCACCGGCCGGTTGCCGATGAAAAAAGGTATGCCGTGCGTAATGATGCTTCTACTGTTCCCGGCAAGGTATACCAAGGGCTAAAGTCACTGATCGAATTACGCCGCAACTTTCCAGCGTTCGCCGGGGGAGATTTGGCTACTTTGCAGGTAGGCAACCAACATGTTCTGGGTTACGAACGCCGCCACAACGGACACCGGATGGTTATTTTGGCCAATTTTTCGGAGTTTCCGCAATCCATAGCATCTAATATGCTTAAAGCCGACAAAAATCGCCCTATGGCGTCGATATTTGGGTTCGGCGATCAGCCACATCCGGATCTTATCACGCTTGAACCGTATGCCTTTGTGGTGTTAGGTTAGAATCAACCTGTGCTATGAATCCAAACGCAAAGGTATACGAAGAATTGGAGCATGCGCTCCAATTTAGGGCAAGCGGCAACGAGGGCAAAGCAAGGGTTTGCGCCCGCAGGGCAGCAGGTTTTGCCTTGGCAAACCATTATCGGCAAAATGGCATCGCTGTCGCCAATATCAACGCCATTAACCTACTGCGCGATTTTTCCTCAACGATCGGTTTGCCTGCTCCGGTTCTATCAGCCACGAACCTGCTGATGCAAAGGGTCAATGAGGCATATGAATTGGACGGCTCCCCGGACTTAATTGCCTGTGCTGAGGTATTGGTGGATTATTTGTTTGGCACACCGAGCCATAGTGAGTAAAAAATGATCCTTGTTACGGGTGCCACTGGTTTTATCGGCAAGCCGTTGGTCAGGCAACTGATCGCCAACGGTTACCCGGTCCGTACCTTGCTAAAACCATCCAGCCAAACCCCCCAATTACCCATGGGGATCCCCATCGACGTGGCAGTATCTGGCCTTACCGATGAACGCGGTTTACGGGCAGCCTTGCGTGATGTGGATGCGGTGATCCACCTGGCGAGCGCGGAACGTCATCATGGCGCGACGAATGTGTTGGAGACCGATTCGCAAGGTACCAAAATGCTTGCCACTATTGCAGCCGAGTTAAAGGTGCGCAAATTTATTTATCTTAGCCATTTGGGAGCAGACCGGGCGTCCTATTTCCCTGTCCTTAAATTAAAAGGCCTTGCCGAAGACGCGATCAGGAAAAGCGATGTTCCATATACAATCTTGCGAAGTTCGATCGTATATGGCCCGGAAGACCGATTTACCACCAGTATTGCCAAATTGTTGGCATTCTTTCCATTCTTTTTTTTACCCAAAAACGGTGAAGTTCTTCTGCAGCCATTGCACATCGATGATCTGATCATGTCACTGATGTGGACCTTGCAATCCGAACATTTTTCGCGGCAAGTGATTGAGATCGGCGGGGCAGAGTTTTTTTCTTACAAACAGATCTGTGAAACGATTGAACTCGAGATTGGAATAGACCGGCGTATGATGCCGATGAGTCTGTCTGTTTTTAGGTCTTGGTACCTGTTTTTGGATAGCTTTTTCCCGGATCTTTTTTTATCATCCTATTGGGTTGATATGCTTTCGTATAACCGAACTTGTTCGGTAGACTCGATCAGCCGTAACTTTGGCTTTCTGCCAGCCCGATTCAACTACAACTTGCAGCATCTC